>Ga0102589_1000052_pt1 | contig 330544 bp, 284 predicted proteins | sample AraplaMF_Col_mLB_FD_76858 | JGI IMG/M metagenome (GOLD analysis project Ga0102589, IMG submission 76858) | Arabidopsis root microbial communities from the University of North Carolina, USA - plate scrape MF_Col_mLB | ecosystem: Host-associated > Plants > Roots > Endosphere | place: USA... | reverse complement strand
CGTGTCTCAGTCCCAGTGTGGCTGATCGTCCTCTCAGACCAGCTACTGATCGTCGCCTTGGTAGGCCTTTACCCCACCAACTAGCTAATCAGACATCGGCCGCTCCTGCTGCGCGAGGCCTTGCGGTCCCCCGCTTTCACCCTCAGGTCGTATGCGGTATTAGCTAATCTTTCGACTAGTTATCCCCCACAACAGGGTACGTTCCGATGTATTACTCACCCGTTCGCCACTCGCCGCCAGACCGAAGTCCGCGCTGCCGTTCGACTTGCATGTGTAAGGCATGCCGCCAGCGTTCAATCTGAGCCAGGATCAAACTCTTCAGTTCAATCTCTGTGTGGTGCCGAAGCACCTCGCTCTTTCGAGCGGTCGCTCACTCTCAGAAAACTGACTGGCTCGCGTCTCGCGACGCAAACCAACATGTTTTACTGTGCGAGCACTGATAACTTTTGAAGCATCACGAAGCCGAAGCCCCGTGGCGTTCGCCATCAAGCGCCCACACTTATCGGTTGTTTGTTTGTTAAAGAACCCCAGCAACCGGCTTTGCCGTTCGCTGTCGCTGCGTCTTTCGTTGCAGCGGAGAAACGAGATTATTAAGGGTTTTCCCTAATTCGTCAAGCGTTTCGGAGAATTTCTTTTTTGCTGCCGCCTGTTGTTACTCGGCAGAAAACTTTCCGATATTCTCCCCCGGCCGCCTTCAGGCGCAGACCTGCAGAGCAGCGGGGAGCGAATATTAATGCTTCCACGCCGCGCTTGCAAGCCTTTTTCAAAAGAAACGCATTGAACACTCGGCGCACACGAAAGCGTGACTGGTAATCCACCTATAGCGGGAACCATGCGGCACCGGCAAAGGCGTGTTTGGTCACTCCGGTGGCGCGGGCGCCGAGTGACGCACCGAGCTCCATCGCCACGGCACCTGGAGGTTTGTTCCCAGTCGGGCGGTCCGCAAGCATATGCATCGGAACAGCAGGAATCTGAGTGGCGAATCGCGCACGACACCTCCTCGCCGGAAGAACGTTCGTGCACGTGCCGCTTTCGAACTCAGCATCGGTCGGCGAACGCTGAACCAAGACCTCGCTCGGATATGCGTCGCGGGTTGCCACAAGCGCTCCTTGGTCCTCAGACTTTCCTGGCTACGAGCACCATGCTTTTCCACAGGTAGCGCATTCGGCCGACACCATGAAACTGGATAACTTTAAAGCCGTTGACCGAAAGCAGCGCCGCGAGCGTTTTGGAACTCCAGAATTTGATGTGACCCCCGTGCCAGAGCGTCGTATGATGCGCGTCCCATTTGTTAAACAGGGCTAACGCGAGGTTCTTCAAATAGCCGTGGTACGGCGTGGAAATAATGAGGTAGCCCCCTGTATTAAGGCATCGTTCAGCGTAGGCTGGTAGCAAATGCGGGGAAAACAGGTGTTCGATCACTTCGGTCGATACCACCGCGTCGAATTTCCGCTCTTGTTCCAGCAATTGCGACGGGTCATCCTGCACGCCGAAATTGTAGAACGGGATGCCGGGATGAGCTTGCTTCGCCAATCGCACGCCATGAAGATCGTACTCAACGCCCACGACCTTGTATCCAGCGTTGGCCAACTCGCCGCAGAGTGCCCCGTTTCCAGCCCCAAGGTCCAGCACGCGCCCGACTGGCAAACCCCTCAATATCTCCAGCACGCAGGGTGCGAGGTAGCCGCATGATTCTGGCCCCTCCCCGGTCGACCAGCCAAAATCTGCAACGACATTCTCGCTCATATTTACCCCCCATACCTTAGACACAGCGGGAACGAAACGGATTAGGGGCCAGCGCCTGTAATGTTGCGTCGGCGACCACAGGGAAGAGAGCCTACGCTGCCACCCGTTCGGGTTATGTTACCTACCGAACATTCGCCGGGAACCCGACGGGAAAAAAAGCGCCAACGTCGGATGCCGGACGGTCAACCCTCTATCCATCTTCTGTCACGGTGCCGCCCCGGCCCGAACGTGAATGCATAAGATCCTGCCCACCGAATCGCCAGGCCCTGGGATACGAAGGGTGCGGGAGTCGCGCCGCGTATGGCGTTTGCGACCTGTCTCGCCAATAATGGTTGAACAGCCACGGGCAGACGGGGGCGACCCATGCTTTACAGTCCCAAAGCAATTCGTACGATCGCCCTGTTGGGGCACGCCGGAGGCGGCAAGACCTCCTTGATCGAGGCGCTGCTTCACAAGGGTGGTGCACTGCACAACCCCGGCAGTGTCGAGCGCGGCACGACGGTCTGCGATTTCGATCCGCTCGAACACAAATACCGGCATTCGCTTACCAGCGCGATTGCCCACCTCCATTACCGCGACACCCGCATCTACCTGCTCGATACGCCCGGTTATCCCGACTTCTCTGGCCTGTCGATGAGCGGGATGGCCGCGGTCGAGACTGCCGCCATCGTCATCAACGCGCAGACCGGCCTGGATATGACGACGCGTCGCATGATGGCGTGGGCACAGTCGCGAAACCTGTGCCGGATGATTATTGTCAACGGCATCGATAAGGAAAAAGTCGATCTTCCCGCGCTGCTGACCGACATTCAGGAAGCGTTCGGCAAAGAATGCCTGCCCATCAATCTTCCAGCCGGGCGAGCAACCCAGGTCGTGGATTGCTTCTTCAACCCGGCGGGCGACGCCGATTTCCTTTCCGTGGCATCAGCTCATGAGGCGCTCGTCGATCAAGTCGTCGAGATGGATCCGGAACTGATGGAACTGTATCTCGAGCAAGGCCAGCAAATCGCACCGGAACAACTGCACGCCCCGTTCGAACGCGCACTCCGCGAAGGGCATCTGGTGCCAATCTGCTTCACCTCGGCAACCAACGGTACCGGCATCGCCGAATTGCTCGAGGTATTTGTGCGGTTGCTGCCTGATCCGACCGAGGGGAATCCACCGCTGTTTTTCCGTACGGTGGGTGAGAACAAGGTAACGGTTCGGGCCGAACCCGATCCGGACAAACATGTGCTTGCCCATGTCTTCAAGATCACCATCGACCCCTACCTTGGCAAAATGGCTGTATTTCGCATCCACCAAGGCACGGTCACGCGCGACAGTCAGCTCTATATCGGTGATGGGCGCCAGCCGTTCAAGGTGGCACATCTCTTGATGCTGCAGGGAAAGGAGCGCGTCGAAGTCGCGCACGCGGGGCCGGGCGATATCTGCGCCGTGGCGAAGGTAGACGAAATTGCTTTCGATGCCGTGCTGCATGATGCCACTGAGGACGGCAATATCCATCTGCTTCCGCTTGATTTTCCCACGCCGATCTATGGCCTGGCGATTGAGCCTGCACGGCGAGGCAACGAGCAGCGCCTGTCGGAACTGTTGCAGAAGCTCACCGCGGGCGACCCGTGCCTGCGCATCGAGCACCCAGCCGGCACCAATGAAACCGTCATGCTTGGCTTGGGCGAGTTCCAACTGCGCTGTGCGCTGGAGCGCCTGACCGAACATTACAAGCTCGATGTCGTAACACGGCCACCGAAGATCGCCTATCGCGAAACCATCGACGGGAAGGCGGAGGGCCACCACCGCCACAAAAAGCAAACCGGTGGCGCCGGTCAGTTCGGCGAGGTGTTCCTCCGCGTCGAGCCGCTGGCGCGTGGCACGGGCTTCGAATTCGTCGACGCGGTCAAGGGCGGCGCTATTCCGGGTCAGTTTATTCCCGCCGTCGAAAAAGGCATTCGCCAAGTTCTCGACAGCGGCCCGCTGGCAGGTTTTCCCATGCAGGACGTACGCGTCACCGTGTTCGATGGCAAGAGCCATTCCGTCGATTCAAAGGAAGTGGCCTTCGCGGTGGCGGGGCGCAAGGCCTTTGTCGACGCCGTGCTCAAGGCAAGGCCCAGCGTACTCGAACCGATCGTGGATATCGAAGTGACAACACCAGAAGCGGCAATGGGCGACATCATCAGCGACCTGTCGACCAAACGCGGGCAGGTCCGCGGCACGCGGAGCGCAGCTGGCAACAACGTCACCGTTATGGGACAGGTACCGTTATCCGAACTGAACGAATACCAATCGCGTGTGAACAGCATTACGGGCGGCCACGGTCACTACGCAATGCAATTCAGCCACTACGAGCCCGTGCCGCCGGCCCAACAGGAACAGATGGCCGCACAGCATAAGTCGCGGGAGGACAACACGTCCTGAATATGTTTCAGGGAAAATAAGCGAGAAACGCTGAAGCCGGCCTGCCCCAGGCTGGTTTTTCGGGTGGCCGGTGCCGCTTCGCCGGTATAATTCGGACCGCATCTATTTACCCGAATTCCTGTTGTCTGAAGTGATGTCTCGAATCTGCGCGCCTGTGCCACCCGCAGCGCGAAATGAACGCGTGAGCAGCGGCGTCATCACCTACCCTCCATCAGCCCGCGCCAAAAGACGGCGAACGTTCGGCTCAGGATTCGTTTCACAAGGATCCTTGCAATGCTGAAGGCAATGCTGGCCGCCATGCTGGTGACCTGTGGTCTCACCACCACGCCCGTACACGCTCAATCCGCCCACGCCCAATGGCCCACCAAGCCCATCCGGCTGGTAATTCCGTTCCCGCCGGGCGGCGGTACCGATATTCTCGCCCGCCTGGTGGCCAATCAGGTGTCGCAGGACACGAAATGGACCTTTGTCCCCGACAACAAGCCCGGGGCCGGCGGCACACTCGGCATCGCGGAGATCGTTCGAGCTGCGCCCACCGGCTACGAACTTGTCATGGGTCAGAAAGACAACCTGGTAGTCGCACCGTGGCTCTATAAGTCGGTGTCCTATGTGCCGGGTCGCGATCTCGTTGCCATCAGCCACGTCGCCTACACGCCCATCGCCATCGTCACGTCAGCCAACTCGCGCTTCAAGACCTTGGCCGACGTCGTAGCCGCCGCGAAGGCGCACCCGGAATCCATCAAGTATGGATCGCCGGGCAACGGGACGACCATCCATCTGGCTGCCGAGATCTTCAGCCAGGCGGCTGGCATCAAGTTGCTGCACGTTCCCTACAAGGGGTCCAACGCGGCGATGATGGACGCCATGGCCGGTAACGTGGACCTGATGGTGGCCTCGGTGCCCTCCGCGCTGGCCCAGGTCAAGGCTGGCAAGCTGCGCGCGCTGGCGGTAACTTCGGCCACCCGTAGCACGTCGCTCCCCAACGTGCCGACTGTCGCGGAAAGCGGCTACAAGAACGTAGACGTGAGTACGTGGTACGGCATCTTCGCGCCGGCCAAGACGCCTGCGGATGTCGTGGAACGCATTGGCACCGAGGTCAACAAGGTGCTCGCCAAGCCCGACGTCATCCGCGCCATCCACGAGCAAGGTGCCGAGCCCAAGCTCATGACCGCGCAACAGTTTTCCGATCTCGTGACATCGGAATACAAGGCGTGGAAACCCATCGTGGAGCGGTCGGGCGCCAAGCTCGAGTAAGAGCCGGTCGGCCGCAATCACCCTGCATGCTCATCGACAGCGATGCGTTGAGCGTTGCCAGGCGTCTCGCTCACTGGCCCACAGTGCCCGGGCGCCGGACCCGCGGTTCCAACGCTCGCGTCGGAACATGGGTACGCGCCCCGGCCCCTTCGAATTCGACAATGACGGCAGTGGGGCTTGCAATGCGGGTAACGGTCACGGGTGCACCCCGAAACGTCCATGTCGACTCGATCTGATAGGGACTATTTCGGTATGCTTTGCGGCGCTGCTTGCTGTTCATGTCGGAAACCGCTGGGTCAACTGGCACCGTCCCGTGACGTTGCTCGGCAATCGCCGGTGGAAGGCGCGGACTACCCTGGCTGCAGCCAAGGCCGTTAGCATTAACTCGGTCATATGTTTGCCAATCAAGGGCGGACGGCACCAGCCGCACGCGCCGATCCAGGGGGCGCCGGTGGCTCGGATAAAGGGAACGTTGCCTGAGAGTTCATCCGGCTCGAAAGGTTCCTGCCGGATTAGCCGCGGCGACGGAAAGATCACGAGACAGCTTCCTCCGGTCCCGCCTCGGAGATGGCTTGCGCCAATTCCTCCGTGACACGGATTTCCGCCCCAATGGGAGTCATCTGCGCCGTTGCCGCGAATGGTGCCGACGATGTCGGCGAAGGATGGCGATTGCGTCGCCATAGGAAGAAGGAGGCCAAACCCGCGTGAAGGACGAGAAACGCCCAGAACAGCCCGCTGGCACCTAACCGATTCATGAGCGGCGAGATAATCAGAGGACTGATGGCCGAACCTACCGAGTTAATCAGGAGCATGCCCTGAATGACGCGTACGAGTTCGCTCGCCTCTGCACGATCGGCCGAGTGACTGACCGCCACCGGATAGATCGCGAAAATGCCGCCTCCGATGAGGAACATCAACACCATGAGCAGGGGCGGATAACTCGGCAGGATCAGCACGGCCAGAGAGACGGCTGCGCATCCCACACTCAGGGCGAGCAGTACGGTCTGCCTGTCCTGCCTGTCGGACCACCGACCTACCGGGTATTGCAGTGCCATGGCGCCGCAAATGGCACTTGCCATCAATTGACCAACCTGGGCAACGCTCATGCCCTCTCGTTGCAGGTAGATCGGCAGTAACGTGTAGACCGCCGCGATGCCCACGCCGGATCCAAAGCTGCCGATTGCGCCCGCGGGCGTCAAGCGAACGAGATCCTGCGGCATCAATGGCTCGGCCTGCACCACTTCTGGCGCAGTCTTCGGTAGCACGGCCATGGGCAGCACAGCCATCGATCCGAGTACGCCGGCCACCATGAACGGCACGCTCTCCGACACGGATCCCATGGCGCCGAGACTCATCTGCGCGAGCATGATCGAGCCGTAGAGGGCGATCATATAGATCGCCAACAACCGCCCCCTGGACTTCGTATCCCCAACGAGCAACAGCCAGCTCTCCACGACGAGGTAGATGCCCACCATCGCCCAGCCGTTCACGAGCCGCAGGACAAGCCAAACCCAGGGATCGGCAAACAAGCCCTGTAGCAGATAGGTAATCGCGACAAGGGAGGCGAAGCTGCTATACGAGCGAATATGGCCGATCCGCGAAATCAGACGATCGCTGGTCACCGCGCCAAGGGTCAGCCCAACGAAATACGCCGACGAAATGGCGCCGATCATCGTTGCGGAAACACTGGCGGCATCGAGCCGGAGAGACGTGAGGGAAGACATGAAGCCGCTTCCCAAACTCACAATGAACAACCCTAAAAGTGGCCCAATCGCCACCACCCAACCGCTGCGCGACACAATTTCCTCACAAAGCCAAACAAAATGCACGGCGGAGAATACCCGATGTCGGCAATTGCCTGCCCTGGCGGCTGAGTAAGGGTGCCGCTAGCCAGCGAATGCGGCAACTGCCCGATTGAACGCACTTGGGTTGGCGATATTCATGCCGTGAGAGGCGCCGGCAATCGTCTGCCGCGCCGCGCCTCCGATCCATTCGTGAAGCTTTTCGACTGTATTACGGAACATGCGCGGACTTTTCTGTCCATCGATCAGCAGGGTTGGACACGCAATGTCGGCGGCGTCTTCGCGAGTGTAGGCAGGCAACGGGTCGCGCAGCTGCTTCGGCAGGGTCAGCGCATTATCGAGGGCCATGCCACGGAAGCTCTGTGAACTCTTGTTCCAGAAGCCCGGCATGGTTACCGAGTCGACAAACATCGTCAACCCGCCATCAAATTCCCCTTGCTGGATCAGCGCCGACGCTTTCGCTCGCAGCGCATGAACGGAAGGCGGCAAGCTGCCGACCGATGCATTCGGCGTTGCCTGCAACGGGCCGCCTGGATCGGCGAGCGTGAGCGTTCTCACCAGATGTGAATAGTTGCGCGCCAGATGAAAAGCAATGCAGCCACCACGCGAGTGGCCTACCAGATGTACCGCCCCTAGACCCAGCGCCTCGATGAATTCCGCCACTTCTTCAACATGGGCCTGCCAACTGAAGTCGCCGCGACCGAACGCTTCGATTTGCGGCCAATAGTGGCCAAGGCTGGGAGCGAAGCAATGGAATCGCTTCGACAGCGTAGCGAGCTGGGGTTCCCAATAGCGGTAGTCGCACAGCGACCCGTGTACGAATACCATCGGCTCGCCGCTGCCCGCCTCTACATACGGTACGGCGGCGCCCGAGGCGGTGCAAACAAAAGACGGCTGTGGCCAGGCACCGGCTAGAGCCAGCGTAGTGAGGGGCGCTCGGGCATTCATGTGTGGGATTCCTTTTGCCGAGACTCTGCTTGACGGTGGTCAAAAAGAAAACCGAATAATATTGATGGAATCCATCAGCTTTACTGATACGTCTGCGTGTGCGGTCCGATGCGCGCTGTGAGGACAGGAAGCGGGCCGCCGTTTTCTTTGCGCTAACGTGCCTTAAAAAGCACATATAGCCTGCATTGAACGGTGGGTATGTGGTCCGCGAAGTGGCTACGCCCGTTTGGCAGGCTTGCGGCGCCTGTCCTGTCGCCCCACAACGCGGGCGTCGCGTCACCTATAAATAGGCATACCGATCGCTGAAGACATCCTCATGCATCGCGACTGCCCCCTGATCCTGTTCGGGGCCTTTGATCGTCACAATTTTGGCGACCTGCTGCTGCCACACATCGTGGCGCATAGGTTCGCACGCCGTCAGCTGACATATGCCGGTCTGGTGCAACGCGACCTGCGGGGCGACGGTGGCCATCGGATTGAGGCCATCACCCGCCTTGCCGCGGCTGTGGGCGCCAGCCCTGTCGACATCCTCCACGTCGGCGGTGAAATTCTGACCTGCAGTGCCTGGGAAGCGGCCGTGATGTTACTGCCGACAGCGGCAGCGCGATCCATCATCGCTCAGCTCGACACACAACTGCCAGAGCGTACGGCCTGGGCTCAGGCGCTGCTGGGGGTCACAGATCGAGTGCCATATCTGCTACCGGCGCAACTGTTCGCCAACGCCCGGCACGTCGCCTACCAGGCCGTCGGCGGCTTCGATCTCGACCGCACAGCGCCGGCGATGCGCGCCGAAGTTGTTGTGAAGCTCAAATCGGCCACGCACATCAGCGTCCGGGATCAACACACCCAGGCCATATTGTCCGCTTGCGGCGTCACAAGCGCTCTGGCACCCGACCCGGCCGTCATGGTGGCCGAATTATTCGGCGCGCAGATCGAAGCGCGATGCCGCCGCAGCAAGCTGGCCGCCTTGTTGTCCGCATTTCCGGGTGGCTATATCGCGGTGCAGTTCGCCGCGGAGTTCGGCGACGACCAGACGCTCATGCAGTTGGCCTCGCAGATCCAGCGCATCACCCAGTCCACGGGGTTCGGCGTGGTGCTCTTCCGCGCCGGCGCAGCACCGTGGCATGACGATCTGTGCTGCTACCGGCGGCTTGTGGCGTTGAGGCAAGACACATCGATAGCGCTGTTTACCTCACTGAACCTATGGGATATCTGCGCGGTCATCGCCCGCAGCCGAGCCTTTATCGGGAGCAGTCTGCATGGCAGCATCGTAGCCGCCGCCTATGCCCTGCCGTGCCTGGGACTACTGCGACCACGGGAGTTGCCGCAGACCTCGAAGCAAACCGCCTTCTGGTCGACCTGGAGCCCTGCCGGCCTGCCCGCGGCCGTCCCGATCGAGGCATTGGCCGACGGGATGCGCGAGGCCATGGCAACCGATCCCGGCGAACGCGCGAAGCTGTCCAAGCGGCTAGTCGATGCCTGCCGGGCCAGCTTTCCGTCAGACCTTGGATAGATAACCGCCGACGGGATGGAACTTGACTAACCCGGACCTACCCGACAGCCGCCGCCTTGCAAGCGCCAAGGCTGGCCACCTCATGGCTGCCCAGGCAAGCCCATGCGACGATCTTGTCATCCGCGCGCAGCCTACGGCGATTGACCGGCCTTGCCGGCGCAAGCGTCTGGCGCTCGCCGCCACGATCCTTGGCTCTAGCATGGCGTTCATCGACGGCTCCGTCGTCAACGTCGCGCTGCCCACGATACAAAGCGAACTTGGCGCAAGCATCAACGACATGCAATGGATCGTTATCGCCTATCTGCTATTCCTCGGTTCTCTGGTACTGGTCGGCGGTTCGATGGGAGACAAGCTCGGCCGTCGCACGGTCTTTATCGCTGGCATCGGGCTTTTCACACTGGCGTCGATCGCCTGTGGGCTTGCGCCCAGTGCGGCGTGGTTGATCGCTGCGCGCGTCTGGCAGGGTATTGGCGCGGCGCTTTTCGTGCCGAGTAGTCTGGCGATCATCGGTGCCGTCTACGAAGGCGAGGCACGCGGACGGGCGATCGGCACGTGGTCGGCCGTCGGTGCAATCACGTCGGCGGTGGGGCCGGTGGCGGGCGGCTGGTTTGTCGATACCTTGTCGTGGCGCGCGATATTTTTCTTGAATGTCCCACTTGCTGCGGCAACGATCACGCTGGCAGTGTGGTCCGTGCCGAACAGCCACAAACTCGACGCGCCACAGGCACTCGACTGGTCCGGCGCGTTCACGGCGACATTAGGGCACGGCGCCCTGGCCTATGGCCTGACCGAAGCGTCAGCGCGCAGCTTCACGGATTGGACCGTACTGGGAACAATCGGCGCTGGCGTGCTCGTTCTGGCCGCTTTCGTGAAAATCGAAGCAGACAGCCATCACCCCATGATGCCGCTCGACATCTTTCGCTCACGCGATTTTGTCGGCGCCAATCTTGTTACGCTGCTGCTCTATTTCGGCCTTGGCGGCGTACTGTTCTTCCTGCCGTTCACGCTAATACGCGCACATGCCTATACGGCAATCGAAGCCGGCGCAGCACTGCTTCCGGTCCCGGTGATTATCGGCCTGTTTTCCCGCTTCACCGGTGGCCTGGCCGACCGCTTCGGCGCGAGGATCCTGCTGAGCGCCGGCCCATGCGTTGCCGGTCTTGCGTTCGCGATGCTTGCGCTTCCGCTTGTCCACGGAAGCTATTGGATCGGGTTCTTTCCGGCATTGGTCGTGCTGGGCGCCGGCATGACGATCACTGTCGCGCCGCTCACGGCTACTGTCCTGGAGTCCGTGCCGGGCGAGCACGTGGGCGTTGCGTCTGGGATCAACAACGCTGTTGCCCGTGTGGCGAGCCTGTTGGCAATCGCCGTGCTCGGCATCGTGTTCGTCTGGTCGCACCAGGCCGCCGTGTCGGCAGGGATCGACGCGCGACATTTTTTCTCAAGGCGCACGCCCGGGAGCCGCGTTACTGGAGCCAGGCGAACAGGCCGGGCCGTTAGCGGAAGGCGACCGTACATCCCCGCCGTCGCCCCCCATTGCCCCGGCCTATGCCAGAGCCATCAACGACGCGCTGCGCGCCGTCGCGCTGGTTTGCGCCGTGTGCGCATTTGCGGGAGCGGGTCTTGCCGTAGCCACCATCCGTCCGCGCAAGTGACGCGCTTTCTGTCCGGGACACGGGCAGACCACCTCACATTGGCGTACCAGGGTACTGACGCAGCGATGCCACTTCTCTACCCTTCCCTTACTGGGCACAACGCATGCCGAAACGCGTCCGCTCCGTCATCCGAAAACACGAGACGCGGATGCCGGCCTTCATGGCGCGCCAGCCCTGAGTCCCCAATGGTGGTATCATGACGTCCTGGCCATGCGTCGAAACTCCTCGACGCCAGAGCGCCGGCCGCAAGACATCATCAGTAGAAGAGCATTAGCGGCCTTTCGGGCGTATGCGCCACACTTTCAGTGGTGACAGGCGCCCGCAACCATATTTGACCGGCGGCACATCCGCTCCGCAACAGCCGCGCATATTCCGAAGCGTCGGCTAGCGAAGGCACGGTCCATCTCACACCAGTTTTCCGCCTCCGCCGAAGAGCGAGACGCGACACTGTTTTTTTCCATTGGCCTCCGGCAGTTGCCTGATCGCACACCGCATATACCGCGTGGTGTTCGGCGACGCTACCAGCTTGATGCCTCTGAACAGGACCAATTTGAATACAAACATCACTCCGTACACCGTTTCGGTGTACCCCATCCAACAAGAGCCGGGCGTCTGGTTTGCCAACTACATGATCTCGGAGTACCGAAACGGTGCCGAGCGCGTTGTCGCCAACGTCTCGATGCGGCATACCACGCACCACTCCGAATCCAAGGCCAAGCAGGCGGCCCGCCGCGCAGGCGAAAGCGCTGCCGTCCGCATGCGACTTCAGCAGCCAGCGCACGCACGCAATCGGATGACGCAGCCGCGTAACACCCCCGCCACAGCGAGGTGCGACCTTGGCTAAAGAAGAGCTCGTAGAATTTGGCGGCAAGGTCTCGGAAGTCTTGCCGGACAACCGCTTCCGCGTCATTCTGGAAAACGGCTTCGAGGTCTGGGCGTATTCGTCGGGGCGGCTGAAGAAGAATCGCATACGTGTTCTCGCCGGTGACCTCGTCACGCTCGAAATGTCGCCATACGACCTCACGAAGGGCCGCATCAACTATCGCCACAAGTCCTGATCGGCTGCAGCCTCGCTTCGCAAGCCTCATACAGGGCACTTTGGTGAACGCCCTCGATCCGACTACAGGAGAGCAAGCAATGTCGAACAGCGAAGAATGGGAAGAACTGCATCTGACGCCGGGCGGATGGGTTGCCGGCAGTTACCGGCACACCCCATGGCCGAAGGTCGACATCGCTCCGCCAGATGCTGGCGTCCTCACGGTACGCCGCCACGTGACCGCGACCTACTGCGGTCCGTCACGCGCCATCGAAGACCGGACGCCACAAACCCGGGATATGGCACTGATCGAGTCGTTGCTGGCGCGTTACGGCAACCCCGAATTCAGCATCTAGCGCCTAGGCTCCGGCGCAGGCGCTCACGCCAGACCGGAGGCTCTGTCATAGCGTGCCTCTGCGAACACCCGCTCCAACGGGGCGAAGTTCGCCGTCCCAAGGCACGGCCTCCAGATCCAGTACAGCTTCGCCTTCTCTGGTTTTCTCGTACAGATGGTCCCGGATGGCCTGCCCGATCGCCAGGCGGCACAACGCCTCGCAGTTGGAGGCAAACGCGCCCTGGAGCGCGGCTGGTTCGGTCGACACCCCGAATGACCTCCTGCCCTCACCAACAAAGCTGGTGAAATTGACGCCCGACGGTTGGCCTGCATCGATAAAGCTTACGGCGACATGGTAAGCAATGCCGGCGCCTGTGCCCGGCAGCTTGCACAAAAAACTGGATGATGCGGCGACGCTGTTCATGCCTGAACTCCTCGCTAATGACCGACGATTGTTTGTCCAAATACGACGGGCAAGGCAGCTAGACCAAGCACTGGTGACTGCTCCATCCGACCCGTTGCAGGTATGCATTCATGACACGCTCTTCGGTCTTTGTCAGATCCGATGCCCACTCTACTCCGCTTTTTGCGGTCAGGGAGCCTATCGTTACCCCGGAGATGTCGCGTCGCTGTCCAAGAGAGTTGGGGTGCGACCGTGCGTGTTCGGCACTTGGCCCATTCATCGCCGCGATCTTTCGGCGGACGGCGGCCTTGTCAGCGGTGCATGCTACGATCAGCGCCTATCAGTTTTGGCACATTGCGCGGTTTGGGTTGGAACGCGATCTCGCGCCGGCGCGACGCGAAGCGCGGCGGCCAGCAACGCTTGCCCAGCCGACGAAGCGACAAGCCTGGGGCGAAGATTGGGCGCCAAACCGACTATTCCGCCCCCTTACACATAATTTTTTTCCGCGCTGTACGACCACAGCGCATCAACCCGGTAAGTCCCTGACTCTTCCACAAGGAGACCATGCATCGCGATCGATCTTCCTCACGAAGTGTGCTGCCCACCGTCATACAGCTTTTCGCTGCGCTGCCCTTGCCCGTCGCCCATGCGGCGGGGCGTATCCTGGGCCGACTTGTCTATACCCTCCCGGGGCGATACCGGCAGCACCTCCAGAAGAATGCCGCCCAGGCCGGCTTTTCCGAACCGGCGTTCGCCCGCCGGGCCGCAGGTGAGACCGGCGCGATGATGACTGAGCTGGCACGCGTGTGGTATCGCAGCCAGGCCAGCCTGGACCAGGTCATCTGCGATGACTGGACGATCATCGAGCAGGCCCTGACGGAAGGTTGCGGGCTCATCATGCTGACGCCGCACCTTGGATGCTTCGAACTGGCGGCCCGTTACGCCGCAGAGCGCATCGCGCTGACCATCATGTTTCGACCGCATCGCAAGGCGCAACTACGCCATTTGCTTGAAATGGTGCGTGAGACCTCGAACCTGAAGGCGGTTCCTGCAACGTCTCAGGGCGTGCGCTGCTTCGTACGCGCGTTGCGTCAAGGCGAAACCGTCGGCCTCTTGCCCGATCACGCGCCCAAGGGCGACGGGGTGTGGGCGCCATTCTTTGGCCGGCCGGCTTACACCATGACGCTGCCGTGCAAGCTCGCGGTGCAGACCGGCGCGCCGCTCATCATTGCCGCCGGCGAGCGTTTGCCGGGTGGCCGTGGCTGGCGCATGCACGTAAAGCGCCTCGCAGGCCCCTTGCCGCAGACCACTGAAGCCCAGGCGGCATGGATCAATGCGGAGATGGAGGAGATGATCCGGCGTTTCCCGCAGCAGTATCTATGGGGGTACAACCGCTTCAAGGTCCCCTCCGGCGCGCCGGCGCCTGACACGAACAGTTGCCCCGACAACCTGCCGTGATCGCAAGTGTCGCGGCGTTTTCGTGTCGGCTGAGACAGCCTCGTGCTCATTCCCCGTGATACGGCGCGCACGGACGGGCGGCGTTCGAAAATAGGCGTTGCTGATCTCGGACGTCATCCTATCGGCTCAATTGCGCGGAACTGGGCGCAGAGCCTGAATACATCTTCGGATAACGCGGTCTGCTTCGCCTTGCCATAGCGGGTGGCAAGCTTCATCAACTCCTTGATGTCGCGTCCGCTCGCTTTCGGATAGGCAGCGATCAATACGTCCACCATTTCGTCGCTCAGTGTCGCGCCGCACTGGTCGGCTTGCAGGCGCCACAGCCGCGCGGCATCTTGCCTGCCCGGCGTCTCGTACTGGATGGTGGCAATGCAGCGCGACAGGATGGCGTCATCTACGTCGCCAGTACGGTTAGTGGTCATGAACAACAGTCCGCTGAAATACTCCAGCGTGCGCAGGAATTCCGCAACGATTGCGTTGTGCTCCAGGTCGTTGCCGCGCCGGCGAATATAGACATCGGCCTCATCCAGCAACAGGACCGCATTCCAGGACATGGCCCGGCGCAGAATCTCCATGAGGCTCGCGCCGACCGAGGCAGCGGTCGTACCCAACTGACCGGAATGCACGCGGTAAAGCGGCCTGCCGACAACTTCCGCATACACCTCTGCAGTCAATGTCTTACCGAGACCAGGCGCACCCTGGCAGAGGATGGTCGTGCCTCCCGATTTCCCCTGCACGAAATCCTGAACCAGGACGTCCATGTGCGAGGTCAGAATGTCGATCAGGTCGCGGTGGTGGTCGGGCAGCACCAGCTTGTCGCGCAGTTCCGGTCGGTACCGGTATTCGCTCAGGTGTTGAACATGCACCCAGATGTTCCGGTGCCATTCCAGATGGAACAGGTGCACGTAGCCGTGCAGGGGTATTTTTTCGAAGCCTTTGGCAACGCCCGCCTTGCGCCAAAACTCTGCGTCGCAGTTCACTTCGAAACGGCGCTCGAGCCGTTCCTCGTCATTAATGCAGCGGGCCATGACGCCGTCACCAAGGCGCGCTAACGTAACGGCGCCCTTGCCTTCGACCGTGAAGGCGGACCCCGTCGCGATGTACTGCGCGCCGAAGCTGCGCTGGTAGCGCACAAAGAGTTTTGCATGCCGTTCGTATTCCTGCCGGAATTCCGCGCATTCCTTGAAGAATCCAAAATCGGCGAGGAGTTGCGGGATGGTACGGTCGACAATCTCGTCACCCGTGACGATGATCGAAGTCGTCATGCCCGCCCTGCGCCGTGCGGGATCGGTCAATTCCGAATTGGCGGACAGCATGGTATTCGCCAGCATATCGATGGCAACGTAGGGCATGCCCTGCTCGGGCGCTACGTGGCGAATGCGCTGGACCAACCAGGGCACCAATACGCCGTCGCGGCTGCGCTGATACAGCCAGCCGTCGATGACATCGCGCGACAGGTAGGCGACGAGTCCTGCCACCAACAATTCCAGGCTGGGAATGGTGCGTGCCTGCGGCGCGTTGTAGATGTTATCCAGCGCAAGCATCTGGAACAGGAGTTCGCGCTCGTTCTGCGCCTTGCTTAGCGCGTAGAGCGAATTCAACGCTTGCGCGTCAAACAGGCGAACTGACACTGACATGCTGCCATGACAGATGCCATGCTCCTTGAGTTCGCGGGCCAGCGGGGACTCGGCTTGCACCATTGCAAGCAGGGGGTGAATCAGGGACTGCGGAATCTCGAGATTCATGGGTTGCACTCCGTTAGCGGCAAATCCCCGCTACGCCAGGAAAAAACGAATGGCCTCGGCCACAACCGGCGGATGGACCGCATGCATGCCGTTGAATTCAACATACTCGACGTCGTAGCCGGCGGCCTTTAGCTTGGCGGCATTGGTGCGGCCACTACTCTGCACGGGCAGTTGCTCGTCGGCCAGCCCATGCGCGATAAAGACCTTGGGCGTGCCTTCCTGCATGAATATGGACATGAACCCGCCGGAGAAAGCAATGACATGGCTGGCAATATCGCCGTTGGTGATGCCGATGGAAAGCGCGTAGCTCGCGCCATCCGAAAACCCTGCGAACGCGAGTCGATCATGGCGAATCCGATGCCGAGCCGAGACAGCCGCCAGCGCCTGCTGCAGGCGCTGCAAGTCGGGCCCGTTGCCGCCAATGACAATGTCCCACGTGGGAAAGGTCGAATGCGGCGCCAGCACCAGAAAGCCATGCGCGTCCGCGTGCGGCTCAATGAACGGCAACACCTTTTCCGGAAAGCCGCCTGCGCCGTGAAACATGACCAGCAATGGCACCGGCGCGTTGCCGAGCCCTGCGGGTACGTACAGCACAGCATCGCGCTCATCGGCAATCCCAAGCCGGTGATGACCTGGCCCCCAGGACGGCAGTGACGGCTCGGCATGGGTAAAGGTCATTCGGCCTAGCAGAGAAGGATCGAACATGACGGAAACGAGGCATCATTGGAGTGGTGATATGTAATATATCACCACTCTGGTGCGTATGGCTTGCCCTCGCTGTTTCTAAATCGCTGCCCTCGCACCCTGGCTAACCGGGAAGCACCAGCCATCCGAGGGCCATACCTGGCGTCGACCGAAAACGCTCGCGCGTCGCAATGCGCCGCGCTTCAGGCCAGGCCAACTTGCCATCGTGTCGAGGAATTTGGCCCGCGCCGGCACCGCTCCGACAGTCACGGGACGTCCTATTTGCACCGACGCTGTCGCTGATGCGCCGCATCCCTCATGGCCGCGTCAGAACCCGGTGTTTTGAAGCACGTCTGTCCTTGGCAATATGCGTCGCCTACACTCAGCACATGTCCCCCCACGGACTCGCGCTGACCGGGATATTGAAACCTGACGGGAGCCAAAGCATGAAACCGGAACCGTTTGCTGTCACTCCTGCGGCATATCCGCGTGCCTTCAATGTCGTAGGCGAAAAAATCACGGTCCTGGCGTCCAGTGCGGCCACGCAGGGATACGAAGTCTTCCTCCAACAAGGGCAGGAAGGTAGCGGCCCCCCTCCTCATTGCCACGATTGGGATGAATCGTTTTACGTGACCAAAGGGGTGATAGAGATCGGATACGGCAAACAGGTTCTGACTGCGAGCCCTGGCACATTTGTCCATGTGCCGGCCCAGACCATCCACTACTTCCGGTTCGGCCCAGGCGGCGGCGAAATGATCTCGGTGACCAGCCATGGTGGCAACGCGTCACGGCTGTTTGCGCAAATCGACGAAGCCGTCCCCGCCGGCACCGTGGACCTGCAGACATTGCTAGGTGTCGCACATGAATGCGGCGTGACAATTGTGGAGTGATGCGCCGCCCCGCTTTTTCTCACCCGCTTTTACGCTGCACACACTTTCGAACAAAATCGCTGCACCCAGGGTCGTCAAACCAGGCATCGGTTGTCCTTGTCCCGCCACGGCGGCGAAGGCCGTCTTCGGATAAAGATAGCTGCGCACGCTCAGTTGCAGACGCGGCACGTAATGGTGCGCGCAGCATCGCACATCGGTCCAACGACCCCGCCGGGGCTCGCTTCAGTGGGCGCCACAATTGCCGTTATTGTGGGAAATTTCCATTTTCCATCTCGTCACGCGTCGAGCGTACGACAAATTAAACGTGATGCACGAGGCGCATCCGTGTCTTTTGCCGCAGGCGAGTACAGGACCAAGGAGCGTGCTGCTTGTCGGGTTCGCTGACCTCGACTAGCCTGCTATTGATGCCGATTCTTTGCTGCGCAGCAATACCCCTTTGATGCCAGAACGCTCGACCATTCAATATGGCAAGGCGCTGCAAAGCTTGCGCCAAGTCCTTTCCCCATTAAATTTGGGGGCGGCAGCATGGCTGATCGCGACATGGTCATTCGCGACAATTCAGCTCGTGACCGAGCGCGACCGCCTGCTGCACGACGCCGCTCAGCGTACCCAGGCGGAGGCCCGGGCCTTCGGTGCGTACTCGAAATCCAGCATCCTGCGACTGTCCGAATTTCTTCTCGACCTTCGCGCCAGCTGGTTGGTCGGCCAGCCGGGGTTCAACGAGTTGGTACGCGAGCGCGAGAATCTGGTGGTAGACCTGTCGTTCCAGGTGGCAGTGATCGACAAGCATGGGTTGCTCGTCTACTCGTCCATCGGTTCGCCCCAGTCCGGCGAGAAGGTCGATCTAAGCAAGCGCGAGCATTTTCAGGTCCATCAGAACGCCGGCGGTCGAGACATGCTGTTCATCAGCGATCCAGTGAAAGGCAAGGTCTCGGGCAAATGGTCGATCCAGTTCACGCGCCCCATCCTCCGCGCAGGCAGCTTCGACGGCGTCATCGTGGTCTCGGTCAGCCCGGAGCAGTTCGCCAGCTTTGCGCAGACATTTACATCTGTCGATGGCGAAGTGGCATCGGTCATCAAGAATTCCGGCCAGCTTCTCGCGCGCGTGCCATCCCTGGAGGGCTCGCTCGCAAAGACTGTCAGCCACCGACCATACCTCGCCAGCGACGCACCGCTGGCTGGTAGTTTTCGGGCGGTGTCTGGCTCCGAAGGGGTGGAGCGAATCTTCGGCTATTCCCGTATGCCGGACTTTGGGCTGAACTTCGTGGTGGGCGAATCGATTGATCTGGTGCTGGCGCCTTACGAGCGCTATCGCCGCGTTGCATTGGCAAGTGCCATCGCTTCCACGCTGCTGCTGGGCTTGCTGTACTACAGCCTGCGCCGCTCCATGGCGGAGCGCCGACGTCATATCGAAGAAATGCGGCTGGCTGCGCTGGTCTATTCGTCCAGCAGCGAGGCCATGGTGGTAACGTCTCTCGACGGCACTATCATCGACGTGAATCCGGCATTTTCCGCCGCCACAGGCTATACCCTCGCGGAGATCAAGGGCCGCTCGGGCTATAGCATCGGCGGGACAGGCCATACCGCCGGGCTAGCGGTTGAACGCCTCCGGCTCAGCGTGGAAGCCACGGGCAAATGGAGCGGAGAAATTTCGATCCGTCGCAAGGATGGCAGCGAGTTTCCCGCCTACCTCACGGTGGATACCTACCTTGCCCACGCGTATGGCGAGCGCCGCCGCGTCGCGCTGATCCATGACATGACAGAGAAGCGCCAGGCGGAGGAAGTCATCCGGCACCAGGCGAATTTCGATGCGCTCACGGACTTGCCCAACCGCCGACTTTTCTTCGACCGACTGGGGCAGGAGATCGACAGCTCAAGCGGCAATCAGAAAGCGCTGGTGCTGTTGTTCATCGATCTGGATCGATTCAAGGAGGTCAACGATACCCTCGGCCACGATCAGGGCGATCTATTGCTGCTGGAGGTAGTGCGCCGCATCACGGCATCGGTGCGCGATTCGGATACCGTGGCACGGCTGGCCGGCGACGAGTTCACGGTGATCCTTCCTACCGTTGGCGATGCCGACGTCGCCGAGGGCATTGCCGAGGCGATCCTGGAGCGGATTGCAGCCCCTTACACGCTGGCGGGCGAGCTGGTGGCAGTGTCGGCCAGCATTGGCGTGGCCATTTACCCCAAGGACGCAGACAACGCCGAGGCGCTGCTGGTGTGCGCCGACCAGGCGATGTTTGCCGCCAAGAAGGAGGGGCGCAATCGCGCAAAGGTCTTTACCAAGGCGCTGCTCCAAGCGGAGAGAGAGCGCCTGCGCATTACGCAGGACCTGCGCGCGGCGCTGGCGGCTGGCCAGTTTGCACTGCAATACCAGCCCATCGTCGACCTGCATACGGGCAAGGTGTGCAAGGCCGAGGCCCTGATTCGCTGGAACCATCCGGTACGCGGTCCGATCCATCCGGCCGATTTCATTGCCGTTGCGGAGGAATCCGGCCTCATCGTCGATATTGGTCGCTGGGTCCTGGCGGAAGCGTTGGAGCAGCTTGTACGGTGGCAGGTGCTGTTGGGAAAAGACTTCCAGATCTCGGTTAACAAATCGCCCATGGAGTTCGCCGCGCCAGCGAGCGGGCCCGAGTCCTGGTCTGGCATGATCGAGCGCAGGAATGTACCCGTCGGCAGTCTTGTCATTGAGATCACCGAAGGCTCGGTGATGGAGCAGAGTGCCGATGTCATGGATCAGTTGTCCCGCTTCCAGGCTGCCGGCATCGAGATTGCACTCGATGACTTCGGTACTGGCTACTCCTCCTTGTCGTACCTGCGGCGCCTCGACATCGACTACATCAAGATCGACCGGTCCTTTATCCGTTCGCTGACGCGGGGCCCGGACGACGTCGCCTTGTGTCGGGCCATCATCAGCATGGCGCATGCACTGCGCATTTCTGTGATTGCAGAGGGCGTCGAGACCGAGTTGCAGCGCGACATCCTGCTGGCTGCCGGCTGCGACTACGGGCAGGGCTACTATTTCTGTCCGCCGGTGGACCCCAGCGCGTTTGAGGCCTTCGTGAGCGCCGTAACCTGAGGCGGGCAGTACCACCCGCCCCTGCTTTGCGGGACGCCAGGCTTGAACAGCCGGCGGGCGTAAGGGCGGGCTCGTTCACTCTGTAGAGGTCGCTACCACATTGAAGACACCCATACAGCCGACTAAGCTGGCTGCATGAATTCTCTTTGCCCTCGCCCTGCGACGCTTGGTTGCTGCCAACCACGGCGCGAAGGCGGTCGCATAAGTGGGCGGGTTCGTGCCGTCCGCCGATTAACGACTGCGGTACGACACTAATCGAAGCAGGTACTCCCATGCCAAACGCCACCTCCCCTCTGGAACTTGCGGAAGCTCTGCGGTCCGTGGACGCACCCCAATTGATCGACGTCCGGCGCAAGCCAGCGTTCGACGCGAGTGAAGAAATGATTGCCGGGGCAATCTGGCGAAATCCCGACGAACTGGGCAGTTGGATCGCCACGCTCGATGCAAATCGTCCGGTCACCGTCTATTGCGTCCACGGTCACCAAGTCGGTCAAGACTGCGCGGCGTTACTCGAGGCGGTGGGCTTCGCCGCGACGTACCTGATTGGCGGTCTCGAAGGATGGATGGCAGGGAATCACCCGACCATTCGCAAGCCATTACGGAAAGAGGCATGACCGGGATTACCCGTGAATGGCCGAAGATCGATCGTATTGCCGATCCTTATGCGTGACCATGTCTAAGATGCCCGCCCGGGCAATTTGGCAGCCAGCATTCACAGGCGGCAATTCACTGTCGCTCCGCTTCTTCTCGAATGTTGAAGCGCGCGCGCAAATCATCGATATGAGGCTTTAGCGCCTGCAGGCAGGCGGCACTGGCGTCGCCCTCCATGGTCGAGATCGACCAGTTGCATCCGTCCAAGTCCGCAGGGTGCCAACACACGTCTCCAAAGCAAGTGTTTGAGCACACCGCAATCTTGTCCTGCGCCGCGCGGACCATGGCTCGCACCTCCGCCTTGTTCTTTATGATTCTGTCCATCATCCCCTCCTCGTGAAAAAAGGGCGTCTCTGCAAAGAGCATAGGCGACGGTAGTGCGCCGCTGTGAGCTTTCCAAACGTGCCTCCAAAACGCCACGGCAAATATGGCCGGCGGAGCGCCATCGAAAGCACCGGGCGCGGATGGACACTGAGTGCCCCTTCCATCATATTCAACCATCCGATCATCCCTGCGGCGATCGTGGCGGTGCAAACCCGGAGTACCGGCGGTTGACCTGAACGGGATGGCGGTTGACCAGACATCCTTTGAGCCGTGGTAGTCTGCCGCCGAATTCGGGGTCAACACCCCTGGAGGGGCGTGATGATCGACAACTGTCCCCCCGCGCCGGCGGGAGTGGTGAAGGATCAATGGAGGCCCGGGCGGCAGTCGCCCGGGATAGTGAGGTGAAGAATGATTGATGGTCTGATTGGTGGCAGGGTCTACGGAAAGTCCGCGGAGCGCCAAGGGCAAGGCGGCAAGGCCTATGTCACAACGAAGGTGCTCGCCCCCGCTGGCGACGGCGAATCGCTGTTCGTCAACGTCATTGCATTCAGCGACGAAGCACGGGCGGCACTGCTCGCGCTGGATGATGGAGATTCGGTTGCCCTGTCTGGCACGCTCACACCGAAGATATGGACTGACAAGAATGGTGATGCACGCCCGGCGCTCGACATGGTGGCCCATGCAGTGCTGACGCCCTACCACATCGACCGAAAGCGGCAGGCTGTCCAGCAGCCGTCAGCACCGACTGGCGCAGACGGTCTGTAAGACAGGTCCGTCTAACGCGGGATACACAGACGCCCCGCGATGAGCGGACCGCGATATCGGCGTCAACATGACGTCGCTCGGTCCTCCTGGAGGACAGTGATTTATTGGCAGACCAAGCGCCTGCTTGGGCTGCGCGAGCTTCTGCTTGGTTAGCAGGCGTGCCTGAAGGCATTATCATGATGTACCCCGCCTTCCTCATCTGGAACTCCCGCGATGCAAATACTGGTTGATGCCGATGCCTGCCCCGTTGTCGTCAAGGACATGTTGTATCGGGCCGCGCAACGCGTCAGCGTATGCGTGACACTAGTGGCGAACCAATACCTGCGTACACCGCCCTCCCCGTACATCAAGCTCGTGCAGGTACCCGCGGGATTTGACAGCGCCGACGACCGTATCGTCGAGTTGGCCAACACGGGTGACCTCGTGATTACCGCTGACATCCCCCTCGCCTCTGCTGCCTTGGCGAAGGGCGCCCGCGTGCTGGATCCCCGAGGGAACTGGTTTAGCCCGGAGAATATCCAGGAGCGCCTGACGATGCGTGAAGTCATGGACCAGTTACGGGCCTGTGGCATCGAAACCGGAGGGCCTGCGCCATATGGACCACAAGACAGCAAGGCCTTTGCTGGCCGGCTGGACCAATTTCTGGTGCAGCATGCCACGCCAAAAACGGCGCCCTGACAGTCGCCCAGGGGCTTGTCGAGTCAAGGCGCCGCGGAATCGATCGGCATGACCATGAGCGGGGCGCCCCAAGACCATCTCTGTGGTCCAGTCAATTGTCGCGGTTGTCGGACGGACGACGGTGCTGATCTTCAACGCGGCATTTCCGGTGCATTGAACGCTGCCCGGCACACCGGAATCAGCGTAGTCGTCGAACGAGGCGGAAACGGGAAGATTCTTTTTTCTTCGATTACTGCCGAACGGGCCTGCGGTCGATTCAGACAGTCTCGTGGTGGCCCTGACCGTACCAGTGGGCGTAGCGGGCGATGCCGCGCTTCAGGCTGATCGACGGCGTCCAGCCGATGCCAAGCGCGCGGCTGATATCGGCCTGCAGGCTCCGCGGATCGCCGGGGCGAGGATGCCGCGAGAAGCGGGGCACGGCGTTGACGCCGAGTTCGCGGTACAGCAGGTGCAACACATCCCGCACCGTAGTGGGCTCGCCGCTCCCACCATTGAAGATCGGACATTCGGGCTGCGCGTAAGGCGCCACTGCGGCCAGCAGGCGCGCGGCGTCCTCGGCGTGCATCCAGTCGCGGCACTCGCTGCCCGTGCCGCCATAGACGTGATCGCCCCGTTCGATTTTCTGGCACGCGTCCCACAACAGCTGCTTGCGCAGGCCTTCGCCATAGATCGAAAAAAGCCGGACGATGGCGACCGACAGGCCAAAATGGCGCGCATACGACAGGCATAGCTGCTCGGCCATGAGCTTGTGCGTCCCATAGGGCGAGCCCGGTGCGCGGATCGACACTGGCACGTCCTCATCCACCTGGTCGGCGGCTGCGTTGCCGTACACCGCCGCGCTGGAAGGGTAGACCACCACGCACTCCGTGCAGTGCTGGCGCACGAATTCGAGTACTGCCGCCGTGGCATCCACCGTGTCCCGCAGGTCGCCAGCCGGGTTGCTGAACGACTGCGGCACCGAGCCGCCGCCCGCGCAATGGACGATCAGGTTCGGGCGCACGCCTAGCGATATCAGCGTTTTCATGCTCACTTCGCCGGCGTGCCAGGCCACATTGGCCGGCAACGGCTCGGCGCCGGGGGCCGCGTCGCGACCCAACCCGATGACGTCCCACCCAGCACGCACGTAATGCCGCAGCGCGAAGCCGCCAAGGAAACCGCGCGCGCCCGTTACGAGCACCATGTTTTTTGCCATTGTCCTCGCCAGGATAAGGGTGGAACCGGCCAACGACCGGCTTGTATCGTGCATCGTGCATGCTGCGTCAGATATGCATGTCGCACGAGACTTGGACGACGCAAGAAGCGGGACGCGTCCGCACTGCGACGCGCCAGCGGACTACTTGCGGCGTGCACTTGCGAACGTTTCGATGGCTGCCCGGCTGAACGCCGGAATGTCATCTGGATTGCGGCTGGTGACCAAGTTTCCGTCCACCACCGCCTCCTCGTCGACCCAATTGGCGCCAGCGTTAACCAGATCGGTTTTCAGCGACGGCCACGACGTCATCCTGCGACCCTTGACCGCGCCCGCCTCGATCAGCGTCCACGGTCCATGGCAAATGGCCGCCACGGGCTTGCCCGCATCGACGAATGCCTTCACAAACGACACCGCAGACGCATCCATGCGCAGCGCATCGGGGTTGATGACTCCGCCCGGCAAGAGCAGCGCGTCGAAGTCATCAGCTTGCGCCTGTCGCAATGGCCTGTCCACCGACGTTGTATCGCCCCACTCCTTGAACTTCCACCCTTTCACCTCCCCGTCCTTGGGAGAAACGACCTGAGTCGTGGCGCCTGCCGCGTCCAAAGCCTTGCGGGGCTCCTCGAGCTCGACCTGCTCGAATCCGTCGGTCACGAGAATGGCCACCTTCAGGCCGTCCAGCGTTCTGTCAGCCATGCTTTGCTCCTTGTTCGTCCGGTACCGGGATGGAACATGGCAAGCACTGGCCATGCCAGCGGCACGCACGCGTGGACGCCCTTCCCCGTTCAGCCTTCGGCCGACGCGATGGTACTTTTTTCATTGGCGAACCCTATTGATTGCCGGGGCGTACAACTGCGCAGGCCGGCGTCGCGCAGAAACTTCCTGATCGACTCGTAGAGGAAACGCTTGGAAACCCGCATGCTCAAGCCACACCAAGGCTGACGCTGACGTGCCAATTCGTGAAGGACTTCCCTTTCGCTTAACCTCAGCTATACTGTATATCCATACAGTATCCACTGCGCCCGACGCCATGCTTCCAGAACCCGCAAATTGCCCTCTATGCGGTACCGCCGCCGAGCGGATTCGATCTTCCGCGCTACGGGGATACAAATATGCCTGCCCCAGATGCGGCTCGTTCGGCATAGAGACTGCAGCCTTGTCCGACCTTGAAGCCGCCACTTCGGCCCGGCAAGCCGTGGCTCGACTGCGATCGTATGGACATCTGCCCCTCATTCAGCGAGACAAGCAAGGCGTGCGCGTCGGACCTGGACGCACATAGCACCGAACGACATATATAGCCCGGCGAGGGACGATTGGCGACGCGCATCGCGTTTCACGCGGCTTGCCGTGCCACGCGCGCTGCCTGTCCACGGATCACGCCCCTATCACGTTAAGCGTCCGGAAGCGGATTTGCCAAGGTCACTCGACCATTCTTGGCACCGCTTGTACGGACCCCGAACCATCAAAAAAACGTGAAGCAGATTCTCTTTGCAGTCGCCGCTATATTTACTTTCATCGCGGCCTGCGCCGGTAGCGGCAGCGCTGGCGCAACCCCGCCAACAAATTCTTCACACCTGCAACGCGCGCCGATCATCGGGAAGAAGCCGCCCGCCTCAACGCATACGGTGGACACGCTCACGTCCACTTACCCCCGAACCGATGCCCGCCTCGATTTCTTCAATGCACTCAATGCACTCCGTGTCGCCATGGGAGTCGGCCCGTTGCGACAAGACGCTGCCCTGGATGCTGCGGCTGAGAACCACCTGGAGTATTTGAAGCGCAATGCTGTGCTAGGCCATACCGAAATTCCTGGCAATCCAGGTTTCACCAGTCCCGACCCGTACCTGCAGGTTCTCACCGCCGGCGGCTCCCGTCACCAATGGGTCGGACAAAATGCCTACAACGGCGACCTTTCCCGCTGTCTTGCCTCGATGGCGAACTCTGTTTACCACTTGCAAGGGATTACCAGCAACCAGGAGATGATCGGCGTCGCCATGCGTGACAACTACTGCGTCGTGAATTTTTCCGTGGTGACGGCAGCCGGAACCGGCGGCTACGGCCTTGCCCAATGGGGTGGCCAACAACTACCTCCCGGCACTGGCGCGCACTACCCGGCTGACAATGCCTCCGTCTACGGTTTGTTTATTCCTGGGGACGAGACGCCCAATCCTGCGCCGGATCTGACCAGAGCCGGCACGCCAATCATGTTCCGCGTCAACGTCGAGAAGCCCTCTGACGTACTGACGGTCTCCAACTTCTTCTTGACGGGGCCGAGTGGCAGTCGCATACCGGCTCGCATCCTCGTCCCGGCGCAATCCAAGGCCGGGTCGCTCGCGTCGGCTATCGAGGACACGGGCCTGTATCGAGGCGTTGTGTTCCTGCTCCCCACGCAGCCCATCGCGGCAGGCACCTACACGGCGACTTTCGCTGGCGCGCGCAACGGTGTAGCGATCAACAAGTCCTGGCGCTTTACGGCATTCTGAACGACGTCGTCAGCCTACCCGCAAGCCACCGAGGGGTTGGCCGCGCAAAGCTGATGCCGTCTCCAGGAAATACTGCAGTCCCGCCGTCATGCCGTTCACGTCATGCAGCGACAGGTCAGAAGTTCCAGAACAGGAATCGCCGATGCTGTCTTGCATGAGATGGGCGAGGCGGCCTGACTTCGGGGCCCAGCCGTGCATCTGGATTGATCACTCTCGCGCGCAGCGCCATATCGTAGAACGCACCGACCATCGGCAATGCACTATGCGCCCCCTGACCCCAGTAGTCGCCAAGCGTCACACGCCCGTCGTCAAATCCCACCCACGCACCCGCGACCAAATGCGGATGCATCAGGATGAACCAGCTATCGGTGTTGTCCTGTGTAGTGCCAGTCTTGCCGGCCACATCCGCACGAATCCCGAAGCGCCGCCGGATATCTGCCCCAGTGCCTCGGCTGACGATGTCGCGCATGACATCGACTAGCGTTTGCGCAGCGCCCGCGGCCAATGCCTGTTCCGGCGACGCGCTTGGAAAGTCGGCCAGCACCGTGCCATCGCGACGCTCGATGCGCGTGACCATACGCGGTTCCATGTAAGCACCGCGGTTTGCAATCGTCCCGTACGCCGAAACCATTTCCTTGAGCGTAACCGGGCTCGTCCCCAGGGCGAGGGACGGCACCGCGTCAAGCGGGCTCTCACGCACACCCATCGCCCGCGCAAGGCGCGCGACCTTCTCGGGGTGCTCCCTTTGCATGAGCTGAGCCGTGACGCGGTTGCGTGAATATACGAGCGCGTCGCGCAGCGTCATCGGTCGGTTAGTCGCCGGCTCAGCATCTGTCGGGCGCCAGACACCCTGCCCGTTCAACGGAATCGCGACGTTCTGGTCGACGATCGTATCGCTCGGCCGTACGCCGTCTGCAAACGCCGCACCGTAGACGAATGGTTTGAACGTTGAACCGGGCTGACGTCGGGCCTGCTGCACGTGGTCAAATGGCACTTCACTGAAATTTCGACTGCCCACCCATGCCTTGATTTCACCGTTGCGTGGGTCAATCGCGACGAAGCCCGCCTGAACCTGCGTCTTGCTCCGGCACAACGCCCGCACGAACGTCAGGTCCGTCCCGAGCTTTTTGAGTGCCGCCGGATCCGAATGACCGGCCTCCCGTGCCGCGCGGTACTCAGGGGTCTGTCGAATGAATGCCTGGAACAGGTCGCTTCCCGGCCAACAGCCCGTGCGCTCGTTCCAGGCGCCGTTCGCAATCCACTGCAATTGCTTCGTCTGCCAGTCCAATGCTTGCGTCGCCATCGCCTGCAAACGGGAATCGATGGTGGTGCGCACGACCAGACCGTCTGCATGAATGTTGTACCCGTTACGGTCAGCCCATGCGATCAGCCATTTGCGCAGTTGCGCGGAAAAATGCGGTGCGGCACCGAGGGGTGCGGTCTGCATCTCGAAATCCACGCGCAGCGGTTGTCGTTTCAGCCGGTTGTAACTATCTGGTTTGAGCGTCCCATACTTGCTCATTTGCCCAAGCACGGTGTTCCGCCGCTGCAGCGCACGCTCCGGATTCAAGATCGGGTTGTAGGTGCTGTTTGCCTTCAGCATGCCCACGAGCGTGGCGCTCTCCAGCACATCGAGCTGGCCGGCCGATTTGCCAAAATAGGTGCGTGCGGCCATCTCCACGCCGAATGCGTTGTACAGAAACGGTACCGTGTTCAGGTACGTCTCAAGGATCTGATCCTTGCTATACACCGCCTCGATCTTGAATGCGGTGATCGCTTCCTTCAGTTTGCGCGTGAGGGTCGGCGCGCGCCCGATTCCGTCCGGATATAGATTGCGCGCGAGTTGCTGGGTGATTGTCGATCCACCTTGCCGGTCGCCGGAGAAGGTATGCAGTGCGGCCGACAGGATACGTCTCCAGTCGATGCCATGATGCTCGTAGAAACGACGGTCTTCCGTTGCGATCAGGGCCGCCACCATGTAGGGCGATACCTGCGTGAGCGACACCCACTCTCGATTGACCGGTTTGAATTCATCAAGCAGCTTGCCATCTGCCGAGACGATCAGGGCTGGCTGATCGACACGGGCCTTTCGGATGTCGCCGATACTCGGGGTAAATGGCACGAGCGCGAGCGCGTACAGCAGAAAGACCGCTGGCGACGCGGCGAGCGTCAGGACGACGCCGCGTCGCGTCGGGTGTCGCAAGCGATGCAGACCACTCTGGAGAACGACTCTGGCTCGCGCGAAGGCGATGGCTGCCAGTGGTTGGAGTCGCGCCAGCCACCGCGCGCAAGACTCACGAAGCAACAGTAGGTAGCGGCGTTTCACGGTGGCAGGCGACAGGGGCTGGCGAAAAGAGCGCGATCCTACCAAAGCGAAGCGTCCCCGGATGCGTCCACAAGGGCCGCCATGCGCGATATTTACATCCGATTACATTTGTTTCGCGCTGAGCCGGCGGCTGTTACGCGTAGGTCAGCGGGTGCGTTACGCCAGCAGAATAGGAATGAGACGCCGGGCGGCCGCTCAATGCGAAGAATGCAGGCGAGTGCATTGCAGGGCCCTCCGTCTGTGGCGTGAGAATGCCTGCTCAGGAGAAACGCGAAGGACGGCTCACGGTCAGGTGCCACCTCTGGCTTCCGCCAACCTATCGCCCTTTTCCGACAACATGCCTTTGGGCGCCTGTCGCACCACCTGCGCGCCGCGGCAGGCCGGTATGCTGCTTTGAATCCCCGCAGCACCCGCCCCGGGGCACGCAAAAGGTAGCAGAGATGAAACATCCTTGCGAAGCGGTAACCAATGCGGTAGCGACCACGCCAGGTGGCCGCAGATGAAGCCCGGCAGCCGCCCCAGGCGCCGCCGGCTCGGCATCGCCGCCGCGATCGTTGCCGCCGTCGTCGGCGGGACCGCCCTGCTGGCGCAATGGCCACACGTGTCGATGCCGGTATCCCCGGCGACTGGCGCGCCAGCCGACGTGATCGTACAGCCGGGTGCCAGCGGCGTGGACCAGGCCGATGCCCTGCAGGCCGCGCTCGACAACCTCCAGCCCGGACAACGGCTCGTGCTCTCGCCCGGCACCTATATGGTCGGCCGCGTGCTCGTGGTGCGCCGCGAACAGGTCGCGATATCGGGCTACGACGCCACGCTGGTCGCGTCGAATCCGGACCAGCAGGCCATCCAGATCACCGGCGCGAATTCGACGCTGGTAGGCGTGACGCTCAAGGGCACAGGCTCCCGGCGGCTCGAATCCGCCACGTCGGCCAAGGTAATTGTCGATGGCACGGGCATACAGGTACTGGATGTGACCATCGAAGGCGGCGCCAGCGCCGGCATCTTCGTGTCGCGCGGCGTCGGCATCGCCCTGGTTGGCGACAAGATCAGCGGCACGCTGGCCGATGGCATCCACATCACGGGTGGCTCGCAAGACGTGCTCGTGCAGAATTCGTCCGTCACCGCCACTGGCGACGACATGGTGGGTATCGTCAGCTACCAGCGCGACAATGCGCAGACCCGGAACATCTACGTCACAAGCAACTACCTGGCCGGCAACGCCTGGGGACGTGGCGTGGCGGTCGTCGGGGGCGCCGATGTCACAGTTGCCGGCAATTGGATCGAAGGCGTCCAGAAGGCGGCCGCCGTGATGGTCGCGCAGGAAGACGGTTATCGCACCGCCGACGCCACGAATGTGCTGATCGCCAGCAACACGATAGCCGATGACCAGAACGCCACGGAGCCCGGCAACAACCGTGTGGCAACGGGGCACGCCGCCATCGACATCAATACCGGGAGCGGCAGCGTGACGCGCGTGCAGGTAACCGGCAACCAGGTCACGCGCACGCGCTTTGACGGCTATCGCGCGCAGGGCAATATCTGCCAGGCCGACATCAGCAACAACCGCTTCGCGGCGATCGGCGGCGCGGCCATCGCGCTCCAGTACCGCAATTGCACGGCCGATCAGTTCACCTGCGGCACCAATACGCTCGATGGCGCACCCCTGCCGCCACCGTCAGGATGCAACGGCGCGGGATCGATCCAGGCCGCCGGCGCGGACGCGAGCCGCCTCCCTCAAGTGCGGACTTATCTACGGCGTGCGCGGTAAGACCTGCCAGGCCGCTGCGGGCCTGGCAGCGCACACCGTTGCGACACAGGCTGCCCATGCCAGCCTCACCTGACGCGCGGCGATTCCGCCAGCAGCCGCTGCAGATACTTGCCGTAATGGCTCTTGCCCAATGGCGCGGCCAGCCGCGCGACCTGCTCCTCGTCGATCCAGCGACGCCGGTAGGCAATTTCCTCGGGACACGCCACCATCAGGCCCTGCCGCTTCTGCAGGGTCGCCACCATCTGCGCGGCGTCGATCAGCGAATCATGCGTGCCGGTATCGAACCATGCAAAGCCGCGCCCCATGATGTCGACGGTCAGCTTGCCGGCATCCAGGTAGCGGGCGTTGACTTCGGTGATCTCCAGTTCGCCACGTGCCGATGGCCGGATATCGGCGGCAATATCGCAAACACGGTTGTCATAGAAGTAAAGCCCCGTCACCGCATAGTTCGATCGCGGCTGCGTCGGCTTTTCCTCGATGGACAGCGCTCGAAAGTCCTCATCGAATTCCACCACGCCATATCGCTCGGGATCGTGCACGTGATACGCGAACACGGTGGCGCCGTCCTCGCGACGGCTGGAGCGGACCAGCATGCGGGCCAGGTCATGCCCATAGTAGATGTTGTCGCCCAGGATCAGCGCCGAGGGATCGCGCCCCACAAAGTCACGGCCGATGAGGAACGCCTGCGCCAGGCCGTCCGGCGACGGCTGCTCCGCATACTGCAGGTTCAGACCCCACTGCCGGCCATCGCCGAGCAAAGCCGCAAAGCGCGGCGTGTCCTGCGGCGTGGAGATGACCAGCACGTCACGGATGCCAGCCACCATCAGCGTGGAAAGCGGATAGTAGATCATCGGCTTGTCATAGACCGGCAGCAACTGCTTGGAGACGCAGTGCGTGACGGGATAGAGCCGCGTGCCGGAGCCTCCGGCAAGAATGATGCCTTTGCGCGTCATGCCTGCATCTCCTTGGCAGTGGGGGATTCCTGTGCAACCAGCGAGGGCGCCGGCACGCGAGTCGGGGTCTCGCGCCGGTAGCAGAGATAGAAGGCGATGGCCCCAGCGGCCTCGGTGATCAGCACCGATATGACCGTGCCCCGGGCGCCCATGTACAGCACGAAAGGCACCGCGTAGGTCAGGTGCATGCCTGTCACGGCAGCATAGATATTTCGCACGGCACGGTGCCGCCCCGAAGCCATCAGGCCGAGGTTGCCGAAGATGAATGCCACGCTGGTCAGCGGCAGCAGCACACCCTCCAGCCGCAGCAGCAGGATGGTGTCGTGGAACGGCTCGCCCAGCCACATCCGGATGCCGACGCCGGCAAACAGCTCCACTGCAACGAACATCGCGCCCGAACAGCCAAAGACAACTATCATCGCGCGACGCATCAGCGCACGCGCCGCCGGCGGATCGGTGACGTTGTATTGGCTGATGCGCGGATAGAACGCCGTGCCGATGACCGTAAAGATCGTCTGCCCGGCAATGCGGATCTTGTCGGCCATCGAGAACTGCCCCACCGCTACAGGACCGTGGAAATGGTTCAGCAGGATCGCGTTGAAGTTCACATAGAAGCTGACCAACACCAGCGACAGAAACATCGGGAAGCCTTCGCGCAGCGACGCCATGGCCGCTGCCATCGGCACCCTGACCAGCGTCGCCAGTCGCCTGCGCCATACGCCCCATAGGGCCGCGACGGCCAGGATCAGCGTGCCGACGGAGATACCCAGGGCGGCCAGCGCCGCGTCGCCGGGCGATTTCACCCATGCCACCACGCAGGCCAGACTGATGGCCTTGGACGCGAAGTTCGGCAATACCAGCACCTTCATCCGCTCCAGACCCTGGTAGAGCCAGATCGGTGTCACGGCGTTGGCCACCACGCCCACGAACGCCGCGGCCAGGATGGCCCGATGTTCGCGCAGGTCCGGCGCCCACCACAACGCGCCAGCCAACAGCGCCGCCGCGCCGAGCGTGAGCAGCAACTTGGCCGCCATCGTGGCCGAAAACACCGCCGCGACAGCGGCCGGATCATCGCGCCGCAGCGATACCAGCCGTGTCGCCGACAGATTGTGGCCGTAATCGGTCAGCAGGATCAGGTACTGCGCCAGCGCCTGGCAGTAGGCCAGCACGCCGAACTCGCGTACGCCGAGCTTGTGACCGAGGAACGGCAACAGCACCAGCGGAAACAGGTAGTTGCCGCCCTGGATCAGCAGCAGATAGGTGGCGGTGGAGCGTATGGAAGGCGGCATCGGAAGTGGGCCCTGGGTTCAGCGTGGACCGGCGGTCGGCACGTTCGGTCGACCGTATAGCGAGCGCACGCCCGCGGGCGCCACGCTGGCAGCCGGCCGCCCCAGGCACCGGAACACCAGCCACAGCAGCGCCAGCGGCACGAAGTTGCGGCCGCTGAACAGGTTCGGCACGCGCAGGATCTCCATCAGCGACACCAGCAGTACAGCATGGGCACAGCACCAGAATCCGTGGCCGGCACGCCATCCCGCGTAGCTGCGGCCCAGCAGCCACCCCATCAGCGCGGCTTCCAGCAGGGCGAAACCGCCCCACTCGTAGAAATGCACGAAGATGCCCGACGGATTGTTGAACTCCGGATCCCCGAAGGTGTTGAGAAACATGCTGTACCCATCGTCCGCCCCAACCAGCGGGCGGAAGCTCTCGCCGATGATCGGAAACCGGATAAGCCAGTCGAATGTGAACGTCGGCGCCCCGGTGCCCCAACCCATGATCGTCAGCAGGCCGGAACCGTTGTTGATCGCCGTCGAGTAGTACAGACCCAGTCGTTCCAGCGCGAAGTCGAAGATGTTGTCGTAGATGTTGACGTAGTACGTTTCCCACGACCGGTTGTACTCGTTCGCGATGAAGAACCCGATCAGCGGCGGGATGGCGGCAAACGGCCCGAGTGTCAGCAGCGCCGCGCGCAGCGACCCGCGGGGCGGCCGCAAGCGGAAGCGCGCCATCATGAGGGCCCATGGCAACACCACTTCCACCAACGCCAGCCGCTCGGCAAAAATGAAGCTGCGCAAAAGCGTCAGCACGAACAGCACGAACAGGTAGGCCTGGTAGCGGGTCAGGCCGCGAGGCGCGGTGCGGAAGATGACGAAGTAAAGAGGCACATAGGCCACCGAAGCCTGGGTCAGCGTGCTGATGCCCACCACCCGCCCTTTCAGCTCCAGCACGTCATAGGTACTGGCGGCGCCGTTCAAATAGGAAAGCAGCACCGCCGGCCGGGCGATCACGCCGCCCATCATCACCACGTAACCGACGCAGGCCAGCCAGAACAGCGCATCGAGCACCAGCGCAGACAGCGCCACCGGCGCGTCGGCATCGCGCGGGACCAGCACGCGCTCTCCCAGCGCACCCACCGCTATCGCAAGCAGGAACAGCGCACCGGCCATCGCATAGGTACCGCTGAAGTAGATATGGTCGATGGACTTCTGGTCGCCCAGCAGTTCCAGCGACACAAGCCCATACAGTGGCAGGATGAAGCACAGGAGCAGCCGCGCGGGATCATCCCACCAGTAGCCGTCGTACGCGTTACAGGCGCCAGGCATCGTCATCGGCGCGCTCAGTTCGAGGCCCCCACCAGCGGTGCGGCCGCCGGCAGGCCCGGTATCGAGGGTGCCGACGGTACAGCAGACGGCGCGGCCACCGCATCCCGCATCATGGCCGCATGCACCAGCGCCCGGAATTCCCGCCGAAACCTCTCGGGTGAGAACTGCAGCGCATTGCGGCGGCACGCCGCCGGCTGGAATAGTCCGCTTTCCTCAAACCGGCAAACCGCGCGAACGATATCCTCGACGGTCTGCCGCGGAAAGAATACGCCGGTCCGCAAATCGCGATCACGGCTGTCGATCACCGTCTCGCGGGCCCCGCCCTGCCCCAGCGCAATCACCGGCGTCCCGCAGGCCTGGGCCTCCACGGCGACGATGCCGAAATCCTCTTCGGCCGCAAACACAAAAGCCTTGGCGCGCTGCATGTGCGCCACCAGCACGTCGGCTGGCTGGTATCCCAAGATGCGCACGTTAGGGGTGGCCATCTCGCGGAAGCGCTCCAGGTCCGGCCCGTCACCGATCACCACGAGTTGCTTGTCCGGCATCGCGGCGAATGCCTCGACGATCAGGCTCACCCGCTTGTAGGGCACCAGCCGCGATGCCGTCAGGAAGAAGTCCTCGCGCTGCTCGCAGAGGCTGAACTGGTCGATATCCACGGGCGGATAAACCACGGCCGCATCGCGCCCATAGACCTTGCGGATGCGCCGCGCCACATAGGCGGAGTTGGCGACGAACACATCCACGCCATGCGCGGTGCGATGGTCCCACATCCGCATGTAGTGCAGGATGGCCCGCGCCAGCCAGCTCTTTGGGCCACGCGTCAGCTTCGACTCGCTCAGGTATTGATGCTGCAGGTCCCATGCATAGCGGATCGGGGAATGGACATAACTGACATGCAACTGCCCCGGCCCGGTAATCACCCCCTTGGCAACAGCGTGGCTCGACGAGATCACGAGGTCGTAGGCGGAGAGGTCGAGTTGCTCCACGGCCAGCGGCATCAGCGGCAGGTACGACCGGAACGACTTGCGGGCGCGGGGCAGCTTCTGGATGAATGTGGTCGTCGCATGCTTGCCCTGCAGCGCCCCGCGCTGGGCATCGGGAAAAAAATCGACCACGCTGAACAGGTCGGCCTCGGGCCATATCTTCAGGATCTGTTCAAGTACCCGTTCGGAACCGGCATACGTGACGAGCCATTCGTGGACGACCGCGACCTTGCCGAAGTCGGCGTCATCGGTGTCGCGTCGTGGGTTCATCGTTGTGGAAGGCATGGGGATATCTCGCCAAGTAGCCGCGCGGCGGTGTCGCGCCAGGAATACCGCTGCACATGTGCGTAGCCGCGCTGCCGCATCGCGTCGCGCAACGTGCCGTCCTGCATCACATACGTAAGCAGTTCGCCGAATTCGGCCGGCTTGGTGGGCCGGAAATAGAGCGCAGCGGTGCCGCACGCCTCGCGCACCGAAGGCAGGTTCGACGCGAGAACGGGGCAGCCCAGCGTCATGGCCTCCACGGGCGGCAGGCCATAGCCTTCATACAACGACGGGAAGACAAAACAGGCCGCATCGCGGAACAGTGCCTTCAGGTCGGCATCGTCGACATAGCCAAGCCGTGTGACCGGCGCCGCGTCATCGTTGTGCACCGGCCGGAACACGCTTGCCGAACCGCCAACGATCACCACGTCATAGTCGGCCCCGCGCAGCATGCCCACGGCTTCCACTACCAGCCGGAAGTTCTTGTGATAGCTGGCGCTGCTGACCGCCAGCACATAGGGCCGATCCGACAGCCCGTACTTGCGCCGGATACCGGTCACGTCCGGCAAGCGCAGCATATGGTCGCCACTGAGTGGCAGCACGCCGATCTTCCGGCCCGGGATGCGATAGGCGTCCGCAATCTCCCGGCGCGAAAACTCCGATACGGTTAGCACCCTGCGTGCCACACGCCCGACCCACGGCGCCATGACCCGATACCACGAGCGGAACGCCCGCGAATACGCCTGCGGCACGCGCACCGGCGCCGCATCGTGCATGACGGTCACCTGGTTCCGGTACAGCAACGGCGCCGCATTGCACAGGTTCAACAACAGCGACCCGCGCGCCGCCAGCGGCAGGCTGACCTGCTCCCAAAGCTGACCGCTACGGCGCCCGATGACATGCCCGACCGTCCGTACACGCAGGTGTGGGAACTCGCCCGAATCGACGTCCACGCCAGGCGGCACGAGCACTTCGAACGACAGGCCGGCCGTGGTGCGATCATTGTCGGCCACCAGCCGGTCGATGGCGCGCACTACCTCGTGCGCGAAACGGTCGACGCCGGTGGCGCGCCGCCCCAGGAAGCGCCCATTGATGGCGATGGTCTTTGGCATCGCGTGCGCTCCTAGAGGCCGGCCCGCGCGAGCGGGTTGGCGATGTATCGCACCACACGGTTGCTGAACGACGCCACCGGCAACAGGCAAAGCGTGGTCAGGCATCCGACCGCCACCTTCTTGCGCAGGCTCCAGAACGGATTGGCCGCGATGGTATGGAAGTACCGCCCGGATTCGTGCTGGAACCAGTGCCACCGGCGCGCCAGCGTCGCGCCATACACGTGCTGCGCGAACCGGGCCTTCTCCAGGGAGAAATCCAGCACGCCCGGGGGCAGTTCGATGCCGAGCCGATCCTTCGCAAGGTCCCGCAGGATCTGCCAGCGCCGCGCCGACTGCCGGGCACCGGCCATCGCGTCCTCGGCATTGGCGAGCGACAGATCGCTGCCCTGCGCGTCGCCGCGCGTGTAGCGGTGTACCCGATAGCCGCCCAGCGCCATCTCGACCGCGCCGACGTCGCCCAGCAGCGCCACCCCGTAGATCGCGTAGAAATCGGCGCCATGCATGTTGTCTGCACCCACCGGCACCGGAAAGATGCGGCGCAGCGCGTCCACGCGATACGCATTGCCCGAGCCGGGCGGCGACGGATACAGCCATCCGGCTCGCAGCATCCGCCCGCATCCGTCTGCGTGAATCGACTGCGGCACCTGGACGCCGGTGGGCACGCCATCGGCCGTCATGACATCGAGCCGGTACTGCACCTTGACCGGGTCACCCTTGGCAAAGGCCGCCAGGACCGTGGCAGCGGCTTCGGGATACAGCGTATCGTCGGCATCCAGAAAAAGCACATACGGCGTGCGCACACGTTCTAGCGCATGGTTGTACGCGGCTACCTGTCCGCCGTTCCGCTGGAACACGGCTTCCACGCGCCCGCCATAGCCCTCGATGATCGCTCGCGAGCCATCGGTGGAGCCGTCGTCGATCACCATGACGTGCACGGGCGTGAACTGTCCCAGCGCCGAATCAATGGCGCCCGCCACGTACCGCGCATAGTTGTAGTTGGCAATCACAACAGTGAGCGCGGGCAATGCGACAGGGTCCGGCATGGTGGCCTCCGTGATGAGTGGCGCTACAGCGAGTAGTCGGCGTGGAAGCCGAGCCGGCTGGCCTCGCCATCCGCAATTGCGCGCTCCAGCAGCCGCAGCCGCGCGCCGGCGTTGCGGCGCTTGCCATACAGGCGCAGCAGTCGCAGGAACACGAAGCGGTTGAGCCGGTACATCAGTCCGGACGTGGACCAGTGGTTGCGGTCGAACCACGCCTGGTTGCGGCTGCTGTAGTAGGCGCGAAAATCCGAACCGCTCAGCAACATGCATTCGAAGTGGTTTTTCCAGTTGCGCTTGACGTTCCAGGAGCCTTCCAGGTCTTCGAGCCGCGCGGCCGTTACCAACGCAATGCATCCGCCACGCGCCGTCAGCCGCCACGTGTACTCCGTATCGTCGGCGTACAGCACCAGCTCGGGCACCGGCAGCCCCAGATCCACATACATCTCGCGATGTCCCAGCAGCCCCCCGTACGGCGCGAACGGCAGATGCACCACCTCTGGAATCGCGTCGGGTCGTGGTCTGCCCCACGGCGTACGCCGCCAGATCTTGTATGGGATGCGCCCCACGTGAAAGCCGAAGTAGCTCGAGCGCGGCGGCATCGCCAGGGCCGCCGGCACGCCCGCCGCGATGTCGCCCTGGTGATCGGGACGGAACCCGAGCACCGCCGCGCGGCGACGGCCGTGCTTGCGCGTGAGCACGTCCAGCTGATGGCAGAGCACGTCGAGCGCGCCCTCGCACGGTGCATTGTCGTCATCCATCAGCCAGATGTAGTCGGTGGTATCGCGTTCCAGCGCCTGCGCGATGCCCACCGCATAGCCGTTGGCCGATCCCGTGTTGGCGGCGAGCCGCACGATCGTGACGCGCTTGCACCAGGCGGCCTCCAGCGGTGAGAGATCAGCAGTGGCGTTGTTGCTGACGACAATGGCGTGCGACACGCCTTCGTGCTCGAAGCTGCGCCGCAGCAGTTCGGCGCAGTAGTGCAGGCGGTCGCCGTAGGTGACGGTTACCAGCGTGATGCGTTTGTGGTGCAGGTGCGCCATGGCGGTTCTCCGTATCAGGCTGGCGTGCCGGGATGACCTTCGGTCGCGCCGTAGGCGTAGCTGTAGCGATGGAGCGTGCCGGTGAAGTCGTTGAAGATCACCCCGCGTACCGCGACACTCGCCTGGGCCAGTCGCCGCGTGCTTTCATCGATCTGTTCGACCGTGGTCACCCGGTGGCGCGCCACCATGAACACCGTGCCGGCAAGGCGTCCCAGGACCAGCGCATCGGCCAGCGGCAGCAGCGGCGGGCCGTCGAGCACCACCATGTCGTATTGCGCTGCCACCCGCTGGACCAGTGCAGACAACTCGGGCTGCAGCAGCAATTCGCTTGGGCCCGCCGTAAGCGCGCCTGTCGACAGGAAGTCCAGGCCATGCGCCACGTCACGCCGGATCGCGACGCCGGCCTCGCAGGTGCCGGCGAGCACTTCGGCCAAGCCCGGTCCGCGATCGACCCGGAAACGCTTGTGCAGCACGCCATTACGCAGGTCGGCATCGATCAGCAGCACACGCCGCTTCGACGCGCCGGCCAGTGTCGCCAGGTTCGCCGCGACGAACGACTTGCCCACCCCCGCGGTGGGTCCCGTGATCAGCACCACTCGGTTGGGCGCGTCGCTTAGCGCAAAATGCAGGGTGGTCCGCACCGCGCGCAGGCTTTCAATGGCCGCGTCGGGCAGTTGCGCGTGGCCGCCGCGCAGATGGCTCCGCGCCGTACCCAGCGGACCGGTCAGGCGGCTGCGCGGCACCGTCGCATAGACGGGAATGCCCGTGGCAATCTCGATCTCCTCGCGATCCTGCACCGTGCCCACGATACGGCGACGCACCATCGCCAGCAGGATGCCCACTAGCAGTCCCGTCAGCAGTGACCCCGCCACGGCCACGCCGCGCCGGGGCTTGATCGGTGTCTCGGGCGGGGTGGCCGGGTCGATGAGCCGCACGTTCGCCACCTTGCCGGCCCGCACCAGCGTCAGTTGCTGCCGCGCGTTCAGCCGGTTCGTGTACAACTCCGTGTCCACCTGCATGTCGCGCTGCAGTTGCAGCACCTTCTGTTCGATCAGCGGCAACTGGCGCGTCCGTCCCTGTACGACGGAAAACGCGGCCTGCGCCTCGCGCAACTGTCCGTCGATGGCCTGCAATGCCGGGTGCTTCTCGGTGTACTGCGTCAGCAGTTCCTGGCGCTTCTGACGCAGGTCCACGAGCCGGGTCTCTGCCTCCACGCTTTGCTGCAGCAGCGCCCGGGCCTCCTGGCTGGTATCGACGGTGCCCTGCTGGGCGCGAAAGGCGTTGTAGCGGCTTTCGGATTCCCCGAGCTGCTTTTTCAGTTGCGGCAGCTGCTCGTCCAGGAATCGGATCGACTTGTCCGCTTCCTCGGAGCGGCGGCGCACGTTCTGGTCGACATATTCCCGGCCAATTTCGTTGAGGATGCGCGAAGCCTGGACCGGATCGACGCTGTCCAGCGATACGCCGATGATGTTCGACTGCTTGCCCCGTTCGCCAATGGCCAGCGTTTTCTGCAGCCATTCAGTGGTCGCGGTCTCGGAATAGCGTTTCAGCGTGAAGCTGGCGCCGGCCTGCCCATCCGCAGTGCGTACCAGCAGCGCCAGCGGCCCGCGCGGCGTGTCGGCGCGCAGCAGTATGCCGACGCGGCCTTGCAGCGACACCACCGGGCCGCCGAACGTCGAGGACAGCTCGAGGGTGAAGGCACCGTGCTCGCCCAGCGTGAGCGTGAATGGCTGGCCCTGATAGGCCGCGGGCACGTCAAACGTAGTGACGTCGATACGTTCCCTGCCATAGACGTGCCCGCCGATCGGGCGGGAATAGCCCTCGGCACGCTCGGCCAGCCACCAGCCGATCACCGGCAGGTAGCGCGGCGTGACGTCGAGATGGAGTCGGAGCGCATCCACCGCACGCGACACCACCATGCGCGAACTGAGGACCTGGATCTCGGACGTCGTGTCGGGCTTGATCTCGGGCGTAAGCTTCGGGTCCCCCGACGTGGAACGGTTCTCGATGGTGCTTGGCTCTACCTGGATCAGCATGTCCGAGCGGTAGACCGGGCGCGTGAACAAGGCATAGGCAATCCCGGCCAGCAGGCAGGCCGATGTCGTGCACACGATCAGCCACCGGCTTGCCGCCAGCGTCGTCAGCGGGTTCATGGCACGCACCGCCGGGCGTGGCGCAGGGTCATATGCCGGATTTGCCAGGTACGAGGTGTTCATGACGAGTGTCTCCAGGAATTCGCAAGGCCTACGGCGCCAGCGCCCGGCTTGCGGTCGCGGTCTGCGCGGTCGGCAGGAGCAGGTTGACCACCCGGCTCCAGCGCACGAGCGATGACGTGTCGACGAACACCACGTCGTTTGCCTGCAGCGCAAACCCGTCGGCCAGCGCCATCGCCGAAGGCGTGCTGGCATCCAGATGGAAGACACGGGGCTGCGTGCCGCCGTTGCCGCGCACCACATACACCTGCTGCGCATCGCCCGAGTACTGGCTCACGCCGCCCGCGTCGCCCAGCGCCTGGTTCAGGCTCAACTTGCCGTTGTTCATCGTCAGCGCGGCGTTGCGTGCCACCTCGCCAATCACATAGACCTTGCTGTCGGTCGCGGCATAGACGCGCACGAGATCGCCATCGCGCAGCAGGATGTCAGACGGATTCGCGCCTTTCGCGATCAGATCGGGCAAACTCACGCGCGCCGTTTGCTCGCCGCGCGTGACGGCAATCCAGGACCGGTCCGCCGCCGCGCTGAACCCGCCGGCGCGGTTGATGGCCTCGGGCAACGTCATCGGCACGTCGTTGATGATCTGCAGGCCGGCCTGCTGCACGGCGCCGTCCATGTACACGCGCTTGCTGCGATACGCCTGGATGCGCAGCGTCACCTGTGGATTTCGCACATACTCGGCCAGCCGCTGCGTGAGGCGCTCGCGCGCTTCGGCCTCGGTCAGGCCGGCAACCGGCACCATGCCGACAAAGGCGTACTGAACATTGCCGCGCGCGTCGACGGTGTATCCCGTGACCACGGCATTCGACCCCGACGTATCGACGCCGCTCGTCACCTGCAGCGCAGGCAGGTTCAGTTCGGGATGCCCCCAGACCACGATGCTGAGCACATCGCCGGGACCGAGCACGTAGGGACGCGGCTTGTCGAATAGCGCGCGCACCTCGGGTGCCACGCCATCGGGTTGCGCCGCCCGCTGCGACGCGAGCAGCGCGCTGTCGATCTCGACCAGACTGTCGCGCGACACGGACTGCACGCCCTGCATCGGCGGCAGACCGGTTACCGTTGCGGCTGGCTGCGACGCTTCCTGGCCCGGCTGCGGCGCCGACGCGGTGGCCTTGAAAGTCATGCCCGGTGCCATGGCGCAGCCGCCCAGGAAGTGCAGTACCACCCCCCAGAGCAGGACGGCAGCCAGGCGCTTGCGCCAGGGCAGGTCAGTATGCGCCACGACCATGGATCACCACGCCGATTGTCTTGAACAGGATCACGATATCGCCAGCAAAGGTCCAGTTGCGGACGTAGGCGACATCCAGCGTCACACGCTTGTCGTAGTCGGCATCGTTGCGTCCGCTGACCTGCCAGAGCCCGGTGATGCCGGGCAGCACGCGCAGGTAGTAGGACACCGACTCGCCGTAGCGTTCCAGTTCCTTTTCCACCACCGGACGCGGCCCGACCAGGCTCATGTCGCCGCGCACCACGTTCCATAGTTGCGGCAACTCGTCGATACTGGTCTTGCGGATAAAGCGCCCCAGCGCCGTAACCCGCACGTCGTTGCGCAGCTTGAAATCCTTCTCCCATTCCGCGCGTGCCGCCGGATCACTGGCGAGCAGTTCCTTGAGCACCGCATCGGCATTGCGCACCATCGAGCGGAACTTCAGGCAACGAAATTTGCGGCCATCCATCCCGACTCGGGTATGACCGAACACGCACGGACCGCCGTCGCGCATCACGAGCAGGGCCACGGTCAGCATCAGCGGCGACAGCAGGAGCAACAGCACCAGCGCCGCGCCAACATCGAACGCACGCTTGGCGGCATGGCCGTAAGCGCCGGCGTAACGCTGGCCGGCGTCGTGCGACGGTGCGAAGCCACCGGCCAGCCCCGGCGACAAGGCCGACGATGCGGCGGTGAAGCGCGTGGGCAGGATGCCCGATCTGGCAAGCAGTGATTTGATGAAGCGCATGGCGCCTTCTCCCGTAAGCCAAGGGGTGGACGATGACGCGATGTTCAGGCGCAGCGCCCGTAGGTATCGGCGATGCGGACGATGTCGTCCTCGCCGAGGTAGGCGCCCGATTGCACCTCGATGACTTCGAGCGGCAGCTTCCCGGGGTTTTCCAGACGGTGCGTGACGCCAATCGGGATATAGGTCGACTCGTTTTCGCTCAGCAGGAACTGCTCTTCGCCACGCGTGACGCGCGCCGTGCCCCGCACCACGGTCCAGTGTTCGGCGCGGTGGTGGTGTAGCTGCAGCGACAGCGATGCCCCGGGGTGCACGACGATGTGCTTGACCTGAAAGCGCTCGCCCTGATCGAGCGAGTCGTAGCAGCCCCATGGCCGCTGCACTTTGCGATGGTTCTCGGCCTCGCTGCCCTGCTGCCTGGCAAGCCGTTCCACCAGCCCCTTGACGCCCTGCACCTGCGAACGGTCCACGACCAGCACGGCATCGGGCGTTTCCACGACGATCAGGTTCGTGGTGCCTACGCACGCCACCAGCCGGCCGTCGGCGTGCACATAGCACGAGGTAGCCCCTTCGTACATCACGCGGCCGCGCGCGGCATTGCCGTCGCCGTCCTTGTCGATGGCATCCCATACCGCGTCCCACGAGCCCAGGTCCGACCAGCCCGCCACCAACGGCACCACCACGCCTTGCACGCCGTCGGTGCGCGCCACGTGCTCCATGACGGCGTAGTCGATCGAGTCTGAAGGGATTGCCGCGAACGCGGTGGCGTCCGGGTGGAAGTACGGGCCGTCCTGACGACCCTGCCCGAACGCACGGGCGCACGCCGCATGCATGTCGGGCTGCAGGCGCTGCAGCGTCGCCAGCCAGGTGCTGGCGCGTACGACGAAGATGCCGCTGTTCCACCAGTACTCGCCAGACGCCACGTACTGCTGCGCAAGCTCGGAGGCAGGCTTTTCCACAAAGCTGTCGATGGTGCGCGCCACGTCGCCCAGCGCCGTGCCGATTCGGATGTAGCCGTAGCCGGTATCCGCGCGGGTGGGCGGCACGCCAAGCGTCACGATGGCGCCCTGCTCGGCAAACCGGGCAGCATGCGCGATGGCGTAGCCGAAAGCCTCCGTATCGGCGATGACATGGTCGGCTGGCATGACAACGAGGATGCCGTCTTCACCCTGCGCCGTCGCCAGCAGCGCAGCCAGTGTCAGGGCCGGCGCCGTGTTGCGCCCGGCCGGCTCGACCACGATCTGTGCCTCTGTGCCGGACGCGGCAAGCTGCTGCGCCGTCATGAACCGATGCGGCTCGCCGCACACGATGATCGCAGCGGCGTCGGCGTGGCGACCGTCGCGCAGCACCGCCATGCGCCGCACCGTGGACTGCAGCAGCGAGTCGCGCCCGATCACATCGATCAACTGTTTCGGATAGTGCTTGCGGGACAGCGGCCAAAGCCGTGTACCCGAGCCCCCCGCCAGTACCACGGGGCGGATCCGCAGCGCGCTCTGGACGTCGCCGGAGGTGACGGCGGCATGGGAAGGGAGATCGGCGGGGGCAGTGATAGGCATCCTGGGCTCCTGTTCGGGCAGCGCGTACGGCATGAAACCGCTTTGCTGCACCGAAGCATAGATGCGCAAGAATGCGCGAATTGCCCGATGGCCGATAATGCAGAAGATTTGACCGATGCGACTTGAAAACCGGCTTTAAAACGTATTTCCGGTGATACAAGCGCATTATGTCATCACGCCGTCTTGCATATATGCGTGCACGATTCCCTTCCCCGGTGCGCGAATGCCCTGCAATGCAGCCGAGGTTCAACAGCGTTGCACAACGGTAGTAAAGTCACTGATTTACTTGATATTTTTATCATATCCACATGCCGGGACGGTCCAACGTGGCGTAACAATTACTAAAACTGATTCATATCTGATAATCGTGTTGCGGCGTATGCCGCATTTTTTCATTGATTTTTAATGGAACCCGCGTCAATCAGCCAACATCACGGAAAAATCAGACACGCCCCATTGTGCATCGCGGCAAGTTGGATATGATGCAATGCAATAGATTCGCCTTCGAATCGCCTTCGCAAGGGGTGGACACGCCATGGATCACCTTGTCGAGATGCCTGTGCCGACACGGCCCCCGGGGCCTATTCCCATCGCCAGACATACCCACACGCAACGCATTGGTCTGCTGTTGTTCGACGGATGCTCGCTCCTGACGGCGGGCATCATTGCCGAGGCCTTCCGCGTGGCCAACGAGCTTGAACTGCAACGCAGCGGCCGCCCGTTCTACCAGTTGTCATTGCTGTCGTATCGCGGCGGCAATATCGCGTGCTCGTCGTCGGTGCGCATCTGGACCCAGGGTCTCGATGCGGCGGGCCAGCGAGGCTTCGGCGCCGTGTTCATCGCCTGCAGCGAGCGCGAGCCAGCAAGCGAGCGCGATGCCCGTGTGACCAGCGCCATCATGGAAGTCAGTGCGTCGGCGCTGGAGCGCAGCACGTGGGGCCGCGAGTTGCAGTCGCCACGGGTGTCGCGTGCCGAGGCGGCAAGCGGCCAGGAAGGGGGTGCCGGGGCTGCCGCGTCGGTCTTCTGGTGCCGGGGCGGCGCAGACCATGCGCCGGAAATCATGCCGTCGGCCATCGACATGGCACTCGCCCAGATCGAGGCAGACCTGGGCCCCGAGGTAGCCGACGAGGTTGCCAGGCAACTCGATCCGCGCCGCGAGACGATGCCCGAGATCGAGCCCTACGACACCGACGACACGCCAGACCTCTCGACCGCCACGGCAAACAAGATCCTGGCTTCGGCGCGCTGGATCGCCGAGCACTACATGGAGCCCATCTCGGTGGCCGACGCCGCGCGCTTTGCCGCGATGAGCGAGCGCAATTACCTGCGCCGCTTCAAGTTCACGATGGGCATGACGCCGTCGGAATACCTGTTGCAGACGCGGCTCGACATGATTTGCCAGTTGCTGGTCAAGACAACGCTGCCGGTGGACAAGGTTGCCCGCCGCTGCGGCATGGGCAACGGCGACCGGCTGGGCAAGATCTTCCGCAAGCGGTTTGCATTGTCGCCCACCGAGTATCGGAACCAGGGGCTGGCGAGCCCTGGGTCGGATCCCACCGCAACCTGAGGAGTGCTGAGCATGCGTAACGAACTGCTTGACCTGGCCAAACTCGACTGGATGGCGCGCGAACTCGCCGAGCCGTACAAATCCGCCCCGCCCTTTCCGCATGCCTGTATCGACGACTTCCTCGACCCGGACATCTACCGCGAGGCCAGCGACGCGTTCCCGAGCCGGAAGGAAGGCAGCTGGTTCAAGTATCAGTCGGCTGCCGAAAACCTCAAGCTCCAGATCCAGGACTTCTATGCCATTCCGCCTGCGCTGCGCGCCCTGATCGTCGAACTGAACGGCCCTGGCTTCATCCGGTTCCTGGAGACGCTGACCGGCGTGCGCGGGCTGGTGCCCGATCCTCACCTGCATGGCGGCGGGCTGCACCAGACGCTGCCCGGCGGCCATCTGGGCCTGCATATCGACTACAACTATCACCTTGAATGGAAGCTCGACCGACGGGTGAACGTACTGCTCTACCTGAACGATACCTGGGAGGATAGCTGGGCCGGCCACCTCCAACTGTGGGACGAGAGCGTGCAGCATTGCGTGCAGAAGATCGCGCCCATCGGCAACCGGCTGGTCGTCTTCAATACGAACGAATGTTCCTGGCACGGCCACCCCGTGCCGCTGGCCTGCCCGCAAGGCGTCTCGCGGCGTTCGATCGCGCTCTACTACTATTCGAACGGCCGCCCCGAGGACGAGGTGGCAGACGTTCACACGACGCGCTTCCAGGCGGCGCCCGGTGCCCGTTTTCCGCTGACGGCCCGTGACATCCTGACCGGAATTACCCCACCTTACGCCAAGGCCCTGGCGCGCCGCATCGTGGGCCGCTGACCGGCGCCAGGGGGATCACATGTCATCCATACTCGTCACCGGCGGGGCCGGCTTCATCGGCGCGAACTTCGTGCTCGACTGGCTACGGCGTCCGCCCGCCCATCCCGCCGAGCCCGCCGAGCCCGACCGCGTCATCAACGTCGACAAGCTCACCTACGCCGGAAATCGGCACAGCCTTGACGAACACGATGGCGACGCACGACATATCTTCGTCCAGGCCGACATCGGCGATCGGGCAGCGATGGACAGCCTGCTTGCCCGGTACCGCCCGCGCGCGGTCATCCACTTTGCGGCGGAAAGCCATGTCGACCGGTCCATCCGGGGGCCTGCGGCCTTTATCGAGACCAATATCGGCGGCACCTATACGCTGCTGGAAGCGGTGCGCGGCTATTGGTGCGGGCTGCCCGACGCCGAACAGGCGGCCTTCCGCTTCCTGCACGTCTCCACCGACGAGGTGTTCGGCTCTCTGGGGCCCGCTGACGCGCCGTTCTCGGAGACCACCCGCTACGCACCGAACAGCCCCTACTCCGCGTCGAAGGCCGCTTCCGATCATCTTGTTCGCGCCTGGCACCACACCTATGGCTTGCCCGTCCTGACGACAAACTGCTCGAACAACTATGGCCCGTACCAGTTTCCGGAAAAACTGGTGCCGCTGGTGATCGCCAGCGCGCTGGCCGGACAGCCGCTGCCGGTGTACGGCGATGGCGCAAACGTGCGCGACTGGCTCTATGTCGGCGACCACTGCGCCGCGATCCGCGAAGTGCTTGCCCGCGGGCGCGTTGGCGACACCTACAACGTGGGCGGCTGGAACGAGAAAACGAATCTGGAAGTCGTCCACGCGCTATGCGACCAGCTCGATGCGCTGCAGCCTCGCACCGCCGGCTCCTACCGCGACCTGATCCGTTTCGTGAAGGACCGGCCCGGCCACGACCGCCGCTACGCCATCGATGCCCGCAAGCTCGAAAGCGAACTGGGCTGGCGCCCCACCGAAACCTTCGAAACCGGCCTGGCCAAAACAGTCGCCTGGTACCTCAACCACCAGCCATGGGTGCGTGACGTCGTGTCGGGCGAGTATCGCAAGTGGGTGGAGACGCAATATGCCGCGTGACCACCTCAGCGTGCCCACGCTGCTCGTGACGGGCTGCAACGGCCAGATTGGCTTTGAACTGTGCCGTAGCCTTGCCCCGCTCGGCCGCGTGATCGCGCTAGACCACGCGGCATGCGACCTGACCAACTCCGCCCGATTGCGCGATCTCGTGCGGGACATCGTGCCCAGCGTTATCGTCAACGCCGCAGCCTATACGGCAGTCGACAAGGCAGAAAACAACGCCGATCTTGCATTTGCCATCAATGGTGATGCACCCGGCATCCTCGCCGAGGAGGCCAGCGCTCTTGACGCGCTGCTCGTGCACTACTCCACCGACTACGTATTCGATGGCACGGCGGATGGCCCCTATTCCGAATCGGACGCACCCAATCCTTTATCGGTCTACGGAGAAAGCAAGCTGGCCGGCGAAGAAGCGGTGCTCGCAACCAAGGCGACGTCGCTTGTCTTGCGCACCAGCTGGGTCTTCGGCGCGTATGGCAGCAACTTCGCGAAAACCATGCTGAAACTCGGTCGTGACCGCGACACGCTACGCATCGTGTCGGACCAGTTTGGCGCGCCTACACCTGCCGGCCTTGTGGCCGACGTCACCGCGCACATCGTGGCCCGACACTGGCTCTTGGGCCACCGTGCTGAGTTCCCGGCCGGCCTCTATCACCTTGCCGCGGGCGGAGACACGAACTGGCATGCCTATGCACTGGAAGTGCTGAGGCAGGTTGCCGAGCGCGGCGTAGTACTCAAAGTCGATCCCAGGAACATTCAGCCGATCGGCGCAGCCGACTATCCGTTGCCTGCCCGTCGTCCCGCGAATTCCCGGCTTGCCACGACGAAGCTGCGCGAGACGTTCGGCCTGCATCTACCGCACTGGCGAGACGGATTAAGCCTCGTCATGAAGCAACTGTTGTCCGAGACATCCTCCTAGAGGTGCGCCATGACCATGAACCTTGTTCCTACCCGGATTCCTGATGTGCTGATCGTCGAACCCAAGGTGTTTGGCGACGAGCGAGGATTCTTCTTTGAAAGCTTCAACGGAATCGAGTTCGAAGCCGCAACCGGGCTGAGGCGCAATTTCGTGCAGGACAATCACTCCCGGTCAGCCCGGAACGTGCTTCGCGGATTGCACTACCAGATTCGACATCCCCAGGGCAAGCTGGTGCGCGTCGTGTCGGGTGCGGTATTTGACGTGGCCGTGGACCTCCGCAGCAGTTCGCCAACATTCGGCAAGTGGGTCGGCGAGGTGTTGTCCGCCGAAAACAAGCGCCAACTATGGATTCCGGAAGGATTTGCGCACGGGTTTCTCGTGCTGTCGGACTGCGCGGAATTCCTCTACAAGACCACGGACACCTGGCACCCGGAGCACGAACGCTCACTGCATTGGAACGACGCGCGTGTGGCCATCGAATGGCCGCTTTCCGGCACGCCGATGGTGGCTGCCAAGGACGCTGCCGGGCGTACCCTCGACGAAGCGGAGGTATTCGCCTGACCATGTCGGTATGGAATCGGCCGTCTCAGTCACACCGCGATGTGCGCAAAAGGACCTTGCCAGCTGTAGGCACAAGGTCCAATTGACGCCATATCGGCGCGTGACACCATCGGGTCATTGTTCTAGCGGTCCTTTAGACCACCCTTTCCACTCACTGCAGGGGAGCGAGACAATGACCGAATCAGGAAATGGACGCTGGAGGTTGGAGGTGGCGATCCTGGCTGCCACGGGACTTCTGACACTATCGGGCGCGGCCCTGGCCACCAATCAGTCGCAGGAACGACAACAAGGCAGGAACGCTAACCAAGCCGCCAAACAGGAAGCGCGATCGGAAAAGGTCGATTGCAGAGCGGAAAACCAGAAGAGTAACTCCCAATGCAGGCAAGACAAGCGCGACACAAAGCAGGAAGGCCGCCAGCAAAAACGGGAGATCAAGTATTAACGCATTTGCGCGAGCATCCAGCGACAAGTCCTCGCCGGCCAGCCTGAACTTGCCTGAGGGTGCTCCGCGTGTCCGACCCGGCCGACGTCAGCTCGCGCCCGGCGGTCGCAGCGCCGGGGACGGGTCTTTCCGGTGTTTTCTTCTCTGATCACGTTGTTCACGAGTGTGCTGCTAAATGAGGATGGGGCCTACAGCCTGCCAACGTCTTCGCATACCATCGGCTACCACGCCACACAGCCCAGCACAACGTCCTGCCGTGAAGCCCCAGCCTCTTCCCCTATATCGAGCTAACGCGTGGCCTTGCCATGTTACTCAAGAGCGTTCGCGTCGAATGCGCGCCGGCGTATTGCCGGCGATGCGACGAAAGCACGTCGTCATGTGCGAGCGGTCCGCGAAGCCACAGACATTCGCAATGGTGGCCAACGGCATACTGGTTTCCAACAATAGCCGCATGGCACGGGCTACCCGCCGCCGCATGATGAAACGCAATGGCGCTTCGCCTGTGGAGGCGCGGAAGGCGCGCATGAAATGCGGGAGGCTGACTTCCGCCATCACCGCCAGTTCAGTGATGGCGATACTGTCGCCAAGATGCGCTTCGATGTAGTCGAGGATGCGTCGCAACTTGAACGGCGCGAGGCCGCCCTTGCAGGCCAGCGCGGGGGCGTTGATCCCGAGCCCGGCTATTTCCACAGCGAGCATACCGACGAGGCTTTCGCAGTAGAGCCGTTGCCCGATGTGTGGCGTGACGCACGCCAGCGCCAGACGGTCGGCCATGGCCCAGATCGGCTTGTTCTCGAACATCAGCCGTGACCGGAGACGGGCCGCAGCACTGGCGGCACCGCAAGCCTCGTCCAGCAGTGCATCGTCGAAATGGATCGCCACACAGCGAAAGCCGCGAATGAACCGGGTATAGCCGTACGCCTCGCCGCCCTGCTCGATGAGGCTGAGGTGGTCGCTGCCCCGATAGTAGTCGGCAAGCGGCTGCGATGGCCTGTAGCGCGCCTCGATGCGGCCGCCCGTCTCACGCAACGCGGCGCGCAGGCTCACGCGCCGCGATCCGATCGGGCGCGCAACGTCCTGCAGCTCGCCGTATTCGAAGACTTCCACCTCGGTGTTCGCCCAGGTACTGGCGATTCGGCGCTGATGCACGTCCGTGACAATACGTACCATTTTCCGTTCCCTGCCAAATTCCAACTACCGTGTGTACTGACAATATGGATTCGAGGCTGCAAATTTGTCTCGACCGGAATGCCAAGCTTCCGCTGTCGGAGCAGATTCGCCTGAGCATTGCCAGAGCGATAGACTCGGGCGTACTGCCCCCGGGCACCCGCCTGCCCTCATGGCAAGACCTGGCCGCTCGTCTCGGTGTAGCGCGCGGCACGGTACAAGCGGCGTATGAGCGTTTGTCCGACGCCCAGATCATCGAATCCTTCGGCGCACGGGGCACTCGCGTCGCACGCCACCCACGCTTACCGATGACCCAGCCAAAAGCGTCGCGGCACGGGGCATTCATGAACACCTATCTCCAGATGAACACGGGACCGGCGGTCTTTCAGCTCGGCATACCGGCGCTGGAAGGGCTGCCAGACCGGCTTTTCGCACGCACGCGTTCTTCGAATCTATTGAAAACGGGTGCGTTTTCGTCGTTGATCTATCCCGATCCGCGTGGCGAGCTTGCACTGCGCCGGGAGATTGCGGGCTATCTCGCCATTTCCAGAAACCTCCATTGCCACCCTGATCAGGTGTTCATCACTTCGGGATACATCTCTGGCCTGGGTCTCGCACTGCGCGTGCTGAAATTGGACGGCGAAAAGGCCTGGATGGAAGAGCCCGGCTTCATGGTCACTCGCAAGGCCCTGGAGCTCGCTCGCCTCACCACCGTTCTCGTACCCGTGGACACCGGCGGCATCAACGTCGAATATGGGATCGAGCACGCCCCGGACGCCGCATTGGCCATCGTGACACCCGGCCAGCAAGCGCCGTTGGGCTCGACGCTTTCGTTGACGCGACGGCTACAGCTACTTGAATGGGCGGCTGCCAGCGACGCCTGGATTATCGAGGACGACTACCTCAGCGAACTGCAGCTCGATGGCCGCGCGGCACCCGCCCTGGCATCGCTGAGCGGAGCCGGACGGGTGGTTCATATCGGCACATTTAGCAAGACAATCAGCCCGGCTCTGCGACTGGGATTTGTCGTGGCACCCGCCGAACTGATCGATCCGTTCTCAGAAGTGGCCGCAGCACTTGCACCCGCGCCCACACCGATCGTTCAACTTGCCACGGCTGCGTTCATGCGCGATGGCCACTACATCCGGCGCATTCGCCGACTCAAGCGCCTCTACACCATCCAGCGTGAAGCCCTGTGCGAGCAGTTGCGTACGCGTGACGCTGCGTGGACAAAGGCGGGCCTGGCGATACTGCTCAATATGCCGGACGGCGCGCCCGACGCCCGGATCGCCCAGGAGGCGATGGCCTTCGGCATGGCGCCGTCGCCGTTATCGAAGTGGTTCGCCACGCCATCCCCCGCGGCCTCGGGCCTTCTATTAGGGATTGCAACCGCACCCGAAGCCGACGTCAGCACGTCATGTCATCGTCTGTTCGAGATCATCGACCGGTTTTGCCAGCCGCCCACGGCCCCCGACCGACGCCAGAAGCAGGGAAACCGAGGCGCCCAACAACACAAGATCCTTGAGTAGAAACTGGCCCGGCACCGCTGAGATGGCTGGAAATCCACCGGCCGTCGTCTCTGCCACACCGGGCGTGCTCAAAAAGAAGGTGAGCGTCATCAGGTAGGTTGCCGCCGACATGGCAGCACGCAACGCCGAGAAGATGGGTCGGAACGCACCGAGAATCAGCGCCACCGCGGTCGACAGTTCGAGTATCCCGATGGCGTAGCTTGCCCCTTGCACGCCAAGCAGCACGTGCATCCAACTCATGATCGGGCTGTTGGCGATGAACGGTGCGATGCCATTGGCTTCGTAAGCCGTGAACTTCATGCCGCCGAACCAGAGGAACACGACAGCCAGCGTCCACCTGAGAGGGGCCAGCAGAGACAGCGGTCCAATGCCGTTTTCGGCGATCCGCAGCCGAAGGTGGTGTGCAAGGGTTTTCATGTGGTTTTCCATTGAAATTCGTCTGGGCGCCTGAGCTTTCAATCTAGCCCCGCGCGAATTCGATTTCGAGACTGCATTGGCGTAATCAGCTGCGCGAAAGGATCAAACCCTCGTGCATCACTTACCCTGGCGTGCCATGCGGCGCCATTGCCCCGGGGTCATGCTCATTGTCTCGGTGAACACGCGCCGGAATGCCGCAACGGACCGGTAGCCCACCGAGTCAGCCACCGCTTCGGTGCTTGCCCCCGGCTTTCTCAGCGCGTTGGCCGCGAGGCTCATGCGGATATCGGTGAGCAGATCGCTGGCCGAGCGCCCGAGACTGGACTGGAAATGCCGCATGAAGGTGGCGCGAGACATGCTGCACAGGTCTGCAAGCTCAGACAGGTTCCAAGGGCGGGCCGGATCCGCGAACATGGCCGAGATCGCCGGGGCCAGCCGTGGATGCCCGGCAAGCGCCAGCAAGCCTGCCGGCGACTGTTCCAATTCACTGGCCGCGCGCAGCACCAGTGTGAACAGTGCAAAGCTCAACGCGTTGAGCATGGCGTATCCCCCCGGCTTGTCCGTGGCGCATTCCATGCGCATGAGCCCCATCAGCCTGGCCAGGTCCTTTGTGGCGGACAAGACATCGTCTTTACCTTCGTCTTCCGTCCCCCGCACCACGAACGTCGCGGGCAGGTAATCACGAATCATCCGGTCGTGCGGCGGCCCGATGAAGAACCGTCCGCACAGCATGTCCAGCGGCTCGCCCTTACCGTCGTTTTCGCTAAGCGTCCAGCCTGCGGAGCCCCGGCGATTGGAAGTGGCCCCTGGCGCATGCCCGCTACCATCGTGGAGCACGTGCGCCGCGCCGTGAGGCAGCAGCAGGATGTCGCCAGCCGACAGCTCCGTGAGCGTGCGCGTCTGCGGATCCTCCAGGACGGCCCGCCCCTTTAGCACCATGTGATACGGAATCTCGTGCGCGGCTGACTTGTCCCAGGCCACGCGCCAAGGCGCGCCGTACACGCAGCGCACCTGCAGTTGCCCGGTGATGTCGATCATCTGCAGAAGCTGGCTCAGCCAGTCGATCCGGGACACTTGACCGTCGGAATATTGATCCACTTGAACGCCTCATCGCGATCGCGCCCGGGACGCAGCGCCTACCCAACACACGCTACGTCCCCGCTGGCTTCAGATCGAACCGGCCGGCGCCACCGCCGGGAAGTCTTTTTCCGGATCGAACACATTGTTGAAGAAGTTGGTCAACGAGTACATGGCCACCAGCGCAACAATCTCCATGACGTTGGCTTCCGTGTAGCCGGCATCGCGCACCGCCTTCAGGTCGGCGTCGCTCACCTGGCCGCGCGTCTCGATGACCTTGCGCGCAAATTGCAGCGCCGCGTCGCGCTTCGGATCACTGGCGTGACCCTTCCGCGCAAGGATAATCTCATCGGCTGGCAGTTTGGCCAGGTGCTCTGCCGTAAAGCTGTGAACGGTCAGGCAGTAGTTGCAGCCATTCACTTCGGACACAGCCAGGCCGATGCCGTCGCGCGTCTTCACATCGAGCGCCTTGCTCAGGCCGCCCAGCAGCGTTGCCCATGCGTTGAACGCGATCGGGCTCTGCGCGAAGCTCGCCATCATGTTCGGCGTGAAGCCGATATTCTTCGTGAATGCATCGAGCGTCGCCTTCGATTCGGCCGGTACCTGTTCCGGCTTCAGCACTGCGGTTCTTGCCATGGTGGACTCCTTGGATAAATAGAACGCGATTGACGGTTAAACGAGATCCAGCACGTCGCCCACGGGCAAGCGCGGCTTCTGCGCCCAGTTTCCCGGCCGCTCGACGCCCACGGAAAGCAGCATGACCGGCACCTCGTTGGCTGCCAGCCCAAACTCGTCATGCACCGCCTCGGCATCGAAGCCAATCATCGGGGTCGAGCCCAGGCCCAGCGAACGGGCCGCGTAAATCATTGCCGCCGCGCCGAACGTGCCCGTCCGCACGGCTTCATCCCGTTGGCGTTGGGGATAGTCCTGGTACAGATCGCGTGCGGGGTTTTCCCACTCGGAGACCATCTCCGCCGGCATGACGCCGGCCGCCACCAGCGGCGCCAGGCGTTCGGGAATCACGCTGGCGTTGGCCAGTTGGCCGATGATGATGAAGGTCACGGCGGCATCGGAGATCGCCGGCTGGCTCCAGGCAATCGGGCTGAGCTTGGCCTTGGCAGCCGCCGTGCGCACGGCGATGAATCGCCAGTTCTGCATGTGGAACGACGTCGGTGCAGATGTGCCGATGCGCACCAGCTCGCGGATCTGGTCGTCGCTCAAGGTGGCGGCGGGGTCGTAGTACTTGGCCGCGCTGCGGCTCAGGATGCATTCGATAACGGCGTTTGTCATGTTGATTGCGGTAGTCATCTGGATTTTCAAGGTTGGAGCCGACGCCGAAGGCCATTCGGCGCGGCGGCTTGGACTTTCTGGCACTAACGTTTCATCGGTCGGTTGTGAGCCTCCACTTTAGGTATGTAGGATAGCGATTTCGAGTCCGTTTTGGCTCAAGATAGTGCTCAAAAGGATCAGTCCGGCATGGATCTCAAGCTACACAGGCGGCAGACGGCCATGGCGTTCTAAGGGATGCGCCGCGCATGTCACACGAGGTTGGGGAACGCGTTGGTATGTGCCGGGATCAGGCTGCGAGCTTCGGCGCCTGGGTACCGAAATGGGGATGCCGAAAGAAAATGTCCGCAGCCCAGTTCACGAACACACGCACCTTTGCCGACAGATGCCGGTTCTGCGGATACATCGCGGAGATCGGTATTGGGTCGGTCTGCCACCTGGACATGATTTCGGCCAGCCGGCCACTATCGACATAGGGCGCGGCTGTGGCCCGTGACATGCGGGCAATGCCGTGGCCGTCCAACGCGCAGCCCAGAAGGACATCGGTATCGTTGGTAGCAATCATGGAGGGCGGCAATACTTCGCCGCGTTCCCCATCGCAAACGAGGGACCACGGCGTCGCACGTCCGGTGCGGTTCGACAGAAGATGCACCGCCCTGTGCTGCGCCAGTTCCGTAAGATTCTGGGGTGCCGAAGCGGCGCAGATAGATAGGCGACGCGTAGAGGCCCAGCCGCAGCCACCCGATGCGCCGTGCCACCATGGCTTCTTCCAGCGCGCCCACACGCAGCACCACGTCGACGCCTTCTTTGAGCAGGTCAATCGGCTTGCCGTTACTGGTCAGCTCGAGCCTGATCCCCGGATACGCATTGCAGAAGTCATGCAGTTGCGGCATCAGGACCATTTTCGCGATCCCGCTCGTGGTGTCCACGGTCAGCGTGCCGCGCGGCGAGTTGTTATGGCGCGTCAGCAGGTATTCCGCTTCGTCGATGTCGGCCAGGATGCGTACGCAGCGTTCGTAGTAGGCGGCGCCATCTGTGGTCACGCTGATGTGACGCGTGGTCCGGTGCAGCAGCTTGACCGCAAGATGCATTTCCAGCTTCTGGATCAGGCGGGTAAGCGTGGCCTTGGGAAGGTTCAGCGATTTTGCGGCGCCTGCAAAGCTGCCGATATCCACCACCCGCGTGAAAGCCTGCATCGAGACGAGACGATCCATGACAACAGCGCTCCAAAGGCGTAGGGCTTTGAGACCGTCTCATGTGGCGCTCACTGAGTGACTGGGAGACCGTCTTGATGGTCGCATTCTGTACGGTCGAGCGCACGAGTTGAAGAACCAAGATTTCCGCTTTCATGTGTACCAAGAATTGAGGGCGCCCTGCCAAGCCCTGACTCAGGTAGCCAGAAAGCCGCGACCGGCCAGAAGCGCCATTCGACGGCGCTGGAGGGACCTGTTGGGTCGCGAGATATGGGGCGAATACCCTGACCTCATCGGGTCGAGCTACGAGACAGCCTTTCGGCAGGCTGCCGAGTCGGGTATGGCGAGCAGTGCCACCGATTTCTATACGCCCCGCTCGGTACCTGGTTTGATGTGCGGGCGTTCACCGGCGACGACGGTGTCATCGTGCCGGTCCGCGACGCCACCGAAGCGCGCGCGATTTCGGACCGCTTGTCGCGCCAGGCAACGCATGACGAGTTCACCGGCCTCATCAGCACTGGTTTCGGATGCGGCCGAAGCGGCCGGCGTATGCCCTTCCGCACTGAATATCGAGTTGACTGAGACTGTCGTCATGAGCGACGTTGCTGCCGCGTCGCGCGCGCTTTCAGAGGTACGAAGGCTTGGCGTGACCGTCTCGCCCGATGAGTTCGGCACCGGCTACTCCAGCCTCGCATACCTCGCAGGGCTGCCTGTCGATCGCATCAGGATGGACAAGTGGTTCGTGCAGGAACTCACGGGCAAGGAGCTGGCATCGGGCACGCGCGGTGGTCGAAAGCAATGGTCGTACTCGCGCGCTGCGCATGAAAACCGTCGCGGAAGGTATCGAGACCGAGCCGCGATTCGCCCTCGTCAAAGAACCCGGTTGCGATGCCGTGCAGGGATACTTCATTGGCAAGCCGGTATCCGCGGCACGCATCGAACCTTACGCTGAGATACGGTTTCGGGGCGGCTGGCGCTTCCTCGCTGCACGATGCCGGACCCGGATCGCGCTAGCCGTCAACGCACGGCCGCGGCGGTTCGCGCACGCGACCTTATTCCGCGGTTTGAAGCTGGCACGGACGTTGCTCCCTGATACGCCACTGCATAGTTATGCCTGACTCATTGGCATCTGATCTTTCGGGGAGCGTTTGATGAAGAAAAAGATTGCGCACTTGGCGGCCTTGGCGCTGTCCATTGGCGTACTGGCTTTCGGTACTGGGTGCGCACTGGCACAGACATATCCATCGAGGACGATCAGACTGGTGGTCCCTTTTCCGCCAGCCGGTGCCACTGACGTCCTGGGCCGGGCGATTGCGCAAAAGCTGTCCGAAGGACTCGGGCAGCCGGTGGTGGTGGAGAACCGGCCTGGTGCCGGCAGCACCATTGGCTCGGACATCGTCGCGAAAACGGCGCCGGATGGGTACACGCTATTGTTGGCGTCAGGCTCGCTTGCCATCGCATCCACCCTATACCCCAAACTGGGCTTCGATATTCTCAAGAGCTTCACGCCGATCTCGCTTGTGGGCCATGTACCCCATATGCTGGTCGTGAGCCCTTCGATTCCGGCGAATTCGGTCAAGGAACTCGTCGCGCTGGCCAAGTCCAAGCCCGGACAAATAAGCGCGGCTTCGCAGGGAAATGGCACGCTGTCTCACCTTGAGCTGGAAATGTTCAAGTTGTCCACTGGCGCCGACATGCTGCATGTCCCGTATAAAGGCAGCAATAACGTCATGCCCGATCTACTTGCCGGCAACGTCTCGGTGTTCTTTGATAGCGTGCCGTCTTCCATGCCGCTCGTGAAGAGCGGCAAGCTCAAAGCGCTTGGTGTCGTAGGTGCCAAGCGCCTGCCCATGAGCCCGGACATTCCGACACTGGCCGAAGCCGGACTTCCTGGTTTCGAAATGAAGAACTGGTTCGCGCTGCTGGCACCTGCAGGCATGCCGGCCGAGAGGGTCGAGTTGCTCAACACGCAGGTGCAAAAGGCAGTGGCCGCTCCGGATCTTGCCGCGCGGCTGGCCGAGCAGGGGGTCATCCTGGAAGCCAGCACGCCCAAGCAGTTGAGCACGCTGATGCAATCGGACGTCGCAAAGTGGGGCAAGGTCATCAAGAGTGCAAACGTGCACCTGAACTGAGCGCGGCGGCGAGGATCTCTCAGAGATGCGGATCGCAGTCGCCGAGCTTGCGTTCACGCAGCGTGAGGCGCCTGGCTACGCCGTGGAACGTAGCGTATCCAGCCGCCCGTCCCCCAGCCATGCGCGCTGGGCAACACCGTCGTGCGCGTGGTCCGCGGCGCTTGTCTTCAGCGCTGGCCGTTGGCGCTTCCGCTCTCGCAGCGGTGGCGACCTAGGCCGCCACGTTGCCGGTCAGCACAAAGGACAATACATCGTCGGCCGTGGGTATGCCCCACGTCTGATCGGCAAGCCATTGGTAGAAGCTCGTCTGGGCGACCTTGGTCGGCCGCTTTCGGGCGACAAGTTGCAGTTCTGCGGTCGCACACTGCGCGTTGTACCTGCTGATGAGCGGCATCTGCTCCTCGTCGGCAAGGCTCACGAAATACGCCTGTGCGCGGGGCAGGCGCGCGGCGATGTAACGCTCCATCGCCTCTTTTGCGGACTTCGCCGGGGGCGGCGGTGTGGCGGCCGGTTCTTCGGTCGCGCCCATTGTCGCGCCAGTTGCCGACCTGGTCCCTCCAGCCCTTCCCTTTCCAGCGTTGGCCGTGCGCCCGTCGCGGCCACCCGCGCCGTCACCCACACCTTGCCCCGCCATGTCGGCCAGTATCTTGCGAAAATACGCGGGCACATTGTCGATCGCCGGGGCGTCGGTAGCGGACTCACGTGTGCGGATGTGAGCGATAGCTTCATGCAGGGCCCCATGCGGGTGCATCGTGGCCAGCTTGCGCGCCTCGCTGGCCGGCAAGCCCAAGCCGATGATCGCCGGTATCAGGTCGCCGACGTTGGCCTGATCGCCTGCTTCGCCGCCATCCGCCTCGCCACTGCTCGCGTCCTCCTTGCGCGTGATCCTGAACTGCAGCTCGGTGACCGAGCGACCGACCTTGTGCTCGACAAGCTCGAGGTAGTGATCGGACACGTTGCAGATCTCCGCGATGCAGGGGTTGAGCACCGCGCGCTTGAAGATCTTGTATTCCTTGTACTTGGTCTCGCTCTCCTCGCGCCCAAGGATCAGATTCCGAAAGACGGCCAACGGAATGCGCGCGGTGATCCCGGCGCGTTCGTAACGGACGGTGTTTTCCCAGATCGCGAGCGAATGGGCCCGACGAAACAGCTTCGCTATCCGCATGTCGATCATCGCGTAGCGCTCCGGATTCAACAGTTCTTCGCGGATCTGAGGAGCAAACGAGTACGAGAGTTGGGAGCCCGTGATCCGCGCTCCGGCCAGCAGGGTCGAGCCGGTCCAGGTCGCGGTCCCGTCGCTATTGAGCTGATCCCAGTCGACGACCGTCCGCATCAGGGACTTTGCCGTCTCCTTGATATAGCTCGTGTCCTTGGTGGTCAGCGCAAGGTTCGCCATCATCTCCGGAATCGAGATCTGGAAAGTCTCGACGGTCCGGGCCTCCCCGAGGCGAAGTTCGATCGCATTCTTGATGAGCGCGTTAAACAGGCGTCGTTGCTGCAGTGTGAGCGAGCCGCCGACTGGTGAAACGTGGATGGCCTGGACCGCTTTCTTGAAGGGCTCCGCCACTTCCGGCTCCTGAACCTGGGTGAGTTGGCTGCCCTTGCGTGCCTTCGCGCGTGCCATCTGCGTGCCTGCGATGTGGAGATGGGTGAAATGTTAGACGGGTCGCGTTCACCTATCAAGGTGACGCGCGTGGCGTGAAGCTCGGGCACCGCGCCGAGGCGAGGTGAACCAAGGCGTGGCCGACCTGGCGGCTGCCCCCAAATCGTTTCACCTTTGGGCGCAAGCATACCTTCCCCCAAATTTCTTCACCTTTGACCTCAATGACATCGCAGGCCGTCCGATGGGGGCAAAGGTCAAGGGCGATGGGGTAAATGGCGCGATTCAAGGTGAAAGATGTCGGGGATCGGTCGCCCAGAGCCTGGCCATGCTCGACACCAAGAAGCGAGACCCGTCTCCGGGCGTGCGGGGCCTCAATGGCGTTCACCTTAGCTGCGAGCATGGCTGCGCACCTAATGGAAAGGGATCTCCCTTAACTCGCTCTACCCCCAAATCACTTCACCTAATGGTGTATCGCTCCGGCTCGAGCGCGTTGCCGCGCTAGCACCGTCTGATTTTATTGCTCCCCAAATCCCTTCACCTTATTTCCGAATTTGGGAGTGGCCCCAATGGTGTTCACCTTAGTGAAATCGAAAGGCTGCTTACTCCCCATTAGTGTTCACCTATTCGCAAATACCGCGAGGGCTTTCACCTCAATAGGGTTCACCTTTTTTATGACAGACGTTTCTGCGGCCCACTACAAATATCCTTATTCATCGACCAGAGGGGTATTTCGACGTTGCCATCACGGAGGTCATGCCTTATTCCTGCGCTTGAAAAAAACAGAGCGCATTGGGAAACAGGTGAACATTATTGGGGACGCCATAGGGCGCACGGGCGACCGTGCTCGCGGCGCGTTGCGACGTCGACGAGCGATCAGGCGCCGCTACTCGCTGTTTATATGTGAGTAGTCACTCTCTACAGAGGTCGCTGTAGACTTAGTTGCGCATCATCCAGTCCCACGCGTGCAATGCCGCGAGCTGGCGCTGCGCTTGATCGGCCTGATACGTCGCTGCTTGTGCAAAGAAAATGTGCTCACGCTTGGTCCGGACGAAATACAGGGCATCCACGCAAGGTGCGGCTCAGACCCGGACTGCGTGGCGCACGTCACTGACTTGTGCGAAGTCCAATCGCGTTTGTACCCGCAGAAGCGAATTGCTCATCGGCGCCAATGCACCGAACAACGATATTTTCCGGCGCGAAATCAAGGTTGCCATAGCCCTGCAATGGAAAATCCATGGCGCCAGACAAAGGAAATGACGCGTATACGCGTCGATGTGACGTAAACCTCTTGCGGTTTACGTATACGGTCGCTATTCTACGGCCAACCATTTAATTGACGGAAAGCGTCTAAGTTTCTGGTTCGGCGCCGGTCAGGCGCTTCGGGACCTTTCCAACGGATTCACAACTGTTATGGCACGAACGAGCTTACTCAAGGCAGAACTCCCGCGCCCGGATTTTTCAGACGATCACGGCCTGTCAATCGACGGGCTTGCGGCCGTTGCGGCGCAGGCCAACGACGTCTTTGGGCAAATTCGGGATGCCATGCTGGAACCTTACCCCCGTAAGATTCCGCCCTCGTTCACGAGCAGCCAGATCGCCACGCTTTGCGGGGTCGACAAGGCGCGCTTCCATTATCTTGCCACCAAAGGCGGATTGCCGGCCGGTACTTCACAAGGCAACGGCCGGGCGAAGGTCTTCAGCCTGGAAGACGCCATCACGTGGGTACAGCACGCCAACGGCCGTACCAAGCGGCCCGAAGGGCAGCGCGGGCGTATCGTCACGGTCGGTAATTTCAAGGGCGGTGTCGCCAAGACCACGACCGCGGTCTGCCTGGCGCAGGCCTTGACCCTGCTCGGCCGGCGGGTCCTGATTGTCGACTGCGATCCGCAGGGCACCACGACCCAGCTTTGCGGCTGGGCCCCGGATGCCGAGATTGCCGAAGAGCAGACGCTGCTGCCGCTGATCTATGGTGACCAGACGACGCTGGACTATGCCGTCCAGATGACGTATTGGCACAACCTGGATCTGATCCCTGCCTCGTCGGCACTGTTCGATGCGGAATTCGAGATTCCCTCGAAGGTGCTGTCCGAGTCGGGCTTCGAGTTTTGGGACATCCTGCGCAAGGGCCTGGTGCCGCTGTCCGAGCAGTACGACGTGATCATCATCGACACGCCGCCTGCGTTGAGCTACATCACGATCAACGCGCTGATTGCATCGGATGGCATTTTGATGCCCTGCCCGCCTGACGGGCTGGACTTTGCCAGCTCGACGCAGTTCTGGCACCTCTTTTCGGATATCGCAAAGAAGCTGCCTGGCGTACTGGAATCCAAACGCTATGACTTCATCAACATCGTGCTCACCAAGGTGAAACAGGATGCTGTGTCGCGAGTGGTGCGCGAGTGGATGGTCAAGGCCTACGGCAATCGTGTCCTGAGCATCGAAATTCCCGAGTCATCGGTCCCCAAGGGCGCTTCGGCACAGCTGGCGACCGTCTATGACCTCTCCAAGCCCGACGGCAGCGTCGAAGCGTATCAGCGTTTCCGCGATCCGCTGGACAAGCTCGCCCTGCATGTCGACGACCAGTTCGTCAGGGCGTGGACAGAAAGGAAAGAAGTATGAGAATCGGCGACAAGTTGTTGGCAAAGACCGCCAACATCGCAGTCAAAACCAATACGCCTAAACCCGAAGCCAACGAGCCCAAGACGTCGCCCGGCCGCATGCTGGCGGCGCAGTCTGCCGTCGCGGCAGCCGAGCGCCGGGTTGCCGAGCTCGAAGCGAGTGTCGGCAAGGCTGTCGAAGTCGCGCTCGACGAAATTACCGAAGTCCCCGGGCGTCGGCGCAAGCTTACGCCTGAACAGTATGCTGAGCTGCGGGAGAACCTGCGTAATAACAAGCTGGTTCACCCGATCACGCTCGTCGTGCGCGGAGATGGCAAGAAGGAACTCGTAGCCGGTCACAACCGGTTTTACGTCTTCAAGGAACTCGGCCGGGACACGATCCCGGCGGTGTTTGCCGATCTTGCGGACGTCGAGCAGATCGAGGAAGCCGCGTTCTATTCGAACCTGCTCTCCCCTTCGCTGCCCGACTTCGAAAAGTACCTGGGATTTCAGAAGCACCTCGATCGCACGGGGCAGTCGCAGCAGGATATTGCGGCGGCCGCAGGCATTTCTGCCGGGCACCTGAGCAAGCTGTTCTCGTATGCGCGTTTGCCTGGACCCGCCATCGCTGCGCTTGACGCGGCAAATGATCGTGGCCGCTTGGGTGTTAACGCGGCTTACGAGATGGCGACGTTTTTGGGCGAGCACCCGGACCAGGAGGCCGCAGTCACGGAGGTCGTGGAAAGACTGCTAAGCGACGAAAAGGTCACGCAAAAGCAGGCGATCGCCCTCCTCCATGCGCGCGTGCGGCAAAGAACAGTTGCACCTGCGGCGGCGAACACGCATCGGATCAAGGCGGGAACGCGTGAGCTGTGTGCGGTGACGACGCGCAATGGGACGGTCACGCTGAAGTTCAAGAACGCCGAAGATGCACAAGCCTGGGAAAAGCGGGTGCGGGAGTTCATCGAGGCCAACGCAGAGACGAACAACTAAAAAGCAGGTTTTTTGCCTTTTACAACACATCAGAGAGTGAGCGAATGAATTAAAGCGCGCTTTTGCCACATCCCTCACCACAAAGACAAAGGCCTGGGCGGGAACCCAGGCCTCTGCTGAGATTCGGACGGGAATCCGAAACTCGATTTGGTGGAGTTTGATAGCTCAAAGCTCAACCTACACGTATCTACGGCGGGAACCGTGAACACGAGTCGCAACGAGTGTTCAGTGTAGCGAGTGATTTTGCCTAGTCAAGCTCCGGAGGGCGTTCGTCCTTAAAAATCGGAGTCAATATGACTATTGCGCAACGCTACGCGCCGGGCGAGGCTATTGCTCGCCCTTCTCCTCTACCGCTCGCGCTCATTGAAGCCCGGGCTGCCGTATTCGATCCGCTTAATTGCCTGGACCTCGGGATTACCGCCCGTCGGGTTCTTTTTGGCATTCTGCGATTCTTCAATTTATCTCGTCCCTCCTCGTCCATCTGGCCACGCCGGGATTTGCTGCGCGCGGAGTCCCTGCTCAACAGCGAGTCATCCCTCTATCGTGGGCTCGCCGATTTGCAGCGACATGGCTACGTCGTTCGTGAGCAGATTCGCATAGCACGTTCCGGGCGGTTTCACGTCTCTCCGGTTCGGCTCACAGAGAAAGCACAGATTCTTCTCGGTCTCGTCGGGCGGACCTCAAAGGAGGATAGGCGTCGAAAAGTTATCCACAAGGAACCGTCTCTCACAGTGGAAGACGGCCAATATAAGGAACATACCAACAAGCAGAAGTCTTTACAGAATTCATTCGCAAGCGAGCCTCCGGCAGATAGGGACTCGGCTTCCAAGGTCCCGCTTTCGTTAGTGTGGTTGCTCAAACTCGGATTGACTGCGCGTGCTGTGTTCTCGCTGATGGGCATCGCCAAGCGTCATGGCAAACGACTGGAGGACATCGCTACGGCATTCCGGGAACGTCTGTCGGCGCTCACCAGTCGCGAGGCATACGCGTACATCCGGTCGCTTGCTGGAAAGGATCTGGACTTCGCGGCAATTGCTTCCGGCAAGGAGGGCGCTATCCGGGCCGCCACGGAGGTCCAAAGTGCGAAGAACCTCTTGGCCTCCATTCTTGCCAAGTCGCACGGGCTGACGGTCGTGAAGCGTGACGGAACCACGTTGGGTCGGATTGACGCGCACACCCAGGTCGTCATGGGGCAGGGCGGATCCTTTCCGGTCAATCTACGCTTCGCTCTGGCTGTGCAGAAGGGGCAGATCAGCATTCGACGACTATCCGCTTAGCATCGAGAGGGCGTACTTGCCTTTTATTCGTCGCGCTTGTCTTGGGTGGAGAGTGAAGTGTGCGATGCGAGACTCAACGGAGGTATTGTCGAATGCGGAAGGAGCGGCGGCGCAGAATCGATTCCCGGGGACATATGGGCAGGACACAATCGATGCGCCGCGAATTTGTGGGGCCTGTTTAGAAGGATGTCAGATTGCTTGCGTGTGGAACGCGATCACATCAGATTTCGTGGCGTCGAGGTCGGCTTTCTAGTAGAAAGCCAATGAAATCAATGGGTTACACTGTCGGGAGTTTTCGGGGGGACAGCGGCGTTGAAGAGTGGAAATCTTCTAACCGTTTGATTATTAAGGCTTTCTATTAGAAAGCCCCGTCGGGGCTGAGCTTGGATGGCCTTTACAGGTAGGCATCGTCTGTGCCGCGTCGGTGAGAGTGACATAAGTCTGCGGCGGCCTGGTTACGGGCGCTTCTACGCCACCACGTTATATCGGGCGCACCTCGGGTCACGTTGTAGCACGCTTGGCTCCCTCGTCCAGCGTCGCGTGTGCTTGGGGTCGTGGGCGTCGGGGGCGATGTATCGCCCCTGCTTGGCTCCTAACACCGGGTGAGCAGGCGAGCGACTAATGGGCGTTGATGGAGAGGCGCCGTATGAAGTGGCCACCAGGCAACAGAGTGCATCGTCAAGCGGCGGCTATGGATCTTAGCGCCTGAGCCGCGACAAGTGACACTTCGTTCGAAGCGGCCATTGGCTCCTCGGTGCACGTAACTACTTGTCTGGCTGGTCCCTGATATCTTCTGCATCGGCTTTCGGATCTGAACTCGCGCTCGTCGGAAGGGCATGCGAATCACAACGCGGGCGTCAACGCGAACAGACGCCGCGACGAGCAGGGGCTCATCCGTCGAGTCGATGACGCGCCACCGACAATTCGTCGCAGTCGCGTAGGCGGACGTGGGAAAGGACGCTGCCCCCGTTCGTAGGCACGAGGCCTGGCAGACGAAGCTGTGATCGCAGTCCTATTCGCAAAAGACCTGAACGTTTTGGTTTCGCACCTTCGCTCATCTAATAGCGGGGTCGCGTCGGCGAGAACCGGCCGGGTCCGACATGGATTGGTGCGGTATGCCTATCGTTGGCGAAGGCACAGGCCGTCCGCGCCCAGCGGTATGTTGCGCGCGCCCTGTCTAGACCAGTGATCCCGTACCGGCCCGTCCGTCTGCCGGTAGGTCCCGTAGACTTCGGGTTTAGCAAGAAGGGTCATTTTCGCGGCCATTCGGCCGGTGAAGCGGCAGCCCGTTTTGAGTCGCTATCCTGGCCCCTGGGAGTCGCACGAGCCTTACCACAACCGTGTGCCGAGATGTCTTGCTCGGCCAAATTTGAACTCGTCCGAATTTTGTGGCGACCGACTACTCGGGGTATCGCAGCCAACGAGCAGTGCCGGGATAATCATCGATGTAACCTTGTAACCCTCAGCCATTCTGGCGGAGACACACAGGTGCAGGGGCCTGTGTGTCTCCGGTAGCCCGCCAAGACGCCAGACGAACCGGTTAGTGGCATGTGCTGCGTATAGTTCAGCTGTTGGCTGTAGCATCCCGTAGCGTGGGGAAGCCTTTGCACATCGCGACGCAGGAAGACTTTCGTCGCCGAGAACGTCGAAGGAGGTAACTCAGAGCAACCCCTACGGCATGAGGCGTGCGCCGTACATTAGGTTAGCGTGATAACTCATTGTTTCTATTAAGAAAAGCTTGCTTTCCGAAATCTTCCGGGCGGTTTTACATACTGTATTGCAATGCAAATTATTTTAGGCGGCCCTTTTCGGGCCGGACCTTAACGCTACGGCGCGACCCCTCGACGTCCAAAAACAAATGAGCCAACTGAGCGAAGCGAATCGCAGTGCCAAACCTGACGCGCGACTGATTGCGCTTGACTGGGGCACATCCTCGCTGCGGGCAATGTTGCTCGGCGACGATGCTGCGTTGATCGACACCCGGGTTGCGCCACTGGGGATCATGCAAATTGGCGAGGGCGGTTTCGAAGCGGCGTACCGTTCGGTGGTCGCTGACTGGCTGGACGAAGCAGTGGTTCCGGCGATTGCCGCCGGGATGGTAGGTAGTGCGCAAGGTTGGCAAGAGGCGCCATATTGCGAAGGGACGGCAGGCGCGCGCGAACTCGCGGATCGCTTGGCCAAAGTCACGCTATCCGATGGCGAGATACTCCATCTCGTGCCGGGTGTTTCCCTGACTGCGCCCCGCGCCGAAGTCATGCGTGGCGAGGAAACCCAGGTAGTGGGCGCGTTGACGCTCTTTCCCGAAATGCGCAGAGAGGCCGTGTTTGTCCTGCCCGGCACCCACAGCAAATGGATTCGCATTGAAGATGGATGCATCCGCGAGTGCCAGACCTTCATGACCGGCGAGCTGTTTGCCGTGTTGCGGCAGCATTCCATCCTGGGTCGATTTGCCGGTGCCGGCGAAGCTGAAACCAAAGGAACAGAGGAGGACGCGGCGTTCGACGCGGGTGTCGAAGTGGCGCGCACCAGCGCGGGCGGGATCTCGCCGCTACTGTTCTCGGCACGCGCCAAGGTACTGTTAGGGCAACTTCCAAGATCTGTCAGCCTGGCCTATCTGTCCGGGGTACTCATTGGCGATGAACTGCGCAACGCGTTGGCCCACCCGATTCCGTCCGTCGTCATGATCGGCGACGCCACTCTGTGCGCGCGTTATCGCAGGGCGGCGACGCAGTTCGGCGTGTCGGATATGCCAGAGATCGAGAACGCAACCCGCGCCGGACTTTGGGCGATTGCCCGCGAGGCGGGCCTGATCAGATAAGTCACGACCGTCTCGGACAAGGAAGCTTCGATGATTCAACCATACTTGGATCGTTTTCCCCTGGTTGCCATTCTCCGGGGCGTGACACCAGACGAAGTCGTGGGGATTGGTCAGGCATTAGTCGACCACGGATTCACGGTCATCGAGGTGCCCCTGAACTCACCAGAACCGTTCGAAAGTATCAGGCGCCTGGTCAGGGCTTTTGGTCACGATACCCTCATCGGGGCGGGCACCGTCACCGAGGCGGCTCAAGTGAGGGCCGTCGGTGAGGCTGGGGGGCGGCTGGTTGTCATGCCCCATAGCGACGCCGTCGTGATCCGCGCGGCGAAGGCCGTCAACATGGCGTGCGTGCCAGGTGTGGCGACGCCGACTGAGGCATTCGCCGCACTACGCGAAGGGGCGGACGGGCTCAAGGCCTTCCCGGCTGAAGCGCTGCCGCCTGCCGTGGTCAAAGCCTGGCGGAGCGTGCTGCCGAAGCACGTCCGCCTGCTGCCGGTTGGCGGGATCACGCCGCAAGCGATGTCCGCCTATGTTGCCGCAGGGGCTTCCGGTTTCGGCCTGGGCGCAGCGCTATACAGGCCCGGCATGGACGCCAGTGCCGTGGGTCAAAATGCGCGACTCTTTGCCGAAACCTGGCATTCGATTCAGAGAGCGTCAGCGGGATAGCCGCCCGAAGCGAGCCCCGAGCGCAGGGGCCGTCACCGCCGGCCCGGACAGCGGAATTCCCGGCCTATCGACCGAAAACCCGCAAACACTCGGTCAACCATGGCATGTCCTCGGATGTCACTCGACTCAAGGCGTGAAGATGTCCGGCGCCGCGAGGGCAAGGACGCCGCTCGATGCGGTGGCTGCAGCGGAATCCATCCACAGGAGGACGGCACCGGACAGCCAGCACATGACGGTGAAGCCGACGGCTTCCTTCATAAAACCACCCTCCGCCCAAGCGACTCGCGCACGACTCTGCCAGAGACGCCCAACGCCCTGTTTCACGCACGTGAATCCGTTATCGGGTATGACGGCGGACCGGCACTGGCCACGACACCCGTCGTGACCCGAAGTAGCTAGTAAAGGAGACGAGCGAATGTTCTGCATCATCGGTACCGATGATGCAGCCGGCTCGGACAGGGCAGCAGCCTGCGGTCTGAGGGAACCCGCCGGAAGCCTACCGGCCGCGCGTCGTAGGGTGCCAGAAGACGACACGTCGATGGATGCCACGCACCGCTTCCACGCCGATCAGGCCGGTCACCGCCAGCAGCAGCACGCCGGCGAACATCGTGGCAAGACTCATGCTGACTGACGACGAAGCGATCAGGAAACCCAGCCCCCGTTGGGCCGACAGAAATTCCCCCACCACGGCGCCGATCAGCGCCAGCGATACGCCGATCTGCAAGCCCGAGAAGATATCCCCCAGCGCCGCCGGCAGCTTTACGTGCCACAGCAGGAAGCCACGCGACGCGCTGAAGGCACGGCACGCCTCGAGCAGTTCCGGATCCGTCCGCCGGATGCCGTTGATCGTGTTGACGAACAGCGGAAAGAAGCAGACCAGGGCCACAAGCACGATCTTCGACGCCGCGCCAAAGCCGAACCAGACCAGCAGAATGGGGCCCAGTGCTACCTTTGGCGTTGCCTGAAGACCCACCAGTAGCGGATAGACAAAGCGTTCGAAGGTCTCGGATTCCGCCAGCAGGGCGCCAAGCGCCACGGCCAGCACGCTGCCCACCGCAAAGCCGGCTACCGTGTTGAGCAGCGTCGCGCCGATATGCGGCCACAGCGTGCCTGTCAGAAAGCCATCAGCGAGCGATCGGAACACCGCTTCAGGCGGCGGCAGGAGGTAGTCGGGAATCTGCAGCCATCGCACGGCCTGATCCCAGGCAAGCAGCAGCAGGCCGACGCTGATGGCCGGATAGAGCGGCGCGGGCAGGCGCCGGGTCACGGTGTCAGTGGGCATTGAAGTGTCTCCGCAAGTGCTGGGTCAGCGCGGTGAATTCGGGATGGTCGAACGTGTCGACGCTGCGCGGGCGGGCGAGCGGGTTTGGCAGCGACTCCACAATGCGGCCGGGGCGCGGCGACATGACCAGGATCCGGTCAGCCAGGAACACGGCCTCGGGAATGCTGTGCGTGATGAACAACACCGATTTTCGCTGCACGCTCCAGATGTCCTGCAAGGCAAAGGTGAGCGTCTCCCGCGACAACGCATCCAGCGCCGCAAAGGGTTCGTCCATCAGCAGCAGGGCGGGGTCCGGCAGCAGCATGCGCGCGATGCCGACGCGCTGTTGCATGCCGCCCGACAGTTCGAACGGATAGTTCCCAGCGAACGCGGTCAGTCCGACCAGTTCCAGCAACTGGTCCGCCCGTGCCTTTGCGCTGGCAAGGTCCAGGCCCTGCGTGCGCGCCGGCAGCAGTACGTTTTCGCGGACGGTCTTCCAGGGCAGCAGGCTCGGTTTTTGAAACACCACGCCGGTGCTGCAGCTCGGCCCGTGGATCGGACTGCCGTTCAGGGCGATGTCTCCGCGCGTCGGCGCGAGCAGGCCGGCGGCCAGGCGCAGCAGCGTGGACTTTCCGCAGCCGGAAGGGCCCAGCAGGGCGACGAACTCGCCTTCGCCGATCTCCACATCGACGTCGGCCAAAGCCTCGGTCTTGCCGGAACGCGTCGGATAGGTCAGGCCGACGCGGCGTATCGACAGTGCGACGCTCATGACTCGCTCATCCCCACGTCATGGCGGCTTGCCGACCGCTGCACGGCATCGGCCAGGAAATCGACCACCCGGGCCCACGACGCGGCGCTGGCCGTGGCGTTGGCCTGCGCGGTGCCGCCGCCATCGAGTAGCAGACCGGCCACCGGGTGTGGCTTGGCGATCAGGGTGGCTGGCAACTGCGGCAGGCCGATTGCGTGTCCGGCGCCTTCGCCGCGGAAGTGCTCGACGGGCGCCCCGTTTTGCCGCTGGCGCAGCACGTCGGCCACCTGGTCGCTGTAGAGCGTGGACGGCCAGAAGCCGTCATCGGTGCCCGAGATCAGCAGCACCGGGCCCTCGGTGTTTTCTACCGGTATGCGGGCGCGTGCCACGGCGTCGGGATTGCGCAGCGGCGTATGGAACGCGGCGGCCTGACGTACCGGCTGCCCGGCAGCGGGCGGATGATCAAATGCATGCCAGTCGGCGTCGGGGTTGCCTTGCCAGACATTGGGCAGGGGCTTGCCCCGCCATGTCCAGGCGGCGGCATCGCGCGGCTTGTCCGGATGGCCTGCGCGCAGCGTGCCATGCACCACGGCGCTGGGCACGTATGCCACGATGGCCGATACAAGCGCGGGAAAGCGGGAGCCTAGCAACAGGACCAGTTCGCCGCCGCGCGACACGCCCGATACCGCAACGAATCCGTGCTGGGGTGCCAGTCGCTCGTGCACCCAGCGTAGTGCGGTTTCGAAGTATTCGAGCGGTGTGTCGTCGATATACTCGGGCCGGCCCGGCGCCTTGAAATAGCCCAGGGCCAGTGCCGAGTAGCCGTGCGCGGCGTACAGGGCGGCACGTTGCTCGTGCGTGCCGCCGCCGGAACCCGCCAGCACCAGCACCGCCGGGTGGGGGCCGGAACCCGCCGGCGTGTAGAGCGTGCCGCTGAGGCCGGCCTCGCGTATCGGGCGATGCGTGACGCCCGGCGCCAGGAATCGCAATGTGTACTGAGCCCGCGCCTGTGCGCCATATTGGCCCGTGGCTGTGAGCGCGATATCTAGCGGCGCAATGCCTTCGCTCAATGCCGGGCGGGTTGGGGCGCGCAGCCGCCACATGGCCCAGACCGGTGCCGTGGCGTCTGCAACGATCCAACCGCCGCTGGCGGGAGCGGTGGCCCCTACCGGAACCGTGCCGTCAGCATCCGCTGTCAGCACTGCGTGGCTTTCCCACTGGCTGCCGTCCGGATGATGCAACGTGGCGGTCAGGGTCACCCGTTCGCCGCTGTTGAATCCGCGCAGCGTGATCTCGCGCGGCACATCGACCAGCGCGTCAGCCGGCTCGACGTCGATTTGTGCGTGCTGGAGGCGGGTCATTGGGCTGCCTTTGCGCGACGTACCAGCGCGGCGCGATCAAAGTCGCCGAACGCCGGGACGAACTCATTCGAAAAGATCCTTTGCAGCGGCACATCCGCGCTCGGATACTCCCCGGCCTGGGCCATGGCTTCAATGCCGCGCTGGATGGCGGGCAGATCGTACTGTCCCGGCACGCGCGGGGCACCCGACGGCGTGTACAGCACGCGCTTGAGCCGGCGCGTCACCAGTTCGGCTGCCTCGGCTAGCGCTTTGGCTTCGTCGCCGGCCGGCCTGGCCTCCGGATGCTGCCGCCAGAACGCCTTGACGCAGAATGCGGGATTCGCCTCGCAAACGATCTGGGCCTGGGTGTAGGCGCGGCCAAAGCGGCGCACCAGATCGGGCTGGTCGCGCAAGGTGTCGACGTGGGCGATAAAGCCGTTGCCTGCGGTCTCCTGGAACACGGCTGGATAGGCAATGCGCCGGATCCGGGTGCCGGAGAATTCGAGCTGGTCGTCCCAGCTGCTGTTGAAGTTCAGCGCGTCCACGCGGTGGGTACGCAGCGCCTGGAACCCCGCCCCAAGCGCCCCGACGGCTACGTACTCGACGTTCTTGCCCGGCTCCAGGCCTGCAATGCGCAACGCCGCGCGCCCGCCCGGAATCGTGCCCCAAGTGAGCGCGCCCACGCCAATCTGCTTGCCCTTGAGATCGGCGAGGGTGCGGATCGGCGAGTCCGCCAGTACCGCGAATTCCATCGTGTTGCCCGGTACGCCGTTGTAGAAATAGCGCAGTGGCAGCGGATCCTTGCCCGAGAAGTAGCTCGCAATGACTGGTTCCGACGTGGGATAGCCGAACGTCACGCGCTTGCCCGCCACCTGCGGCAGCAGAGCGCCGGCGCCCTGGAAGACGATGGTCTTGACGCTGAGGTTGGCTTCCTTGAACAGGCCCAGCGCCTCGGCCGCCGCGTAAGGCGCCCCGTCGTGGACGGCGGGAGGAATGGCCAAGGCGACCGTGACTTCATCGAGCGCATGGGCCGAGGTGGCGAACAGCGCGGCGGCGCCGAGCGCGGCAAGGGTGGCGCCGGCGCGCGCCGGTTTGCGGAACTTCATCATTGACTCCTGCGGATTTCGGACGGAGAGGTCTGGGTGGGTCATCACGGCACCAGCAGGCGCACGGCTTGCTCGGCCAGCGCGCGGCGATCGATTTTCTGCGTGGCGGCCAGTGGCAGCGCATCGACGTACCAGATGCGACGCGGATGCTGGTAGGCGGCCAGCTGCGTCAGCGACCAATCGCGCAACGCGTGTTCGGTGGGTGGTGCGATACCCGGCCGCAGCACCACGAAGGCCACTGGCTTGGTGCCCTTGATCTCGTCGGGCACCGGTACGACGCAAGCCTGCCGCACGGCTTCGTGCCGCTCCAGCGCCTTTTCGATCTCGCCGGGGTAGAGGTTCTCGCCGCCGCTGACGAACATGTCGTCGCGCCGGCCCACGAAGGTGTAGAAGCCGTCCGCATCGCGCCGGAACACGTCGCCGGTGATGTAGTAACCGTCATCGGTGAATGGCTGCAGTTCCGGGCGGCCGTGGTAGCCAAGCATCAGGCCGGGGCTGCGCAGTTCCAGCACGCCTTCATCGGATGCCTTGCCTTGCTCGTCGATCAGCCGCACCGCCACGGCGGGGTGCGGATAGCCGACCGATTGCGCTGGCGTGGGCAGTCCGTCCGGATGCGGGCCAAACACGACGGGGCCGCCTTCGGTGGTGCCATAGGCGTTGATGACGCGTGCATTGGGCAATAGCTGATGGATCTGGGCCTTCAGCGCGGGGCTGACAGGAGCGGACCCCATGCGCACCGCCCGGACGCTGCCCAGGTCGGTGCGATCCAGCAATTCGCGCTCGCGCAGCATCATGGCAATCATCGGCGGCACGGCGGTCAGCCACGTGCACTGGTAACGTCCGATGGCATCGATATAGGCGGTGGCCTGGAACTGGGGCAGCAGTACCGATGGCGCATGGCAGGCCAGCGCCAGCAAAATCAGCGCCAGCGCGTTCATGTGGTACAGCGGCGCGGCAATCAGCACGCGCTCGCCGACCAGCGGCGTGCTGGCCTGGCGAGCCTGCACCACCCAGAGATGGCTGGCGTGGCTCAGGCGCACACCCTTGGGCCGCCCCGTGGAGCCGGAGGTGTAAAGCAGCAGCGCCACGTCGTCGTCATCGGGTGCGTAGGGCGTGAAGGAGGCGGTATCGCCGTCCGGCGCACTCAGGGCCGCATGTTCGGGCGACCCGAACACGATGGCCGGCGTGCCCGCCGGGACCTGCGCCCGGTGGGCCTCATCGCACAGCACCAGGCGTGCGCCGCTATCGGCGACGATGTAGTCGACCAGCGGCTGTGGCAGCTTGAAGTTCACCGGCACCGCGATCAGCCCGGCGCGCATGATGCCGAGCAGCGACACCACGTAGTCGGCGGAATTCACGCCAAGCAGGGCGATGCGGTCGCCCTGCGCCAGGCCATCCCGGAGCAGCCCGCGTGCAATAGCGTCGGCGGCGGCGTCGATGTCGCCAAACGTACGCCGGGACTCATCGCCGTTGGCGATGCCCACGATGGCCAGAGCGGAGGGATCGGCATCGCGCGCAATGACGCTACCGAGGTTGCGGCCCGGATTGCGGGCAGGTGCTGCGTGTGCTTCAGCTGCCATGATGCGTCAGCTCTGCGCAGGCGTGGCGTAGACGCCCCGGCCGCTGGCCACCAGACGGTCTTCGGCGTCGTAGACGTTGGCCTGGGCCACGCTTACCAGCCGGCCCGTCTTGATGACAGTGCCCACAACCTTCAGGTCGCCACGCGCCGGGCGATGGTAGTCCACGCGCAGGTCCACGGTCGGCACGCCCTTGCCGGTGTGCGATACCAGCGCCCAGTCGGCGCCAAGGTCGACCAATGCGGCCAGGATGCCGCCATGGATGTAGCCGCCGTCAGGGTTGACGATCCATTCGTCGCGAAACTTCGCGGTCAGCGTGATCTCGCCTTCTGCGACGGATACGACCTGCAGGCCGAGCCATTGGTGATAGGGGCCGCGCAGCAGTCGTGCCTGTACGTCGGCGGCGGAAGGAAGAGTCGTGGTCTGGGTCATGTCCGGTTTTCGGTGTCGGTATGGAACGATGTGCGGGGTGCGGCAAAGGGGTGATGGCTTACGGCGTCACCACAACCTTGCCCAGCACGGCGCGATCCCGGATCAGCGCCAGGCCTTTGGCGGCCTGGTCGAGCGGCAACACGCTGTCGATCACCGGATCGAGCTTGCCCTCGGCAACCAGGGCCAGCAGGGCCTTGAGGTTGTCGTCGCAGAAGCTGTTCGAACCCTTGATGTTCAGCTCGAAGCTCCAGACGTAGCGCAGGTCTTCCTTGGGATCATGACCGGCCGTCGCACCACACACGAGCAGCGTGCCGCCGCGCTTCAGACTCTTGATGGAGGGCAGCCACGTATCGCCGCCGGTAAAATTGACGATGACATCCACGCCGCCGTCATACGTGCGGCGCTGCGGCTTTCCGTAACGCTCGATGACCCACTTGCCGAAGTCCACTTCGCGATAGTTGATGACGTGGTCAGCGCCGATTGCCTTGAGGCGTTCACCCTTCTCGTCGGAGCCCGCCGCGGCAATGACTTCGGCGCCCAGCAACTTCGCCAGCAGTACCGTAGCGGTTCCCACGCCGCCGCTGGCGCCAAGCACAAGCACCTTGTCACCGGCCTTGACGGTCTTGTGGGTGATCAACATCCGATGTGCCGTGCCATAGGCCACAGGCAGTGCGGCCGCCTGCGCGAACGAGACGTTGTCGGGGAGGGCAATCAGCTGGCGCGCATCCACCCGCGCGAATTCGGCCATGCCGCCATCGGTCATTTCGCCCATCAGGCCCACGCCGGGCTTGAGCGGGTTCACCAGCACGCGGTCGCCGACCTTCCATCCAGTCACGCCGGCACCGAGTTCAGTGACGGTACCGGCCAGGTCCAGGCCGATCACGACCGGAAACGGCACCTTGATGCCCGGCATGCCGTGTACGGTGAAGACGTCGTGATAGTTGAAGGACGATGCACCCACCCGGATCACGACGTGGCCTTCGTCGGCCTTCGGTACGGGTTTGTCAGCGACGACACGCAGCTGTTCTTCGAGGGTGCCGTGTGCGTCGAGCACCAGCGCTTGCATGGATTGAGTCACGATGGGTTCCTTGGGGGAGGGAAAAACGGAAGCGGAAAGGCTGGAAACAAGGCGAGCGGGGCTTACTTGAGCGCCTTGGCCTGCTCATAGGGTTTGCGGGCAAACAGTTCGTCCTTGAGTTCGCCCTTGACCAGGCCGGATTCGACGAACACCGCATGCTGGCGTCGCAGCGTGGCGATATCCGCGGGCTCGAAGGCCACGCGGTTCATGTCGTTCCAGTGGCTGACATAGACTTTGGCATCGTCGGCCGGAAGGTTGGCTTTCTTCTGCAGAATCTGGACGACTTCGTCACGATTGGCGTTGCCCCAGGCCAGGGTGTCGCGCAATGCGGCAATTACGCGGGCCACGACCTCGGGATGGTTGTCGATCAGTTCCGAACGCGCAGCCCCCACGCCAATGTAGGGCACGGCGTCAGACTGGGTCAGCGTCTTCCACTCGGTAGCAAACGTGCCTAGCCTGCGCACGGGCAGTTCGTCGCCAAGCTGCTCCACGGTGACTGAACGCAGCGCCGCCGCGTCCACCTGCTTCTGCACCAGGAACTGCGCCAGGCGCGATTCGTTGCCGCCAACCAGCGCGAAGTCGCCGCTCTTGATCTGATAGTTGCCGGCCAGCACGGCGCCCGCAATGACCGCGACCGACGAGCCGGCCGGGGACATGCCCACCTTCTTGCCCTTGAGGTCACGGATCGACTGGATCGGTGAATCCTTCGGGACGACGAACTGCACATCCGCGGGTTGCGTCGCGGCAAAGATGCGGATGGGCACTCCCGACGCCGCAGTACCGAACACACCGGCTACGGGAGCGCCGAACGCGAGGTCGATCGAGCCGGAAGCCAGCGCCCGCAGCGGCGCATTGACGTCGGGAAAGTGAACGAACTCGGCGCGGACGCCACGCTTGGCCAGGAAATCCCTGGTTTCCAGGACCGAGCCATAGCCAAGGCTCACGCCGCTGGTCCAGTAGCCGATCTTGACAATGGGAGCCGGCTCGGCGGCGGTGGCCGTGGCGGGGGTGATCGCAGCGTAGGACAGCGCGATAAACGTGGAATAGGCGGAAAACGCGGCGGCGGCCGCTGACAGTAGCTTGCGCACGATGAAATCCTCAGGCTTGGAAGGAAATGGACGGGTTGGACGGTTGTCGCGCGGCCGCTTTCCAGCGGAACAGCCGGCGCTCGGCGGGCTTGAGCAGGCCGCCTTCGAGCAGCAGCATCAGGCCGACCAGCAGGACGGTCCATGCGAAGACCTGGTCGGTCTGGACGAGATCGGCAGCCTGGCGCAGCCGATAGCCGATACCGCTGGACGACCCGATGGTTTCGGCTACCAGCGAGACCCGCCAGCCGAAGCCGAACGCCAGTCGTGCACCGGCAAAGAAATGCGGAAGGATCGTCGGCACGTAGATCTTGCGCAGCACCTGCATGCGAGACATGCGGAAGCTGCGTGCCAGGTCGACATAGTGCGGATCGACGGTCTTGGTGCCTTCCCAGACATTGGTCAGGATCAGCGGCATGGCCGTCATGAACACGACAAAGACCGTCGTGGCATCGGAAATGCCAAACCAGATGATTGCGAAGATCGCCCAGATGGCCGACGACACGGTGTTGAAGACCGTCAGGACCGGCTCAAAGAACCGGGCCAGGACGCGGCTTGCGCCCAGCGTCAATCCCACGCCGCTGCCCACGATGGTGGCCAGCACGAAACCCGACAGCACGCGTCGGCAGGTTGCGGCCACGTCGGCGCCGAAGGTGTCGCTGTGCCACAGGGAGAGCAGGGCCAGGCCGACCTTCTCAGGGTTGGGCAGTACGAACGATGGCACGCGGGTGGCGCCCCACCACCAGAGCCCGAGCAACAGGGCAACCAGCAGCAGGCGTTGCAGCACCAGCGTGGCGAAATGACGGGCTGTGGTCATGGTCACAGTGGCGCTCCTCATGCCGCGGCGCGCAGTACGCGTACCTGTTCTGCCACGACGGGCGCGGTGGGCACGCGGGGCCGGACCAGTCCTGCCAGGTTGACCACGTCGGCGACACGGCCGGGCCGGGCTGCAAGCCGGACCACGCGGTCGGCCAGCACCACGGCTTCTTCCATGTCGTGGGTCACGAATACGACGGTCATGCCATTGCCTGCCTGGATGCGCAACAGTTCTTCGTGCATCTGGCTGCGCGTCTGGGGATCGAGCTTCGAGAACGGCTCATCCATCAGCAGGACTTCGGGTTGTACGGCGAGACTGCGGGCCAGCGCCACGCGGCTGCGCATGCCGCCCGACAACTCGTGCGGCCATGCATCGCCGCGCGCGCGCAGGCCTACGAGTGCCAGCATGTCGTCGGCGCGGCGGCGACGATCGGCGCGTGACAGGTTGCTCGCTTCGAGGCCGAACGCGACGTTATCGCGCACGGAACGCCACGGCAGCAGCCGGTCTTCCTGGAACATGTAGGCGATACGGCGCCAGTCGGACACCTGGGTTGCGGGCACGCCGTCCACCGCAAGCTCGCCGGCGTCGGGAGGCACAAGACCGGAGAGGATGTTCAGCAAGGTGCTCTTGCCGCAGCCGGACGGACCGACCAGCGCCAGTACCTCGCCACGGCGCACGCTGACGTCGATCCCGTCGAGAATCGTGGCGGCACCAAATCGCTTGACGATGCCCTGCGCAGACAGAACGGGCGGACTCATGCGGTACCCCCGGCCACGCGCATCGGCAGGTAGGTACCGGCCTGCGACAGGCTGGCATAGACCTTTTCCATGGTTTGCGTGCGGAATGCCTCAATATGGCGGCGCGCTATTGTTTCGGCGGCCTTCTCGTCGTGATCCTCGAACGCCTTGATCAGCGAGTTGTGGTCATGGCGGATCTCGGGACGCACGCGCTGGACATTGAACCCGAGCGCGACGAGCCGCGACATCTCATCCATCAGCGACGAAAGCGTGCGCGTCAGCCGCTCGTTGCCGGTGGCGTGGACGATGGCCAGGTGGAACTGCTTGTTCGCATCCAGAACTTGTCGATGCGGCGGGGCGCCGGAATCGCATACTCATCACGGCACGCCGCCTCCAGCCCGTGGAGCAGCGCCGTGTCGACCCGGCCGATGGCCAGCCTTGCTGCCATCGGTTCGAGTTGCACGCGCAGGGCGAACACCTCCTCGACGTCCTTGAGCGTGATGGGCGCCACCTGATAGCCACGGCGAGGCCGGGCGAAGATCAGTCGATCGTGCGCCAATCGCGTGAGCGCGATGCGGCAGCTGTTCTTGCCGAAGCCGTAGGTGGTCATCAGCTCGCCTTCGGTGACCAGCGCGCCGGGCACCAGCTTGCAGGACAGGATGTCGCGGCGCAGCGCCGCGTAGGCCGCCAGGCCCAGGCTGGTGTCCTGGGCGTCCTCTGCAATGCCGGCCTGCACGATCATCTTCCCTGCTCCTTCGCGGTCGTCGGGCGGCCTTCATGTCCGCCTTGCAATACATGGACGCAGCTTACGGCCGGGTCGTTGGGAAGCAAACGAAGCGTTTTACGGAAGCATATGAAGACGGTGCTGTGACTGGGCAGCCCAGCCCGGTGAGCAGCTCACAGGAATTCCGTGGGCGCCGCGGCACGAACAGGACCACGCCAAAAGAGGGCGTCGATACACGCCAATGCCGGCAGCGCTCAGGGATCGGTGAAACGGAAGGGGGGAGACTGCGCCCCCGTGCCAGGTTGGGGCCGGGGGCGAGAGAGAGGGGAGCGGCGCGGTCAGTCCAGCAGGTCGGGCTCGGCTTTCACCAGTCCTGCGTAGAGGCTTTCGAATGCATGCAGCGATCCTTCGTTGCCACCGACCTGTCCATGTGTATGCCGGGCCGTCGCTTCGTCGATGGGCTGTGGCTTGCCGGCAGCCTCGGCCAGTAATTGAGTATGGGCGGCGTTTTCAAGTGCGATATACCACCAGGCGGTTGCTTCGACGGTCGGGCCGGCGGTGAGGATCCCGTGGTTCTTCAGGATCGCTGCCTTGTGCGTCTGGCCATTGCCCTTGTCCAGCGCCCGGGCAATCCGCTCGCCCTCGGAGCTGTCGACCACCATCCCCGTGAAGTCGTCAAACAGCACATGATCTTCGAAGAACGAGCAAGCGTCCTGCGTCAGCGGATCGAGCTGGCGTCCGAGCGTGGACCACGCCTTGCCGTAAGTGGAATGGGTGTGCGCGGCCGCGACGATATGGGGATGTGCTTCGTGAATCGCCGCGTGGATCGCGAACGCCGCCTTGTTCAGCGGCCGGTCACCGACCACCGTCTCGCCGTGCGCATTGACAAGCAGCAGGTCGGAAACACGGATGCGCGAGAAATGGACCCCCAGCGGGTTGACCCAGAAGTGGTCCGGAAACTCGGGATCACGCGCGGTGATGTGGCCGGCCAGTCCCAGTGCGAATCCTTGGCGCGCAAAGATCCGGAACGCGCCGGCCAGCCGTTCCTGCCGATGGCGTCGCTCCGCCTCGATCGTTGGCCGTGGAGGGACCGGATCGAACCAGAACTTCTGCCGTGGTTCGGGGTTGGGAACGAACGCGCCACGGCGTTCGATTGGCAATACGCTGCTCATGTCGGGCCTTTCGGTAGGGAACACCGCATGAACCTACGCCGGCTTGCCGCGAAATGGAACGAAGCATTCGGCACGAGAATATGACACGAATGCCGCGTGGCTAACGATGCGTGTGCCAGGGCACCAGCCATTGCGCAAGGCGGCGCATGGCCAGGTCGAACAGCCACGCAATGGCGCCGATCAGCACGATTCCCATCACAACCACATCGGTCCGCAGGAAGTTCGATGCATTGAGCACAAGCTGACCCAGGCCGGCGGTGGCAGCCACCATCTCGGCGGCCACCAGTGTTGTCCAGCCGAAGCCGATGGCAATGCGCAGACCGGTGAGGATCTCCGGCAAGGCCGCTGGCAGGACCACGTGGCGGACCAGCTGCCATCGCGTGGCGCCCATCGATAGTGCGGCGTGCAACTGTTCGGTCTGCACGCTAGCCACCCCTGCGCGCGTGGCGAGCGCGATTGGCGCAAAGCACGCCAGATAGATAAGCAGCAGCTTGGCCGTCTCGTCGATGCCGAACCAGATCACGATCAGGGGCAGATAGGCGAGCGGCGGCAGCGGCCGGTAGAACTCGAGCATGGGGTCGGCGATGCCCCGCGCCACCCGGCTCGTTCCCATCAACAACCCCACCGGCACTGCCGTGATGGCGGCGAACAGGAAAGCGCCGAACACACGGGCCAGGCTCCACGCCACGTGCTGCCACAACAACAGGCCCCCTTGCACGTTGCCGTCCCAGGCTTGAACGGCGGCATGCCAGACGGCCGAAGGCGGCGGCAGAAACAATGGCGGGATCCAGCCCGCACTGGTGATTGCCAGCCAGAGGCCAAGCAACGCGAGGATGGTGGCGGCCGTGATGGTGCCGGTCCGGCCGCTGCCCAGGCGAGGGAGCACCTGGGCCACGGGGATGATGGCCTCGGCGGTGTCGTCGGTCGAACCGACGTTGGTACCCTGCCGCAGCGGCATGGTGGCGACGGTCTCGTCAGCGTGACTCATGCGGGTTGCCCGTGTATCAGGTGGAGAAGGCGCTCGCGCCAGGCAATGAATTCGGGCGACGCTTTTACAGCCCGGGCATCGCCGGACTCGATATAGCGTTGAACGAATGGCAGCGGGAATTCGTGCGCGATGTGGCCTGGGCCGGCAGACATCACAATGACCCTGGTGCCCAGAAACAGGGCTTCTTCCACGCTGTGGGTGATGAAGAACACAGTCTTTCCGGTGGCCGCCCAGACCTTCGCCAGCACCTCCTGGACCGATTCGCGTGATAACGCATCCAGCGCACCCATCGGTTCGTCCATCAACAGCACGCGGGGGTCGTTGGCCAGCGCGCGTGCAATACCGACGCGCTGCTGCATTCCGCCAGACAATTGGTAAACAGGCGCAGTGCCGTGGCGCTCGAGGCCCACCAGACGGAGCCGATGCTGCGCGAGCGCAATGCGTTCGGCACGGGGAACACCACGGAACCTTAGTCCGAGCGCGACATTGTCCTGCACATTGAGCCATGGCATCAGCGCATGCTTCTGGAACACGACGCCCAGTCCTGGACCGGGCCCAGTGACAGGTTCGCCGTCGAGCAGGATGCGCCCGGCGGACGGTCGGACGAATCCGGCCAGACAGTTCAGCAGCGTGGTCTTGCCACAACCGGAGGGCCCGAGCGCCACAACGAACTCGCCCGGCGCGATGGTCAGGTCAATGCCGGAAAGCGCCAGCGAGGCATGGTCGCCAGACGAAGCAAAGCGCACTGCCACGCGGTGCGCTTCGATGCGGCCGCCCGTCCCGGGGCTGGCCTCGTCCGTCATTGCGCGAGCTTGCGCACCCATGTCGCGTTGACGCCGGTGGCGTAGTCGGGCAATACAGTCTGGATGGTGCCCTGGCTCTTCAGGAATGCCGCGGTGGCCGCCAGCGACTTCGCCGCGCCGCCCCCAAGCCAGGCCGCCGAGGCTTGCTGCTGGGGCGTCGGGAAGTCGTACAGGGCCAGGCTGGCCGGTACGTCGGCGGCCTCTGCGCCCGACCACTTCGCTACCGCCTTGACCTGCGGCGATTCCGGCGTCCACGCCGCCTTGTTGGCGCGGTAGGCCGCATCGGTATCGGCCAGAATCCTGACGAAAGACGTCAGGAACGCATCGTTGTCCCGGGCGAACGCCTTGTTGACGACGATACCGTCGAAAGTCGCCTTGCCGGTTTCCTGAGCGATCCTGCCCGACGTGGTAAGGACATGGCCGTTCTTCTTGGCCTTTGCCAGCACGGGGTCCCAGATGAACGTCGCGTCGATGTCGCCCCGTTCCCACGCGGCTGCGATCTCGGGCGGGCGCATGTTGACGATCCTCACGCTGCGCGGATCGACTTTTGCTGTCTCCAGGGCCACCAACGTGTGGAAATGCGATGTGGATACAAACGGCACCGCCAGCCGCTTGCCCTTGAGATCGGCCAGCGACTTCACATCGCTGCCATTGCGCGTGACCAGCGCTTCGGCGTCGTTGATATTGTCGAGAATCCAGAACAGCTCGATACCCAGGCCCTGCGACAGGCCCGCGGCAATCGGCGCGGAGCCCGCTTCGCCAATCTGCACCGAACCCGACGCCAGCGCGCGAATGACATCCGCGCCGCTGGCGAGCTTGCGGAACGTGACCTTGTAGCCGGTTTGCTTCTCGATGGTCTGGGCATCCTGCGCATAGCGCCATGGCACCACCATGTCGTGGTACGCGATCACGACTTCCTTCGATTGCGCGATGGCGCTGCCGGCAATCAGCAGCGCGGCGCAGGCCATCATCGACTTCAGCAAGCTTTTCATGGGCGTTGGGTCATGGCAGGAAAGAAGGCCAGTATAGGAATCGGCCCCCGAGGCGAGAACGAAGTTTTCGGCCAATGCTTATCTGGTTTCTGCGATGCCTACCGACGACGCACGGCATATCGATATCGGCTTTCGTTCGTTCCCGTCCGCGCAGGGCTTCCTTAAGCTCGTCTGCCAGACACCGTTGCAAACGCCCGCCCGTTCCTCGCCACCATGCCCGCTGCCTCGCCTCCACCCCAGCTTCACCTGAATCTCAACGCGCTGCATTCTGGCTTCGTGCCGTCGGCCTGGCGCCTGCCCGACAGCGACCCGCGTGCCTTTGTCGACGTGCAGCACTATGTCCGGCTGGCGCAGATCGCCGAAGCGGGCAAGTTCGATGCCATCTTCCTGGCCGACAACGCGTCCATCGCCGATCAGATCAATTTTCGGCCCATTACCGCGCTGGAACCCACTGTGCTGCTTGCCTGCGTGGCAGCGGCCACGCGCCATATCGGGCTGGTCGCAACCGCCTCGACCAGCTACAACGAGCCGTACAACATCGCGCGGCGCTTTGCCACGCTGGATCACGTCAGTGGCGGGCGCGCGGGCTGGAACGTCGTGACGACGGCCGATGCCGGGTCCGCGCGCAACTTCGGTCGCGCGGCGCCGCCGGATCATGCACAACGCTACGCGCGCGCCGACGAGTTCACGAGCGTCGTCAAGGCGCTATGGGATAGCTGGGAAGACACCGCGTTTGTGGGTGACCGTCAGTCGGGCAGCTTCGTGGACACGGCCCGCCTGCAGCCCATTGCTCATCATGGCCCGTTCTTTGATGTGCAAGGGCCACTGAACCTGCCACGGCCGCCACAAGGGCATCCGGTGCTGTTCCAGGCCGGCGGGTCGAACGACGGCCGCGAACTGGCGGCCCGTCATGCGGAAGCCGTGTTCTCGGCCTCGCAATCGCTGGAGGAGTCGCGCGAATACCGCCTGGCACTGAATCAGCGTGCCGAAGCGCTGGGTCGCGGGCCCGGCGCGATCAAGGTCCTGCCGGGGCTGACGACGATACTCGGGGCAACCGAGGCTCAGGCACGCCAACGACGCGATGCGCTGGTCGACCTGATTCCGTGGGACTACAGCCTGATCCGGCTGGCCGGCACGCTTGGCATTACCGCCGACCGGCTGTCGCTTGATGCGCCGTTGCCCGAAGGCCTCGCGTTGCCGGCCAATGGCAACCACACCTTCTTTCGCGCGACGATCGCGATGGCACAGCGCCATAACCTGACGGTACGTGCGCTGATCCGTGAGCTTGCGGGTGGGGGCGGGCATCGCGTCATCGTCGGCACGCCCGAACAGATCGCGGACGACATCGAGCACTGGTTCCGCAGCGGCGCGGCAGACGGGTTCAACCTGATGCCCGATGTATTGCCCGATGGCGTGCAGGACTTTGTGGACGGGGTCGTGCCGATCCTGCAGCGCCGAGGCCTTTTCCGCCAGGACTACGAGGGCAGCACCTTGCGCGAGCACATGGGGGTGGCCCGCCCCGCAGGCAGGACGGCCTCGCGGGCGGCGGCGTAGTCCGCATTTGCTATATCGGATTACTTCGTGGACCAGGGCAGGAGGGTTTCATAGACTGGTGCTTCCCAAACTCTCGCACCTCTCATCATGAAACGACGCTCCGCCCTTGGTGTCATCGCTACGCTGGCTCTGGTGCTGGCAGCCTTGCCGATTGCATCGGCCTACGCCCAGTCATCGGGCGGCAAGCCGCTGAAGGTTGGCGTGCGCGGCGGTGTGGACGAGGAGATCTGGGAAGTCGTCACCCGCGAGGCGGCCAGGAATGGCCTGAAGGTCGAGACGGTGATCATCACCGGCACCGCGAGCCCGAACGAGGCGCTGAACAACGGTGACCTCGACGCCAATTCGTTCCAGCACATTCCATTTCTGCGTGACCAGATCAAGCAGCGCGGCTACAAGATCACCAACGTGGGCGACACGCTGATCTCGCCGATCGCGTTTTATTCGCGCAAGGTGAAGTCGCTGGAAGCGCTGCCGAATGGCGCCCGCATTGGTATCCCGAACGATCCCAGCAACCAGACCCGTGCGTTGGTCATTCTGCGTGACCACGGCCTGATCAAGCTGAAGGACGGCTTCGATCCGTACACGGGTACCGTCTCGCTGGCCGATATCACGGCCAATCCGCGCAAGCTCGAATTCATCGAAAGCGCGTCGGTAGTGCTGCCGCGGGCGCTGCCCGACGTGGACGCCGCCGCCATCGTCAACACGTTTGCCTACCAGGCCGGCCTGATCGCCACGCGCGATGGCATCGCCGTGGAAAAGCGCGAGAACAATCCCTACGTCAACGTGATTGCCGTGCGTGAGAAGGACCGGGCCGCACCGTGGGTGCAGCAACTGGTCAAGTCCTACCAGTCGGAGGCAGTGCGCAAGTTCATCCTGACCAAGTATCAGGGGTCGGTCATTCCGGCGTTCTGAGGCGCTGACGAAAAGGGACTATCGCATGCGCACGCTTTCGCAATTGCCGACGCGCGACCCGCACATCGTGTTCGAGCAGGTTGGCAAGACCTATGCGGGCGCTGCCGCGCCTGCGCTGGCGGACGTCTCGTTCACGATCGAACGCGGCGAGATATTCGGCATCATCGGCCGCAGTGGCGCGGGTAAGTCGACGCTGCTGCGCAGCATCAACATGCTGGAGCGGCCGGACCGTGGCCATGTATGGATCGACGGTTCCGATATCGGCAAGCTGGACGAGGATGGCCTGGTGGGTCTGCGCAGGTGCATCGGCATGATCTTCCAGCACTTCAATCTGATGTCGGCGAAGACCGTCTTCGACAACGTGGCGCTGCCACTGCGTGTTGCGGGCGTGCGGCGCGTCGAGATCGAACCCCGGGTCAATGACCTGCTTGCGACGGTGGGACTCGCGGACAAGGCCCAGGCTTACCCGGCGATGCTGTCCGGCGGACAGAAGCAGCGCGTGGGTATTGCCCGTGCGCTGGTACACCGTCCGGAAATCCTGTTGTGCGACGAAGCAACTTCGGCGCTCGATCCTGAAACGACGGAGCAGATCCTGGCCTTGCTGCGGGATATCAACAAGCAGCTCGGCCTGACCGTGGTGCTGATCACGCACGACATGGCCGTGATCGAGGAGGCTTGCGACCGGGTGCTGGTGCTGGATCAGGGCCAGGTGAAGGAGCAGGGGCTAGTATGGCGCATATTCGCCGATCCGCAGGCCGAAGCCACGCTGTCGCTGCTGCGCCCGCTGCGCAAGCGACTGCCTGCGAATGTACAACCTGCGGAGGTATCCCATCGTGTTGCCAATGGCTGAGAAGTACCTGAAGGCGTTCGGCGAAACGCTGCTGATGACCGGCAGCGCCTGCCTCGTGGTGTTTGCCGTCGGCATGGCACTGGCCATCGTGCTGACCGTTACCGCGCCTGGCGGGCTGGCCCCGAGGCCGCGAACGAACCGCGTGCTGTCGGTGCTGGTCAACATGTTTCGTTCCATCCCATTCATCATCCTGCTGGTGGCCATGCTGCCGGTTACACGGCTGATCGTCGGCACGACGATGGGCACATGGGCGGCCGTGGTGCCGCTGAGCGCGCATCTGATCCCGTTCTTTGCGCGGGTGTCGCAGGTGGCGCTCAATGAAACCGATGCGGGGCTGATCGAGGCGGCACGGGCCATGGGTTGCCGACGCTGGCATATCGTGCGGCATGTGTTGTTGCCGGAGGCGCTGCCGGCGCTGATCGGTGGCGCGACGGTGACCGTGATTGCGATGATCGGGTCGTCGGCGATGGCAGGTGCCGTGGGGGCGGGTGGCCTCGGCGACCTGGCGATCCGCTATGGCTACGAACGCTATGAGACGGCCGTAATGTTCAATGTGATCGCTATCCTGGTGGTTCTGGTAACGGTGGTGCAATTCACAGGCGAGCGGCTGGCTCGCCGCTTCGATCACCGGCGATAGCAACGCCGCTGTCTCCTTTCGGGGAGTGGCGGCATCTTGTCAGAACAGGCCGGTCGTCGGAGGCGGTTCGTCCTTCAGCAGCCATGCGCCCACGGCGGCTGCTTTCCACTGGCGTGGATTGTGATTGGCCACGGTGCGCGCATTGCGCCAGTGGCGATCCAGGTTGTACTGGCGGTCGCAGGTGGATGCCCCGCCGACATCGAACGCCAGCTCCGCACTCTTCAGCGCGGCCGCCACGGCGAAGTACTGCGCCTGGGCGACGTCGATCGACGCCTGCGTCAGTGACGCATTGCTGAGGTTGTCCGCCCATGCGGCGTCAATGGCGTCAGCGGCACGCAGCGTGGCGGCTTCGGCCGCAAATACCTGCGCGGCAATCTGGCCAATCGTTTCCTGCACATAGGGATCATCCACCGATCGCTCGGCCGAGCTGTGCTTGATGGGGCGGGCCTTGTTGCGCGCAAACCAGACCGCATCATCCAGCGCGTTGCGGGCGATGCCGGCTTCCGTCGCCGCCAGAAAGAGCTGGAACACCGGCGATACCGGATTGCGGCGGTCGCGTGGCAGGTAGCTCGCACGCAGTTCATCCGGCTCGACGCGCATGTTCGTGAATTGCGTGGTGCCGCTGGCAGTCAGCCGCTGGCCGATGGTGTCGAAATCGTCGACCAGCGTCATGCCGGCTCGATCGCGTGGCACCGTGAAGTGCGTTTCCTTGCCGGCTTCGTCCACGGCGATGGAGCTGATGCAGTCGGCGTAGAGCGCGCCGGTGCTGTAGTACTTGGTGCCGTTGACAATGTAGTGATCATCTTCGCGGACGATGGTCGCCTGGATGGCGCCATGCTTGCCGCCGCGCTCCACGCCGCCATTGCCGACGATCTGGCCACCCAGCAGCCGGTCGAACCAGCGCCGGCGATCGGCTTCATTGTCTTGACCCGCGAGCAGGCCTTCGATGAGTCCGAAGTTGGGTCGCAATGCTTGGGCGAGGTTGGCATCGACGGCGGCCAGCTCCTGAACAAAGCGAATGGCGTCGCGCACGCTTCCGCCGGGGCCGCCATACGCCTTCGGGATGCGGAACGTCAGCAGGCCGGCATTGGCCACCTGGCGCGCAAAATCAAAGGGCAGTTCGCGACGGCTTTCGCGTTGCGCGGCCTCCCGCGCGATGTCGGGCAGCAGGGCCTGGGCGCGTTGGCGAAGCAATGCCACATCGGCGGCCGGAGGCAGCGGTTGTGGCGCCGCTGTCGGCGGGGCGGTGGCCGTGTCGATAGCGATTGCGCGGGCAAGGGATTCCTGAAATGGCATGCGGTAGTCCTTCGGGTTCTCGTCGAATGAGCACGAAAGACATCGTGCAGCAATTCTCTCGACGCGTAACGACCGATTCCGCATGCCCTTATGCGGCTAGTGCGTGGCGCCTCCGATTTCCTTGACATCGATGGAGACTTCCAGCGCCGTAGCCACCATTATCTCGACGGCTTCGATCAGAACGCGAATATCCATGCTTGGCGCACCCGGATGCGCGGCGGCCATCTGCGGCAGGTAGGGTACGTGAATGAAGCCCCCGCGCAGGGCCGGCCGCTCAGTCGCGATGCAATGCAGCAGCGAGTAGAAGATGGCATTGCAGTTGTAGGTGCCGGCGGACTGCGAGACCGACGCGGGGATGTCCGACGCGCGCAGACGGCTGACCAGCGCCTTGATCGGCAGCGCGGAGAAGTAGGCGGCGGGACCGCCGTCGATCACAGGTTCGTCGACGGGCTGCCGCCCAGCGTTGTCGGGAATGCGCGCATCGACGACGTTTATCGCGACCCGTTCGATCGATACGTCACTGCGTCCGCCGGCTTGTCCCAGGCAGAGGACGACAACGGGATCGACCTCCGCGATGGCGTGCAACAGCGCCTGCCTGACCTCGGCAATCACGCAGGGGAGTCGACGGGCCACGACGCGTGCACCGCCGATCACGCGTTCATCCACGGCTCGGGCCGCTTCCCAGGACGGATTCAGGGTTTCGCCATCGAATGGGTCGATGCCGGTGACAAGTACGTTCTGCATTTGGGGCGCTGTCCGCGGGCGGACGATGGGGAGGAGGAAGCAAATCGTACCGACACCATCGAGATTCTTGAAATGGATATTCAATATCCGTTAAATTCATGGAATGAATCTATCCCGCATCGACCTGAATCTTCTGGTGGCATTTGAGGCGCTGTATCAGACGCGCAGCGTCACGCTTGCCGGCAAGCGGCTGAACCGCGCCCAGCCGTCGGTGAGCAACGCACTGAGCCGGCTCCGGGCGCTGTTTGGCGATGAGTTGTTTTTGCGTAGCCCTGCGGGGATGGAGCCGACGCAGCTGGCGCACGCGCTGATGCCCGGGATTTCGTCCGCGCTGGATCATGTCCGCCGTGCGGTGGGGCAGTCGGTTGCCTTCGACCCGGCCGCACCGGCCGGGCGCAGCTTTACCATCGCGGCCACGGACTACGCCGACATTGTTCTTCTGCCGTACGTCATCGGCCGGCTTAGACGGCAGGCGCCGGACGTCGATCTGCGGATCATGGCGCTAGACCGGACGGCGGTCTTCGAGCAGCTCGATCAGGGCGTTGTCGACGTTGCGATTGGCGGGCACCTGGCCGCGCCGAAGCGCATGGTGCAAACGAAGCTGTACGAGGAGGACTTTGTCTGCATCGCCAGCCGTTCGCATCCGTCGCTTCGCGCTGGCGGCCGGCGGCGACAACATATTGACCTGCCGACCTATTTGCAGTTGCCCCACGCACTATTCGCCCCCGGCGACAGCGGATCCCGACGCGGCGTCGTTGACGGCAGGCTGGACAAGCTCGGTCGGCAACGGCGTGTGGCGGCAACCTTCTCGCACATCGTCGCGTTGCCGTTGGCGGTGGCGCACAGCGATCTGGTCGCGACCATTGCCAGGCGGGTGGCGAGTCGGTTGGCCTCCGCCGATGTGCAGATCCTCGAAGTTCCGGAAGAACTTGCCGATACAGGCTTCGATATCGAGCTGATCCACAGCCGGCGCACGCAGGCCGATGCCGCTGCAGTGTGGCTCAGGCAGGAGATCCGATTGGCGGTCAGCGAGATGGTTTGAGACGCGGGCGCAGCAAGGGGACAGGACGTCCCAAAGGGCCGTGCGCCACGTCGAAAAAAGGAAGTGCAAGGCTTCCGACGTCAATGTGGACTGGCTCCGCATGACTCTGGAGTTGTCAGGCGTCGTCCCCGGCAAGCAGGGACGTGAGCGCCGCGCCGCTGAGCGAGGGCGAGCGCACCAGCGCCACGAGCAGCCGCAAGCTCCATGGGTGCGTCGCGCCCGCCAGATCGCTCAAGCAAAGGGGAGGGGCCCTTCGAACTGGTCCACGTAGCAGAGGTGAGTGACGCCCTCGCCCGTATCCGCCGCCCAACGGTGCAGCAGGAATGCGGCGGGTTCCAGATATGAGGCTGGCCGGGCGTCCTCGTGCACACGCAATGCAATCTGGGTTGTGGTGCTCGGACACGTTGACACCGGTACTGTGCCGATGCTCGCCTGCATCGTACGGTGAACATGTCCCGCGATAATGCGGTCGATATTGTCGTGCCGAGCGACCAGATCGCGGAAGGGAGCCAGATCGCGCAATCCGTACTTGTCGAGATAGGGGATGCCGGTGCTGAACGGCGGATGATGCATGGCAACGACACACCGTCTGCCCCTGTTCGAACCAAGCTCGTGACCAAGCCACGCCAGCGTCGAACGATCCAGCTCACCATGGTGGAGTCCCGGAACGGTGGTGTCGACGGCAAGGAAGCGAACGGCGCCGATGTCGAAGGCGAAGTTGAGAGGGCCTTCTCCTGATTGCGATGGCCAGGGCTGCTCGTGAAATGCCTCTCGCAAATTTCGTCGTTCGTCGTGGTTGCCTGGCATCAGCAAGTACCGGCATTCCAACATGCCAAGAATTTCCTTCAGCATGGCATAGGCCTCAGGCGAGCCGTCGTCGGTCAGGTCGCCGGTAATCAGGACGGCGTCAGGGGCCGGCCGCAGCCGATTGATGGCTTCTACGGCCGACACAAGCATTGCATTGGAATCGACGAGGTTCTGATACAGCATACCTCTGGGCCGGACATGCACATCCGAGAGTTGCGCAACGACGGTCATGAGATTTCCCTTTTTGTTTGTTGTCCTGCGTCCGGGCGGCTTCGCTCAAAATGTAATGAAAGGGTAGCTTAAGCCGTGATACATTTATGCAACTTTGTTGCATAAAGAGTCCATGCAGACTGTCCCGATTTTCCCGCGCCCAACCTCCCGGCGCGCTTTCTGCGTTGCAATTTCCGTGCTGACGTCGCAGGCTGGCGCGCAGGAAGCGACGCTCCCGGCGGTTGTCGTCAGCACTTCGGCCGAGAAAAGCTATGCCCCGCCCTACGCCACGGGTGCCACGCGCACGGAAACGCCTTCGCGCGAGGTTCCGCAGTCGCTGCGGGTGCTGTCGCGCTCGCTGATCGACGATGCTGCCGCCACGCGGATGGACGACATGCTCGACTACGCAAGCGGGGTTTCCCGGCAAAATAACCTCGGGGGGCTGTGGGACAACTACGCGATCCGCGGCTTCACCGGCAATGAGAACACCGGCGCTGGTTACCTCGTGAATGGCTTCGCCGCAAACCGGGGCTACACGGCGCCGCGAGATACGGCGACCATTGACCGCATCGAAGTGCTGAAAGGTCCCTCATCGTCGCTGTACGGCAGCAGCGAGCCGGGCGGCGTGATCAACATCGTTACCCGGCAGCCGCAATTCAAACCAGGCCAGACCTATGACCTGGAAGTCGGCAACCATGATCGTTACCGGGCCGCGGCGGATATCACCGGGGCCATTACCGAGAATGTGGCAGGGCGGCTTGTCGCGGTCGCCGACCATGCTGGCAGCACGCGAGACTTCGTCAACAGCCAGCGTTATCTGTTCGCCCCTTCCTTGACCTGGGCGCTCGGCGCCAGCACGCTGATCCAATACTCGGCCGAGCTGCAGCGCTATACGGTGCCGCTGGATCGCGGCATCGTGGCGGTCAACGGGCAGTTGGGGGCAGTGCCCCGGTCCCGCTTCCTGGGAGAGCCAAACGACGGTGACATCCGGTTGGATAGCCAGTCCCATCAACTTTCGGTCGAGCACGACTTCTCCGACAAATGGAAAGGGCGAGTTGCCATGGCCTATCGAGGGGGCAGCCTGGAGGGCGCTTCCACCGAGGCAAGTGCGCTGCTGGCGGATGGCCGGACGCTGACACGCCAGCGCCGTTACCGCGACTATCAGTCCGACGACGTGTCACTGCAGGCCGAGGTTACGGGCAAGTTCGCGACGGGCCCAGTGGGCCATGAACTGCTTGCAGGCGTGGACACCTATCGCTTCAGCACGACACAGACGATGCTGCGCAGGAACCCTACCGCCGCCGCGCCGTATGCCATCGATATCTTCGATCCGGTCTACGGCCAATCGCCGCCGTCGCTGTTGCCCAACACCAGCACCTACGAGCGTCAGACGAACGTTGGTATGTATGCACAGGATCAACTACGGCTCGGCGATCGATGGCGTGTCGTAGGTGGTGCGCGGTTTGATATCTATAACCAGTCGCTGGACAACCGCCTGCGGGCAACCAGTTCGGGCCAGCATCAGACGGCGGTCTCCCCGCGCCTTGGCGTGACGTATCTGGCGACCCATGACATCGCGCTGTTCGCCAATGTGAGCCGCTCGTTCCGGCCGAATGCCGGAAGCGATGCCAACGGCAATGCCTTCGCGCCCGAGCATGGCCGCGCCGCGGAAGCCGGGATCAAGTTCGACAGCACCGATCGTCGCACCACGGCCACCCTGGCGGTGTTCGAAATCCGCAAGCGCAACGTGCTGACGACCGATCCGAACGACGCGAGTTTCCAGGTGGCGGCAGGAGAAGCCCGCAGCCGGGGCGTGGAGCTGGATGTGGGGGGACAGTTGAACGCGCATTGGCGGGTGACCGGCAACTTCGCCTACACAGACGCCGAGATCACGCAGGACTCCCGCCTGGCAGCGGGCACCCCGCTTGCCAACATTCCGCGCATTTCCGGGAGCGCCATGGCCGTCTACGAAGACAAAGCGCCGATCGGACAGCGCTACGGCATCGGTGCTGGCGTGCGTTACGTCGGGACCCGTTCGGGCGACGCGCAAAACAGCTTCTCGTTGCCGGCCTACACGCTGGCGGACCTGCTCGCCTATTGGCAGTACAGCAAGACCATCCGTGTCTCGCTCAACGTCAACAATCTGTTCGATCGAACGTACTACGCGAGTTCCTACAGCAATGTCTGGGTGGCGCCGGGAACCGGCCGCATTGTACGGCTGGGGCTGCGACTGAGCTATTGAGCATGACATCGTCCGATATGAAGCCGGCGTCCGGCATGCGGCGGCGAGTGCTGCAAACTGCTGCACTGTCGTCAGTGCTCGCATTGCCCGGGCGCACTGCGTGGGCACATGGTGGAGGGCGCGCTGTCCGCGTCATCGGGCCCTGGGAGTTGTCCAGTATCGATCCGTTGCGCAACGGCTATCTGTTCTCGCGCATGGAGGTGACGGAGACGCTGGTCAACTACGACCAGAGGGGCCGGCCGTGCCCAGGGCTTGCCGCCAGTTGGCGTCTGTCGCCCGACAGGCTGTCATGGCAGTTCACGCTGGCGGCTAACGCTCAGTTTCACGACGGCACGCCGGTGCGTCCGGCCGCGGTAGTCGCGGCGCTGGAACGCTCTCGCCACGCCGCCGGGGTGCTGTCGCAAGCGCCGATTGCGGAAGTCGTGCCTGACGGTGACGACGTCCGCATACGGCTCTCCAGGCCGTTCTCGCCGCTTCTCGCATTGCTTTCGCATAGCACGACACAGGTACTCGCGCCGTCTTCTTTCGGTGCCGATGGCGGCGTACGTGCCGTCGTGGGATCGGGGCCATATCGGGTGGTCGAACTGGAGCCGCCGCAGCGCTTCGCGGTAGAGACGTTTCCGCATTGGCGGGGCAAGCGACCTGCCGTCGGTCGTGCCTCTTATCTGTCGGTCGGCCGTGCGGAGATGCGTGCGCTCATGGCCGAAGGCGCACAGGCGGACCTGGCCTATGGCCTCGATCCGGGCAGTATTGCAAGACTCGCTCGCAAGCCAGGCATAGGGTTGCTGTCCGTAACGATTCCGCGCACCACTTCCCTCAAAGTCAATGCGGCCCATCCGTATCTGGCCGATGCCGGAACCCGGCGCGCACTCTCCTTGGCGATCGACCGACGTGGCATTGCAGCCGCGATCCTGCGGGACCCGCAGCTTGCTGCAGGGCAACTGTTTCCGCCTACGCTGGAGGGCTGGCACGATGACTCGCTGCCGCCGCTGCGATACGACCCCGTGCAAGCCAGAAAGCTGCTGGCCGACGCGGGTTGGAGGGCAAGCGATGACGGGATATTGCGCCGGGGCAACGAGAGGTTTGCGCTGACGCTGCGGACGTTTCCGGATCGGCCGGAGTTGCCTGTCATCGCCACCGCCATCCAGGAACAGCTCCGGCTCGTCGGTATTCAGATCCGCGTATCGATCGGAAATTCGAGCGACATCCCTTTTGGGCACCGCGACGGTTCGCTGGAGATGGCGCTGATTGCCAGGAACTATGGGGTAGTGCCCGACGCCTTTGGCACCATCGCGCAGGATTTCATGGGGGAAGGGGGCGATTGGGGCGCGATGGGGTGGTCGTCGCCCGGCGTAACGCGCGCACTCGCCGCATTGCCGCTTGCTGGCGATCCGCAGCAGGCAACGCCGCTGCAGCGCGAGGTGGCAGGCATCCTGCATCACGCCCTTCCGCTGATTCCCGTGCTCTGGTACCGCCAGACACTTGCGGCAAATCCCCAACTCGATCACGTCTCGATTGACCCGTATGAGCGGACCTATCGCCTGTCGCAGATGGAATGGAAATCATGACGGACCAGATACTCTCCATCCCGGCTGACGAAGGCCGGCAAAGTCGCCGCGGCGCATGCGGGCCGTTCCACGTTCTTGGTACGGTTGCCTTGCAGCGTGGCATTCAGGCAGTCGTCGTGTCCGCGTTGGTCGGCACGCTGAGTTTCGTGATGATGCGCTGGTTGCCTGGCGACATGGCCTTTCGCATCGCTGCGGGGCGATATGGTTTTGACATGGTCACCGTGCAGGCCGCGGAAGCGGTACGCGCCGAACTCGGTTTGCAGGCCCCCTGGCTGCCAGCACTGTGGCATTGGTGGACCCGACTCCTGCACCTCGACCTTGGCGTGTCGGCCGTCACCGGGGCACCGGTCGTCCATGAGATCGGCCATCAGCTCGGCCATACCATGATGCTGGCCGTGGCCGCGCTGGCTATTTCCTGTGCGATCGCCATTCCCTTGGGATTCCTTGCGGGCATGCGTGCCGGTGGTGTACTGGATCGGGCCACTCTTCTGGCTTCGGTGATGCTGAGGGCGCTGCCGCCGTTTGTGCTGGGCATCGTGCTGGTTTCCGTGTTGTCGGTCGGCTGGAACCTGATGCCCGCGGGAGGGCATCACGAACACGGCAGCTTCCTGGCGCCGGCGTTGACGCTTGGACTGGGTCTGGCCGCGACAGCCCTGCGCGTGGCGCGCGATGCGATGGCATCCGTGTCCGCCTCCTCATATTTCCAGTTTGCGCGCACCAAGGGCCTGACCGATCGCCAGGCGCTGGCCCGCCACGGCATCCGCAATGCGGCGATTCCGCTCATTGCGTATATCGGGGTGCAGCTTGTGTTTCTGGTCGAAGGGGTCGTTGTCATTGAAACGTTGTTTGCATGGCCCGGCATTGGCCACGCGCTGGTGCATGCCATCTTTGGTCGCGACGTGCCGATGATCCAGGGTACGGCCATCGTCATGGGTCTGATGTTCGTGATGCTGAATACCGTTGTGGACCTTGCCTGTGCCGCGGTCGATCCGCGCTTGCGGGTTGGAAGGGGGCGCCGATGCCCACACTAAGCCGGCAGCATATCGGTGCCGCATTACTGATTGGGCTGGCCCTGTTTGCCATCGCCGGTCCGCTGGTCGCCGCCCGGGCACCATTCGAACAGAACCTCTACGGCATTCTGCAAGGTCCGAGTTTGGCGGAGCCTCTCGGGACAGATCATCTTGGCCGAAGCATGGTCGCCCGCCTGGCAAGCGCCAGCCGCCTGTCGTTGGGCCTGGCGCTGCTGAGTGTCGTGACAGCGGCGGTTCCGGGGACATTGCTCGGTCTTCTGGCGGCATGGCGTGGCGGCTGGACGGCCCGCGCCGTGGGTGCGGTTGCCGACACCGTGCTGGCATTGCCGGGCCTGCTGCTCGTGTTGCTGCTTGGCGCGTTCGCGCCCGGAGCATTCTGGCCACTGTATGTCGGTCTGTCGCTGGTATTGTGGGTCGAGTACTTCCGCATTACCCGCGCTACGGCCTCGGTCGTGCTGGCAAGCGATCATGTCGAAGCGGCACGGATGCTTGGCTTTGGATCGTTCTATGTGCTTCGTCACCACGTTTTGCCCGAACTGCTGCCGATGCTCGGCACCTTGGCAAGCTTCGGCGCCGGCGCAGCCGTGCTTGCATTGGCGGCGATGGGCTTCGTGGGGCTGGGGGCCCAACCGCCCTCAGCCGAGTTGGGGCTCATGATGACCGAGCTGCTGCCTTACGCCGCGGAGGCGCCATGGGTGATAGCGAGTCCGATCGTGCTGTTGACGCTGGCCACCCTCGCGCTGGTGCTGCTGCACGGCGCCAGTTTGCGCAGGCATTCCGTATGAGCAGCAATAGCGTGCCGCTTCTGGCGGTTGCCCGACTACGGGTCGAAAGCGCCGAAGGCCATCTGATTGGCCCGATTTCATTCGAGATGCAACCGGGCCGGGCGCTCACGCTGCTCGGCGAGAGTGGCTCGGGCAAGAGCCTGCTGGCGCAGGCCATCATGGGGGCGCTGCCTTCCGGCTTGCGGGCCGAAGGCGAGGTAGCGCTCTGCGGCGAATCGTTCTCCGCCGCAGACTGCGTCAGGCGCACCATGTGGGGACGGCACCTGGCATTGCTTCCGCAGGAGCCCTGGCTGGCACTCGACCCCACCATGCGGGTAGGGCGTCAACTGGCAGAGACATATGCGCTGGTCGGCGGCCGGTCCCGCGCCAGCGCGTGGGCAGCCACGCTGGCCGAACTGGAATCGCTGGGTATGGCTGGGATCGGCAATGCCTGGCCCGGGAATCTGTCCGGTGGTATGGCGCAAAGGGTTGCCTTTGCCATCACGCGCGCGGGCGGTGCGCCCGTGTTGATCGTCGACGAGCCAACCAAGGGCCTGGACCATGCATGCCGTGACGATATCATCGCGCGACTTCAATCAGCGCTTCGCGCCGGCTGTGCGGTGTTGACCATCACGCACGATATCGCCGTGGCGCGGGCGCTCGGGGGCGATGTGAGTGTCATGCTTGCGGGAAGAATCGTGGAGGCCGGACAGGCCGATGCCCTCCTTGCGGCCCCGTCCCACGACTACACGCGCGCGTTGATTGCAGCAGACCCCCAAAACTGGGCATCGCGACCGCCTGCAAATCCAGGCAAGGAAGTGCTCCGGGCGAGCGGGATCGGGAAGCGCTTTGGCGACCGCGAACTCTTTCGAAACGTCGATCTGTCGCTGCGTGCAGGCGAGAGCATTGCAGTCACCGGGCCAAGCGGGAGCGGTAAGTCGACGCTGGGCAACGTCCTGCTGGGCCTGGTGTCGGTAGATGCGGGACAGGTGCATCGGCGATCCGATGCTGGGTCGATACGCTTCCAGAAGATCTACCAGGAACCTTCATCGGCGTTTGCGCCGCGTCGGACGATCGGGCAGGCGCTTGAAGATCTTTGTGTCCGACATCGACTTGATCGGGGCGGCATTGCGCACCTGATGACGCGTATGCGACTGCCGCCTGCACTGCTGCACAGGCGGCCAGGCCAGGTTTCGGGAGGGGAGCTGCAGCGGTTCGCTTTGATTCGGGCGCTCTTGCTGAGACCAGTGTTCCTATTTGCCGACGAACCCACTTCAAGACTCGACCCTATCACTCAAAAGGAGACGCTCGACCTGATTGCGACGGCCGCGCAAGAGCAGGAATGTTCGCTGATGCTGGTTACCCACGATCCCCACATTGCCCGTTTTCTGACTCAACGCGAGGTGAACATGGCATCCATCGGGAGACCCGCCGAGCGAGAAGCCGAAATGGCGGTTCGTGGCTTGTAGTCAGACCTGGAGATTCCGGCCCCGCCAGCTTGCGCCCCCGGGGCGCGATGGCCACGTGGGACGGGGATCTGGCGTGTCAGGCCTCTACCATCCCCAGGAACTGCTGTAGCTCCGAGGTTTGGGGACGGCTAAAGACATCCTCCGGCGCACCGATCTCGTGGACCTTGCCCTGATGCATAAACACCACGCGGTCGCACACCTCGCGCGCAAAGCGCATCTCGTGCGTCACCATCAGCAAGGTCATGCCGTCGGCGGCCAGACCTCGCACCACCTGCAGCACCTCGTTGACGAGTTCGGGGTCCAGCGCCGACGTGATCTCGTCGCATAGCAGCGCGGTCGGCTGCATGGCCAACGCGCGGGCGATAGCGACCCGTTGCTGCTGACCGCCCGACAACTGGTCAGGATAAGCGTCGAACTTTGCGGACAGCCCCACCCGCGCCAGGTTCAGTTCGGCAAGCTCACGGGCCTTGGCCTCTGGCACGCCCTTGACGATCATTGGCGACAGCATCACGTTGCGCCCTGCGCTCAGGTGGGGGAACAGGTTGAACTGCTGGAAGATCATGCCTACCTTCAGCCGGAGCGCGCGCAGCTGCAGCTCGCTGTCGGCCAGATGCGCGCCTGCTACGGTGATGGCCCCCGAGTCGATGCGCTCGAGCCCGTTGATGCAACGTAGCAGGGTGCTCTTGCCCGAGCCACTCTTGCCGATGATGGCGATGACCTCGCCGGGTTCCACGGAAAGCGAAACGCCTTTCAGGACCTCGTTGCTGCCAAACGACTTGCGAACCTGGTCAATGGCGATGAGCGGCATGGAATTTCCTCTCCAGCATCTTGCTGTATTGCGAAAGCGGCCAGCACAGCGCGAAATACATCAGCGCCACGGCGGCGTACACGGTAAAGGGTTGGAACGTGGCGTTCACGATCATCGTGCCTGCCTTGGAAAGCTCGGTAAACCCGATGATGGATGCAAGGGCCGTTCCCTTGATGACCTGGACGCCGAAGCCAACGGTTGGTGCCACGGCAATCCGGAGCGCCTGCGGCAGGATCACGTGCCGCATCTGCTGCACGTAGCTCATAGCCAGACTACCCGAGGCCTCCCACTGGCCGCGAGGGATGGCTTCCACGCAGCCGCGCCAGATTTCCGCCAGGAAGGCCGAGGTCCAGAGCGTCAATGCCAGTCCTGCAGCCAGCCATGCAGGCACTTCGATGCCGAAGAGCGCAAGGCCAAAGAACGCGAGAAACAGCTGCATCAACAGCGGCGTGCCCTGGAACAGCTCGATATAGGCTTGTGTCAGCCGCCGTGCCCACGGACGCTTGCCAGTGCGCAGCAACAGCACAAGCAGCCCCACGATGCCGCCGCCTACGAAGGCGACCAACGACAGCAACACGGTCCAGCGCGCCGCCAGCAGCAGGTTACGGACGATATCCCACAACGAAAACTCGATCATCCCACCCTCCGGACAAATAGCCGTCGGCCGATGCCGCGCAGCAACTGCCGCAGGGCAATCGCGAGCAGCAAGTAGATGCCGGTGCTGACCAGATACACCTCGAACGCGCGGAAGTTGCGGCCCTGTATGAAATTGGCCGCGTACGTCAGGTCTTGGGCGGCAATCTGCGAGCACACCGCGGACCCCAGCATCACGATCACCACCTGGCTTGACAGCGCGGGCCAGATCTTCTGCAATGCCGGTCGCAGCACGACATGGCGGAACACCTGGAACGGTGACATGGCAAGACTGGCACCCGCCTCGAACTGTCCGCGCGGCGTCGCTGCCAGCCCGGCGCGCACGATCTCGGTTCCATAGGCGCCCAGATTGATGACCATGGCCAGCGACGCCGCCACCATTTCCGGCACATGCACACCGAGGCTAGGCAGCCCAAAGAAGATAAAGAACAGCTGGATCAGAAACGGCGTGTTCCGGATCAGCTCCACATAGGTGCCGACGACTGCGCGCAGCCAGGCCGGCCCCTGGGTCTTGGCCCAGGCGCCCGCTACCGCGACGGCCACGCCAAGTACCCCGCCGGTGAGCGTCAGCTGCGCCGTGACGGCAATGCCTTTCACCAGCACGTCGGTGTAGTCCAGCACCGAAACGAAATCGAACGCGTAAGCCATGCTTTTACCTGGGCGGCGCGAGTCAGAGCTGGGCCGGCAGCGGTCGCAGCAGCCACTTGATCGACAGCGTATTGAGCGAGCCGTCCTTCTTGGCTTCGGCGAGGATGGCGTTGACCTTGTCCTGCAAGGGTTTTTCGCCCTTGTTCATGCCGATGAAGCACGGCGAATTCTTGATCAGGAACTTGGTCTCCGGCGCCTTGGGCGGGTGCTTGGCGATCAGCGAGGTAGCCACCACGTTACCGGTGGCAATCAGCTGCACCTGTCCGGACAGAAAGGCCGAAATCGTGGCGTTGTTGTCTTCGTAACGCTTGATGTTCGCGCTGGCCGGCGCGATCTTGCTCAATTCCAGGTCTTCGACCGCGCCACGCGTGACGCCAACGGTCTTGCCCGCGAGGTCAGCCGCACTTTTCACAGAAATGTCCGCCGGCCCGAACACGCCGTTGAAGAAGGGTGCGTAGGCCTCCGAGAAATCGAGCACCTTTTCGCGCTCGGGGTTCTTGCCCATGCTCGAGATCACAAGATCCACCTTGCGCGTCTGCAGATACGGCACGCGGTTGGTGCTGGTTACCGGGACCAATTGGAGCTTGACTCCCATTTTCTTGGCCATCAGCGCTGCCACGTCAATATCGAGACCCTGCGGCGCCATATCGGCCCCCACCGAGCCGAACGGCGGGAAATCCTGAGGCACGGCCACGCGCAGCACGCCGGCCTTGGTAATGTCGGCAAGCGTATCGGCCTGCGCGGGCAGCGCGGCCACGCAGAGGGCGGCCAGCAATGCGCACATCAGGCCACGGCGGGAAGACTTGGATTGGGACAGGGCTTGGAACATCGCGTGTTTCCTCAGTTTCGGGATGGGGTAGGGGAGAGCATGGGGTGTGCCGCGGATACTTCCGCGGCGGACGTGGTGGCATGGGGCGTGCGCCCGGGATCGACCGGTGCCAGGGCCTGCCGCAGGTGCGCAAGGGGGTCAGCGGGGCCCACGGCATCGAGGCTCGTATGCACTTCGCCAAGATGTTCGGCCATAAGCCGCGCGGCCAGCGTGCCATTGCCCTCGGCCAACGCATTGACGATGTCTTCGTGCTGGCTGCATGAGCGGTCGGCATCGGCGGCGGACTGATTGCGGCTGGCCACGAGCGTCGTGCGCGCGGTCAGGTCACGCAGCGTGTCGACAAGGAGGCCATAGCCCAGCGAGGCGCATAGACAAACATGAAAGTCGCCCAGCAGAAAGCTGCGCATGCTGGCGTCGTCGCCCTGGAGCGCCGCCTTTTCGCGCGCGATATGAACCTTGAGCGTGTGGATGGCCTGTGCACCCGGCGGGCGCTCCGGGCCGATCTCGCGCAGCAAGCCGGTTTCGATAATGCGCCGGGCGTCGAACGCCGCGCGAATGTCGTCGGCCCCCGGCTCCACCAGGAACCAGCCGCGCCGGGCGCTGACGGTCACCATGCCGCGCGCCGCCAATCGCGACAGCGCCTCTCGCACCAGCGTGCGGCTTACACCGAAGAGCGTGGCGAGCTCCTGCTCACCCAGGCGCGAGCCGGGGAGCAGCTTCTGGCCGAGCATTGCCTCGGTGATGCGATTGGCAATATCGGCGGGAGAGTTTTCAGTCGTTGCGTTCACGGATACCACTTGAGCAAGTGGTATGCCATGCTTGTATGCAAGATTTGTCGCCAGAATGCGGCCTATGCGTCAATTCGGGCCGGTGTCGAACGTCGGATTATCCCCAGTGCGGGGCGCTGCGCGCCAAGACGGTGCGACGCGTTGCGGGGCCGAGGGCGGACGCCCCGGAATCGGACGGGCAAAGACGGTCGATACTGGCCCCTGAAGATGGATATTCAGTGGCGGCACTACGACCACGAACGAAAATGCCCCGCATGGGCGGGGCGTCAGTGCTACTGTCTTTTCGAAAGCAATCGCAGACGCCGGCTTAGTCGGCCTGAATGCCAAACTCCTTGACCAACCGGGCATAGCGCGCGTAGTCGGCGGCGATCAACTTCTGCAGCACGGCCGGCTCGCCGCCTACAGGCGTTACGGCGATCGTGGCCATGCGCGCGACCACATCGGGCTGCTTCAGGATTTCGTTGACGTGGCTGTTCAGCACACGAACGATTTCCGGCGGCAGGTTCTTCGGCCCAAGCAGGGCTTGCCAGGCGCCAATCTCGACGTCCTTGTAACCCAGCTCGCCAAGTGTCGGCACGTTCGGCGCAAAGGGCGAACGCTTTTGGTCGGCCACGGCAAGCGGGACCAGGGTTCCGTTGCCCACGTACTGCGCCACCGCGCCGTAGGTGACATACGTCATCGGCACCTGGCCGCCCAGCACGTCCACGATGGCGGGTGCGGTGCCACGGTAAGGCACCTGCGAGATCTTCACACCGGCGGACTTGTTGAAGAGTTCACCCATGATGTGCATCGGCGATCCGTTGCCCGGGGTGGCGTAGGTTTCCAGTTTGCCGGCTTTTGCGCGAGCCACGAGGTCGCCCATCCGGGCGATGCCGCTGTTCTTGTTCACAACCACGAACAGGGATTGCGTGCCAAGCTCGGCGATGGGGGTGAGATCGTTGAGCACGTCGTAGCTGGCGCCGGTGCCGGCTTTCAGCACCAGTGGTGCGATCGACACGGTGTTGGGCGCCAGCAGGAGCGTGTAGCCGTCGGCGGCCGCGCGGGCCACATAGGCACTTCCGATCGTGCCCGCCGCACCCGTGCGGTTCTCCACGACCACTGACTGCTTCAGGCGCGCGGCGAGCTTCTCGGCCATCAGCCGGGCCAGCACGTCGGTGTCTCCGCCAGCGGGGTAGGCCACCACGATGGTGATGGGCTTGCTGGGGTAGTTGCCCTGGGCCATCGACGGGGCCGTCGCCAGCAGCGCGGCGGTGCCGATGGCGGCGCCAATCGCGCCCATGACGATGCGACGGATTACCTTTGGTTGCATGTCGGCCTCCTTAGAAAATGTGCTTGATGCCGACCATGGCGCCAAACTGCTGGCCGCCCGGCTTCGGGTTTGCGCCGGCCTGCGCGCCGCTCACGGACATCGCCAGCGTGCCGTCGTTGTTGATGTAGCCGGCCGTCGCATACACCGCCGTGCGCTTGCTGAAGTTGTACATGCCACGCACGGCGTACAGCATCGCCTTGTTGTCGCTGTTCTGATAGTTCAGGTAGTAGACCTGACCTGCCAGCGTGAAGGCCGGGGTGATGTCGTAGGCCGCCCCGATGTAGTAGAGCTCCGAGAGCGGCGTCGTGCTGCCCTGGTTTTCGCGACGGATCACGCCGGCGCCAATCTTGGTGCGATCCAGCAGCACGTAGCCGGCAATCGATGCGCGGTCGTCGCGCAGGCTGCTGCTGGTCAGGCCGCCGAAGGCGCCCGGGCCGCCACGCTGGGAGTCATACGCGGCCGTGATGCCCCACCACTTCTGGTCCCAGCCAATCATGGCCGACCATTCGCGGCACTGGCTCTTGTTGGCCGGATTTTCGCCGGCGCAGTTGGTGCCGGAAGGGCTGGGGCCCGCGTTGGCGGTATCGCGGCCAAAGCTGTACGTGGCGCCCATGGTCAGGCCGCCAAACGTGCCCTTGTAGGCGATGGCGTTGTCGGCACGGGTGTTCGGCAGATAGCTGTCCAGGGACCCCGAGCCGAATGCGTTCGGCCCGAGGATGTCGGGGTCGAGCGTGGCCCAGAACAGCATCGTGTACTGGCGGCCAAACGAGATCTGGCCCCACTGGTTCGACTGCAGGCCTACCAGCGCCTGGCGGCCAAACAGTCGACCGCCCTGGTTGGCGTTCCCGGAATCGGGGGCGAATCCGCCTTCGAGCACAAACACGCTCTTCAGCCCATTGCCGAGATCTTCTGTGCCGCGCAGGCCCCACCGTGACGGTACGGTTCCGGTCAGCGTGTTCATGCGGACCACGCTGTTGCCGGCCGCGCCGACGTTATTGACGAATTCCACGCCTGTGTCCACCACGCCATACATGGTGACGGACTGGGCGCAGGCCAGCAGGGGCGCGGCTGCGAGCAGGCCCGCCGCGTACTTTGCGATCTTCATCTACCGTTTCCTTCTCTTGTCTTGTGGGCTTCTCATGGACGTTTCCGCCGGCAACGGTATGGTGGCTGCCGATCTTGTGTGTTTCATTAGTAAAACAATGAACTACATAGGAAACGATGAGCGGAATATAGGCAGAGGGCAATAGCACGTAGATAGGTGCGAACCCTAGTGAGGCTTCCGTGTGACAAGGCTGCGTCGTCCGTACGGCACGCCGGGAGGTAATGCCACCGCGGTCGGCGTGGTGCGCGCCGCACCGCCACGGCGCATGGCGAGCGACAGAATTCCGGCACCCCGGTCAGGCGACCCAAGCCCGGCGGGGTTTTCTGGCCGGCTCTGTTCCCGCCCTCCTTCGAGGCGGGTTTGACGCGTGTCGCACCGCTTTCGGGCGTCCCCAAAACACCGCGATTTTTCTACCTGTTTACCCTGATCGCCCCCCACAAAGATATGCGCCTATAGTCGAGAAGTTTTATTTGCAAACCTATATTTCATATATGGAACAACGTGCGATCCATTCTGCACCCGCTCCAGGCGTCGACCTGCTGGCCGCGCTTGACAGTCATTTCGCCGAACGCGCGGTGATGACAGGTCCTGAGGGCACGCGGGTGGCCTGCCGCATCGGCGGTACACGTGGCCCGGTCGTCGTACTGCTGCACGGCATCAGTTCGGGGGCGGCGTCGTGGTTGCCATGCGCCAGCCTGCTGGCGGCCCATGCGCGCGTGATCGCCTGGGACGCACCCGGCTACGGCCAGTCGTCTCCATTGCCGACGCCGGCTCCGACGGCGCGCGACTACGCGCTGCGACTCGGCGCGATGCTGACGGCGCTGCAGGTCCGGCCCGATCTGATCGTCGGGCACTCACTCGGCGCGCTGATGGCGGCCGGGTTTGCTGCGAATGCGCCAGCGGCGCTCCAGCCGGACAGATTTCTGCTGCTAAGTCCCGCCCTGGGCTACGGCGCGCCAGGGAAGGAAGACAAGGCGCGCGAAGTGGCCGGGCAGCGCATTTCCTCGCTGGAATCCATCGGGGTGGAGGGCCTGGCGCAACGCGGCCCGGCCAGGCTTCTTAGTCCGGCTGCCACGCCCGATGCCCAGGCATGGGTGCGCTGGAATATGCAGCGGCTCAATCCGGATGGCTACCGCCAGGCCGTGGCGCTGTTGTGTGGTGACGATATCGGCCGGTATCTGGAAGCGCAGGCACGACCTGTGGATGTTGGTTGCGGCGCGCAGGATGTGGTCACCACACCTGCGGCGTCCGCTGCGCTGGCCGAGCGCTTTGGCCTGCCGTTCCATGCCATCCCCGACGCCGGTCACGCCTGCTACATCGAGCAGCCCCAGGCCGTGGCCCGCTTGATTCGAAGCACGCTTTCTCGATCCTGAGCATTCCGCCCGCGCCAGCCTGGCCGGCTATCGGCCAGCGTCCCTCTCCCAGCGCGGGTTAACCCCGATCAATCTTTAAACCGTCGTTGTCTATAGTCGTACCTGTGTTCAATATTTAAACTCGTGTTTCATAGGTAAGACAAAGCAAACGTCAACCTGAGGATCGCGACAGTGGATTGAGCCAGCCGTCCCCCACAAAGCAAGCCATGGAGCAAAGCGCAATGGAAAGCGTCGCGTACAACCCGAACCTGGTTCCCTGGGAGCGTCCCGCGCCCAACAACGTTGCCGGCAAGGGTCATATCGAAAAGCCGGGCCACGTCACCAACATCGTCTGGCAGACGCGCGCCGCCGTGCCCTCCGCCTACGAGAACGCGCTGGGCGACGCGCTGGAAGCTGCGTTCGCGGGCGGCGCCAAATCCCCGGAAGACGTCGTGCGTGCGTTCAATCACGCCGGATTCCTGGCGGCCGACGGCCAGTCGTGGACCGAGGACCGCTTCCTCTCCGAAATGCGCCGCTTGGGCGCCTGAGCACCGGCCGAGACGACAAGCGAGAAGACAGACATGGAATCGAACAAGCAAGCACGCGCCGAAGCGCGCCTGAACTCCGGCCTGCGCAACTACTGGTATCCGGTGGCGGCGTCGTGGCAGGTCACGCATGCCCCGATCGGCATCACGCGGCTGGGCCAGAACATCGTGGTGTGGCGCGACAACGCCGGCAAGCTGAACGCGCTGGAAGACCGCTGCCCGCACCGTGGCGCGCGTCTGTCGATGGGCTGGAACCTGGGCGACCGCGTGGCGTGCTGGTACCACGGCGTGGAAGTGGGCGGCGACGGACAGGTGAAGAGCGTGCCGGCGGTCGAGAACTGCCCGCTGGAAGGCCGCACTTGCGTGCGCAGCTATCCGGTGGCGGAACAGGCCGGTGCCATCTTCCTGTGGTTTGGCGATCGGGCGCCGACCGAAGCCGACGCGTTGCGCTTGCCCGAGGAACTGGTCAGCGAGGAACACAGCAAGTTCCTCTGCGTGGCGCACTGGGACTGCAATTACCGCTATGCCATCGACAACGTGATGGACCCGATGCATGGCGCATACCTTCATGCGGTGTCGCACTCGATGGCAAGCGGCGAAAAGTCTGCCGTGATGCAGGTCGTGGAAACCGATCACGGCCTGGTCTTCGAGAAGACCGGCCAGCGCGGCGTGAACTTCGACTGGGTGGAATTCGGCGAGACCGGCACGCTGTGGCTGCGCCTGTCCATTCCGTATCGCGACAAGGTCGGTCCCGGCGGCCCGTTCGGCATCGTTGGCATCGCCACGCCGGTAGATGAAGAGCACTGCATGGTGTTTTTCTGGCGTACCCGCCATGTGCAAGGCTGGGAGCGGGACGTGTGGCGCTTCCTGTATCGCAATCGCCTGGAAGGCCTGCACTGGGACGTGCTGGAACAGGACCGCGTGGTGCTGGAGTCGATGGCCCCGGCCGCCCGCGATCACGAGATGCTCTACGCCCACGACGCCGGCATCACGCGTGTACGCCGCCTGCTGAAGCGCCGCGCCGATGCAGAGGTCGCCGATGAGCCTGTGGCGATGCTGCAACCGGTGACCGGAGCCCACAGCCATGCCTGATCGTCAGTACGCCAACCTGCTGGCGGGCCGCAAGGTGCTGGTCACCGGCGCCGCGCGCGGCCTGGGACTGGCCTTTGCCACGGCCATCGCCGAAGCCGGCGCCAGCGTGGCCATGGCAGACATCCTGGCCGACCGTGTCGGGGAATCGGCCGCCGCCCTGAAGGCGCGTGGTTTCAACGCGGTGCCGCTGCAGCTCGACCTGAACGATCCGGTATCGGTGCAGGCCTGCGCCAGCGCCGCCGCAGAGACGCTCGGCGGCCTGGACGGCCTGGTCAACAACGGTGCCGTCACCGACTCCGGTGGCCGCGACCTGACCGAGCTGGACATCGCCACGTGGGACCGCGTGATGAACGTCAATGTGCGCGGCACCTGGCTGATGACCGCCGCCTGCACGCCGGCGCTGCGCGCCAGTGGCCGGGGCGCAGTCATCAACCTGGCTTCGGACACGCCGCTGTGGGGCGCGCCGAACCTGCTGGCCTACGTGGCCAGCAAGAGCGCCATCATCGGCATGACCCGCTCGCTGGCCCGCGAACTGGGCGATGCCAACGTCACCGTCAACGCAGTCGCGCCGGGCCTGACGCTGGTGGAAGCCACCGCATACGTGCCGCAGCACCGGCACGACCTCTACCGCAACCAGCGCGCCATCCAGCGCGAGCAGGTTCCCGACGACGTCTGCGGCGCCGTGCTGTTCGCGCTGTCCGACCTCGCCCGTTTCGTGACCGGCCAGACGCTGGCGGTCAACGGCGGCTTTGTCATGCATTAACCAAACACTCCAGAGGAAATGGAAATGAGCGATCTGTCGCAACAGGAAAACATCAAGCGCAGCTGGGAACAACCTGAAGGCGCCTCGTTCGACAAGTGGATGGAATCGCGCGTCGCGCGCTTCAATACTCGCCGTTATGACTGGGACGCGCTGAAGTTCCAGGCGGACTACGACCCGAAATACCGTCGCGCGCAGATGCGTTACCTGGGCACCGGTGGCACTGGCGTCTCCACCGACACCAATACGGTGCCGTCGGAGCACTTCACGTTCTCCACGATGATCATCCCTGCTGGCCACGAAGGTCCGTCGCACCTGCACACCGACGTGGAAGAGGTGTTCTTCATCCTGCGCGGCAAGATCAAGCTGATCCTGGAGAAGGACGGCGAACGCTACGAAACCATCCTGACCGACCGCGACCTGGTGTCAGTGCCGCCGGGCGTGTACCGCGAGGAAATCAACATCGGCGAAGAAGACGCGCTGATGTGCGTGATGCTGGGCGCCAAGAAGCCGATCACGCCGACGTACCCGCCCGAGCACCCGCTGACCAAGGTCAAGCGGTAAGACGCGAGCGAGCCGAGATGAGCGCCAATCCTGAAGCCGCAGCCGCCTTGAATGCCGAAGGTCTGGACAAGTACATCGTGCCGGGTCTGGAGCGCGGCCTTCGCCTGCTGGCCGAGTTCAGCGCACGCGACCGCGTCTTGAGTGCGGCGGACCTGTCGCGCCGGCTCGATGTGCCGCGCTCCACGGTGTTTCGCCTGCTGGCCACACTGGAATCCACCGGCTACGTGGAGCGTGCCGACGGCGGCCGGGAGTACCGGCTCGGACTGGCGGTGCTGCGGCTCGGCTTCGACTACCTCGCGTCGCTGGAACTGACGGAGCTGGGCGGTCCGCTGTTGAACCGGCTGCGCGACGATATCGAGTATCCGTGCAACATCGTGGTGCGCGATGGGCGCTCGGTGGTGTACGTGGCCAAGGCCGCGGCGTCACGGCCGTTTGCCAGCAACGTCAACGTCGGGGCACGACTGCCCGCGCATGCCACGGTGCTGGGCCACGTGCTGCTGGAGGACCTGGATCTGGAGCAGCTGCGAACGCTGTATCCGGAAGCCCGGCTGCAGGTCTACTCCGACAGCACGCCCCGTACGGTGGAAGCCCTGCACACCCTGGTGCAACAAGTGCAGCAGCGCGGCTACCTGCTGCAGGAAGGCTTCTTCGAAGCCAGCATTTCCACGATTGCCGCGCCGGTGCGCGACCGTACGGGCAAGGTTGCCGCCGCGCTGGGGGCCACGATCCCGGCGTCGCGCCTGCCACAGGAAGAGCTCGACCGCATGGTCGGGAAAGTCAGGGAAACGGCAGGCGAACTGTCGCGCCTGCTCGGATACCGGCCGCATCGGCATCTCAAGCGTGTGCCGGGCCAGGCGGTAGCCATGTATCGCGATTGATGGAAGAGGGGAGAGGGGATTCGAATGTCCATGATTGAACTCGACGGCAAGGTGGCCGTCGTGACCGGCGGGTCCTCCGGCATCGGGCTGGCCACGGTCGAACTGCTGCTGGAGGCGGGTGCCGCCGTTGCCATGTGCGGCCGCGACGCCGCCCGCCTGCGCAGCGCCGAAGCGTTGTTGCGCGACCGTTTCGCCGGGTGCCGGCTGTACGCCGCGACGTGCGATGTCTTGCAGCCCGAACAGGTCAACGCATTCGCCACAGACGTTGCGCGCGAACTGGGCCCGGCCGACATGCTGGTCAACAACGCCGGCCAGGGCCGGGTGTCGACGTTTGCCACCACCGAGGACGCTGCCTGGATGGAGGAGTTGCAGCTGAAGTTCTTCTCGGTGATTCATCCGACGCGCGCGTTCCTGCCGCAACTGGAGCAATCGCAGCAGGGCGCGGTCGTATGTGTGAACTCGCTGCTGGCCACGCAGCCGGAGCCCCACATGGTGGCCACATCGGCCGCCCGTGCCGGCGTTCACAACCTCGTGCGTTCGCTTGCCACCGAATTCGCTCCTCGCGGCGTGCGTGTCAACGGCATCCTGATCGGCCTGGTGGAATCGGGCCAATGGCGCCGCCGCTTCGACGCGCGCCCGGAAGAAGACCGTCATCTGGACTGGACCGCGTGGACCGCGCGTCTGGCCAAACAGAAGCACATTCAACTGGGCCGCCTTGGCCTGCCGCAGGAAGCCGCGCGCGCCATCCTGTTCCTTGCCTCGCCGTTGTCTTCGTACACCACGGGCAGCCATATCGATATTTCCGGAGGACTCTCCCGTCATGCGTAACGAGCAACAACAAGTCACCGTGGGCTGCGCCATTGCAGCCCTTCTCGAACAGTGCGGCGTCAAGGCTGCATTCGGTGTGATCTCGATCCACAACATGCCCATCCTCGACGCGATGGGCGAGCGCGGCAGGATCCGCTTCGTCCCGGCGCGCGGCGAAGCAGGTGGCACGAACATGGCCGACGCCTATGCCCGGACCACCGGCAGCCTCGGCGTGTGCCTGACCAGCACCGGCACCGCCGCCGGCAATGCCGCTGGCGCCATGGTGGAAGCCTTGACCGCCGGCACGCCAATGCTGCACATCACGGGCCAGATCGAAACGCCGTACTTGGACCAGAGCCTGGCCTATATCCACGAAGCGCCCGACCAGCTCACGATGCTCAAGGCCGTGTCGAAGGCCGCCTTCCGCATCCGCAGCGCCGACACCGCGATCTCGACGATCAAGCTCGCCGTGCAGACGGCGCTGACCGCGCCGACCGGCCCGGTCAGCGTGGAAATCCCCATCGATATCCAGGCTGCGCTGATTCCGATGCCGAACGACCTGAAGCCGCTGCCGGTGCCGCAACACCAGCCGTCGGCCCATGCGCTCGACGCGCTGGCGGAGCGCCTGATCAAGGCAAGGCGTCCGATGCTGTGGCTCGGCGGCGGTGCGCGCCATGCCGGCAAACAGGTCAAGCGCCTGATGGACATGGGCTTTGGTGTGGTCACCTCCACGCAAGGCCGCGGCATCGTCCCCGAAGACGACCCACGCTCGCTGGGTGCCTACAACCTGCACAAGCCGGTGGAAACGTTCTACCAGACCTGCGATGCGATGCTGGTGGTCGGTTCGCGCCTGCGCGGCAACGAGACGCTCAAGTACGAGCTGAAGCTGCCGCGTCCGCTGCTGCGCATCGATGCGGATCCGGCCGCTGAAGGCCGCTGCTATCAGAGCGACGACTTCGTCAGCGGCGATGCCGCACTGGCGCTGGACGGCCTGGCGGATCGCCTGGCAGGCCGCATGCAGATCGATGGCAACTTCGCTGCGGACCTGCGCCGCGCCCACGACGCCGCGGTCGGCGCACTGGTCGATGGCCTGGGCCCGTACAGCGCACTGGTGCAGGCGCTGCAGCAGGCCGTGGGCCGCAACTTCAACTGGGTGCGCGACGTGACCGTTTCGAACAGCACCTGGGGCAATCGCCACCTGCAGGTGTTCGATTCGCGTGCCGGCGTGCATGCACTGGGGGGCGGCATTGGCCAAGGCCTGGCGATGGGTATCGGCGCCGCAGTGGGCGCCGCCGCCACGGCATCGGGCAAGAAGACGTTCACGCTGGCCGGCGATGGCGGCTTCATCCTGAACCTGGGCGAACTGGCCACGGCCGTGCAGGAACGTGCCGACATGGTCATCGTGCTGATGAACGACAAAGGCTACGGGGTCATCAAGAACATCCAGGACGCGCAGTACGGCGGCCGCCGTCACTACGTGGACCTGCATACGCCCGACTACGCGCAACTGTGCCAGTCGCTGGCGCTGCGTCACCGCCGCGTGAGCAACCTGGCAGACATCGGCGCTGCGCTGGAAGCCGCCACGGTGGAGCCCGGTCCGTTCCTGCTGGAGATCGACATGCTGTCGATCGGCAGCTTCAAGACCGTGTTTGCCGGCCCGCCGGTCAACAAGCAGGCCCCGATCGCCAATACGGCGGCGGCTGCGGCCTGAGGAGGAACGTCCATGCTGCATGTGTCGATGGTGGGCTGCGGCGCGATTGGCCGTGGCGTGCTGGAGCTGCTGAAGTCCGACCCCGATGTCGCGTTCGACATGGTCATCGTGCCGGAAGGCGGGATGGCCGCGGCGCGCGGTGCGCTCTCGACGCTGGCGCCGAACGTACGCGTGGGGACCCGGCTGGCCGACGGCGACCGGCGGCCCGATCTGCTCGTCGAATGCGCGGGCCACCAGGCGCTGGAGGAACATGTCGTGCCGGCACTGGAACGCGGCATTCCGTGCCTGGTGGTGTCGGTGGGCGCGCTGTCCGAGCCCGGCATGGCCGAGCGTCTGGAGGCTGCTGCGCGCCGTGGCAACACGCAGGTGCAATTGCTCTCCGGTGCCATCGGCGCCATCGACGCCCTTGCGGCGGCCCGCGTCGGCGGCCTCGATGAAGTGATCTACACGGGCCGCAAGCCGGCCGGTGCCTGGATCGGTACGCCAGCCGAGCAGCTGTTCGACCTGAACACACTGACGGAGCCGACCGTGATCTTCGAAGGGACGGCGCGCGATGCGGCACGGCTCTATCCGAAAAATGCCAACGTGGCGGCCACGGTGTCGCTGGCCGGGCTGGGGCTGGACCGCACGTCGGTCAAGCTGCTGGCCGATCCGTCGGCGGTGGAGAACGTTCACCACGTGCAAGCGCGAGGCGCCTTCGGCGGCTTCGAGCTGACCATGCGCGGCAAGCCGCTGGCGGCCAACCCCAAGACGTCCGCACTGACCGTGTTCAGCGTGGTGCGTGCGCTCGGCAACCGCGCCCACGCGGTGTCGATCTGAAGCGAGTAATTCCCCATGACGACGCAACAAGTCCTTCCCATCCTGATTGCCGGCGAATGGCGCCTGGGCGGCGGCGACCGCTACGCAACGCGCTATCCGGCGACGGGTGAAGTGGTGGCAGAACTGAACGCGGCCAGCCTGGCTGACGTCGAGGAAGCCATACAAGGCGCCGATCGGGCCTTTCGCCAGAGCGGCTGGGCGCGGCGCAAGCCACACGAGCGCGCTGCCGTGCTGTACCGCGTGGCCGAATTGATCCGTGCGAAAGCCGAAGTGCTGGCCCAGCGCCAGCGGCTCGACAACGGCAAGCCGATCAGTGAGACGCGGGTCTTGGTCGCCAGCGCCGCCGGTACGTTCCAGTTCTTTGCCGCCGCGCTCGAAACGCTCGAAGAGCACATCACGCCGCAGCGCGGAGACTGCCTGACGATGAGCGTCTACGAGCCAATGGGTGTGGTCGCCGCCATTACGCCGTGGAATTCGCCCATTGCCAGCGAGGCGCAGAAAATGGCGCCCGCACTTGCCGCGGGCAATGCCGTCATCGTCAAGCCGGCCGAGGTCACGCCACTGATGGCGCTGGAACTGGCTGCCATCTGCGAGGAAGCCGGCGTCCCGAAGGGGCTGATCAGCGTACTCCCAGGGAAGGGTTCCGTGATCGGCGACGCTATTACGAAGCATCCGCTGGTGCGCCGCGTGTCGTTCACCGGCGGCACCACCACCGGCAAGCACATCGCGCATATCGCGGCGGAAAAGATGATGCCGGTGTCGCTGGAACTGGGCGGCAAGTCGCCGACCATGGTGTTCGACGATGCCGACCTGGACCATGCAGTGAGCGGCGTGCTGTATGGCGTATTCAGTTCGTCGGGCGAATCGTGTATTGCCGGTTCGCGCCTGTTCGTGGCGCGCTCGCAGTATGAGGCGTTCATCGACCGCCTGGCGGCTGGCGCGGCAAAGCTGCGTGTGGGAGACCCCGCCGACGAGCGCACCCAGATGGGGCCGTTGATCACGGACCGGCACCGCGACAGCATCGAATCGTACGTGGCGGCGGGCGTCGAGGACGGCGGCCAGCTGCGCACCGGCGGCATCCGCCCCGACGTGGCGGGCCTGCCCAATGGCTATTTCTATACGCCAACGATCATCGAGGGTCTCGACAACCGCGCACGGATCTGCCAGGAAGAAATCTTCGGGCCAGTGCTGGTAGCGATGCCGTTCGATGACGAAGATGACCTGATCGAGCAGGCCAATGACAGCGTCTACGCGCTGGCAGCAGGCATCTGGACGCGCGACTACAAGCGTGCATGGCGGGTGGCACGATCCGTGCAAGCCGGCAATGTCTGGATCAACACGTACAAGCAGTTCTCGATTGCCACGCCGTTCGGCGGCTGGCGGGACAGTGGCCTCGGCCGCGAGAAGGGACGGCTTGGCATCCTGCAGTACATGGAGCAGAAGAGCGTGTACTGGGGCCTGAACGAACAACCGCTGCCGTGGGCCAACTGAGGCCGTCGCGAATCATCGCAAACCGGCAGGACGGAGACTGGAAATGAAGGTATTGGGAATTGACGAGATCGTCTACGGCGCCGACGACTTCGATGCATGTCGCGGCTTCTTTGGAGACTGGGGCCTGACGATCAAGCGCGATGACGCGCAGGGTCTGGACTTCGAGACCCTGAACGGTTGCCGCGTGCTCGTACGCAAGGCCGGCGACGCGGCGCTGCCGCCGGCCATCGAGGATGGCCCGACGCTGCGTGAAGTGGTATGGGGCGTCGACAGCGAAGCGTCGCTGGCGGCCCTGCGTGACCGCATTGCCGGTGAGCCGACCTTCGTGTCGCTGGAGACCCGTATCGGGTGCACCGACCCGAATGGTCTGGCGGTGCGCTTCCAGGTCACGCGCAAGCATGATGTCCAGGTGGACTGTGCGGTGATGAACACGTGGAACGACAAGCCGCGCATGAACCAGCGCAGCCCAATCTACGAGCGCGCCATTCCGATCGAGGTAGGCCACGTGGTGTTCTTCGTGAAGGACGTGAAGGCGACGGAGCGGTTCTACATCGATAAGTTCGGATTCGTGCAATCTGACAATTATCCCGACCGTGGCGCGTTCCTGCGCTGCGCCGCAGAAGGCGGCCACCACGATCTGTTCCTGCTGCAGCTTCCGCACGGCAAAGCTGGTCTTAATCACGTGGCGTTCACGGTGCGCGATATCCACGAGGTATTTGGCGGGGGCATGAACATGTCCCGCAAGGGCTGGGATACGCAGCTCGGACCGGGCCGCCATCCCATCTCGTCGGCGTACTTCTGGTATTTCAGGAATCCGGCTGGCGGGCTGATCGAGTACTACGCCGACGAAGACCAGCTCGATGCCCACTGGGAACCGCGGGCGTTCGAGCCCGGCCCCACCATGTTCGCCGAATGGGCGATCGAGGGGGGCATCGATGGCAATACCCGTCGTCAGAAGAACGCCGGCGGTCCGGAAGGCAAGTTCCTGACGGAAAAGCGTTAAGCATCCGGAAGTCTCGAAGTAGAAGGAAGCCCCATGAGTGCGAGCCCATCTTTAACCCTGCGCGTGCAGGCCATGCGCTTCGAGTCGCGTGGCGTCGTCAGCCTGGAACTGCGTGACCCCGACGGTGCGCCGTTGCCGGAATTCGCGCCCGGCGCCCATATCGACCTGCACCTGGCCAACGGCCTGGTCCGCAGCTACTCGCTGTGTGGTGCCCCCGAACAGCGCGACCGCTATACGGTGGGCGTGCTGAATGATCGCAACAGCCGTGGCGGCTCGCGCTTCGTCCACGAGCAGTTGCGCGTGGGCGCCACGCTGACGGTGGCAGCGCCGCGCAATCACTTCGCGTTGAACGAGGATGCCGCGCATACGGTGCTGGTGGCCGGTGGCATCGGTGTGACACCGATCGTATGCATGGCGCGGCGCCTGGCCGAACGCGGGCGTGCATTCACCCTGCTGTATTGCGCGCGTTCGCGTGCCGAGGCGGCGTTCATCGAGCAGCTTTCGGCCTACGGCGATGCGGTGCGTTTCCACTTCGACGACGAAGCGGGTGTGCCCCCGGACCTGAGCGCCATGCTGGCAGGCCAGGACGCCAGCACGCACTTCTATTGCTGCGGTCCGGGGCCGATGTTGGCGGCGTTCGAGTCCGCCTGCGAGATGCACGGTTACGCGAACGTGCATATCGAGCGCTTTGCCGCCGATCCGGCGACGGAAGCGGTGCAAGAGGGGGAATACAGCGTGCAACTGCAGCGGTCGGGCAAGAACGTGCGCGTGCCGTCCGGCAAGTCGCTGCTGGACGCCCTGCTGGAGTCGGGCGTGGCTGTGGAATACAGCTGCCGCGAAGGTGTGTGCGGATCGTGCGAGACGGCTGTGCTCGACGGTTGCCCGGATCACCGCGACAGCGTACTCAGCAACAGCGAGCGCGCATCGAACAAGACCATGATGGTCTGTGTGTCCGGTTGCAAGGGCCAGCGCCTGGTGCTGGACCTCTGACCAACCCAACGCCGCGCCATGACAGGTGCGGCTACGAAGACTGCCCGCCGGCAAGGCAGAGCCGCACGTTCAGGGACGAAGCGGCCACGCGGGTAACTGCCCTACACGATTCAGGAATAGATACCCGTGTTGATTCAGAGACAAGACGCCGCACCTTCGCTGCAGGGTGCACAGGCGGGCGCTGTGGCCTACGGCGGCGCAGTAACCGGCGAGTCCGCCGCCACATCCCAGACGCAATCGGCCGCAAAGGTGACGCGTGGCCAGATCATTGCGCGCATCGAGCGCATGCCGGGCAACATGATGCACGTGCGTGCACGGCTGCTGATCGGGCTGGCGACGTTTTTCGATGGCTTCGACGTGATTGCCATTGCGGCAACGCTGCCGCTGCTGATCGCGAAGTGGTCGCTTTCGCCTGGCCAGATTGGCTTGTTGATCGCCGCTCCGTCGGTGGGGCAACTGGTTGGAGCGCTGCTGTTCCCCGCATTGGCCGATCGGTTTGGCCGCCTGCGTTCGATTGGCTGGAGCGCCGGCATCATCGGCCTGATGAGCCTGGCGTGTGGTTTCGCCCCGTCGTTCGAGATCTTCCTGCTGTTGCGCATCGTGCAGGGTCTGGGCCTGGGCGGCGAGTTGCCTGTGGCGGCGACGTACATCAATGAGGTAACGCGCGCGCACGGCCGTGGCAAGTTCGTGCTGCTGTACGAGATCGTGTTCCCGATCGGATTGATGGTGTCGAATGCGCTGGGCGCCGTGCTGGTGCCGCGCTATGGCTGGGAGGTGATGTATTTCCTCGGCGGCGTGCCACTGGTGCTGTTCTTCGTGCTGCGCCGGCTGATTCCGGAGTCGCCGCGCTGGCTGGCGGAAAAAGGCCGCATGGCGGCCGCCGACGACGCGCTGCGCCAATTCGAAGCGCGGGCCACGCAGCCATTGGCACCCATTGGCGATACGTCGAGGTTCGATGCGATGGGCGACCGTCCGCGCCGCCGCGTGCGCGATCTGGTGGGCAAGGCCTATCTGGGGCGAACGCTTGCCGTGTGGATGCTGTGGGCCACCTGCGGGTTTATCCAGTATGGGCTGTCGACCTGGCTGCCGACGGTCTACCAAACCATCTACCACGCACCGCTGCAGCTTGCACTGAACCTGGCGGCAGGTGCATCCGTGCTTGGCGTGGTGGGGTCGCTGATCTGCGCGCTGGTGGTGGACAAGGTGGGTCGCAAACCGGTGATCAACGTGTCGTTTGTGCTGTGTGCGGCGTCGCTGATTCTGGCAGGTGTGTTTCACGCGTCGTCGGTGTATGTGGTGGCCACGTTCTGTGCGCTGGCGATGGGCTTCCTGGCCTGCGGCTTCATCACGGCCTACGTCTATACCCCCGAGCTTTACCCGACGAGCGTGCGGGCCATGGGCTGCGGGCTAGGCGGGGCGTGGCTGAAGGTATCGGCGATCTTCGCGCCGGGCATCATCGCCTCGACCATCGGCACCGGCAATCTGAGCACCGCGTTCTTCGGGCTGGCGGTAGTGCCGCTGCTCGCCGCGGTCACCGTGTTTTTCCTCGGCATCGAAACCAAGGGCCAGGTTCTGGAAGAACTGGAGGTGTGACGCCGCCCCCGCGTTGAACGGTGTCGCCTCCGCTTGTCAATGCTGCCCCGACGCCGACTGCCCCGGCGCGCGGGGCATTTTTATTCCGCGCCCGGGGCCGCTGACGCTGGCCAAAACTAGGGTTTTCCTTAAGTTGATAAATCAACAAAGCGGTTTACAGTGAAATCGTTCCTATGTGGAGCTTGGTTTTATATATGGAACAATTCTGCTAGTGTTCGGGATAGCGCCGAGTGCCCCGGTCATCGGGCATGGCGAAGCATGTTATATCGACATGCCTTGCTGTTCATCGGCAAACCGAACGTCAAGCAGAGAGAGACCATGACTACAACCACTCCCACCGAGGAGACGCAGGACAAGTACATCGTGCCGGGTCTAGAGCGCGGGCTCAGGCTGCTGGGCGAGTTCAGCAGCAAGGATCGCACGCTGTCGGCGGCGGAACTGGCGAGGCGACTGCAAGTGCCGCGTTCGACGGTGTTCCGGTTACTCGCCACGCTGGAAATGATGGGCTTCGTGGAGCGCACGGACGGTGGGCGGGAGTTCCGCCTGGGGATGGCGGTGCTGAGGCTGGGGTTCGATTACCTGGCGTCGCTGGAATTGACCGAGCTGGGCCGGCCGCTGCTGGACCGGCTGCGCGACGAAATTCACTATCCGTGCAATCTCGTGGTGCGCGATGGCCGGTCGATCGTGTACGTGGCGAAATCCGTGGCGGCCCGGCCGTTCACGAGCACGGTGAATGTAGGAACGCGCCTTCCTGCGCATGCCACGGTGCTGGGTCGCGTGTTGCTGGAGGACCTGACGCTGCCGCAGCTACGGGAACTGTATCCCGAGACGCGTCTGGAGGTGTTCTCGGAAAGCACACCGCGCACGGTGGAAGAGTTGTACGAGATGGTGCAGCGTGACCGCCAGCGCGGCTACGTCCTGCACGAGGGATTCTTCGAGGCCAGTATCTCGACCATTGCCGCGCCGGTACGCGATCGCACCCGGCGCGTGGTGGCGGCCCTGGGCGCGACGATTCCGGCAGCACGGATCGATCCTGCCCAGCTCGAACCGATGGTGGAAAGGGTGCGGGAGGCGGCAGCGGAATTGTCGCGCCTGCTGGATTACCGGCCAATGCCCGAAAGCATGGTGGCCGGCCAATGACAACGCGACGGTAGCGATCGTAACGATCGAAGGGACAGGCAGGAACAGCATGCAGCACCGCAGCCACAACGCAAAGGCAACCCAATGGACCCGGCGGTGGCTGGCCGCAATGGCGGCAACGGCGGCCTTCGCCATGGCTGGCACAGCGCATGCCGAGACGTGCGCGAGCGTGCGGATCGTCGTGCCGTTTCCCGCCGGCGGGGCGGCCGACCAGCTTGCCCGCACGCTGTCCGTGGGGCTGCAGCAGCGCAAGGGCACGCCACTCATCGTGGACAACAAGCCCGGTGCCAACGGCAACATCGGCATCGATGCGGTGCGACGCGCGGCCGGGGACGGTTGCACCTGGCTGGTCGTGCCGGCGGGCAACCTGACGATCAATCCGACGCTGTTTCCGAAGCTTTCCTATAGCGTGGCCCGCGACTTTCGACCTGTATCGCTGCTGGCCAGTTCTCCCAACGTGCTGGCCGTGCATCCTTCGGTCAAGGCACACACGGTCCCGGAACTCATTGCGCTGGCAAAACAGGCCGACCAGGCCGGGACGCCGCTGGGCTATGCCAGTCCCGGGGTCGGCAGCGGCCTGCATCTGGCGGGCGAACTGTTCCACCACAAGGCGGGCGCGAACATGCTGCATGTGCCGTACAAGGGCACCACGCAGGCCGTCAATGACGTGGTGGGCGGGCAGGTGCCGGTGCTGTTCGGCACATGGCCGACGCTTGCCCCGTTCATCCAGTCCGGAGCGCTGCGCGCGATTGCCGTGACGCAATCGAATCGCTCGGCTGCCGCGCCCGATGTGCCGTCGCTGGCGGAACAGGGTATGCCAGGCATCGACGTGAGTTCGTGGTATGCGCTGCTCGTGCCATCGGCGACGCCCAAGCCCCTGGCCGATGCACTTGCCGTTGACGTACAGACCTTGTTTGCCACACCGGCGGTTCGCGCCGATCTGCAGCGCCAGGGTCTGGAGCCCATCGCCAGCACGCCAGAGGCCCTCGCTGCACGGATTCGTAGTGAAACCGCGTCGTGGGCCACGCTGATTCGCACGTACCATATCACCGCGGACTAGCGGAAATCGTTCGGAGGCGCCAAGCCGGCGCCAGCCCCAATCCCCATTCTTGAGTCGTACCTGGCCGCACCGCGTGCAGTGCGCGGTGGCATGCGGCCGTCTTTTCTTGCACTGTCGAGGACAAAGCGAGGCAACCATGGATTTTGTGTTGAACGGGAAGGCGACACACTTCGACGGCGACGGCGATACGCCGCTGCTCTGGGTGATACGCGACGACGCCGGGCTGACCGGCACGAAGTATGGCTGCGGTATCGGCGCATGCGGTGCATGCACGGTCCATGTCGACGGCCACGCGCAGCGGTCGTGCGTGACGCCGGTATCCACCGTGGCGGGCCACAGGGTGACGACGATCGAGGGTTTGTCGCCGGATCGCTCGTCAAAGGTCCAGCAGGCGTGGATTGCCAAGGATGTGCCGCAGTGCGGCTACTGCCATTCCGGGATGGTGATGGCGGTCAGCGCGCTGCTCAAGCAGAACCCGCATCCCACCGACAAGGACATCGACGCGGCCGTCAGCAACCTGTGCCGCTGCGCCACGTATCACCGCATCCGGGAGGCCATCCATGCTGCAGCAAAGTGAAGTGCCGACGAGCCCCGCGCGCCGTGGCTTCCTCAAGGTGAGCGCCGCGCTGGCCGGCGCACTGTGCATTCCGCTCCCCGCCTTGGCGAGCCGGACCGTCGATAGCGGCCCGCATGGTACGAACGAGATCACTGACTGGATCTGGATCGAGTCCGACGGCAAGATCACGCTCGGACTGTCGCAGTGCGAATGCGGGCAAGGCGTGTACACCGGGATGCCGCAGGTGCTTGCCGACGAGCTCGACGCGGACTGGCAGAACATCGCGGTGACGTTCGTGACCGGGCGCGATGCATACCGTACCGGGGCGGCGTATGAGGAGCCGCAGCAGTTCGTGGGCGCGTCGATGTCCGCCACGCTGTTCTACCAGCGCCTGCGTATTGCCGGGGCGCAGGCACGCGAAGTGCTCATGATCGCGGCGGCAAGGCGGCTGCAGGTGCGCCCCGGGCAGTGCCACACCGACAAGGGGCGCGTCTACCATGGCGCCACGGGACGGTCACTGTCCTACGGTGAACTGGCCGAGGAGGCATCGAAGCTGCCGCTCAATCCGACGCCGCGCCTGAAGAACGAGGCGGCGCACAAGCTGATCGGGAAGGATCTGCTGCGCATCGATACCCCCGCCAAGGTGGACGGCTCGGCCCAGTTCGGGATCGACGTGAAAGTGCCGGACATGTTGTACGGCGCCCTCAAGATGCCGCCCACCGTCACCGGGAAGGTGACGGGCCTTCGCAACGCTCAGGCAGTGATGGCGATGCCTGGGGTCAAGGCCGTGGTGCAGGCGCCCGATGCGGCGATCGTCGTCGCGACAAGCTTCTGGCTCGCGAAGAAGGGTGCCGACGCGCTGGAGCTCGACGTCGATCCAGGGGCGGCAAAGGACCTGGACAGCGACAACATCATGGCCGCACGCAAGGCTGCGCTGGGTGCACCGGAAGCGGTTGTCGCCACCCGGCTGGGCGACGCCGACACGGTACTGTCAGCGGGTGGCCGGATCGTCGAGGCCGACTATCACACGCCGTACATCGTTCACGCGACGATGGAGTCGGTGAATGCCACGGTGCATGTGCGTGATGACGCGATCGAGGTCTGGGGTCCGATCCAGGGGCAGGATTTCGTGCGAAACGCGCTGGGCAAGCTGTACAGCCGCAAACCCGAGACGGTAATCGTGCACACGACATTCCTGGGCGGAAGCTTCGGCAGAAAATTTCTGCCGGACTTCGTGATCCATGCCGCGCGCGCGTCCGCCGCGGTCGGAAAGCCGGTCAAGGTGATCCGCTCGCGCGAGGACGATATCCGGCACGGCTTCTATCGCCCTGGTGTCTCTGGACGCTTCCGCGCGGTGCTTGACGACAAGGGCATGCCGGTAGCCATGCACGCGCGTATGACCGGCCAGTCGCTCTACGGCGTGATCAAGGCCGATCGCATGGCCAGGCAAGGTGGCTGGGACGAGACGATGCTGGAGGCCGTCTACGATTGCGTCTACCGCGTGCCGAACCTCAAGGTCGACATGATCGACGTGAAGCAGCCGATTCCCGTGAGTTTCATGCGCAGCGTGGGCTCGACATCGAGCGTTTTCATGCTGGAGAGCTTTGTCAACGAGATGGCGGATGCCGCGCGCATGGATCCGTATCGTTACCGTCGTGCGCTGCTGGCGCACAACCCGTTGGCACTGCGCACGCTTGACGCGGCGGCAAAGGCCGCCAACTGGGATCGCAAGCCCCCCGCCAATGTCACGCGCGCCTTCACGTTCAATCTCTACACCGGCCGTGGCGAGGCATTCCAAACCTACGTGGCCATGGCGCTGGAGCTCCAGCGTGCGGGCCAGTCATTCGCGGTAAAGCGGGTGGTGTGCGCGGTGGAGTGCGGCAGGGCCATCAATCCGAACCTGATCCGGGCGAACATCGAGGGCGGGATCGGCTTTGCGTTGACGAATACGCTCAATAGCGAGATCACCTTCAAGGCCGGGGTGGTGCAACAGAGCAACTTCCACGACTATCCATTGCTACGTCTGGCGGAAATGCCGAAGATCGAAGTCGTCATCGTCGACAGCGATCGTCCGCCGCAGGGCTGCGGGGAGGTTTCGCTCGGGCCAGTGGCCCCAGCCGTGGCCCATGCGCTGTACAAGGCAACCGCGTCGCGACAACGGTCGATGCCGATGAAGCTGGAAGCCTGAAAACGGACGGACGGCGCGACGCGGCGCGCCGTCCGTCATCTCGTGGCCCGCAAGCTAGGGCTTGCGATACCCCAACAGCGCCGACAGATCCCTGGCGGCGGCCTTGACCTCTTTCTCGGTGCGTTCTCGTAACGTGCCATCGACTTCAAAACGCTGCTGCGGACCCGCCACGCTGATCGCCGCGATGACATTGCCGGCGGCGTCGCATACGGGTGCTGCGCACGAATCAATGCCAGGCTCGAAAGCGGAGAAGCTCCATGCGCAGCCGCGTTCGCGGTCGGCCGCGAGAATGTCGGCGAGCCGCGCATGGGTGGCCGGGCTCTGCCGCGTGACCGTCGGCAGGGGATCGTCGCCAAGCCGTGCCCGCAGTTCTTCGGCGGAAAGATGGGCAAGCAGCATGCGGCCCGGGGTGGTCAGGTGCGCCGGCACGCGGCTCCCCACCTGGATGTTGCTCACCAGCCCAGTGTTAGGCATGTCGCGCAGCAGGTAAAGCACATCCCCGCCATCGGGCACGGCGAGATAGGCCGAAAGCTCGAGAGAGCCGCTCAATTGCGCGAGTATGCGCCGCGCGAAGGTGGTCAGGTCGTTGGCAGCCAGCACACGCGAGGCCATCTTCAAGAACGCGAATCCAACCGTGTGGCCGCCCTGCGGAAGGCGCTCGACCATGCCCTCGTGCTCCAGCGTGTCGAGCAGCCGCATGACGGTAACCCGGTTGACGTCGATGCGCCGGCCCACTTCGCTGAGGTTGGCGGTGGAACCGCCCTCGGCGATGAAGCGCAGCAAGCGCAGGCCGCGCATGACCGGTGTCACCAGTTGCTGCGATGAGCCGGTGGATTCGTCGGCATCGGATTCGGAAGGGAGGTTGCGCAAGGCGGCGGGCGTGGGCATGGATGATCGGGCGATGACGGGGAACAGCTTCAGTTCAGCGGCGCGTTCCAGGCGTCGTAATCGTACACCCAGTCGGCATTCCCGCCGGCCTTGAGCCATTCGTTGCCGCGCGATCCAATCTGGATGCGGCTGGTACGTGCGTGACGGGCTGACTGGTAGCGCGCCAGTGCCGCCGGTACGTCGGTGGTGCTGGCGTCGGCGAGGCAACGCGCCAGGACCACGCCGTCCTCGATGGCCATGCCGGCGCCTTGCGCCATGAATGGCATCATCGGATGGCAGGCGTCGCCCATCAGGGTGATGTGGCCTGCGGACCATGCGGGCAGCGGGTCGCGCACGTACAGCGCGGAGATGAGTACGTCGTCGCAGGCGTCGAGCAGCGCGCGTGCATCGGGATGGAAACCCGCATAGGCGGCGCGCAGGTCTTCCACGCGGCCCGGCGTGGTCCATGACTCGTTGCGCCAGCTCTCCTGTGCGACGGTGGCAAACACAAAGATCTCGCGGCCCCGGTTCAGCGGGAACGTCACGATCTGGCTGGTAGCTTCGGGTCCCCACCATTTCGTGAAGGCTCCGATGTTCGGAACGCCGGCGAGGCGCTCGGCCGGGACCACCGCCCGGTAGGCGACGACACCGGTAAAAGTGGGATGCTCGTCGCCGAGGATCGCCCGGCGCACGACCGAGTGGATCCCATCGGCGCCGATCAAAACGTCCACGTCGTCGCTGGACCCATCGGCAAACTGCACGGTGGCACCGCGCTCGCGCGGGACGATCGCAATGGCCTTCGAGCCCAGCTTCACATTTGCCGGGGGGACTGCTGCTTCGAGGGCCGTCATGAGGTCGCCCCGGTGCATCGTCAGCTGGGGGGCGCCATAGCGGCGCTCGGCTTCGTCCGACATGGCCAGGCGCGACGTTTCTTCGCCGCTGTCCCAGATCCGGCTGATGCGATGCGTCGGACGGGCGGCCGTCTCGCGGAGCGCATCGCCGATGCCTAGCCCGTCGAGCGCGCGCACCGCGTTGGGCGTCAGATTGATATCCGCGCCGACACGCGCAAAGCGAGTCGCCTGCTCATACACGACGACTTCCATGCCGAGCTTGCGCAGGGCGATGGCCGCAGCCAGGCCGCCAATGCCGGCGCCATTGATGCCGATTCTTCCGTGGACCATGGAATGCTCCTGTATGTTCAAAAATGAACGAAATGTTCATAAAACAGTCGCATGTTTGGGTGAGGCAGTCAAGCGGTGCGGTTGACACGCAAGCTGTTTTTGCTGGCCGAACCCGACGATATGGCCCGCGCTGCCCTGCGGATCCTGGTATCCCAGCGCTTCCGGCACAGCAATTGCACCAGTCCCGACATTGCCGTGGCCAGGCCGAGGCCCTTTAAATTCCGGCCGTCCGCTGCCGATAAGGAATCTTCCCGCTCCTCAATACGCGGTGTAAGTTTCGGATCACTAAATCAAAGAGAGCAATTTTTGCAATGGCTGCGTCCGCAGGAGACCGTTTTCAGCCGCAGGTCGGGGCAGGTATGCCGTTGGCCAGCTTGGCGCTGGAACAGGTCTTATTGCAGTTTCCCGAGCCGCTGCTTCTGAAAAGCCGCCGTGGCGTCTGGCTCTTCGTGAATACCGAGATGTGCCAGCTCATGCAGCGGCCCGCCGAAGAACTGTTGGGGCGCTCCGATGATGAGTTATTCGGTGCCGAACGCGCGGCGGCCTATCGCGCTGTCCACGACCGTGTTGTCGAAAGCGGCGAGCATCAGGAAGAAACCGAGGTATTCCGCGTGCGCGATGGGGGTGAGCGGATCCTCCGAACGCGGAAACGCCTGGTGCGGTTGCCGCACTCGCCTGAGCCGCTGATCCTGGTATGGATCACCGATATTACCGACGCACACCGCACGGCAGAGGCCCTTTCCGAAAGCGAGGCACATTACCGGTACGCGGTCGAACTCAGTCCCGAGATTCCGTGGACAGCGGATAAGCAGGGCCGTATCACAGAGGCCGGCCCACGCTGGGCGGCCCTTACCGGCATGCCTGTCGCGGAGGCCCTCGGCGACGGCTGGGCACGATGCGTTCACCCAGACGACCTGCCGCGTGTCAGTGAGACGTGGTCGAATGCGGTGGCTTCGCACCGTGGCGTGGATATGGAATATCGCGTGAAGCTTCGGGACGGCTCATATCGCTGGTTTCGCGCCCGCGCGGCGGCGCGCACTGACGATAACGAGAACGTTATCCGCTGGTATGGAACGCTCGAGGACATAGACGACCGCAAATCGGCCAGCATGGCGATGGAGGGTCTGGCGGCGCGCTTGTCTGCTGTACTCGAGAGCACCACGGATAGCGTCGTGCAACTCGACCACTCCCTGCGCCTGACCTACTTCAACGGCAATGCTGCGCGCGCGATGGCTGGCCGCATGCCTGCGCTCGGACGATCGGTGTGGGATATCTTTCCCGAAGAACGTGATGGCGTTTTCGCGGAGCAATACCGGTTGGCAATGACGCGGCAGACGCCTGTCGTGTTTGAGCACTACATGCAGACGCTGCAAGCATGGTACGAGATCCATGTGTATCCGACCGAGGACGGCCTGTCTGTGTTCTTCCGCGATGTTTCCGAGCGAAAGGACGCGGAGCAGCAACTGCTGGCGAACCAGGGGGCGCTCTTCCACATGGCTCGTCACGACCCGTTGACCGGCATCGCGAACCGGTTGCTCTGGCGCGAGCGGATGGAGGAAATTCTCGCGGCGGCCACGCCCCATTCGCTTTCGGCACTGCTATATATCGATCTCGATGGCTTCAAAGGGGTCAACGACGCGTTCGGCCATTTTACCGGCGACATCGTGCTGCAGAAGGTGGCTGCCCGATTGCAGGCGTGCGTCGATGACTCCGAGGCCGTCGCACGTATCGGCGGCGACGAGTTTGTCGTGGTACTTGAGCGTGCCGCGGATCGGCAGGCAATCGATGACCTCGCCCGAAAACTGATCGCGCAGCTCGCGCGCCCGTTCGAACTCAATGCGGAGCGCGTGACGCTGGGCGGCTGCATCGGCATTGCGCTGATACCGGACGATGGGGGGAGTGCTGATGAGCTGTTGCAAGCTGCCGACGTCGCGCTGTACCAGGCCAAGGCGGAAGGCCCTAATGCCTACCGGTACTTCTCGGCCGACGAGGGTGGCCGAACGAAAGTGCGCTTCGAGCGCAAGCGGGCGCTGCATCATGCTGTAGCAGCCGGACAATTCGAACTCCATTACCAACCGATCTACGATCTGCGCTCCGGCCAACTGCGAAGCTTCGAGGCGCTCTTGCGCTGGAGGCATCCGGTACATGGCCTGGTGTCGCCAGCGGACTTCGTGCCGCTGACCGAGGAAACCGGCCTTATCGTGCCAATTGGCGAGTGGGCGTTGAGCGAAGCGTGCCGACAACTGGCGCGCTGGCCGTCCGCCATATCCGTGGGCGTTAACCTGTCGCCGCTTCAGTTTCGGGGCCGCGCGTTGCTGGAAGCCGTCCGCCGGGCGGTCAACGAGTCAGGCGTTCAGTTTTCCCGGCTCGAACTCGAGATCACCGAATCGGTCCTGTTGCGCAACGATCGAGTCAACCTTGAGCTGTTGAGAGAGCTGCGCGCCATGGGCGCACGGATTGCGATGGACGATTTCGGGACAGGCTATTCGTCCTTGAGTTACCTCCGAAGCTTCCCGTTCGACAAGATCAAGCTCGATCGCTCCTTTGTCGCGGATCTCGCCACCAGCGCCGAGGCGAGGGCGATTCTCCATGCTGTCCGCAGCCTTGGCGCAGCATTCCGCGTGCGGACCACGGCCGAAGGCATCGAAACGCCCGAGCAGCTATCCGTCGTGCGCCAGGAGGGCTATGACGAAGGCCAGGGTTATCTTCTTGGCCGGCCAACGGATTCAGAAGATGCCTTCGCGTTGGCACATGGGGTAAGGGACGGAGAATCGGATGCCATGAGGTGGCTGCAGCCGATTTCGAGTGCCCCGGGCGTCGGCCGGTAACGACCGTTGACGGCCCCGGGGCGCGACGGGTGCTACGGCAGCAAGGTTTGCAAGGCTGCCTGGGCGTCGCGCCGCAGGCGTTCGATGTCGAGCCCGACCACGGCACCATCCCGCACCACGTGCCGGCCGCGCACGAACACGTCGCGCACGGGCGTTGGCTCGCCGGCCGCAACGGGCGCCGTGGCGATGTCGTGGAAGCCGGCAAAGCGCAAGCCGCTGACGTCGTAGATGGCCAGGTCGGCGGACTGGCCTGGCTGCAGCGTGCCGATGCCTGGCAACCCGAGCACTCGCGCACCACCGGCGGTGCCCCAGTGGATCACCTCTTCGACGCGTGTCTGCGATGCCCCGCCCAGCGCACGATGGATGAGCCAGGCGAAATTGGCTTCGTGGACCATGCTGCCCGATTCGTTCGATGCCACGCCATCGACTCCGATCGATACCGGCACGCCGGCGTCGGCCATGGCACGCACCGGCGCGATACCGCTGCCCAGGCGCGCGTTGCTGACCGGGCAGTGCGCCACGCCGGTGGCCGTCTGCCCGAGCATGCGGATCTCGTCGGGTGTCACCGTGACAAGGTGAGCGAACCACACGTCGGGGCCCAACCAGTCATGATCGGCCACGAACTGTGCGGGCGTGCAGTGGAATTTCTCGGCGCAGAAGCGAACGTAGTTGTCGGTTTCCGACAGGTGCGTATGCAGCCGCAACTGCATGCCGCGCGCGAACGCTGCCACTTCGCGCAGCATCGCGGGGGGCATCGAGAACGTGGGCGTGGTGGGTGCCACCACCACGCGACGCAGCGCGTCGGGGCTGGCATCGTGATAGCGCGACTTGAGGCGTTCTATGTCGCCCAGCATTTCGTCGAACGTTTCGGGCACCAGCGCCGTGGCGCGCATGCCAGGATGATCGGCCTTCGATTGCACGGCGCCACCGCGGCACAGCACCAGGCGCATGCCGAACTCTTCGGCCACGTCGAACAGCACATCGCCCGTCTCGGCGCCATGGCCGTGGTGATACAGGTAGTGGTGGTCGGCGCAGGTGGTCGTGCCCGACAGCAGCAGTTCCGCCATGCCCAGCCGGACGGCCGCGCGGAAACTGTCCGGCGTGAAGCGGTCCAGCCGCGGATACGGCACGCTGGCCAGCCATTCCTGCAGATCGGCGTTCATGCCCGCGGGCACGGCCTTGAGCAGGTTCTGAAACAGGTGATGGTGCGTGTTGACCCAGCCGGGATAGATCACGCAGCCGGTGGCGTCGATCACGGTTTCATCGGACAGCGGCGTCAGGTTGGCGGCCAGCTCGGCCACGCGGCCGTCGCGGATGCGGATATCGACGGCGCCGCCCCGGGCGTCGGCACCGGCGCGGCCGGTCATGACGGCGGCCGCGCCCCGGATCAGCATCGGACTAGTCGTCGCCATGATTCAAACCTCCGGAAAGTGTTCGGGCACCACGGCGTGCCGGGCCTGCTCGACGCTGTCGTCGCGCGCGGGGATGCCGTTGAGGACCAGATTCAGAAAGACCGACACCACGCAAGAGATGATCACGCTGCTATGCACGAACGGCTGCAGCGCGGCGGGCAGCTTGTCCAGCAGGTTCGGCATGATCACGGGCATCAATGAGCAGGCGAGCGTGATGGCCACCACGCTGAGGTTGGCCGGCTTGCGTTCATAGTCCACCTGGCCCAGCGTCCGGATTCCCGCGGCTACCACCACGCCGAACATGACGATGGTCGCGCCACCCAGTGCGGCCGCCGGAATCGACGAGAACAGCGCGCCGATCTTGGGTACCAGAGCCACCCCACACAGCATGACGCCGCATACGGCCACTACCCAGCGGCTGCGCACGCCGGTGACGATGACCAGCCCCACGTTCTCCATGAACGCGATGAACGGAAAGGCGGCGAACATGCCGCCGATGGCGCTGGCCAGTCCGTTCGCGCGCAGGCCCGCAGTGGCTTCCTGCTCGCTCACGGGCCGCTTGACGATGTCGCCGATGGCCACGAACAGGCCCATCGATTCCACCATCTGCACGACCATCACGATCACCATCGTCACGATGGCACCGGCATTGAACGTGGGCAGGCCAAATGCGAACGGCGTGACCATGGTGAACCACGGCGCACGGGCCACTTCGTCGAAGTTGCCCATGCCCATGAGCCACGCGGCCGCGCCGCCCATCATCAGGCCGATCAGCACGGCCAGGCTGCGCACCAGCCGGCCACCATGGCTGTTGATGAACAGGATCAGTGCCACGGTGCCGAAAGCCACGATGAAGAACATCGGCGAGCCGAACGCTTTGGCGTCATGGCCGCCGCCGGCCCATTGGTAGGCGACCGGAAACAGCGACAGGCCTACCGAGGTGATGATGCACCCGCTTACTACGGGCGGAAAGAAGCGTTTAAGGCGCCCGATCACGGGCGCCAGGAACATCGTGACCACGCCCGCGCCGATCACTGCACCGCAGACCCCGGTGAAGCCAAGCGACGGGTCGGTGCCGATGGCGATGACCGGCCCCACGGAGCCGAATGCCACGCCCTGCATCAGCGGCAGGCGCACGCCGAACTTCCAGAAGCCCACGGTTTGCAGCAGCGTGGCAATGCCGGACGTGAACAGCGCGGTGCTGATCAGCAGCGTGGTCTGCGCCGGTGTCATCTTCAGGGCGCCGGCAACGATCATCGGCACGGCGATGGCGCCAAGATAACTGACCAGCATATGCTGGAAACCAAGCGAGACCATGGCCCGCGCGGGCAGTATCTGGTCGACGGGATCAACGGGGATTGACATGGCTTTCTCCTGCCTTGGACGTGTGGGGTGTGCACCCAAGGTAGCGAGCCCGCAACCGCGTGCGTAGCATCATTGCGAAGGCGCGCGCACGGAAGCGAAATACAGCGGGTCTTCCTCAGCTTGCATGAAACCTGCATGGATCCCTAGCATGCACACATTCCCTGCCGTTCGTCCCTCCGTTTGCACCATGGGCCATCATGCTGCACCAAGAATGAACACCGCGAGTCATGCGCGTGCACTGGATCATGTGCAGGCGCTTTCCGCGCGCGTGTTCGGCCCCACGCGGCTGCATACGGACGATGCAGACCCCGAAGTGGCACTGCAAAGCTGCCAGATCGGCCACCTGACGCTGGCGAGCACGCGCTATGCCCGCGACATGACGGTGGAGCCGGTGCCCGGCAAAGACGAGTACGTCATCCAGACCGTGATCTCGGGCCAGTGCAGCGTCGAGGTCGAAGGCGTATCGGTCACGATGGAGCCGGGTAGCACGTGGGTGTTCTCGCCATCGCTGTCCGTGAGGCTGCATTTGGAAGCAGGATGCGAACGCTTCAGCGTTGTGGCGCGGCGGCATGCGCTCGAGGATGCGTTTCGCGCATGTTTCAACTTCGATCCGCCCAGCCCCATGGTCTTTGCGTTGCAGCCATTGCCCGACGCGCAACGCGCCGGACGCTGGCGGGCGTTGATGACGTGGATGCGTGCCGAAGCCGCGATGCGCGAGGATCGGCACGGCCTGGCCGCCGCCGACACGGCTATCGAACAGCTTTGCCTGACCACGTTGCTGGTGGACCATTTCGGGGAGGACGGCAGCCTGCTGCCACGCGGCTATTTGCCGTCATTGCCAGCCTACGTGCGTCGCGCCATTCGGTACCTGCGCGCCAATCTTGGCCAGCCGGTAATGATGCAGGAGCTTGCCGCCCATTGCGGCGTGTGCGAGCGCACGCTGCAGCTTGGCTTTCGCAAGAGCAAGAACACCACGCCGATGGAATACCTGCGCGTGCTGCGCCTGCAGGGCGCGCGCGCCGACCTGCAACGCGCAATACCGGGGCGCGGCGTAGTGTCGGCCATCGCGTTGCGACACGGGTTTACGCACCTGAGCCTGTTCGCGCGCGAATACCGACGCGAATTCGGGGAATCGCCTTCGGCCACGCTGCGTCGCGCGGGATAAAAAAGACGCAGCCGACGTGAGGCGGCTGCGCCATTAATCACCCGCCGATATTGTGGCGGGGTCCCAGAGCTGATTCCGGCGGCGTTGGCGGCTGCGTGCTATGCGGGGAGTTGCGTGGGCTGGCAAACGCCCAGCAGCGTCTGCAGTCTTGCCCGGTCGAGGTTGCGGCCGATAAATACGAACTTGCTTTCGCGAGGCATGTCGCCCCATGCGTCCCCGGGGTGGAAGTCCATCAGCCGGTGCACGGCCTGGAGCACGTGCCGCCGATCGTCGTCGTGCACGGCCACGATGCCTTTCATCCGGAACACGTTGTCGCCTTGGGCGGCCAGCAACGCGCGCAGCCCGTGTTCCAGCCGTTGCCGGTCGAACGGCGCGTCGAACACCAGCGAAACCGACGTGACCGACGGATCGTGACGATGTGCGTGGTCGTCATCGTCATGGCTGTGATCGCATCGTTCGTCGCAGACATGGTCGGCGTGGTCATGATGGGTGTGGTCGTCGTCAGGCAGGCGCGCCGCACCTGGCGTGAAGCCGCCAATGCCCAGAATGCGCGACAGGTCCACCTGCGCGTAGTTCGACCGCAAGATCTGCGCGCCTTCGTTCAGATGATGCAGGCGATGTGTCAGCGCGTCCAGCCGCTCGGCGTCCACCAGGTCGGACTTGTTCAGGATGATGCGGTCGGCGGCCACGATCTGGTCGACGGCCTGGTTGTCGAAGCCGGACAATTTCGGATCGTCCAGATGGTCCTCGATGTGCACCGCGTCGACCAGCGTCAGGATGCCGTCCAGCGTCACCTGCTTCGCCACGTCGTTATCCATGAAGAACGTGGCGGCAACCGGAGTCGGGTCGGCCAGGCCACTGGTCTCAACCAGGATGTGGTCGAATCGCTCAGGCCGTTCGAGCAGCTTCTGCAGGATGGCCACCAGATCGGTCCGTACGTCGACCACGCAGCAGATGCAGCCGTTAGTCATCTGGTAGATCTCTTCGTCGGAGGTCAGCACCAGGTCGGAATCGACGTCGACCTCGCCGAACTCGTTCTCGATCACCGCGATCCGGTGTCCGTGCTTTTGCGTCAGGATGTGGTTCAGCAGCGTGGTTTTGCCCGCGCCCAGAAAGCCGGTCAGGATGGTAACGGGTACGGGCGGGTGGGTGCGGCGATGGGCTTCGATCATGGTGTCTCCCGGGTGATGACTTCGGCGTTGACGGCGGCAAGCGTGGCGCGCATGCCGGCCCAGCGTGAGACCAGGCCGTCATGCGGAATGTCGAACAGGTCGAGCACGCGTCCGACGGTGTGGTTGACGATGTCGTCGACGCGTTGTGGATGGGTATAGAACGCGGGCATCGGGGGCATGACGATGGCCCCCATTTCGGTGACGGTGGTCATGTTGCGCAGATGCACCAGGTGCAGCGGCGTTTCCCGCGTCAGCAAGACCAGCCGGCGGCGTTCCTTGAGCATGACGTCGGCGGCGCGCGTGATCAGGTTGTCGGCCAGCCCGGTGGCCACGGCGGCCAGTGTGCGCATCGAGCAGGGCGCCACCACCATGCCGTCGCAGCGGAACGGCCCGCTGGCCACACTGGCGCCGATGTCGCGCACGTTGTGCACGACGTCCGCCAGCCCTTCCACCTGGGGGCGTTGCAGGCCAAGTTCGTGATGGACGGCGAGCAGGCCGGACGGCGAGCAAACCAGGTGCGTTTCCCAGCCGTCGATCATGCCGAGTGCCTGCAGCAGCCGGACACCGTACGCCGCGCCGCTGGCGCCGGTGATCGCTACCACCAGCCGGCGCGTCGCGTTCATGGGCGTGCCTCCGTCGCGCGCTTTGCCGCCAGCGCCTGCAATACCTGCTCGGGCTTGATCGGATAGTGGCGAAAGCGTACCCCGATGGCGTCGAACACGGCATTGGCGATGGCCGGCCCGATGGCGACGATTGGATCTTCCCCGACGCCCTTGGCACCGAATGGGCCGCCCGGGTCGGGCGCGGCTTCCAGCAGCACGGTGTGGATCTCGGGCATGTCCATGGCCAGCGGCATCTTGTAGTCGACGAAATTGGCGTTCAGCGACCGGCCCGTCTTCATGTCGATCTGGTAGTCCTCGTAGAGCGTGTGACCAATACCTTGCTGGATGCCGCCCTCGATCTGGCCGGCGGCGGCAACCGGGTGAATCACCTTGCCGATGTCGTGCACCGGCACGACCTGCTTCACGCTGACGAAACCAGTCTCGGTATCGACTTCCACTTCGACGAAATGCGCGGCAAACGAGTACGACTTGGTGGGGTGATAGGTGGCGGTGCCCACCAGTTGCGCGGCGGGCAGCCCCTTGCGCGGCATCACGGCTTGGCGCACGGTCATCGTCGGGCCCTGGCGGCCACGTACCGAGATCACGCCGTTCACGACATCGAGGTCCGCCGGTTCCGCTTCCATCTGTTTCGCCGCGCGCGCCAGCAGCTGCGTCTTGATGTCGGCGGCCGCCATCTGCGCGGCGCGTCCCACCATGTAGGTGGTGTGGCTGGCGAATGCGCCAATGTCCCACGGCACCACATCGGTATCGCCGTGTACCACGCTGACCGATTCGAACGGAATGGCCAGTTCTTCGGCCACGATCTGCGCCAGCGCCGTATGCGCGCCCGTCCCCAGTCCGGCGGCGCCGGTCAGCAGCACCACGGTGCCGTCCTCGTTCATCTTGACGATCGCATTGGCCTGTTCCTTGATACCCGGATAAGCGCTGCTGCCGTGCATTTCGCAGCCGGTGCCCCAGCCGCGCCGGAGCACGCCGTGCTGCCGGCGCGTTTCGGCGCGCCGGGCGTTCCAGTTCACCACTTCCATGCCCTTGCGGATGCATGCTGCCAGACCGTGGCCGATGAGCGGATGGTTGGACGGTGCGATATCGCCTTCACGGACCGCGTTGCGCAGCTTCAGTTCGGCGGGATCGACGCCCAGTCGTTCGGCGGCCTCGTCCATCTGGATGTCGAGCGCGTAGTACGTCTGTACCACGCCATAGCCGCGGAAGGCGCCGGCGATCGGGCTGTTGGTGTAGACGCAGCGGCCTTCCAGCCTGACGTTCTCGCATCGATACAGCGACACCATGGCCGCCGTGCCGACATTGGTCACGCCGGGCCCGTGCGAACCGTACGCGCCAGAATTGAAGACCACCTTCGCTTCGCGCGCGGTGATGGTGCCGTCGTTGCGAAAGCCTTGCCGCAGCCAGATCCTGGCCGGATGGCGCGTGCGTCCGCCCAGGAAGGTCTCTTCGCGCGTGTATTCCATCCGTACCGGACGATGCGTCTGGCGTGCCAGCAGCGCGCACAGGAACTCCGCCTGGAAAAGATCCTGCTTGGCGCCGAACCCGCCGCCCATGTGATCCACCAGCACGCGCACCTTGTGCAGCGGCAGGCCCAGCACCTCGGCCATGATGCCGCGCACCATGAACGCGGTCTGCGTCGAGATCCACACCGTCAGGTTGCCGTTACCGTCCCACTTGCAGGTCAGCACGTTCGGTTCCATGTAGGCCGGCGTGGGACGGCCGCCTTCGTACACGCCTTCGAGGATGAAGTCGGCTTCGGCAAAACCCTTGTCTACGTCGCCACGCTCGATCTTGACCGGCGGCAGCACCAGGTTCCCGCCCGGTTCGCGGTCGTGGATCAGCGCGGCGCCTGGCGCGGTCGCATCTTCCACAGTGAAGAGCGCCGGCAGGGCTTCGTACTCGACCTGGATCAGTTCGATGGCGCGCGCCGCGATGTCCTCGCTGGTGGCCGCAACGGCCGCGACACCTTCTCCCCAGTAGCGGACCTTGTTGTCCAGGATGTACTGGTCGCACGTGACTGACGCCGAGCGCGGATGTGGCGATCCCGCATGCAGCACGCGCGGCACGTTTTCATGCGTGAGGATCGTTTTGACACCCGGCAGCGCCAGCGCGGCCGAAGTATCGATGTTGACGATGCGCGCGTGTGCCACGTTGCATCGCTTGAGCTTGGCGTGCAACAGGCCAGCCATCGGCATGTCCGATACGTACTTGGCGTTGCCGGTGACCTTGTCCAGCAGGTCGGCGCGCTTGACGCTGTGTCCAATCACGGCGTGGGTCATCGTGCGTTCTCCGTCAGTGCGTGAGCGGCGTCGCCGTCTGGATGGCGCATGGCCTCGGCCGTCCGTTCCACAGCTTCGATGATCCTGGTGTAGCCCGTGCAGCGGCAGATGTTGCCTGCGATGGCAAAGCGGATTTCCTGCCGCGTGGGCTGCGGGTTGGCGTCGAGCAATGCCTTGATGGCCACGATGAAGCCAGGTGTGCAGAAACCGCATTGCGCTGCACCGCAGCGCATAAACTGTTCCTGAATCGGATGCACCTCGTCTGCGGCGGGCTGGATACCTTCGATCGTGACGATCTTGCGGCCGTGGGCTTCGGGCGCCAGCATCAGGCAACTGTTCATCGGCATGCCGTCGACCAGGATCGTGCACGATCCGCATTCGCCCACATCGCAGCCCTTCTTTGTACCAGTAAGTCCGGCGTCGGCACGCAGCGCATCCAGCAATGTGCTGTTGGGTTCCACGGCAAGCTCGCGGACTTCGCCGTTGATATCCACTTCGGTCAGTTTGCGCATCACAGTGTCTCCAGGGCTTGGGCGATGGCGCGGCGTGTCAGCACCCCCACCATCTCGCGGCGATATTCGGCGCTTGCGCGCACGTCGCTGATCGGCCGTGCATCTTCCATGGCGGCATGCGCGGCCTGCAGAATCAGCGCGTCGGTGACGGGGCGATGGCGCAGCACCGCTTCGGCATGTCGTGCCCGAATTGGCGTGGGACCGACTGCGGCCAGCACGATCCCAACGTCGGTGCAATGCCCGCGATCCACCGTCATCGACACGGCCACGCCGACGGTCGCCAGTTCCATCTGTACGCGCCGTCCGTGCTTGATGTACGCCTTGCCGGTGTGCGGGGCCGGCGCGGGAATGGTGATGCGCGACACCAGCTCATCGGGCGCAAGGACGGTCTTGCCGGCGCCAGTCACGAAGTCTTCCACGGACATCGAACGCGAGCCTTGCAGGCCGTACAGATGCACCGACGCGTGGTCGGCGATCAGTGGCGCAAGCGAATCGGCCGATGGCGATGCGCGGCACACATTGCCCACCACCGTGGCGCGGTTGCGTACCTGGATCGAGGCGAAGTCCGTGACGGCCCTGGCCAGGCTGGCGTAGTGACGACGCACCGCATACGACGTTTCCACCTCGCGCGTGGTAACCAGCGCGCCGATGCGCAGGCCATCGACGAGATCGAATACAAGCACGTCCATGCCGGGAATTTTCTTGATGTTGATGACGTGCGAGGGCTGGCGATGCGATTCCTTGATCTGCACGAGCAGGTCGGTGCCGCCGGCCAGCACGCTGGCGCCACCGCCACAGCGATGCAGCAGCGCCGCGGCCTCTGCAAGCGTGGCGGGTTCGAGATATTCAAACGCTCTCATCTTCGGCTCCTGTGGGATGCTTGCGGCCCGTGCGGGGCGTGCATTTGCCGCTGACCGTGCCTCGATCATGGTGGGCGAGCCGTCATCGGTAAATACCCATAATCGGATTTATTCATCGTGTTACCCTTTGAATCACTGCCAAGGCGACGCCGTTACGGCGCACCACAGAGCAGGGGAGACATGCCAGTCAACATGAACGTATCGCTGCGGCAACTGCGCGCCTTCGTGGCCGTCGCCGAGGAATTGCATTTCACGCGCGCGGCGGAAAAGCTGAACCTGTCGCAGTCGTCGGTCAGCGCGCTGATCCAGGAACTGGAAGGCAACCTGGGCATCAAGCTGTTCGACCGCCATACGCGCCTGATGCAAATCACGCAAGCCGGCGCGGAGTTGCTGCCAATGGTCAGGAAGGCCGTGGCCGACATCGACAGCGTGATCGACAGTTCCGCCGAGTTGCGCTCGCTTGGCCGCGGCCGTGTGTCGATTGCCGCGTCGTCGATCCAGGCGGCACTGATGCTGCCGCGTTTCATTCGCGAGTTCTGCGTGGGCCATCCCGGCGTGAAAGTGGAGCTGCATGACGTGGCCGAGGACGAAGTGCCGCGCATGGTCAGCGCGGGCGAGGTCGACTTCGGCATCGGCACGATCCCGGAAGGTCAGCCCGATCTCAGTGCCCATCGGCTATCTTCCGACGCATTCGTGATCGTGATGCCGCCCAGTCATCCGCTGGCTCGCCGGCGAGAACTGACGTGGGAAGACGTGGCGAAGCTGCCGGTGATCGGGCCGCACCGCGGCAATCCCATTCGCGACTGCCTGGACGCCGCACTGGCCACGCGCGGCATTTCGCTGTCGCGTGTGCACGAGGTGTTCCTGCCGCTGACCATGGTGGGCATGGTCGATGCCGGATTAGGCGTCGCAGTGATGAGCACGGCTGTCACGCGGCTGACGTCGGCGCTGGGTCTCGTGACCGTCATGCCGCGAGACCCTGTCATTTCGCGCGACATCAGCCTCCTGATGCATGCGGACCGATCGCTGTCCCCATCCGCGCAATCGTTTCGGGATCTGCTGATGCGACATCGGAGCGATCTGGGGAAATAGAGCGGAACGCGACTGTTGCCACGGCGTGGCTTCGCGCCACCGCGCCCGCTCTTCCCCGCTACGCTCTTGTTCGCGGGAGAACAGCCGAACCCACCAACCGCTACGCCACCTTCTTCGCCAGAATCTGCGGGGCATCTTCGGCGCGTACGTTGAACAGCAGGTTCAGCAGCACCGCGCACAATGTGCCGAGCAGGATGCCGTTCTGGCAAAACTTGGCCAGCAGTTCGGGCAACTGCGCGAAGAACCTGTCGGCCACCAACGGGATCATGCCCAGCGCCACGCTCACGGCAACGATGTACGCGTTCTTCTTGTTTTCCACGAAATCCACGTGTGCGAGTATGCGCACGCCCGTGGCCGCGACCATGCCGAACATCACCAGTGCGGCGCCGCCAAGCACATATTGTGGAATCGACGCGGCGAAGAACGCGAGCTTGGGCAGGCAGCCCAGCACGATCAGGATGCCGCCCGCCGCGGCGCATACCCAGCGGCTGCGCACGCCGGTCACCTGCACCAGCCCCACGTTCTGCGCATACGACGTGTAGGTGAACGTATTGAACACGGCGCCCACCAGCGCGCCTACACCGTCGGCGCGCAGGCCGCGCGCAAGATCGTCGGGCGTGACGGGGCGTTCCACGATTTCGCCCAGCGCCAGGAACTGGCCCACGCCTTCGATCATGATCACCACCATGACCACGCACAGCGTGATCGACGTCATGAGGTCGAAGGTGGGCCATCCGAAGTGGAATGGCGTGATCAGCGCCACCCAGTCGGCCGCATGCACGCCGGCAAACGTGACCTTGCCCAGCGCCACCGCGATCGCGAATCCCACCGTGATGCCGACCAGCACCGCGATATTGCAGAGGAAGCCCTTGAAGAACGCGATCATGCAGAGCACCGTCAGCAACACCACGGCTGCGATGCCGATATGCAAGGGCAAGCCATATGCGGGATTGGGCACGGGGCCTGCGGGCGTGTTCAGCGTGGGGTTGCCGCCGGCTGCCCAGTTCACACCCACACGCATCAGCGAAATGCCGATCACCAGTACCACGGTGCCGGTCACCACGGGTGGAAACCAGCGGATGAGCCGGCTTACGTACGGTGCAGCCACGAATGTGAACACGCCGGCCACCATCACCGCGCCGAAAACGGCAGGCAGCCCCAGCGACGGGTTCGACCCGGTGGCGATGATCGGCGCGATGGCCGTGAAAGTGACGCCCATCATCACAGGCAGGCGGATGCCAATCTTCCCGATGCCGACGCTCTGGATCATCGTGACCAGGCCGCAGCAGAACAGGTCCGCCGCGATCAGGAACGCGATCTGGTCCTTGGGCAGATGCAGCGCACCGCCGATAATCAGCGGCACCGCGATCGCGCCCGCGTACATCACGAGCACATGTTGCAGGCCAAGCGCGGCCAGCCTGAGCGGGGGCAAGACTTCATCCACCGGGTGCACCGTCTCGATCCGGTGCCGATTGGGGTTGGGGGCCATGCTGTCTCCTTCGTCTTCCAGGCCGGTACTGCCCGCGTGGTGGTTCGGAAGGGGAAGAGCAGCTGCAGCCCACGTGGTCTATGCCACGTTCTCCCGCCACCTGCGTGTCGTTGTCAGGGCAGCATGCCAGCGACCGGACATTGGGTAAATGGGGCGTTTGGATGAATGGATCGGGTAGCCCGATCAATGCCGCGCGCCGTGGATGGTTGAATGCGTGACTCAGTGTTTTCCCGTATCGATGCGCGCGAGCAGCGCGGCGGCGCGCGCCATCGCATCGTCATCGATCCGTGCGCGGACGCCGTCGAAGTTTGGCCCGCGCGTGGCGTCGAGTCCCATACGCGACGTGGTGCCGACACCCGAAGCCGATGGGTCCAGCGCGCTGCCGGGCAAGCCGTCCACGATCACCACGTCCAGATGCGGCTGCAGATGCGTAGCCATGGCCCATAGCACCTGCTCGTCGTTCGTGATGTCGACGTCGTGGTCCACGGCGACCACGGTCTTCAGGTACGGATCCCAGCCAAGGAGGCCCAGCATGACCTGGCGTGCTTCTCCCGGGCGCGACTGGCGCAGCGCCACGTAAGCATGAAAATGCGTGCCGGAGCTGGGGTAGTGCACGGAAGTGACGGAGGGAAAGCGATCCTTGAGCTTTTCCACCATCTCCGATTCGCGCGGAATGCGACCCAGGTTCAAATGCTCGGAAGAATTGCCGCCGACCACGTCGACCAGCCACGCGTCGGTGCGTCGCATCACGGTTTCCACGCGCAGCAGGTTGTTGGTGGAGCGATCGGACGAGTAGCCGGTGAACTCGCCGAACGGCCCTTCGTCCACACGCGCGCCGGGATCAAGCACCCCTTCGAGGACGATTTCCGCGTGCGCCGGCACCTCGATGCCGTATCGCGGGGTGCGCACGACGTCAAGCGGTGCGCCGAACAGTCCGCCCGCCACCTGCCGCTCATCCACGCCATAGGGCAGACGTGCGGCGCCGGCCAGCATGAACAACGGATGCGCGCCGATCACCATGGCCACCGGCAGCGGCTTGCCCAGTTCGGCCGCACGCTGGTACATGCGCCACAAGTGGCCGCGCGAATGCAGGCTCGTGGCAATCTCGTTTGGCGAATGCAGCATCGAACGGTGGTAGCTGGCGTTGCCGATGCCCAGCTCCCGGTCTTCGGCGATCAGGATGGCGTTGGTGATATACGGCCCGCGATCTGTGGCGAAGTGCCGGATGGCAGGCAAGGTGGTCAGGTCCACATGTTCCTGCACGATGCCGGTTACCTCGCCCGAATCGAGCACCCGTGGCAACAGCAGGCGTCGCGCGCGCGCCTGGTATTCAGCGTGGATGCCGGCGGGCGAGACACCTCCAAGCATACGTCCCACGCGTTCGCGTGACGCGAACAGGTTGGTGACCAACGGCGTGCCTAACGCGGTCACGTCGTCAAACCTCACTATGGGATGACGCTGTTGGGCGGCTAGCGCCCATACCAGCGCGGTGGGGTCCTGGTTGGCGGTGACCGGCTCGCGCACGGTCAGGACATCGTCGGGAAATGCCGCGCAATAGGCGGCCAGGAAAGTGTGAAAGTCCTGCGAGGTGTCTTCGAACACCGGGCCGGATCCCTGGCCGGTATGTCGGTCGATACCTGGCAGGGAAGTCGAGGCAGTCATGGCATGGCTCCGCTTGGGATACTTCAACGGGACACCGTTGCCGCGCACGGGCGCGGGCGTCGAGGTTGACGACGCGCCCGTGTGTGACCAGACGGGAAAGTGAAACGTCAGTTGCTGCGGCCGGATCAGGCGTAGATGTGCTTGCTGGCGTAGGTGTCGTTCAGGCGTGCCTGAGCTTCTTCCTGCGTTTTCGGCGGCGGCGTGGTCTCGATGCCAACCAGCCGGGCAATGTTGTTGCCCATGTAGTCCTCCAGGCCGTCCTCATCGAGATCCATGCCTTGGGGCGCTGGGCCGCACAGCATTTCCAGTTCGCGCAGCCACATGCCGGGTTCGTTCGGCGGCGTGTCGGTGCCGAAGACGATCTTGTCCCGCGGCAACTGGCGTGCGAACTCGACAATACGCGACTGGAAGCACCAGCCCGATTCGCAGTAGACGTTCGGCGTGTCCATGGCCATCCAGAACGCCTCGAACGAGTAGTTGCCGCCGGTCTGGATGCCGAAGTGCCCGATGATGAAATTGACCATCGGAAATTCGCGGATGACCGGATAGAACATGGTCGGAATGGTGTAGGGTCCGTCGCCAGTATGGATCAGCACCACGATGTTGTACCTGGCGCAGACCTTCATGGCGGGACGCAGCCAGTCCAGTGCGCGATCCGGCCGGTAGCCGTGCATGTTGGCATGCAGCTTGAGCATCTTGAAACCGTATTCCTTGACGTGGAATTCCAGCTCCTGTGCGCCTTCTTCCGGGCCCCAGCGCGGGTTGAACGTGAAGTTGCCGATGAAGCGGTCCGGATACTTTTGGCACAGGCTGGCCACGTAGGCCATGTAGTCGCGAATGCCCTCGCGGCCGCGGCGGTTGCCGTCGCGATAGCCGGTATTGCCCGGCGGCGGCTGGATGAAACCCATGTCGATGCGGCGCGGCTTGCCGTTGATGATGTAGGGGCCGTCCATCATCTTGAGCAGGCGTTCGCCGGTGAAGGGCTCGCCCGTGTGTCGCCAGGCTTCGTCGACAAGGTTGGTCGGGTGCAGGTGGGTGTCGATGATCATGTTCGTATGCTCCGTCGGAATCTCTTTGGGGTGTCCGCGTTCATGCTGCCAGGCGCGCTTTGGCTTCTTCCAGCGAACGCGGCACCGGCGTCGGCTCCAGGCCGATCATGCGGGCGGCGTTGTTGCCGAGGTAGTCCTCGAGCGTGTCTTCATCGAGATTGAGTCCCTGGGGCGGCTCGAAGCACAGCACCTCCAGCAGACGCAGCCACATGCCGGGTTCGTTCGGAGGCGTGTCCGAGCCGAACAGGATCTTGTGCTTTGGGAGCACCTTCGCGAATTCGACGATGCGGGATTGCAGGCACCAGCCGGATTCGCAATAGACGTTAGGCATGTCCATGGCCATCTGAAACGGCTCGAAGCAATACACGCCGCCGGTCTGCACGCCAAAATGGGCCATGATGAAGTTGACGGTCGGAAACTCCTTCATCATCGGCACCCATTCGGTGGGAATGCTGTACGGGCCGTCGCCAGTGTGCAGCTTCACGAGCACGCCCAGTTCCGCGCATTTCCGCAGGGCGGGGCGCAGCCAGTCCAGCGCGCGATCCGGCCGGTATGCGTGCATGTTGGCCTGGAACTGCACCATCTTGAAACCGAGCTTCCGCACATAGTGCTCGATCGCATTGACGCCATTTTCCACGCCGCACCGCGGGTTGTAGACAAAGCAGCCGATGAAGCGGTCCGGATACTTGGCCACCATCTCGCGCGTGTAGGCCATGTACGCGTCGATGGATTCGCCGCCCGATTTCACGCCGTCGGTATAGGTGTAGATCGTGTTGCCTTGCGGCGGCTGGATGAATGCCTTGTCGATGCGGCGCGGCTTGCCGTTGATCGTGAACGGGCCATCCATCATCTGGATCAGACGCTCGCCGGTAAACGGTTCGCCGTCATGGCGCCAGGCCAGGTCGACCAGATTGGTCGGATAACAGCTGGTGTCGATGATCATTGAGATTCCCTAACGATGACTCTGGTGAAAGGCTTGGAGTCTTGTCAGGGGAGGTGGGACCGGTCTGGTCATGGCGCCACTGACAGGAACTCCGTCAGTGAGCAATCTCCAGATGAACCTCGCGGCATTGCGCCGCTGCTGTTCGATCGACCGCTTCTACCCACGCGTTCGTTATATAGCCTGCCGCCCGCAGGCGTCAAGCGCGACTTGTGGTGCGATGCACGAACAGCGAAAGCTGCGTCCCGGCCACGCGGCGGCGCTGTCTACCTGCGCTGGTCGTCGCTGCGTCGGGGTTTACGCGCAAAAAGGAAATTCCGCTTGAGATATCAGGTAGCTTGATAATACACTGACACCATCGCGAAACCGGATTACCGAGGAGAAGCAGAGATGGCTGATTACGAAGGGCGCTGGAAGGCTGTGAAGGTCAGTGTGGAAGAGGGCATTGCGTGGGTGACGTTCAACCGTCCCGAGAAGCGCAACGCGATGAACCCGACGCTGAACGCCGAGATGGTTCAGGTGCTGGAAGAGCTGGAGCTGGATGCGGACGCCAAGGTGCTGGTCCTGACCGGCGCCGGTGACGCCTGGACGGCGGGCATGGATCTGAAGGAGTACTTCCGTGAAGTGGATGCCGGCCCGGAGATCCTGCAGGAGAAAATCCGCCGCGATGCGTCGCAGTGGCAATGGCGGCTCCTGCGCATGTACAGCAAGCCGACTATCGCGATGGTCAACGGCTGGTGCTTTGGCGGCGGTTTTTCGCCGCTGGTTGCCTGCGACCTGGCAATCGCCGCGGACGAGGCCACCTTCGGCCTGTCGGAGATCAACTGGGGCATTCCGCCCGGCAACCTCGTCAGCAAGGCAATGGCCGATACGGTCGGTCACCGCAAGGCGCTGCACTACATCATGACGGGCGACACCTTCACCGGCAGCGAAGCCGCCGCGATGGGCCTGGTCAACGAGAGCGTGCCGCGCGCCCAACTGCGCGAGCACACGATCGCGCTGGCCGGAAAGCTGCTCGAGAAGAACCCGGTGGTGCTGCGGGCGGCCAAGATTGGCTTCAAGCGCAGCCGCGAACTGACGTGGGAGCAGAACGAGGACTACCTGTACGCAAAGCTCGACCAGGCCCAGCTGCGCGATCCCGAGCACGGCCGCGAGCAGGGTCTGAAGCAATTCCTCGACGACAAGTCGATCAAGCCGGGCCTGCAGGCTTACAAGCGCGCCTGACCGGCCGTCAACCCCGATCGAGACGGCGGCCCAGCGAGCCGCCGCCAGGAGACAACGCTGATGAACGAACTGACCATGCTGATTGGCGGGCAGGATCGGCCCGCCACCAATGGCGCCACCTTCGAACGCCGCAATCCGCTGAACGATGCCGTGGTGTCGCGCGCCCCGGCAGCCACGCTCGCGGATGCCGATGCCGCCGTCAATGCTGCCGCGGACGCCTTTCCGGGGTGGGCTGCACTACTGCCGGGCGAGCGCCGCCGCCGGCTGCTGAAGGCCGCCGACCTGATGGACCAGCGTACGCAGGACTTCATCCGCATCGGCGTGGCTGAGACCGGCGCCATGCCAAACTGGTACGGCTTCAACGTGATGCTGGCGGCCAACATGCTGCGCGAGGCCGCCGCGATGACGACGCGTATCGAGGGCAGCGTGATTCCCTCGGACGTGCCGGGTAGTCTGGCCCTGGCAGTGCGCCAGCCGTGCGGCGTGGTGCTTGGCATTGCGCCGTGGAACGCGCCGGTGATTCTCGGCACCCGCGCCGTGGCGATGCCGCTCGCGTGCGGCAACACGGTCGTGCTCAAGGCATCCGAGGCGTGTCCTGGCGTGCATCGCCTGATCGGGACGGTGCTGCAGGAGGCGGGGCTTGGTGACGGTGTCGTCAACGTGGTCACGAACGCGCCAGAGGATGCGGCGCAGGTGGTCGAGCGGCTGATCGCGCATCCCGCCGTGCGCCGCGTCAACTTCACCGGCTCTACCCACGTGGGCCGGATCATCGCCCAGCACGCGGCCCGGCATCTGAAGCCGGCGCTGCTGGAGCTTGGCGGCAAGGCGCCGTTGCTGGTGCTCGACGATGCGGACCTCGATGCGGCAGTCGACGCCGTGGCTTTCGGTGCCTTTTTCAACCAGGGGCAGATCTGCATGTCGACGGAGCGCGTGATCGCTGACCGCAAGATCGCCGACCGGTTCGTCGAGAAGCTGGCCGCGAAGGCGAAGACGCTGCGGGCTGGCGATCCCGCCGATGCCGCCAGCGTGCTGGGCGCGCTGATCAGCAAGGATGCCGCGCGGCGCATCGCCGCATTGGTGGAGGACGCGCGCGCGCAAGGCGCAAGCCTGCCCGTGGGTTTGCACACAGACGGCGCGATCGTGCAGCCGGTCATCGTCGACGGCATCGCGCCGGGCATGAAGCTCTACCGTGAGGAATCGTTCGGCCCGGTAGTGACGGTTGGGCGCGTGGATGGCGACGACGAGGCGGTGCGCATGGCCAACGACAGCGAATATGGCCTCTCCGCGTCGGTATTCAGCCGCGACGTGTCGCGGGCGATGTCGGTTGCCCAACGAATCGAATCGGGCATCTGCCACATCAACGGCCCCACCGTGCATGACGAGGCACAGATGCCGTTTGGCGGCGTCAAGGCGAGCGGATATGGACGCTTTGGCGGCCAGGCGGCAGTGGCCGAGTTCACCGACCTGCGCTGGATCACGATCCAGAACACCCCGCGCCACTATCCGGTCTGAACCGGCGGCCGACCCACATACTCCCCGCAGAGGGAGGCAACAAAACAGTGAGGAGACAGGACGTGAAAAACGTCTCGACGCAAGGCCCCCCCGGCCCCGGGGGCGCTGCAGTGTCCTACCGCGACGTCGCCATTGGGCGCACGGACGCCGAGTTCTGCCGCGACGGCGACATCTGGCGCGTGCGTTCGCGGGAAGTGCTGCAGGACTATCCGGAACGGATGTCCGATTGCCTCGCCACCGGCGCCGCACGTCACCCGGCGCGCGTGCTTGCTGCGCAGCGCGGCCCCGACGGCAACTGGATCACGATCACATATGGCGAGATGCTGGCGCGTGCACGATCGATCGGGCAGGCGTTGCTGGACCGTTCGCTGAGCGCCGAGCGGCCGCTGCTGATCCTTTCCGGTAACGACCTCGAGCATCTGCAACTGGCGCTCGGCGCGCTTTGGGCTGGCGTGCCGTTCTCAGCCGTATCCCCGCAGTATTCGCTGGTTTCCGGCGACTTCGGCAAGCTGCGGCATGTGTTCGATTTGCTGACGCCCGGCCTGGTCTACGCCGCCGATGGCCCCGCGTTCGCGCGTGCTATCGAAGTCGTGGTGCCGGCCGGCGTCGAGGTCGTGACGCGTGACGGTCATCTTCCCGGGCGCGCCGCGACGTCGTTCGATGTGTTGGCACAAACGCGTCCCGGCAGTGTTGACGCTGTCAACGCTGAGGTTGGTCCCGATACGATCGCCAAGTTCCTCTTCACCTCCGGCTCCACGCGGCAGCCCAAGGCGGTGACGACCACGCACCGCATGCTGTGCAGCAACCAGCAAATGCTGCGGCAGGCGATGCCGGAGCTCGGCCGTGTGCCGCCGGTTCTGGTTGACTGGCTGCCCTGGAGTCATACGTTCGGCGGCAGCCACAATGTCGGCATCGTGCTCTACAACGGCGGCACGCTCTACATCGACGGCGGACGGCCGTTGCAGGGTGCCTTCGATGAAACGCTGCGGAATCTGCGCGAGATTGCGCCCACGATCTACTTCAACGTGCCGAAGGGTTGGGAGGAACTCGGCAGGGCGCTGGAACATGATGCCCGGCTGCGCGAGACGTTCTTTTCGCGCGTCAATCTCTACTTCTTCGCCGCCGCCGGCCTCTCGCAGGAGGCGTGGGACCGGCTCGAGCGCGTCACCGAGGCGCATTGCGGACAGCGCATCCATATCATGTCCGGCCTCGGCATGACGGAGACCGCACCGTCGAGCATGTTCACGACGGGCCCGGTCGCGCGCTCCGGCTATGTCGGCCTTCCTGCCGCGGGCTGCGAGCTGAAACTGGTGCCGGCCAACGGCAAGTACGAGGCCCGTTTTCGCGGGCCGCACGTCATGCCGGGTTACTGGCGCGCGGAGGCGGACCCCGAGCGGCAGGTGTTCGATGAGGAAGGCTACTACTGCACTGGCGATGCACTGCGCTTTGTCAATCCCGAGCGGCCGGCGCTTGGTTTCCAGTTCGACGGGCGCATTGCCGAGGACTTCAAACTCAGCACCGGCACGTTTGTGAGTGTCGGGCCGCTGCGCGCGCGGGCGATCGCGGCAGGAGCCCCTTTCGTCCAGGACGTGGTGATCGCGGGCGCGGACCGAGACGAGATCGGTCTACTCGTCTTCCCGCAAATGGCGGAATGCCGCCGCCTGGCCGGCCTGCCTGCGGACACGGGCACGCGGGAAGTGCTGGCGTCCGCGCCGGTACGCGAAGCCTTCTCGGCGATGCTGCGCAAGCTCGACCTCACCGCCACGGGCAGCGCCACGCGTGTCAGGCGGCTGCTGTTGCTCGAAGCGGCGCCGTCGCTCGATGACGGCGAACTGACCGACAAGGGCTCGATCAACCAGCGTGCCGTGCTTACGCACCGCGCTGCGCTTGTCGACGTGCTTTACGACGACGCCGGCCGCGATAGCCGCGTGATCCGTTTGCAGGAAGCCGCGCCGCAGAGCCGGCAAGCATGACAGCAGCAACGCCGACACGATCGGCCATGACAAGAGGAGACAACAGATGAAATTTGGACGGGCAGGTCTCGCAGTGCTGGCGGCAGTGCCGGCAATCGCGGGCGCGCAATCGGTGACGCTCTATGGCGTCGTCGATACCGGCGTCGAGTACGTCAACAACATCGGCACCGCGAAGAACAGTGTGGTGCGTATGCCAACGCTGACCGGCACGGTGCCGTCGCGCTGGGGGATACGCGGCAGCGAGGATCTCGGTGGCGGCCTGAAAGGCGTGTTCGTGCTCGAGTCCGGGTTCACGCCCGACGCGGGCGCGTCGGGCCAGGGCGGGCGTCTGTTCGGCCGGCAGGCGCTGGTGGGGCTCTCGGGGCCCTGGGGCCAGGTCGGGTTCGGCCGCCAGTACACGATGCTGTTCTGGGCGACGCTGGACGCCGACATTCTTGGTCCGAACGTCTATGCTTCCGGCTCGCTCGACAGCTACCTGCCGAATGCCCGCGCCGACAACGCGATCGCATACAAGGGCACGTTCAACGGTCTGACGGTGGGGGCGACCTACAGCTTCGGCCGCGACACGGTCAATGCCGGACCGAGCCCGACGGGCCAGAACTGTGCCGGCGAAAACCCGGCGGACAAGCGGGCGTGCCGCGAATGGTCGGCGATGCTGCTGTACGAATTCATGGGGCTTGGTCCGACGATTGGCCTGTCCGCTGCCTACGACTCGTTGCGGGGTGGTCCCGGTGCGTTCGGCGGCCTCACAAGCAGCAGTTTCACGGACGACCGCCTGTTTCTTGGCGGCTACGCAATCTTTTCCCATACCAAGGTCGGCCTCGGCTGGATTCGCCGCGACAACGACGGCAGCCCGACGCCGCGCAGCGACATGATTTACGGCGGCGTCTCTCACGACGTGACCCCGGCTTTCAATGTCGCCGGACAAGTCTATTACTACAAGTTCCACAACAGCGATAACAAGGCGATGCTCTACGCGCTGCGCGGCACCTACGCGTTCTCGAAGCGCACGTCCGTCTACGCGACAGCCGGCTACATCAATAACAGCGGCCAACTGACCCTTTCGGTCAGTGGCGGCGCCACGGGGTCCAATACCGGCCCGGGCGGCCAGCAGTTCGGTGTGATGACCGGCATCAAGCATATCTTCTGACCTCCGCCTGCAAGAGGCAGACCAGGGCGCCAAGAGGCGGCGACGAGATACGCCAGGGCGCCCGATACACGACAACGAGGAGACAAGTCATGACAACACGCCGCGATCTTCTTCAGGCGTTGATGGCCGCATCCGCGTGCGGTGCGCTGTCGCCCCTGGCCGCGCTCGCCCAGGCGGTCCAGCAGGCGAAGGTACTCTATGGTTTTCCGGCCGGCAGCGTGGGCGACCAGGTTGCCCGGCGGGTCGGCGAGAAATTCGCCAACACGGCGTTCTCGCGCAGCGGCGCGGTGGTGGATAACCGCCCCGGCGCGGGCGGGCGTATCGCGCTCGAACTGCTGAAAGCATCCCCGGCCGACGGTAGCGTGCTTGCGCTCTCCCAGGCATCGGCGCTGTCGACTTATCCGCACGTCTATACGAAGCTCAGCTATTCGGCGGCGGACTTCGCACCGATCTCCACGGCCGCATACATGACGTTTGCGCTCGCCGTCGGACCGGCGGTGCCCGCCAATGTGCGGACTGTGAAGGACTACATCGCGTGGGCGAAGGCTCACCCAGCAGACGCCAACTACGGCTCGCCGGGCGCGGGATCGACACCCCATTTCGTCGGTGCGCTGTTTGGGCTTAACGCGGGCCTGGACTTGCGCCACGTGCCCTATCGTGGCTCGCTGCCCGCGGTCAACGACGTGGTGGCCGGGCAGATCGCCTCGAGTTTCACGCTGACTGGCGATTACCTGCCATTCGTCAAGAGCGGCAAGCTGCGTGTACTGGCCACTTCAGGTGCCACGCGCGCGCCATACCTGCCGGAAGTGCCCACCTTTGCGGAACTTGGCTATCCCGAAGTGGTGGCCGACGAGTGGTTCGGTTTTCTGGCGCCGGCCAGGACGCCGCCAGCCGTTCTATCCGCGGCAGGCGCCGCGATCAACCAGGCGCTCAAGGACCCGGCCATCGTCGATGGCTTCCTCTCGATTGGTCTCGTGGCGAAAGGCTCGTCCTCCGACGACATGAAGCGCGCGATGGACGCCGAGTACCGCAAGTGGGGTCTGCTCGTGAAGAAGGTCGGCTTCACGGCCGAATCCTGACGGCGCCGCGGAGTCCATGATGGATCACCAGAACCTTGTCGCGATCGACTTCCATACGCATGCGGAAGTCAGTTGCTGGAACCCGTTCGACAACTACGGCGAGGAGTACGATGCCGCCGCCGACAAATACTTCGGCAACAAGCGCCGGCCGACGATCGAAGAAACTGTCGCCTATTACCGTGAGCGCAGAATCGGCCTGATCATGTTCACGGTGGATAGCGAGTCGAACCTTGGTCGGCGCCGGATCCCCAACGAAGAAATCGCTGCGGCGGCGAAGGCCAATGGCGACATCATGATGGCCTTCGCCAGCATTGACCCTCACAAGGGAAAGTTCGGCGCACGCGAAGCGCGCAGGCTGATCGAGGAACACGGTGTGAAGGGCTTCAAGTTCCATCCGACCGTGCAGGGTTTTCATCCGAACGACAGGATGGCGTGGCCGATCTATGAGGTCATCAACGGGCACGGCCTGCCCGCGATCTTTCATACAGGACACAGCGGCATCGGTTCCGGCATGCGTTGCGGTGGCGGGCTGCGGCTCGAGTACAGCAATCCAATGCACCTGGACGACGTGGCGATTGCATTTCCCGACATGCAGATCGTGATGGCGCACCCGAGCTTCCCGTGGCAGGACGAGGCGATCAGCGTGGCGATGCACAAGCCTAACGTATGGATTGACCTGTCCGGCTGGAGCCCGAAGTACTTTCCACCGCAGCTTGTGCGCTACGCCAACACGTTGCTCAAGGACCGGGTGCTGTTCGGCAGCGATTTCCCGCTGATCACCCCGGAACGTTGGATGGATGACTTCAGGCAGGCCGGATTCCGTCCAGAGGTGATGCCTGGCATTCTGAAGGACAACGCCGTCCGGTTGCTGGGGCTTTGACGGCGCGGCGCATTGCGAAGAGCGTCCGGACGCGCATTTCTCTCGCGCACTACATGCGGCACGCAGGCCCTGGACCGGGCTGCGTGCCGCTGTCGTTGAGATAACCGGCACGCGGCCGGTATCGGGTCAGTCGCGGATCAGTGCGCGCCGACCCGCACGGGTTGGCCAACAGCTGCTGTCAGGCGCCCGAGCAGGCCTACGCTGGCAATTGCCACCAGCAGCGGGATCGCAAACACATAGTACAGATGCGCCGAAGGCCAGCCCGCATCCAGCAGCGACCCCGCCACGAGCGGCGCAAGCACCGCGCCGAATCGCCCCATGCCAATCGACCAGCCCATGCCCGTGGTGCGCGTCTGCGCCGGGTACAGAATCGGTGCGTAGGCATAGAGACCGACCATGCAGCCAAAGATGCCGGCGCCAATCAGGACCGCCAGCGCCAGTGCCGGCGCGAGCGTCCTCGCGTACAGGCCAAAGGCGATCATCATCAGCGCGGTCAGGACGAAGCAGCTCCACAGCAGCGGCCGCAGTCCGATGCGCGCGGAGAGGAACGCGAACGCTGTGCCGCCGACGATGCCGCCCACGTTGAGCAGCACCCCGCCCGTGATGCCCTGCTGCGCGGACATTCCCGCAGCCACAAGGAGCTTTGGCGTCCATGAGAGCACGAAGTAGAAGGTGAACATCACGAGGAAAAACGACATCCAGATCATCAGCGTCTGCATGGCCAGGCTGCCTCGGAAGAGGCTGCGCACGTCGCCTGCTTCCCGCGCTTGCGTTGCCTCAAGGGCGGGTAACGCGGCGACCGACGGGCGTCCCATGCGCGCGAGGAGCCGGTTGAGCTTGTCGAGCGCACCCTCGGGGCGCCGGGCGATCAGGAAGTCGAGCGATTCCGGCAGCCGCGCAAGCACCACCGGGACCATCGCCAGCGTGACCAGGCCGCCAAACACGAACACGCTCCGCCAGCCGTAATGTGCGAGCAGTATGCCGGCGATGGCACCGCCGATCGTCGCGCCAACCGGATAGCCCGTCGCCTGCAGCACGATTGCCGTGCTGCGCCACTTGTCGGACGCGTACTCGCCCGTGATCACGTTGATGCTGGCAAGCATCCCCCCGATGCCGAGCCCTGTCACGGCGCGCAGCGCCGCAAGCTGCGGCACGTTTTGCGCGAGCGCCGAGCACAGCATGCCGGCCGAGATCGTGCCCAGGCAAATCAGGATCAGCGGTCGGCGGCCGATGCGGTCCGCCCACGGCGCGAGGAACAGCGAACCGGCAGCCATGCCGAACAGGCCGGCGGAGAGCAGTACGCCGACCTCCTTGCCGGTCAGGTGCCAATCGGTGGAAATGTGCGATGCCGTGAAGGCCATCGCGAGCACATCGAACCCGTCGAGCATGTTGAGTACGATGCAGATGGCAATCGCCATCACCTGGGCAGGGCACATCGTGCCGCGATTGATGGTTTCCCTGATCTCTGGCTGCATTTGTCTACCTCCTTGTATTTGTTGAGTACCGCCACGGACGGGCGGCTTTCGGGGTACGGCGTCTTGCAAAACAGCGCGGCTACAGGTCCAGCACGAGCATTCCGGTCCTCGCGCGGGAGCAGCAGGGCAGGAACTGATCATTGGCGGCGCGTTCCTCATCGGTAAGGTAGGCGTCGCGATGATCGGGCGTCCCAGACAGCACGCGCGTAAGGCAAGTGCCGCAGACACCTTGCTCGCACGAGGTCTGAATCTCCACCCCGTGCGCGGCCAGTGCCTGCACCACGGTCTCGTCCGCACCGATATCGATGACGCGGCCCGTGCTCTGCACTGTTACCTGGAAGGCGCCGCCGGGGCTGGATGGCGTTTCCGGTGCCGAGAAGTACTCGCGGTGCAGGCTCGACTCCCTCCAGCCGGCGGCGCGCGCCGTGTCCAGTACGGCCGCCATGAAACCGGTTGGTCCGCAGACGTAGAGATGCGTATCGGCTTGGGGCGAGGCCAGGAGTCGCTGCAGGTCGGCGCGCTGGCGGTCGTCGTGGTACAGGAATGTGCGTTCGCGCAAGTCGTCACCAGCGATCCGGTCCTGGAATGCCGTGCTGGCGGCGCTGCGCGTGCAGTAGTGGAACTCGAACGACGCCCCGCTGCGCGCGAGGCTCTGTGCCATCGCCAGGATCGGCGTTACGCCGATGCCTCCTGCGAGCAGCACGGAATGCCTGGCGTCGGCATGCAAAGGGAAGTGATTCTTCGGCGCGCTGATCTCGAGCATATTCCCGGCCGTGAGCGCATGCATCGCTGCCGAGCCGCCGCGAGACGCGGCATCGCGCAGCACCCCAAGCTGGTAGCGGTGCGTTTCGGCCGGGTCGTTACAGAGCGAATACTGGCGTACCAGCCCGTTGCCGAGATGCACGTCGACGTGCGCGCCTGCAGTAAAGGGTGGCAACGCGTTGCCGTCGGCGGCCACCAGTTCGAACAGGGCGATACCGTCGGCGGCCGCCGTCTTGCTTGCGATCCGGACTTGCATCATGCCGCTCCCGCCGGTGAAACCGCTTGTGCGGCCTGCGTCTGTTCCTGCGCGAGCAGCCGGTCCAGAATGCGGCGGGCCTGCACGCCACCGGCGTCGATGTTCAGCTTTAGCAGTGTTCGCGCGGGGTTGGCCAGCAGGTTGCGCTGCTGCGCCTCCAGCATCTCCAGATCCTCGCCAAAGATCTTGCCCTGGCCTTCGCGGATTGTCGCGGTGAGTGCGGCGTCGTCCGGCTTGAAGTTGCGCGCCATGCCCCAGAAGTACCAGATCGAGGTCTCCGTCTCTGGCGTGATGAAGTCTACGACGATGCTCGACGCCTTGTGCTCGGCAGGCGCATCGTAGCCACCCTTGCCGGCGTGGGCCACGCCGACCTCGATCATCACGTGGCTCGGCGGTGTGAAGCGGCATATCTGCCAGCGGTCGCAGGGCACGTCGTCGGCAAGACCGTTGCCGCGCAACGCGGCGGCCCAGAATGGCGGTGGCAGTATGCCTTCCATATGGCGGCTAGTGATTACCGAGTTGCCTTCCACGCGCGTATCCGGTGCGGATTCCTCGATCTCTGCCTGGCCGATGCTTGACGCGTGCACGTAGGTCTCGTGCGTCAGGTCCATCAGGTTGTCGATCATCAGGCGATAGTCGCAGCCGATGTGGTACAGCCCGCCGCCATGCGCCCACTCGGGGCTCACCGCCCATTCGAGATGGGGGATCAGCGCGTCATCGGCCAGCGCGGCATCGCCGGGCCACACCCAGACGAAGCCATATCGCTCCACGGCGGGGTAGTTGCGGATCGACGGAAAACCGCCAACGCGCTGACCGGCCATGGCCTTGCATTTGCCATCGCGGCCCATTGTCATGCCGTGATAGCCACAGACCAGCTGCCCTTGGCGCACGAAACCGAGTGACAGCGGCGCTCCGCGATGCGGACAGAAGTCCTCCAGCGCGGCGACGCTGCCGGTGCCATCTCGGTACAGCACCATCTTCTCGTTGCAGATTGTGCGGCCGAGCGGCTTGTCATCGAGTTCATCGGGCGTGCAGGCCACATACCATGTGTTTTTTAAGAACATGACTTTCCCCTCCCGGCGCGCGCGGCGCCAGGATCCTTTGGTTGACGAAGAGCGTGGTGAAGGAACCCGCGGAGCGGGTCAGGCGGTACGGCCGGCGCGCCGAATCAGGCTGCCGCCAAGTACCTGTGACATTGCCTGCTGGTTCTGCAATGCGAACTTCAGGTTTCGGTTGGCGATGCGGCTGTGCTCGCGCATTAGCGCCTCGGCACGCGCGCCTTCGCGCTGCTCGATGGCCTCGACCACCGCGCAGTGCTGGGACTGCGCCAGCAGCAGCATCTCGCGCGCGCTTTCGTCGATCGACTGCACCATGACGAAGGCGCTCGCGGAAGCGAACGGCAGGCTCGTCACCTTGTCGATCTGGCGCGCAACGAGCCCGCTGCCGCAGGCCTCGGCCAGCAATTGGTGAAAACGCGCGTTGAGGTCGACGTACTGCGAGAATTTCACGGCGGTCAGTTCGCCGGTCAGTGCGGTGTCGATCTGCGCTATGACATCGCGCATGGCGTGAAGAAGACTCGTGCTAACGCCACGTTCGGCGGCGAGGCGCGCGGCCAGACCCTCCATCGTGCCGCGCAGTTCGATCGCATCGCTGATTTCGTTCTCGTCGAACGAGCGTACGGCGAAGCCGCCGGACGGGATCGGCTCGACAAGCCCTTCCTCCTGCAGCCGGATCAGCGCCGCGCGGATTGGCGTCCGCGATACGCCAAGGCGCTCCGACACCCATACTTCCGAAATGCGTGCACCGGGCGGCAGTTCGCCGCCAAGAATCAGTTCGCGAAGGCCGAGCAGGGCGCGAACGGCCTGGGACGTGCTGGTGCCCGCCTTACCGTCGCCGACGTTGTGGTTGTCCGTATCCATCAGGATGTCTCCGTGGGGCGAGCCGCGCTGGACCAGGCGGCGTTTCATTGCTTTGTTGTATACAGACTGTATTCAATCTGCGCTGCAATGACAAGAGACGGCTCCGGAATCGAGGGTAAACGTTAAGAAAATTGACTGAATTTCTCGGGGAAGGCGCTTCAGCGGAAAAGCTGGATACAGCAATAGATTGAGGTCGCCCGGCCCGCTGCCCGCCGCGCTATGGCTGCAAGGTGTGCAGTCGTAAAGCCATGCCCTCGATCGAGCGAGGGGTACCCGCTTTCAGCGCAGGTTACGCGCGCACGTTTTCAGCAGCTCTTGCAACATGGCTGCATGCGCGGCATCGATTCCGTCCAGCATGTCCCGCTCCATCGCTGCAACCGTGTCATCGCATTGCCGAAGCAAAGCCCGTGCGCCGTCGGTGAGGCTGAGCAGTACGATGCGCCCGTGCAATGGGTCGGGCTGGCGCACGATCCAGCCACGCGCTTCCATCGTCTTGACCACCTCATTGGCTGACTGAGGCGAGATGAGCGAGCGTTCGGCCAGCTGGGCGTTGGAAGTCGGGCCACGCGCATGCAACACGGAAAGGGCCGTGAACTGCGGGAGGGTCAGCCCGTGGGGGGCCAGCACCTCGCCCAGGCGGCGCTTGACGATTCGGTCGGTGCGCCCAATCAGGTAAGGCAACCGACTAGGCAGCGCCGTCGGGGCCTGCGCCTCCGACGGCGCCCTGTCTTTTGTCTTCTCGGTCGTTTGTGCCGAAGATGCCTTCGTGGTCCGGCGTGTCATTCTGGTCGTCTGTCCTGTCTTGGGTGCGGGAAGGTCTTCCCCTTCTCCGCGTCGGGTGTTCCAAGGTAAGGATGATATGCGAATAACAGGTGACCTGACATCCGGTTGATGCGGCGGACGCCGTGAAGGCATGCCCACCGCCGAAATGTCGCTCTACCCCCCTCCCCCCGCGCGACGCGGGATACCGTGCCGGCCCCACAATGCCGGCTGTACCGGGGCATCACAATGCGTTTGTTAGGGAGCTGGTGCGCGGTCGCTTCATGGGGCAATGCGGTGCCGACGTCACCGTGCCATCGGTGAGCCGGGACAACGCCTCTTGTGAGGTCGGCGCAAGGTAAAGGTGGCCGGGTTTATGCTGGAAGACGAAACCGCCCGGGCACACGCTGGCTTCTGGAAGTAGAGAAAGCGTGAGGCCCCGGCACGGCCGACGCAAGCGCTGGGGATAACCGGAGATTGCGTATGCTGACCCAATGTCAGTCTGTTAATACGTGAGGCTTCAGTTAGTGTTGAGAGGCGTCAACCCCGTTGCCTTGATGAGTTTTCCATTCGACGGCGCCGCCAAATATTGGATGAACGCTTTGGCATCGGCGCTACGCTTGCTGCCTTTGACGATGGCTGCTGCGTACGGTGTGATGCGCTGTAGTTCGTCAGGCAGCTCAGCGACGATGTCGATACCGTGGACTGGCTGGAGCTCACTATGTTGCTGGCATCCGAATGCAGCTTCCCCTTTCGCCAGTATCTCTCCGACGGGTGTCGCCGGGATTTGCTTGCCCTTCTTTTTCACTTCCGCCTCGATCCCCAGGCGAGCCAGGAGCTCGCCCTGAATGTACTCGCCGCTCGCACTGTCGGACCATGCGATGGAAGGGGCGTCGAGAAAGGCCTGACGCACCGACGCCACGGTGCGCAAGTCGGGTCGGGGTTTGCCGGCAGGCACAGCGCAGGCAATCCTGGAATTGGCGATAACGACTTTGCTACCGGGTTCCAGCTTGCCGCTATCCATCAGTTTATCTAGCGCACCCCCCACCATGATCACCACTTCGATCGGTTCCGCACGTGCCAAGCGGGCGGGGATCGCGTTGTTGGTCTTGCCCATGGACGGCCCGAATGTGAGAGTGACCGGACCCGAAGGGTTTTCTTTGTTGTAGCGGCTCGTAAGCTCCTTGGCTGCCTCAGCGAAGCCTCCGGAGGTGACGGCGATAAGGTCGCTTGCGTGTGCAGGCGAGGACAAGAGCAGTGCGAGTACGGAGACCGAGGTGCAGGCGAACCGTGCGGCGATGCTGCTGCTGGGGTCTGGGCGTGCTGTGAGGGGTCGTTTCATTGTCGTTCTGCGGCAGGGTTTGGGCGCATCTATACTCGCCGGACATCAGCATTTTTGCAATTGCAATGTCTGCAATGAACATTCCATGAAACAGAACGATCTCGATCTGAACCAACTTAGAGCCTTCCTTGAAGTTGCCGACAGGAAGAGCTTTCGGCGGGCGGCAGAGGAGCTCTGCATTTCGGCTCCGGCGTTAAGCCGACGTGTAGAGCTGTTGGAAGAGCGATTGGGCGCGCGGTTGCTGGCGCGCACTTCGCGCTCCGTGCGATTGACCGAGGTTGGGGCTTCGTACCGGGATAGGGCGCGTGCTGCGCTAGACGACCTCGATGCTGCGACAAATTTCGTAAGACGGACAGCGGCGGGGTCGTCCGGACGGGTGACCGTGTCCTGCATTCCGTCTGTGGCATCAGGAGTCATTCCAAAGGCGCTGCTCGCCGCCGAAGAAGGCCCGCCGGGAGTCCGCGTGCGCGTCATCGACGATTCGGCCGCCATCGCCATTGCCAAGGTGCGGGATGGCGAGGCGGATTTCGGGGTCGCTTTCCTGCCGGAGCCGGTGGCAGAGACGGTTTTCGACCCAGTGGTGGAGGATCCCTTCGTACTGGTTGTCGCCAAGAGCCACCGGCTTGCCACACATCGAAGCGTCCGATTGGCGTCCCTCGGCGATGAGACCTGGATCGCGCTAGGCCGGAATAGCGGAAACCGACATCTCGTCAATCGCGCGCTTGCAGACCATGGCATCTATCTGCCCTATACACATGAGGCGGCTCACATCGCGTCGCTGTTGGCGCTCGTGGAAGCCGGCATCGGTATTGCCCTGTTGCCGAGGCTTGCCGCACGAAGCAATGCGAATACAAGGGTCATCAAACTGTCGGACTTCTCGCTCGCCCGGACAATCGGCATTGTGAGCAATCCGGCGCGACGTCTTTCCCCGCATGCGGAGGTCTTCCGGAACAGGGTTGAGGCTAGCCTCCGGAGCGCGTGGGTTTCGGATCGCGCTGTCAGCCGTCCGAGCGACAGGTGACTTAACATCCACAGCCGTAAACGGCATCGGCACGGATAGACCCATCCCATTTCCCCTGAAACATCTGGTTACATTTGGCGATCCGGCACGCTCTTGAAGAGCTTGCGTGCCGTCTCTATTTCGCTCGCTGCCAGCCATGGCAGACTTTCGATGTGCGAGTTGTTGCCAGGCGCGTCGATAGTCAGGTTCTTATATTGGTGATCTGTTATCGCTAAGGAGATGGAAATGAAGATTCGTCCCCTCGACGACCGGGTTATCGTCAAGCGAATCGAACAGCAGCGGCCCGCGGTCTCGGGCATCGTGATGCCTGAGTCCGCTACTGAAACGCCCGAACAGGGCGAACTCGCAGCGGTCGGCAGAGGCCCGCAGCTCCAGGACGGAACGAAGGGCCCGCCCCAACTGAAGGTTGGGAACCTCGTAGTCTTCCGGAAGCATGTTGGGCAGACCGTGCAGGCGGACGGCGAAGCGCTGCTCGTCATGCGTGAGGTAGACGCCGTGGGCGTTCTCAACGGTCAGGCGGATATAGCTTCGCAGCCTTTGCAGGCTGCCTGACCCAGGCAAACCAAGGTTTAACGCACTCACCCCGGGCAGGTGGCATACAAGGCAAAGTCTTGTCCCGACGAGGTCGACTCGTTTATTGCTCCTTTGAATGGGGATGTGCTCCGGTTTGGCTGGAGCAATCAGATCGTCATGATGTCTGTGGGTGCATTTTCTTGAAATAAAGCCGAAGTGAAAGGCAGCGGCTGGGTGTCTTTTGAGACTCTTGAAGTTGCCGTTTTCTGTTGCTATTTTTATTTCCGCTCAGGCAGTCGCGATGTCGCGCTGCGTGTTTCTGTTTGTTTGCCGGGCAGTGAGGGCAGGTGAATGGGAGCGCGTGATGCCCCTCACTCCTCGCTGCGCTCCACAGGAGGATACGACCATGACTGACGCACTCTTCGGAACCGATCTCTTCGACGAGTTCGATCGTCTGCAAAGGCAGATGACCGGCCTGTTTGGAGGGTTTCCTTCCAGCATCCGCGCCGGCCGCACTGGCGCATTTCCTGCCATAAACATCGGAGCCACTGACGACTCGATCGAGATCGTGGCTTTTGCTCCTGGACTCAAGCAGGAAGACATTGAAGTCACCATTGACCGTGGTCTGTTGACGATCAGCGGCGAACGACGGCCGCTCTGGCAGCACGATATGCCGGAGTCAAGGCGTTACGCGCAGGAGCGCTTTGTCGGCGCGTTCAGAAGGGTCATTGAATTGCCCGAGGGCGCGGATCCTGACAAGGTCCAGGCACGCTATGCCAACGGTTGTCTTTCAGTGAGCGTGGGTAAGCGCGAGGCGTCGAGGCCGCGTGCAATCACCGTTCAATAACGTGAAGGAGGCTGCCATGAACGATAACACCCAACTCGCACAACGTAACGATGGTGCCGTGGTCCAACGCCCTGAAGAGAAGGGCGCGCGGAAAATCACCTTGGTCCCTGCAGTGGACATTGTGGAAGACGTCAACGGCGTGACGCTGTGGGCTGACCTGCCTGGCGTGAGCCGCGAGAACCTCCAGGTCAGTTTCAACGACGGTGCTCTGCATATCGAAGGGCAAGCGATTGTGCCGACGCCCTCGAATCTTCGTGTGCAACATGCGGAAATCCGTCAGCCTCACTTTGCGAGATCGTTCTCCTTAAGTCCGGATCTGGATGCTGCTCAGATCGGCGCGGTGTTGCAAGACGGCGTGCTGAAACTGACTATCCCTAGACGTGAGGAAGCGAGACCGCGCCGGATCCCGATCAACCTGGCTTAGGCGCTTGGTGTCCTAACGGATCATTCGACGTTCGGGGACATCCAATAGCGGTGTTTCACGGCATACGAAGCGCCACCGCCCGTACAGTTCCTTCGGTCAGTACGAGGCGCGGCAAAGCCGACCAAGGCGAATCTTCACGTTCGCCTTGGTCGGAATGCTTCACAGCCTGGGTTCGCTCCGGCAAATCGACGGGAACCCTGGCGATCGGAAAGCGCATTCCACGCGTAGAGACAAATATCAGATTGACGCACAGAGGTTGTCATGGAATTCGATACCGACTGGATTACATTAGGCCCTCACCGTATAAGGCTACGCTGCGTTCGCGGGTTTCCGACCGAGAAGATGCGCAGTATTGCAGAGCTCGCTCGCCTCGCAATCGAGCACAACATGAGCGCCGCGGCACGGTTGCTCGAAGTCGTTGCGGATCGCTCGAATGCGTATTCGATAAGCATTGGCACGACGTTTCCTAAAGACAAGGATGTGGTGCCTGATCTCGAGATGGCGCTCGCCACGATATTCGGCCTGAAGCCAGATCAGATCAATATGGAGGTCACAGTCGTCAGTCAGGCTGAAGTCGACCTTCACTTTGGCGTGTACGAACGTATGCTGGCGGAGCGGATCGGGATCGTGCCCCTGATTCAGTGATTCAGAGCACTGAGGCTTGCTCACGGAGCCAGCGGATGCGGCCCGCGGCATGGGTCATATTTTCCTATTTTGATTAGTGAGCCTGCAAAAGGTAGCCTGACGTACCATCCCAGAGCAATTTCACTGCCGTGATTACCAGTAGTCCGTAGCAGGCCCGGTACATCTGGCGCTGATCGAGCCGCCCATGCAGGCGCCAGCCCAACCAGACACCGGCGGGAACGGCAAGCAGGCAGATCGCCATCAACGTCCAGACGGCACCAACGGGCCTGGCCAGCGCCAGCCATGGCACGGCCTTGAGGATGTTTCCCACCGTAAAGAACATGCTGGTCGTTCCGGCATAGACCTGCTTGCTCAGGTCCAGCGGCAGCAGGTACATCGCCAGCGGCGGCCCGCCCGAGTGGGCGACCATGGTTGTGATCCCTGACGTGAGGCCCGCCGCCACGGCCTTTGGCGAGGAGCGGGCCTGCACCGCGACGTCGCTGCCCCGCAAGAGCCATAGTCCGACAAAGCTCAGTGTGACCACGGCCATGACGATGGAGATGGCACGGTGGTCCAGCACCCGAAACAGAAAGTAGCCGACCCCGATGCCGACCACCAGCCCCGGCACCAGCAAGAGCAGATCGGGCCTGGACCACGTCGAGGGCTTCCAGTAGCGCAGGCTGAACAGGTCCATCGCAATGAACAGCGGCGCCAGCAGGCCGCCCGCCGATACGGGATCCATCACCAGCGACAGCAAGGGAATGCCGACGATGGCAAAGCCGCCACCGAAAGCGCCTTTCATGAAACAGATCAGGAAGACGCCGGCAAAGGTGACGAGGATGGTGGTGATATTCAGTTCCATGATGGCATTGGCAAAGGCTTGGGGCTGACGGCTAAAGGCTGGAACCATCGTAGGTTTGTTAGGCAATACAATCAAATCATTGTCATGGATACAACTTCGGCGACCTCGTCCGCCGGCGACCGGTGCTCCCCGTGGTGCGTGATATGATTCGCACGCGAATTAAATCGATTAACGCCGGCCGGAACATGAAACATCGCCTTGTCTATCTCCTGAACGTTGGTCACCGACGGCTGCAGCGCTGGTCGCAGGCGCGTGCCGCCCGTGGTGGCGTAACGGCGGCGCAATCGGGGTTGCTGTTCTTTCTGGGGACGCACGACGGGGCGCTCATGAGCGAAGCCGCGGCAGCGCTGGACCTTGGCGCGCCGGGGATGAGCGGCCTGGCCGACCGTACGGAAAGAGCTGGCCTGATCGAACGCCGGGCGGACGAGAACGACGGCCGGGCATCGCGGCTGTGGCTCACGGATGCAGGGCGCTCCGCGCGCCAGCGCGCCAAGGCCGGCATGACGGATCTCAACGCCAGGCTGACCGAGGGCTTTACCGAAGCCGAGATCGATGTTGTGGCGCGGTGGCTGACCAGCCTGCAGACCAGGTTTCCTATTGCCGGGGATGAGGGCGACGGGGGCGACGGGGGCGACGAGCGCGACGACTAACTAGGCGACGCCCAGCCTGGTCCAAGGCTGGGCAGCACGATGCCGCCTAGTGCTGGCTGACTTTCGAGAAGTCCGGCTTGCGTTTTTCGGCAAAGGCCGCGAATGCCTCGCGGGCTTCCGCGCTCGTCAGCCGCTCCTGGAATTTCGCGCTCTCGGTGTCCATTTGCGTCACCAGCATCTCGGCCTGGCGCATCAGCGCTTTCATGGCGCTTAGCGAGCCGGCAGGCTTGGCTGCGATGCGCTCGGCCATCCGGCGTGCCTCGGTGCGGAGCTGGTCATTGGCGCATACCCTGTTGGCGATGCCCCAGGCCAGCGCGGTCTGCGCGTCGAGCGGATCGCCCATGGCAAACATCTCGAAGGCCCTCGCGTGGCCGATGCGCAACGGCAGCAGATAGCTCGAGGCTGCTTCTGGCACCAGCGCCAGGTTCACGAACGGCGTGATGAGTTGCGCATCCTGGGCCAGCAGCACGTAATCGCAATGCAGCAGCATCGTGGTGCCCACGCCCACCGCCTTGCCATGGACCGCAGCAACGATGGGCACCGTCGACTTCGCCAGTGCATGCAGAAAGCGGTGGACATGCCGTTCGCTGGGCCCCTTTCCCACGGCAATCGCCGCGAATTCGCCTACATCGTTCCCCGCAGTGAACATGTCGCCATCTCCTTGTACCAGCACCACGCGGACATTGCCGTCGTGCTCGGCGCCCTCGATGGTGTCGGCAAGGGTGCCGTACATGCCGTTGGTGAGGGCATTTTTCTTGTCTGGCCGGGAAAGCGTGATGGTCAGGATGCCATCCGTCAGGTCAACTTGAATTTCCGGGGTCATGCGCGGCTCCGTTGGTTTAAGTTCGTGTGCGAAGTATATAGATGATTCGCGTGCGAAGTAAACTGCGATGCCGGGGCACGGGTGAAAACCCGGATTTTGTGCGTTGAGCGGATCGACGCTCATAATCAGCACATTCCGAAAATTGTCGCGTATTCCTTCACCATGCCTCGATACCGCTACAAGCAACTGGTCGACCAGCTCGCCGCAGACATACAGGAAGGCCGCATGCGTCCGGGCAGCCGGTTGCCGACCCACCGTGAACTTGCCGCGCGCGAAGGGCTGGCTCTGGTCACGGCGACCCGCGTCTATGCGGAACTGCGGGCCATGGGGCTGGTCAGCGGCGAGACCGGACGGGGCACGTTCGTGAAAGAACCGCTTCCGCGTGGACATGGCATCGACCTCCAACCGTGGAGCGACGACACGGTCGACCTCAGCTTCAACAATCCGTCGATCCCCGGGCAGGGCGATCTTCTGAGAGCGGCACTGCGTGACCTGGCCGGCGCCGGCAACCTTGAGGCGTTGCTCAAATACCATCCGCATGGCGGCCGAATGCATGACCGCGAGACGATGGCCCGGCATCTTGTCGGACGCGGATTGCCCGCGACCGCGGAGAACACGGTGCTCGTAAGCGGCGGGCAGCATGGCTTGACAGTCACGGCGATGGCGTTGCTGGAGCCCGGAGACGTGGTCGCAGTCGACGCGCTGACTTACCCAGGATTCAAGCTCACCGCCGAAGCCTGCCGGCTGGAATTGGTAGCGATTCCAGCGGGCACCAAGGGCCCGGACCTGGACGCATTGGCCGGCATGTGCCGGCAACGCAGGGTGCGGGCCGTGTATACGATGCCGACGCTGCACAATCCGCTTGGCTGGGTCATGAGTGCGCGCCGGCGGCGCGATCTGGTTGCCATTGCGCGCCAGCATGGGCTTATCCTGATCGAGGATGCCGCATATGCGTTCCTGGAAGCCGGCGCTCCGCAGCCATTGGCTGCATTGGCGCCCGAATTGACCGTATATGTGTCGAGCCTCTCCAAGAGTGTGGCAACCGGCCTGCGTGTCGGATCACTGTGCGCCCCGCAGGCGTGGATTCCGAAATTCGAGCGCACGATCCGCGCAACCACCTGGCATACGCCACCCACGATGACTGCGATTGCCTGTGGCTGGATCGAAGACGGGACGGTCGCACGGCTGGAGGCTGAAAAGCGAAGTGATGCCGCGATACGCCAGGGCATCGTGACCGAAGTGCTTGGGCACCTCGATCTCATTCGACATCCCGCGTCCTACTTCGTCTGGCTGCCGTTGCCAGAAGATGCGCGAGCCGATGCCATCGCGAAGACCTTGCTCGACCAGCACATCTCCGTATCTACTGCGCATCCCTACGTCGTCTCGAAACATGTGCCGCGCGCGATCCGCCTGGCACTCGGGTCCGTCAGTCTTGACACGCTCCGGAAGGCGCTGCGGACCGTAGCAAGGGTCGTAGACGATCATGCGTACCGGTAGCTGGTACGGGCCAGGGCTTCGTCCACCCACCCGATCTTACCTATTCGTCTGCGCATTGAAGCCTGGACGCTAGCCGCGATAGCGATAGCCGTCAGGCGAGCGACGCCGGCGTCGGTGCCGATGCCGGGCGCCGCTAAACTGCCTCGTCGTCCGGATGTCTACCGGTATCCATATGACGATGTTCGCCGGCAGAGTCGGGGCCGTTGTCGGAAGTTGCGGGTCGCATTCGACCGGATCGCAAGCGGCTTCGCGCTCGCCATGTGACCGCATTGTTCGGCATGCGTGCAACAGTCGAAGCATCGCCTCGATGTTCGGCCCGCGAGGCCGGTCGTCGGCCTGTTCTGCTTGAGTTAGCGGGTTTGGTGGGTCAAGCGGTGCCCGGGATGGCTTGACCTGTGCCTTCAGGAGGGCCTGAAATTCCTGGCTTGAGGCCAGTGCGTGCGTGCTGTGATGGCCGCGTGGGCCACTCACGGCATTCAGGCACACGTAGCAAGCCGGCGGCAGGGCGGGGACGCTAGTCATGGATGCTTCCCAATCTAGATCCGGCGCAGGGAACGCAGCATCCACCACAACTGCAGCGAAGCCCCCACAATAAAGATTCCTAGCCATGCCGCGAGGGCCCCACGCACGATGGGAGAATCAGGGCCGGTGGCCAGCGGATGCGCGACAGGCAAACGGGTCAACGTTTCGTTGATCCCCGGAACCAGCAATAGAAAGAAGGTGAACGAAAAGCCGAACTGAGCCAGGTATCTACCTGCCCGGCCGAACAGGGACAGTCGTGGAACGAGCAACGCGCCAGTCGCTGTCAACAACGCAAGCAGGCCCAAGGCGTGGCCGGCATTGAAGCCGCCGGTGCTGGACAAGCCGAAGGACGTGAGCACGGACAATGCCAATCCGCCCAGATAGACCCGGCCCGAACGCCGGGTTGGACCGATCGAGCCGTAGCGGACAAAGCTGTACAGGCCCGCTGCGAACGGCACCAGACTAATAGCGGTATGAACAGCGCCAAGCGTGGAAAGGGGATGTGGCATGGGGAATTCCTGTTCAAAGAACAAACCAACTAGTTGGTTGGTTGATGAGGTGAAAAAAAATCGTTTAGCCCGCTGAGCAGGGCTAAACGATCCGTTTCAGAGACTCAGACGGCCGATGGCTGCCTGCGCGATGTTTTGAAAGGACTTGGGGTCGCCGAGGGCGCGAGCTGTCAGCATGGCGCCATGCACCGTGGACATGAAAGTCTGGGCTTCAACGAGCGCGTTGCCCTGCACGCGCAACTGCCCCTTGCTTGCGCCCTGTTTCAGAACCCCTGCGATCCACGCCGTCAGATCCTGGAAATAGCCTTGCACCTCAACGGCAATTTCAGGCGGAATCATCGGGCATTCCGCCGCCAGCATCGCGCAAATGCACATCGTCGAGGAACCGTCGCGTATGCATCGGGCCCAGTAATCTGCGTAGGCCTTCAACTGCGCCAATGGATCATCGCCGATGTGGCGCTGCAGTGCCGCGAGCCCCTCCTTTGACTGCTGACGATGGCGCATGACGACCGTAAGGACCAGATCGGTTTTGCTCGGGAAGTGATGATGAATGCTGGCTTTGCCGATACCTACCCGCTCGGACAGGTCCGCATAGCTGAAGCCGTTATAGCCGCCTGCTGCGAGTAACTGCCGGGCATGCTCGGCGATTTCGATGGCTCGGGGTGAAAGTTCCGCGATCATGAATGAAGGTTCTTCGTCCGCATGCGAGGCGATTGTTTGTCCCGGCATGTCTGAGCTGCATCGTTGATATGGTGAACCATCCTACTAGTTGGTTGGTGGGGGTGTCAAGTCGCCACGGAGCCGGGGAGGTTTTTGCACGGCCATGAAGTGGGCCACGCCGCCACGCAACTCCTCCGTGAACGAGGCCTTGAGATTGCACTTGGCAACGCGTCTTCGCCTTTCCGGACAACCCGAACGACCATTGGCTTCTCAGTCAAGGTGCATCGGCGACCGCAACGCGACGGGCTACGGGCCGGCCTTCCTCATGTACCCGTTGTATCTCATTTTCCGGCGGAGGCTAAAAGTATCGCCCCCGGCTCAAAATCGAACCTCGACCATAGCGTCCGCCGTCGTCGGAAATTGATTCGTTCGTGAATGCGATATAGCTATGACCCGCCATTCGTGTGAGTTCCGCTTATTGCCGCCCACGCTTTGCCGGGGACGCGCTGCCGCTAGAATTGGCCAATTGCTTCCGTGAAGCCTCCACGTCACATGTCATCTGACCAAACCTCCGCGGCCCGTGCGTGGGCTTACATTGCCGCGAGATCTGCGGGCCAACCCGTCGATCCAGGCTGGCGCGTAACCCTGAACTTCCACCCTGATCGGATGTTTCGCGGGCGGCCGCTGCTGGCGGTGATGGCTGAAGATGGCGTTTATCGATCCCAGTTCGAAACTGGCACCAGTAATGGCGGGCTGACCGCCTACCCCCGTGGCGACCGGTGGCACTGGGAAAGCCGGATCTTCGGGCGGGCCTATGACGCAGCACCACCATCTGAGCGGCCACGCTATGGCGCGCTGAATCTGGGTCATGCAGCAGCCGGCGCAGCGCCACGCTTCGGGTCGGCGCATCTGCGGCTTCATTCCGGCGTGATGAGTCGCACGACGTTTTGCTACCCGGACAGCGTCGACGAGCCTGGTCACTTCGGCGTGTTTGACCGTTTTGCCCTTGCCGAACGACTGGCTGCCGCGGCGGGGCAGGTCGATCCCCTTGACCATTACATCGAGGCTCATGTTCACGGAGGGGTGTTAATCGCACGCGACGTGGAGGCCATCGTACTCGACCCATCATTCCGGGATACGGACGTCGAGGCGCTTGCCCATGCATTGCCATGTCGTGTCGAATGGCACGCTGGCTTTCGCGCGGGAGCTGATTTGCTGCGCCGACAGCACGAGTACCGCGGTCCAGCCGCCGCGGAGCTTGCGGCGACCCTGGCAGGCACACAACTGCTAACGCCGGCGCGAATTGGGGAGGCCGTGCGCGTCGGCCAGCACGATCCGCAGACCCTCAAACAGGTGTGGCACTGTCTGGCGCGTTTTGGCAACTGCAATCCCCGCTGAGCGATGCTCGCCGTGGTTCACACGGCCGCGTGACGGGAGAAGAGCGCGATGGAGAATGCCCGCTCGAACGGCCAGCCCGAGGGTAGATTGCGTGCAGCCGGTCCAAACTACATTGCGTTGGCGGGCAATACAGTCAGGCCGGAAGCCCCGCTCGACGTGGTGCGGCGTTCACTTCTGAGAATGCCGTTCTCGTCAAATTCGAGCACGACGGTCGACGACCTGATCTCGCCTCCGGAAAAGAGCGGGCCAATGAACGGGATAAAACTCTCAGGGTGGGGACGGGATGTTGCGAAGGAATAAATCAGGATGGTTGACCCTGTCTTCAGCGTGACCCGGGATGAGGGCGTTCCGAGCTGGTTGGTCACATCGTCGATGGTGGAAAAGCCAAGCAGGAAGTTCGACAACTGCTCCGGCCGTATGTCGACGCCAGTTGAAACACAGCCGGCCAACATAAAGGACAGCGCGGTCAGCGCGTGAATGAGCTTCATGTTGTCGAGCCTCGATGTCATTGCCTGACGAAGATCCAAAGAGCATGGGGTCTTGCCTGGCGTCTCCTTTCCCAAGGATAGAGCCTTCGCCGGTTCTTTTTTGGAACATTGCGAACGGCGCCGGCACTGGCAGTGTCGCCTTATGGCCGGACTGAGGCCCTCGGGCTATCTGCTGCATGGCCCGCCGGCTCAGGGACGAATCCCAACCCTTACTGGCCCATGGGGACGTGAAAGGCGACGGCAGTACACGGTCCCTCACACTTTCCGGGGCACCCAAATTCGGTAGCAGTGCTTACAAAGCGTCGTCGCGGAGTGTACTTTTATCGGGAGATCTCAAGCCTGAGACGGCGGCGGCGACGATATTCATGGCGGCCTCAAATTTGAAGTGCAACACCTTGCCATTCGGTAAGGTGTGATTAATGACGAGAACGAAGTACCAACAACTACAACCTGAAGAACGCATGCGCATCGAGATTTGGAAGGCCGAAGATGTCAGCCTGCGAGCCATGGCTCGCAGGCTTGGCCGCGCGCCTTCGACACTGATGCGGGAGCTTCGCCGCAATGCCACCGCCCGTTGCGGCTATGGCGCAATGAGCGCGCAAGCCTGCCGTACGCAACGCCTCAAGGCCAGCCGTCCAGTCGCCAAGCTCGCTCCTGATGGCGTACTGTGGGGCGTGGTGCACCACTTCCTCGATCAGAAGTGGTCGCCCCAGGAAATCTCCGCTACGCTCAAGCGGGCCTTTCCTGATCAACCCGACCTCAACGTGTCCCACGAGACCATCTACAACGCCATCTACGCATACCCGCGGGGTGAGCTGCGCCGCCAGCTCATCGCCTGCTTGCGACAGGCCCGAACCAAACGTCTGCCGCGCTCGCGTGGAACCGACCGGCGCGGCCAGATTCCCGACATGGTCAGCATCCACGTGCGCCCGCCCGAGGTCAACGACCGGCTCATGCCCGGGCACTGGGAGGGCGACCTCGTCAAGGGTGCGGGCAACCAATCCGCCGTAGGTGTGCTGGTCGAGCGTATGAGCCGCGCCGTACTGCTGGTCAAGATGCCGGACGCCACCGCTGCATCGGCTCTGGCCGGCTTCACCGGGAAGCTGCAAGCCCTGGTGGCCCCGCTGCGCCAGACCCTGACCTACGACCAGGGTCGAGAGATGGCCCGGCACGCCGAACTGAGCGCCGCCACTGGCGTGCGCGTGTACTTCTGCGACCCGCATAGCCCCTGGCAGCGCGGCACCTGTGAGAACACCAATGGTCTGCTGCGCCAGTACTTACCCAAGGGCACCGACCTGTCCGTCTACTCGCAGGAGGAACTTGACGCCATCGCCGACAGCCTCAACGGCCGCCCGCGCAAAACCCTGAACTGGCACTCCCCGCTACAAGTCCTCGCTCAGGTTCTGGCCAATCCCACGGACCGGCTTCCTGTTCAATAACTGAGGGGTGTTGCACTTCGCACTTGAAACCGCCCATCATCAATATCGAATAGCCGCATCCTGTGGTCCGATGGCTATCTTGAGAAATTCGACCCTGAATCGGATATCGCCACCCCTTAGTCGGGCTACAACAGCAGGGGCGCGGGGCTCCTGTTCTCGCGCCCACAGCATTTGGCGGTTATGTACCGGTCTTGCCATCTTGACAGCGCAATATCTGCTAACCGCTCAAGGGCGAACCTGGATGCCGCCACGAATCATTGGCGCTGCATTGTTCTTGCTATCCGAAGCCAAGTCGCCGTTTCGACTTGCCCGGCGGGCCGTGTCATGGTGCGCACGGAAGCCGCATATATCGGCTCAACAGTTACTCACACACGCCTATGCGCCGAGCGCGTAAGGGCGAGTCATGACTTCGAGCAAATGGCCGTCAGGATCATCGAAATACACTCCGCGGCCACCGTTGTGTAGATAGGTTTCGCTGGCACGTTGCTTCCCCGGATCGGCCCAATAGCGAAGCCCTCGGTCTCGAATGCGAGAGAAGACCTGGTCGAACTCGCCATCACTGATCAGAAACGCGTAATGCTGCATGGAAATCGCACCTTCGCGTTCGAAGAAGTCCAGCGAAACACCGTTGTCGAGTTTGACCACCAGCATATGCCCAAACTCTACAGGGGCTGGCAGACCCAGAATGTCCACCAGAAACTGCGCCGACTTCTGTTTGTCGCCGCACCAGACGATCGTGTGATTAAGCTGTACGCTCATGGTGCCCCCGGCCGATATGCTTGTTACGACGCAGTCTACGCCGGATCTCGCCCGATATAAAACACAACGGCTACCGACCGTCCCTAGCACCATGATATTGGGAGAGGGGTCCTGGCGTAGGACGAAGCCGGACATCAGATGCCGACGCAATGGGGGACTATAGAAGACCAATCAAAGAGTCTCTATGTTTCCCCCCGCCCACAGCCGCGCGTCAAATATTCCCCCAGATCAACGGGATCTGTTCCTTGCCTTCGTGGATACGGTGGCCGACTATGCAATCGTTCTCCTCGATACAAATGGCGTCATTACGAGCTGGAATCGGGGGGCGCGACGCATGCTTGGATACGACGCATCTGAGGCCATTGGCTTGCACTTCTCGCGGCTATACACCGAAGACGCGGTCGCGCGAGGTTGGCCGCAGAAGGCACTCCTTCTGACTCAACGTCATCGCAAGCTTGAAGATGGCGGCTGGCTGATGCGTAAGGACGGCAGCCGCTTCTGGTGCAGCAACAGTATCACGGCGGTGCACAACAGTGACGATGTGCTGATCGGCATGGGAATGGTCATTCGGGACGTCACACAACAGATGGAGTCCTCCGAGCGATTACGGGAAAGCGAGTCGACTTTCCGGCTGCTTGTGCAGAACGTGTACGACTATGCAATCTTCATGCTCGACACGGAAGGCCGCGTCGCCAGTTGGAACGTTGGAGCCAACCGCATAAAGGGCTACGCGAGCCGGGAAATTGTCGGCCAGCATTTCTCAGTTTTCTACCCGCCCGAGGATCGGATGACGGGGAAGCCGGAACGCCTTCTTTCCATCGCGAGGGATCAGGGCCGTGTGGAGGATGAAGGCTGGCGTGTGCGAAAGGACGGCACTCAGTTTTGGGCGAGCGTTACGCTCACCGCCGTTTATGACGAGCATCATCAGTTGGTAGGCTTCGCGAAGATAACACGCGACATGAGTGAACGCAGACACCTGGAAGAAGTTGAATCGTCTGCGCGGAGAATGAATGAGTTCTTGGCTACGTTAGCTCACGAGCTCAGGAACCCTCTCGCCCCGATGTTCAACGCAACCGCGATCATTGAAAAACATCCGGACGACAGCGGCCTTGTCAAAGCCAATCTAAGCGTTGTCCTTCGGCAACTGCGTCACCTCAGCCGGCTGGTCGACGACCTATTGGATGTGGGCCGGATGGCTGTCGGGAAGCTGGAGTTGCGAAGCACAGTCATCCCGATTCAAGCGGTGCTTGAGACAGGGTTGGAGGCTTGCTTGCCGCTCTTGGCCGCAAAGCAACAGCGAATCAATTTGCAACTATGCGACGAGAACTTCCATGTTTTCGGCGACCTCACGCGTCTTAGTCAGGTCCTGCAAAACGTACTGAACAACGCGTCAAAATTTTCTGCCGAAGGCACGACGATAGCCGTAGAGTGTAAATCCTGGGACAAGATTGGCACGATTTCCATTACCGATCAGGGCCGCGGCATCCCGCACGATATGCTTTCGGACATCTTTAATCTGTTTGTTCAAGTCGATGAACCCGGCTATAGCGCAACGGGCGGCCTGGGTATCGGCCTTTCGCTGTGCAAATCGATCATCGAAAAGCATGCGGGTTCTATTAGCGCCACCAGCGCTGGGCCGGGAAAAGGCAGCACATTCACGATACAGTTGCCTATTGCGACGCAAGTGTCCGCACCAGAAGAACCCTATATGACCGAGCCTCCCGTAGCCGGAATGAGAATCCTCATTGTCGACGACAACCAGGATGCTGCAGACAGCCTTGGCATGCTTCTCCAAATGGACGGGCACGCTATAGAAGTTGCCTACGATGGTGTGTCTGCCATCCACAAGGTTTCCGCCTTTGTTCCCGATGTCGCGCTGATCGATCTGGCAATGCCCGATATGGATGGATACGAGTTGATCGAAGAGCTCCGCGAGTTTGCAAAATTGGACCATACGCGCTTCTACGCATTAACCGGATTCAGTGAGGCAGCCGTACGGGACCGTGTCGCTGAGGCGGGATTCAATGGCCACATTGTCAAACCAATCGATCCGGCTGCGCTAAAGAAGACGATCTTTCCCGTCGGATCTGGTAATCCGTAGCCGTATTCCTTTGTTCATCAAGGCCCGGTCGAGCCGGCGACTTCCAGCCTGCTTTCGGCAGGTGGAGGACGTACTGCCTCATACGAAGCTCTACACGCTTGGGCCGAAAACCATGGCGTTGAAGACGGTGGCGTAGCTGTAGTGGCAACCGGGCGCAGTCGGGGCGCCGACGCGTACGATGCGTAGCGCGCCATCGCACTTGTTTTGACTACCAGCCATGCAACCGGCTCCATTCGGTGATCTCGCCATCTTCAGCGAGAGCCTGGTAGGACGGAAACTGCGCGCCCGTGGAACAAGCGTGGTTGGGCAGGATACGCAGCCGTGTGCCGATCGGGAAGCGCTTGGCGATGTCGGTGTCCGTAGCATCCGCGCGCGACAGGATGCCATGCTCCTGATTTGCGCCACGGAGGATGTAGCCCGGAATGACTGCGCCTTCTACTCCGCACACTTGTCCATAGCCGAAGTCGCGTTTCTGGTTCTGTGTGCCTCGGTCGCGGCTCATGGCCATCCACCCGGCGTCCACAATGGCCCAGCCTTTTTCGGCTTGGTGTCCGATCACAGTGGTTATCACGCTCAGTGCGATGTCTTCGGTCGAACAAACGCCCACGTTGTGCATTACGAGGTCGAAGAAGACGTAAACGCCGGCGCGTACTTCTGTCACGCCTTGCAGGTGGTTCGCGGAGAGCGCCGTCGGCGTGGAGCCAACGCTGACCACCGGGCAGGGCAGGCCGGCTTCGCGCAGTCGATCGGCGGCGTAAACACAGCCCGCTCGCTCCTGCTCGGCCATCGCGACGAGTGCCTCCGGTGTATCGAGTTCATAGCTGGAACCGGCGTGCGTCATCACACCACCAAGACGCGCACCGCCTTCGTGCAGCACGGTCGCGACATCGATCAGTGCTGGCTCATCCGGGCGGATACCTGAGCGGTGGCCGTCGGTATCGATCTCGATCCAGACTTCGAAGACCTCATCGTTTTCAGCGCCGAAGGCAACGATGGCGCGAGCAGAGTCCACGCTGTCGGTCACGATCTTCAGGTCGCAGCCCCGGCGGCGGAGCGCCAAAGCTTGGGGCAGCTTGTTGGCCACCATGCCCACACCGTAGAGGATGTCGGTGATGCCGTCCTCAAAAAAATGAGCCGCCTCCTTCAGTGTGGAGACGGTAATGCCGCTGGCTCCCGCTGAAATCTGCGCACCTACGACCTGGGAGCACTTACTGGTTTTGGCGTGCGGGCGGAAGCGCACGCCAAGAGCTTCCATGCACGCCTGCATCCGTCGTATGTTCCGATGCATGCGCGAGGTGTCGACGACTGCTGCGGGAGTTTCCAACTTCATAAGCGACGCGGGGGAAATGTTCATGTCATCCATGATCTTGTCAGTCCAGGTATTGGCTCTTGGCCTTCAGTGCCGGTACGTCTTCGCGCAGGCCACGCGAGGCGCGACACCGCGCCGGACGAGATATCTCCGGCGGCAGGCAGGTCAAGCCCGACTGCCTGCATCTGCCGGCGAAATTGCGGATCGGCTGCCGCGGCCCAACGCGTCGCTGGGCCCTCCGGCGGGGAACGGCACAACCAGTGTGATAGGGCGTGTTGGGAAAGCGGGGCTCTGCGCCATCGCCTGGGCCGCCATGGCGAACAGGGCCACAGCGATCGCTTGCCCAAAGCGTTTCATCCTGAAAGACATGCGGGCCATAGCGAATCCTCTTAGTGGCTGGCAGCACGAAAGGACCGCAACCACGGCAGTGCCGGGGGCAGGGTCGAATATTCGACTTCCGGCGCCGGCGCGCCGACGGGCAACGCGAGGCCGACGCGGTTATGCCAATACGTGCGCAATCCCACCACTGAGGTACCGAACATGTCATAGCCGGAACCGGCGACGAAGGCCGCGTCGGGTGCCTGCACGCGGAGTTCCTGCAGGGCAAGCTGATACGGGCGCGGGTTCGGTTTGTAGTAGCCGGCTGCCTCGGAAGTGACCACTACATCCCAGTTGACTCCCAGCAGGCCGGCAGCGCGCTGGCCCAGGCGCTCGGAACAGTTAGTCACGACGGCCAGTTTGCAATGCGGCCGCAGTGCCTGAAGCAACTCGCGGGCGCCGTCCCACGGCGGCAATTCGACCCAGTGCGCTTCGAGTGCCGCCGGTGCCGTCGAAGGCAGGCCCACATGTTCCGCTGCTTCCCGCACCAATTGTTCATAACTCACGTAGGCGCCGCAGCCGTAGGTCCTCCGCAGGTACTCGGCCCGCCACGCGTGGCCCGCCGCCTCGGACCCGGCGGCCGAGTTCCAGAGGGTCCAGGAGTCCAGCAAGGCGGTGAGCAGGTCGAAAAGCACGGCACTCGGCCAGGCGGGCGATGGGGGGGGAGCAGGTATGTCCATGAGATCCTTTTTGCGAGCGGTTTGGGCGGCGGTGCACTGCCGTCAGAGGTTCCCAGTGTAGAAACGATAGTGTGGCTCGTGGTTAAATCTCGGAACATCAATCGTTAAGCTGAAGTGAATGATCCAGATCGAGGACTTGCGGCTGGTCGAGGCGCTGGCACAGTCGCCCTCGCTTAGCGCAGCGGCGCGAGCGCTTAATGTGACGCCCCCGGCATTGTCTGCGCGCCTGCGCAAGCTGGAGTCCATCCTGGGCCTTGCGCTTGCCACCCGCACTGCCCGGCGATTGAGCCTGACGCCCGAAGGCGAACGCTTCGCGCGTGAGAGCGCGGCGCTGCTGGCTCAGCTCAATGCGCTTCCCGAGTCTTTCAGGCGGGAGGACAGCCAGCTCACAGGAACGCTCCGTATTGCCGCCCCCTTTGGCTACGGACGGCACCATATCGCCCCACTGCTGGGGCGCTTTGCACTGGCCCATCCGGGTTTGCGCCTGCAGCTCGATTTGCATGAGACCCCCTGGCCAGACCGGCACGACTCGGATGCCGTGGTCCACATCGGCGCGGTGCGCGATTCATCCTGGATCGCCCGCACACTCGCCCCCAATGCACGCTGGCTGTGCGCCAGCCCGGCCTACTTGAGCCAGCACGGCACGCCTGCGCAGCCCCGCGACTTGCTCTCGCACGCCTGCATCTGCATCCGGGAGAACGACGAGGACGTGACGCTGTGGCGATTCCGCAGGCCAGGCGCCAGCGGAGGGCGGCGATCCCTGGCACGAGAGACCGTGCGTGTCGTGGCTGCCTATACCAGCAATGACGGCAGTATTGCGCGTCAGTGGGCAGAGCAGGGCCTGGGACTGGTGCTCCGTTCGGAATGGGACGTGGCCGACGCTGTCGCGCGCGGCAGACTGGTGCGGGTGCTGGCCGACTGGGAGTTTGACAGCGCGCCGGTGACATTGCTGGTGCCGACCCGTCGCGGACGTACGGCCCGTGTGCAAGCGGTAATGCAATTCCTGGAAGAGGAGTTGGGAGGCGACCGGCAGGTGCAGTGAGGTGCGCTGAACGTTGTGTTTGAGCGTAAACCCGCCAGCGCGGATCCAACGATGAACGCTGATCCGTGCTTCTTCATGATCCCAAACTTGGACCGGATGAACCTCACGCGTCGGGCGGCATGCAGTGACCCAGGTGGAAGCCCGAGATGGCGATCACTGTCTCCGCGTTTGGTCCTGTCCCCGGGAAGAAAAACCTCGTCGTCCCCCAAGCTCCAATGCCGACAATTCAATCTGGTGGACGCCCCGACATCCGAGAACGCCCCTGAACAATGGAGTGTTGGGGCCATCAGCATGTCGGTTTCCTAAAAACCTATACTGGTAGCGCCTGAGTTGGAACCGGAGCCCCGCCATGGCCAATCTTTCATTCTGTCACGCCGAAACCGACGCACGCGATCCCGTCGAGCCTCTGATCCTTGATCTTCTGGAATGGATAGGGCCTGATGCACGACCTTACATCGAGGTCATCGAAGCTTGGCGCACCTCATGTCCTCGCCTGCCGGTTTGGGAGGAAGCCAACGCCCGAGGCTATCTGACACGCATCCATTCGCCCGGTGGCGTCGCTGAAGTCAAAGTCAGCGAGGCCGGTGCCGCTCATTTGCGACTTAGGCGGGGCAGGTCCACGGGGAGTCCGCACTATTCGGCTTGAATGTCAGAGCAGAGCTTCCACCGCCCGGAATGGACATAGATATCGAATGTCCGGTTGAATCTACACCATAAAACGGTGGCCCAAAGAGCTGCCTGTGAGGTGCCACCGGTGTCAAATCGACACTAAAACTATCAAAGCGGCTTGGGGGAGTACAGCGCGCTTTGGAATTCCGGCACGTACTCGTACTTGAGCATCTTGCCGAGATTCAAGGACTTGATAAACGTCGATAGGCTCCCTTCAGTCAAGCCAAGGCTCACCGCGTCCGCACGCGTGCTCGAGGCATGGCTGAGCTGGCGTGAAGTTGCAAAGCCAGTGGTTAATTTCCCTTGCTGATCCACGTTAGTAAAGCTGTTGGTCACCATCGAGATCTTGCTCGAGAGATCACCCAGTTTTTCCGCGTCGATGGTGACATCGACTTTGCCGGTTTCGCTGTCGAGGATCTGGACAATGACTGACTTCTCCGTCTCGCGGTAGTTGATGCCTGTCAGCCATTTGGGCAGGTTATAGCCTACAACGCTCCGCACCCGCGCCAGCTCTGTGTTGACTGGAAGTTTCAGTACGTAGCCCCAGAAGTCCCCGGACATCGCCTGACTGATCAAGGTAAATGGCCCGAAGCTGGAACTGCCCGGCCGAGTCGTGATGACCGAGAGACCAATCTCGTTGTAAGCGTCGTTATCGCAAAAGTGGTAGGCGTACGCGGTGAGAGCGACAAGGCCCCGGCCCGGCCAGACCTGAAGCGGTTGCACCTTCTCGAGTACGTTCGCTGGCATCAATTCCCGCAACCTGTTCAGGTCGGCGGTGAATACGGCCGTCAACCTGCTGTTCCTGTAGTAGAAATTTGGCGAATAGGATTCGAAGCCAATATCCACCTTCTCCTTCTTGAGTTCCTTGAACCAGCTCAGGTCAACGTCCGGGGCTTCCGCTTCAATGACGGAAAGGGGAGGGTTGGAGCGATAGCGGTCATAAAGTCCGCCTTTTACCACAGGTACCTCATGGCCGGCGATATCGATCGTTGTGCTCTCAGCGTGCTGGATATCTGATGCGCCATCGGCCCAAACAGGGCTCAGGTTGGCGCTCAGAAGTACGCCGGTAGCCGCCGCTAGTCTTTTGATCTTCATGTTGTTGACGAGTAATACTTGAGTTGAGAAAGATGGTGGCGATCTGGATGGTCAGAAATGGGCGCGCTGGGTTATCCAGCGCCGATACTGACGAACGCGCCGAGCGTTGGAAACCTGCTGCAGGATCAGGGCACGCAGCGGTGACACCTTCGGATTAGTCGGCTTACCATGGCTGAGCTTGCGCAGTTGAAACTTGACTGCCGCCATGTTGGCCAGCGAGGCCAAGGGCTTGTTCTTCCAGGTTATCGGGCGTAGCACTGGCGCGCTGTCCTTACCATCACGCCAATCGCGTGGCAGATTGGGGTCGATCGCCAGGGCGGTGCCAATGCCAACCATGTCCACGCCGCTCTTGATCACCTCCTTGGCCACCGGCCAACGGCGGATACCTCCCGTGACCATCACCGGCATCTTTGCCACCGTGCGGATGTCGCGGGCGAACTGGGCAAAGTAGGCCTCCCGGGCGAGCGTGCTGCCGTCGCGGGCGTCGCCCTGCATGGCCGGTGCTTCGTAACTCCCGCCCGACAGTTCGACCAGATCAACGGCCAACTCATTAAGCAACTTCACAACCTGGCGAGCGTCTTCCGCGCTGAATCCACCGCGCTGAAAGTCGGCCGAGTTCAGCTTCACGGCAACCGCGAATCGAGGCGAAACCACAGCGCGTACGGCCTTTACGATTTCAATGAGCAGGCGGGCGCGGTTCTCAAGCGTGCCACCCCACTCATCCGTCCTTTGGTTGCTCAACGGTGAAAGGAATTGGCTCAGTAAATAGCCGTGTGCCGCGTGAATTTCGACGCCCGTGAAGCCGGCCTGCTCCGCCAGTTGGGCTGTATGGGCAAAGCGACGGACTACGTCCTCGATGACTTGGTGCGTCATCGCCCTTGGCGCGTTAAAGTGTCTCGACATGTTGCCCAGCTTCAATGGCACCGCAGAGGGCGCCCAGGTGGGCTGCCCGAGATTTGCAGGCATCTGTCGGCCCGGATGATTGATCTGCACCCAGAACTCCGCCCCGTTGGCCCGGCCGACCTGCGCCCAGCGCTTGAACCGGTCCAGATGTCGGGCGTCCTCCAGGACCACGCCGCCCGGCCCGGTCATTGCACGGCTGTCTACCATTACGTTGCCAGTGATCAACAGACCTGCGCCCCCTCCTGCCCAGGCTCTGTAAAGGCGCACCAGCTCCTCGGAAGGCGCGTGGTCTTCGTCTGCCATGTTCTCTTCCATAGCAGCTTTTGCGATGCGGTTCGGAATAGTCGAACCGTTGGGGAGTGCGAGTTTGTCGAACACGTTCATGGGGTCACCTCATTGATCGTGCGTCGACTCTAAGGTTAAAGTCAGCTTTAATGTCAACATCATTTTTGGGCTGACAGGGGACACTTCCGGTAGGTTCGGGAGGCTGGCAGCATGAGGAGTTGCTGGAAGCCCTTAGACGGAAGGTCGCCGAGGTCGATGACATGCAAAAGCGCCTTGAGCAGAACAAGGCACATCTGCTTGCTGCCATAAGCAGCATCGAAAGCCGACCCTTGGACATGACCTGCACCGACCGGACGAAGTGGGTACTGGACCGCCTTCGCAAAGACGACATCGTGCCGGTCAATGCAAAGGCGCGCGGCCCTGCAGGGACCTGATCCGGCAGGTGCCGGCGATCCGCTGGAACGGCTCGCCTATCCGTTTCCCGATATGTGCCCCGCCCAGCGACGACTCCAAATCCGCATTGTGAGCGACGCCAGAGGCGCACGAGCCGCCGCAATGGAGCCGATGCCCCATCCCCATAACGGAATGCTTGACCTTCATGTTAAGTTGAACCTTAGAGTTCTGGACTGAAGGTAGTGCAAGTGCGTTTAAGCATCGGGAAAGGGCCGCGACATGCGAAGCCGGTTTGATGCCGCCAATTCTGAGCGAAGGGTGAGGAAGACATGAAGATCGGAGAACTGGCGAAGCGTACCGGCCTCGCCCCATCGCGGATCCGCTTCTATGAAGGCATTGGACTTCTGAAGGTCGAGCGTCAGGCAAACGGTTACCGGAGCTATCCCACGCAGGCCGTGCTGCTTCTCAACCTGATCGCTACCGCGCAGCAGGCAGGCTTCACGCTCGACGAGATCCGTGCGCTGCTCCCTCCCGATCTGACGGAATGGAAACATGGTTCGCTGGTCGAGATGCTTCGCAACAAGGTGCGTGACATCGAGGCAATGGAGGCGCGGCTCGCGCAGAGCAAGGCGCACATTAATGCACTTCTGGCTGACATCGAGGATAAGCCGGTGGGAATCGACTGCGCAGCCAACGCGCAGCGGGTGCTGTCGCGCATACGCTCCGGGGAAATGCAAGGCTCGAGCCTGGCACCCGACGACGTCGCCACATTTCGAAAGGCGCGCCGGCGAGAAAGAGCAACTTGACGGACAGGCGACAACCATCGTCCTCACACGTCCATGCGATCGCCCGCTTAATGGCGAAACGTCATAAGAACCACGGATCAGGGCAAGGAAGCAACACATGAATCTGGACGTCAACAACCGGCCCGTCAGTGTCGAATGCGACGCGGCCACCCCCTTGCTCTGGGTGCTCCGCGACCATCTGAACCTTACGGGCACCAAATTTGGCTGCGGAGTGGCGGCCTGCGGCGCATGTACCGTGCATCTGGATGGGAACGCAGTGCGCTCCTGCGTTCTGCCCGTGGCAGCCGTCGCGGGAAAGCGCGTCACCACGATCGAAGGGCTGGCCGGGGCGCCGGGCAAGCGCCACGTGCTCCAGCAAGCGTGGATTGATGAGCAGGTGCCGCAATGCGGCTACTGCCAGTCGGGGATGCTGATGGCGGCGGCGGACCTGCTCGCCCGGCAGCCGGATCCAGACGATGCCGACATCGACGCGGCCATCACCAACATCTGCCGCTGCGGCACGTATCCGCGCGTGCGCACTGCCATCAAGCGCGCTGCGAAGGCGTTGCGAGAGGGGAGCGCATGAGCGCCGGCACAACTATCCCACGCCGCGGCCGGCGTCGCTTCCTGCTTGGCGCGCTCGGCTTGGGCGGCGCGCTGGTGGTCGGCTGGGGCGTGATGCCGCCGCGCAGCCGGCTCGGCGACGCCGCGGTATTCCCCGGGACGTCCGGCCAGATTGCGCTGAACGGCTGGATCAAGATCACACAGGAAGGGAACGTCATCCTCGCCATGCCGCGCGTGGAGATGGGGCAAGGTATCCACACTGCGCTGGCGATGCTGGCCGCCGAGGAGCTCGATATTCCGCTGGCGCGGGTGAGCATCGAGTCGTCTCCCATCGAGCGCATCTATGGGAATGTCGAGGTGATGGGCGTCAGTTCGCTGCCGCTCCATCCCGACGACGCGGACAAGGCCTGGGCGCGCGCGTTGCATTGGGTCATGGCCAAGAGCGCGCGCGAGATCGGCCTGATTATCACCGGCGGCAGCAGCAGCGTGGCCGACGGCTGGCAGCCGGTGCGCGAGGCCGCCGCCACTGCACGCGCCACGCTGGTGGAAGCGGCAGCGCGCGAATGGGGTGTGCAGGTGGCACAGGTCACCGTGCGGGAAGGCCAGCTCATCGGCCCCGGCGGCAGGCAGATGCCTTTCTCTGCTGTCGCGCAAAAGGCGCGCGATATGGGGCCACCATCAAACGTCAGGCTCAAGCCGGCTGCGCAGTATCAACTGATTGGCAAGCCGGCGCCGCGAAACGACATCGCCGGCAAGACGGATGGCAGCGCACGCTTTGCCATCGATGCGCGGCCACCCGGGATGTTGTACGCGGCAGTCGTCATGTGCCCGGTATTGGGTGGCAAGCTCAGGAAGTTCGAGTCGACAGCGGCGCTTGCGATGCCCGGCGTACAGTATGTCGTGCCGTTTGACGGCTCGACGGGCGGGGCGCCCGGCGTGGCGGTGGTGGCCGATCACTACTGGCAGGCACGTCAGGCGCTGGCAACGCTCGAACCCGTATGGGATAAGGGGCCCTACGCCACGCTCGATTCCGCCGGCATCCGGCGACAGCTCGTGGATGCGCTCGACAGCGACAAGGGTGGCTTTACCTACCGTTCGACGGGTGACAGCCTGAAAGCCTTTGCCAGCACGGACGGCGCAATGGTCGTCGAAGCCGAGTACAGCGCGCCTTACCTGGCGCATGCCGCCATGGAGCCGATCAACTGCACGGCCCAGGTGACCAAAGACCGCGTTCAGCTCTGGGCGCCAACCCAGGTGGCCACGCTGGCACAGCTCATCGCCGCCCGGGCAGCCGGCGTGAGCCGGCACCAGGTGCATATCGACATTCCGCTCATTGGTGGCGGCTTCGGACGGCGCCTGGAATCAGACTTCATCGGGCAGGCCGTATCGATCGCATGCAAGACCGAGGGCCGTCCGGTACAGGTGATCTGGTCGCGTGAGGACGACATCCGGCACGACTTCTATCGTCCACAGGCCATCGCAAGGCTGAAGGCTCGCGTCGAGCATGGCAAGGTGACGGCCATCGCCTCGCGCAGCGCCGGGCAGTCGATCCTGGCCGGGGAACTGGCGCGCTTGTTCGGCGCGCCGTCGGCCGACATCGATCGCTATACGGTCGAGGGGTTGTTCGACCTACCGTATGAGATCGCGCATGAGCATATCGCGCATGTGGCCGTGGATTTGCCGGTGCCGATCGGCTTCTGGCGCAGCGTCGGCCACTCCTACACCGGCTTTTTCCTGGAGGGCTTCCTGAACGACGTGGCCGCTGCCGCCGGGCTCGACCCGCTGGCGATGCGGCGCGACTTGCTCAAGTCGCACCCACGCGAACTGAAGGTGCTCGACACGGCCGCACAGGCGGCGGGCTGGGAGCAGCCACTGGCACCCGCCGCAGACGGATCCCCGCGTGCACGCGGCCTCGCGCTGCACAACGCATTTGGTTCCGTGGTGGCACAGGTGGCGGAGGTATCGCTCAAGGACGGCAAACCGCGTGTGCATCGCGTTGTCTGCGCCGTGGACTGCGGCACGGTGGTCAACCCGGGCATCGTTGCGCAGCAGATGGAGAGCGGGATCATCTTCGGGCTGACGGCAGCGCTGTACAGCCAGATCGAGATCAAGGACGGGCAGATCGTTCAGGCCAACTTCCCCGACTATCCCGTGATCAAGATGGCGGAGACACCCCTCATCGAGACCCACATCGTGCCGGGCACGGCAGAACCCAGCGGCGTCGGTGAAGTCGCCGTGCCGCCGATCGCGCCCGCCGTGGCACATGCCGTCGCTCAGCTCACTGGCAAGCCTGTTCGGCAACTGCCACTGGTGTAATGCAGCGGGACCTCCAAGGGTCTGGTCCGGCAGGCCACGCAGCCAGACTCGAACCGTCTCTGATCGAACCCGAAGCAGTCCATCGGTGGGCTCATACGAAAGATCGGCTGCGAATCTCAAAGCAGCCGTTCAATGCCTAAAGAGCGCGCGCGTTGCGAACGCTTGTGGATCCTGACTGGAGAATTGCGTTCGCGAATTCCACAAAGCCAGCTCCGCCTGGGCCGCGTGTGACCCATCGAGGAGGAATCGGCAATTGCGGAAGGTAATCGATCACCGTGCTCACGCCAGCCGTGTGTTCGAAAAACTCGAACATTGGCCCGTCGTTGGTGGAGTCACCGGAATAGGCGACCAACTCGCGGGCTGCTTCAGTGTCGATGCCGTACGTGCGGGCTAGTACGCGCAACGACATGGTCAACTTATCGTATCCGCCTACCCAGCCGAGGACCCAAAGGTTATTTATCGTCGCAGATGCTCCTGCTCGTCGGAGAGCATCGACGATGCGTTGATCGACGTCTGTTCCTGTGCGGAGATATGCGAGGCTCGTCAACCGGAACACTTGATCATCAGCCTGTTGTGCCTCAGGCACCGATTTTTCTACCTCCCGTGCCATTGTCCTTAGTTGTTCGCGTACGTGCTCAATTTTGTCGGGCGCATGCCAGTAATGCCGTTCGACACGGTGCCCGTCTGAACTCCGCCGCGAGAATAACCCGCCGTTTTCGGCAATGACGCCGTCGACGGGCCACATGCGGGCCATCTGGTCGCACCATCCGGCGGGGGCCGCGGTAACCGGTACCACGTGAACGCCGCTGGCTTGCAGTTGTGCGAGGGCAGTGTACGTTTCGGCAGGCAGGCGACCTTGATAGGTCAAGGTCTCGTCCATGTCCGTGAGGACGAATTGGACTTTCGAAAACTCATTGACGTTCACGGCCAGCAGATCGCGCAGGCTATTGGCCGGTACATCGGCATAGCGCCGATGCACCGTGACGCCGACGCAATTGACGAGCACGGACAAGTCCACATCCCGTGCCGCAGCGGCCAGGGATTCGTAGGTTTGTGGGGCGGTGTCTGCCAGGTCTGCCGCGACGGTGCGAACCTGAACGTTCAGCGTCTGCAGCTCATCCTGTAGTCGTTCAAGTTTGGACTGAGTGCGTGCTACCAGAATCAGGTTGAAGCCGTAGCGAGCGAGATCCTGTGCGAAGGCTTTACCCAATCCGTCGCTGGCGCCAGTGATTAACGCCCAGCCCCCGCGGCCGTAACGCTCGGTCAGGCGCGCTCCGGTCAAACGCTGCGGTAGCCAAAGATAGAGCCAAAGCCAGCGGGCCAGCTTGGCCAGCGCCCAGATCAAGAGTACCGCACCGCCAATTTGCAGTACAACATATGCATTAATCGCCATTGAAGGTCCTCCGGAACATGGGCGAGCCGCTATGTGTCACTCAACTTCCGTTACGGGGATGCGCTCGATGCGGCCCGGCGAAAGTGAGAATAGCCCGATGTTGCGGGGTCGATGGGCTGCTGTCATTTACAAATGTTCAGCGCTCCTGCTATTCAGGGCCGGCCCTCATCTTTCGCCGTATGCGGCTCAAATGCACCGGCGTCACGCCCAGATAGCTCGCCAGTATGTGTAAAGGAATGCGTGCGAGCTTGTCTGGTTGTGTTGCCAGCATGGTCTGGTAGCGCTGAGCCGGCGTTTGGCCAATGGCGCTGGCATAAAGGCTGATGTAGTCGACGAGGCGCTGTTGTGTGATTGCCAGCAGTTGGGACAGCAAGGCGGCATCGGACTGAACCATGGCAAGCACAGCATCCCGACCCAGCACGCGTAACTGGCACGCTTCCATGGTGATCAGGTCGAAGTCGCTGGGGGAACCGCCCACCAAGCTTTCCAGAGAGCTGACCATGTCACCTTCAAAGAAGAACTGAACGTTGGTTTCCCCGCCTTCGGCATTGCGCACGCATAGACGCACGGCCCCGGACTGTATGAGGTATACATATTTGGCGACCTCGCCAGCACGCAACAATGGCTTGTTAGGATCGACGTTGAGGTCTCTCCCGAATTCCAGAAAACGGTCGTGCAAGAATGTGCTCACGTGCATGGGCCGCAAATATGGCATAGGCGAGTTCGCAAGGCAAATCGACCGCCCCGTAGCCATATAACCCTCGGTCTACTTTGGAATGGGGATGTCGTCTCCTGGCGAAGCAGAACCGGGGCGTTTCAATCAGACCTGTAATGCCTTCTCGACAGGGCAGCCCTCGCACGATTTCCGGTCGTACAAGCGGCATGCCTGCCAGGCGTTATCCACGTCTTGTATCAAGGCTCCCTCTGGCTCTGGCGGTCAGAGGGCCTGCTGACGTGTCAGCCGCGCGCGGCAATGGATGCACGCGTCGCGCACCATGAAGTTCACCAGCGTCGGCGAAACGCCAAGCTGCGACGCGATGTCCTTCTGCGCCATGCCCTGCACGCGGCACATCTCGAACGCACGCTGCGTGCGCTCGGGCAACTCCGCCAGCGCCCCGGCCAGCGCGCACAGGGCCTGCCGGCCAATCACGATCAGGTCAGGCGATGTGGCCAGCGACGCCACATCCATGCCTTCGTCCTCAGGTGCCATCCATTTCTGTTCCAGCGTCTGTCGGCGGTAGGTGTCGATGGCCAGGTTGCGTACCGTCTGAAACAGGTAGCTCAGCCGGCAGCGGATGGCGCCATCGTCGGAGGTGTCGCGCAGCCGCAGAAAGGCGTCTTGCACCACGTCCTCGGCCAGGTCGCGCGAACCCACGATGCGCGCGGCGGCGCCGACCAGTGCGCGTCGGTGTTCCATGAACAACCCAAGCAGCGTCTCTCCGCCCATGGGCGGCGCCGGGCGGTTGGCAATTTCTGTTGCGGGAATCACGGGGGCGGCTCCATTGAGCATTACGACGATGTAATGCGAAGCGCCTACGTTAATAATAATGAGAATGAGTGTCAATTAACTAAAAAGTAACCCTGTTGTTACTTGAGGCGCAAGTTTTGCCACAGTTTCAGGATGTGAGACGCATTAAATTTCGCGGATTGCCGTTCGTCTGATGCGAAGCCGGAGGGGCGGGCGGCGGACTAAATATCCTCGCGGCCCGTTCGTCGCTATCCAGATGGACATCCGAGAATTCGCCGCGATGCGGCTACCTAGGCAACTCGCCAGCCCGGTGCCGGATGTGGCACTTTGGCAACTCGATCTGAAGGATGCCGTTGTGAGCCTTCCGGCGGCGACCAACTGCCTCAATGCCGCCGAGCGCGATCATGCCGCCGCGCTGCGCCGTCCGGCCGACCGGCTACGCTTCGTCGCCACGCGCAGCGCCTTGCGATGGCTGCTCGGACAAGCCCTCGATTGCGCGCTCGATGCGCTGACGCTGGAAACCGGGCCGCACGGCAAGCCGAGGCTGGCGATGCCCGGGGCGCCAGCGTTCAACGTGTCGCACGCGGGCGACCACGCCTGGATCGCGCTGACACAGGCGCGCCATGGTGGCGGAGAACAGGTGGGCGTCGATATCGAATGGATGGACCCGGCGCTGGACCCCGACACGCTGCGCGGCATAGCCGATCACTGCCTGACGCGGCGCGAACGCGCCTGGCTGGAATCGCTGCCGCCGCCAGCGACGCGGCACGGGTTCTTCACGCTCTGGACTGCCAAGGAGGCCTTGCTGAAGGCGCTGGGGGTTGGCATAGCCGATCACCTCCAGCATGTGTCGGTGGTGCCTGGCGCCGAAGGCGCGGTGCGCCGCCACGCCGTACTGCCCGAACCGGGGCAGGGGGCCGCGATGGCGCCCCATGAAGCGGCGCTGGCGAGGATCCAGCTATACGGGCTGCAGGCACCCGCGGGCTATGCGGCTGCAATGGCCTGGCTGCCGCCGGCCTGAACCGGTTGCGCGACCCAGCCGCGACCCGCGTGCAGCGCGTCGTGGAGGGCGCCCGCGATTTCCTCGGCGCGCGCCGGCAGTACCGACAGCAGCGTATCGCTGAGGCCGTGGCTGCTCTGGCAGAAGCCCTGCAGATACACGGGCACGGCCAGTTCGGGCGCGGCCTGCACACGGTAGTTGCGATCTACCGAGAAGTCACCCAGGTAGTCCGCCAACGGCGCCAGCAGACGGCGATGGCTTTCGCGCTCGTACCCGGTGGCCAGCACCACGGCATCGTAGCGGCGCGTCTCGCAATCGGCGGTGGCCGCCGTGCTGGGCGCCGTGCCGGCGACCGTCAGCTCCACGCCATGCGCCCCCGCGTGCGCGGCCTCCACGGCCTTGCACGTCAGCAGGTTTACGCGGAACTGGCCGCTGACCTTCTGGCGGTACAGCATCGCGTAGATGCGGTCAATCAGGTCTGCGTCGATCACCGAGTAGTTGGTGTTCAGGTACTCGTCGATCAGGCGGTCGCGGCCGGCCTGCGTCTGCTCGAACACCACGTCGGTATAGGCCGGAGCAAAGATCTCGTTGACGAACGGGCTGTCGTCGGCGGGTTTCAGCGCCGCGCCGCGCACCAGCCAGTCCACCTTGGCCAACGGATAGTTGTCGTGCAGGTCGATGAACGCCTCCGCCGCGCTTTGCCCGGCGCCGATCACGGCAATGCGCATCGGTTTGCCGTCCGCGCACGGCTGCTTGAGGATCCAGTTCAGGTAGCCGCTGTGATGGCTGATGCGCGCATCGTCGCGCACGCCGGCAAACGCTTCCGGAATGCGCGGCGTGCCGCCCGTGGACAGCACCACCGAGCGCGCCACGCGGATGCGCTCGCGGCCCTCTGCGTCCGTCGACACCACGCGCACGCGGTCGATGCGGCCGCTGTCGGCCTTGCCATCGGGCTCGATGCGCTGCACGTCTTCGCCGTGGCTGCACTGGCTGGCAAAGTGGCCGGCGGCCCAGCGCAGGTAGTCGTTGTACTCCATGCGGCTCGGGTAGAACGTGCGCAGGTTGATAAAGTCCACCAGGCGGCCGTGGCGATGCAGATAGTTCACAAAGCTGTACGGGCTGGTGGGGTTGCGCATCGACACCAGGTCTTTCAGGAACGAGATCTGCATCTCGCTTTGCGAGACCAGCGTATTGCCGTGCCACTGGTAGTGCTGCTGCTTTTCCACGAAGTGGGCGTCCAGCGGGCGGCCGGCGCCAGCCTGTTCCTGCAGCGCGATGGCCAGTGCCAGGTTGGACGGCCCGAAGCCGATGCCGATCAGGTCGTGGACGGCGGGTGAGATGTCGCGAAGCGTCATGGTTTCGGTCCTAAGCGGAAGTCGGAAGGAAAGAAGAGGCCCGTGCCCCTCAAGGGGCAGGGATTCAGTTGCGCGGCGGGCTGGATTCCGAGGGCGCGGAAGGTGTCGGCGGCGCCGGAAAGAGCAGGTGTTCGCCGAAGAAGCGCTCGCGCAGCAGCATTACCAGCATCGCGCGCTTGTGCGGGAAATCGAATTCCTTGATCTTCGAAAAGCCCGCCTTGTCCAGGTTGGCGATCTGGCGCACGTGGTCGGCGCGCGGCTCGCCTACGATGCGCTGCGTGCGCGCATCGTCCAGGAACTGGAAATGCTGGATGGCCGGAAACCACGCGGTCAGGAATGCCTTGCCGCGGAACGCCGGCTCGCCAATCAGCACGTGCCAGCCACGGTCGTGGTCCTGCGCGTCGTAGAACGGCGCGATGCGGTTTTCCTTGGCCCAGTACACCTCGAAGTAGCCGAACGGCTCGTCGTCGAATGCGGCGATCAGCGGCAGCATGTGCGGGTCGTCGATCAGCCCCTGCAGGTACGCGCGATGCTTGGCCTCGTCGCCTTCCTCGTTCCAGAAGTAGGCTACGTCGGGGTCGTTCATCCAGCGGTGCAGCAAAGGCAGGTCGCGCTCCAGCTCGGCGGCGCGCAGCGTCAGCGTCTTGCCAAGCCACGGGATATGGCGCGCGTACGCCACGCCCGCAGGCTTGGGCGGGCGCAACGGATGGCGGCTCGCGCCGGTCATCGTGTATTGCAGCGGATACGCGCCGGCTGACGGCGCCATGTAGAGCTCGGCACGCTGCCACAGCTGGCTGGCGTGCGCCACGTTGGCTCGCGTCAGCACCCCGGCTTCGTGCAGCCGGCGCGCGGCGTCGCGCGATTCCACCTCCACGCGCAGCGCGTACGGCGCACCGTGCGCGAACGCGGCGTCCAGGGCCGCCATCGTGGCGTGCGCCAGCGCCTGGCTGCCGGCATTGGCGTCGAGCAGGCGCAGGGTGGCGTCGCCGTACGCGAAGCGGGCCGGCTGGTGGCCGTCGCGCGTAACGGTCAGCACGTTGCCGTCCAGATGGCTTTCGCTGCGCAGCGCAGGCTGGGCGGCGAACGACAGGTGGCGAGAGAAAGGCGTGAGCCGAGTCGGCATATGGGTGGTGTCCTGACGGTGCTTTGTTGTTGTCGTGACGATGCAGGGCGCGCCGGATTTACACGGCGGCGGCCAGTGGCGCGTGGGATGCGTCGGCGGCGGGCGCCGCGTCGTACAGCGCCGCGGCCAGCGCACGTGCGATGTCCTCGTGCGCCTGCGCGGCCTCGGCCACGAGGTTGCCCATGCGCAGGAACTCGTGGACCATGCCCGCATACTCGCGAACCGTCACCGGCACGCCGGCGCCGGCCAGCTTGCGCGCATAGGCGTGGCCTTCGTCGCACAGCGGATCGCATTCAGCCAGCACTATCCAGGCCGGCGCCACGCCCCGGTGATCGGCCGCGCGCAGCGGCGCGAAGCGCCAGTCCTGGCGGTCTTCCGCGTCGCGCAGGTACTGGCGGTAGAACCAGTCGATGGTCTCGGTATCGAGCAGATGGCCTTGCCCGTAGCGCCGATGCGACGGGCTGTCCGTGTCGCCGCCCAGCCCCGCGTAGCAGAGCACCTGCAGGCAGGGCTGCGGCAGGCCGGCATCGTCGCGTGCCGCCAGCGCCAACACGGCGCTGAGCGTGCCGCCGGCGCTGTCGCCGCCCACCGCGATACGTGTGGCGTCGAGGGCCAGCGCATCACCGTGCGTGCCAAGCCAGGCCAGCGCGTCGATGGCGTCGTGCACGGCGGTCGGGAACTTGTGCTCCGGGGCGAGCCGGTAGGCCACCGATACCACCGCGCAAGGCGTGCGCGCGGCCAGCGCGCTGCACAGCGACGCATGGGAGTCGAGGCTGCCCACCGTGAAGCCCCCGCTGTGGAAGTGCAGCAGCACCGGCAGGGCAGGCCCATCGCCGCGTGCGCGCGGGGCATACAGGCGAGCATCGATCTCCGCCCCATCGCGCGTGGGGATCTGCAGCGCTTCCACGCGTGCCAGCGGCTCGGGCGGCAGATCCAGCGCGGTGGACGCCTCGTTGAACTCCCGCCGCGCCTGCGTCGGTGTCAGTTCGTGGATCACGGGGCGCTTGCCCGTGGCGGTGGCCATCTCCACCATGTCGAGCAGGGCTTCCAGGTCGGGATGCAGCGGCATTGGCGCGTCTCCGGTATAGGTGGGTCAGGCAGCGGACGCCACGGCGAGCGGCGCTGCCGGAGCGTGTGGCACAGGCAATGCCGAGTCCGCGACGATCTGGCCGTTCTCGATCTTGAGCATCCGGTCGGCCAGGTCGAAGTAGCGGTCGTCGTGCGAGATCACCAATACGGCCTTGCCCTGAGCGCGCAGTTCCGGCAGCACTTCGCGATAGAAGATGTCCTTGAACAGCGGGTCCTGGTCGGCGGCCCATTCGTCCAGGATCAGCACCGGGCGTCGCTCCAGGCAGGCCACGATCAGCGCCAGCCGCTTGCGCTGGCCTTGCGACAGCGCTTGTGTGGTGAAGCGCCCGTCGCGCACGGCCACCTTGTGACCCAGCTGGAAGCGCTGGATCAGGTGATTGGCCAGCGCCTCGTCCTGCGGGTCGTGGGCCAGCAGCGTGTCGAACAGGTGAAAGTCCGAGAACACCGCCGAGAACAGCGCGCGGTAGTCCGCCAGATGCGCCGCATCGGCGGCCTTGCCGTTGTGCATCAGATGGCCCGCCAGCGGCGGATAGAGCCCGGCGATCAGCTTGGCCAGCGTGGTCTTGCCGCTGCCGTTGCCGCCCACCAGGAATACGATTTCGCCGGCGTGCAGCGTCAGGTCGACCGGACCAAGTGCGAAGACACTGTTCTCGGCCTCGTGGAAATAGCGGTGGCTGGCGCCGTCCAGCGCCACAGACGCGAACGGCGTACTTGCCGTGGCGCGTGGCGGTGCCTCGGGGGCGGCATCGCCGCTCAGCGCCTCGATGCGCGCATAGGCCACGCGCCCCATGCTCAGTGCGGGTAGCGCGTTGAGCAGAGACTCCAGCGGCGACATGATGTACAGGAACATGATCGTGAAGCCGGTCATCACCGCCGGGTCCAGCGGCGTGGCGCGCGGAAAGAACAGCACGCCGCCGATCACCGCGAAGAACAGGAAGCTGCCGAAGCCCAGCGCAACGAAGAAGATCGACAGGCCGCGCGTGCGCGCACTGCGCACCGCTTCGAGCGTGGCGCCCAGGCGGTCGCGCAGGAAGGACTGCTGCTTGCCGTAGTTCAGCTTCAGTTCACGCGCACCAGACACCAGCGCCTTGAATTGTCCGTGCAGCGCATCCTGCGCCGCGCCGGCCTGCTTCAGGTGCACCAGCGCGCGACGGTGGTTCAGGTGGTAGACCCACGAGCCGAGGCCAAGGATCGCGCTCGCGATGCCGAACGTCGGTAGCGACAGCCAGGCCAGGTAGCCCAGGCAGCCGAGCACGACCGTGGCGTTGGTCAGCACCACCGGAATCACGGACAGGCCATTGGCCACGTGCTGGCTGTCGTCAGCCAGCGCGGCCTGCACGCGTGCATTGCCGGTCTGCTCGATATGCGGGTAGGGGGCGCCGATAAAGCGCTCGCAGATCTGCGAGCGAATGCGGCCCAGTGCACTTTGGCTCACGCGCACGAACAGCGTGGACGCCAGCGTGCGGCACGCCAGCACGGCGATGGCCAGCGCCGCGAACGGAAGCGCCAGCCCGGGCGCATCGGCGCCTTGCGTAGCCAGCACGCGGTTGATCAGGGCGACCATGCTCACGGCACAAAGGCCGGCGGCAAGGCTGGCCGCGGCGGCCAGCACGATGGTCATGCGCAGCTTGCGCGGCAGGGAGGCAATTAGCGACATGCGGACAAGAGGGTGAGGGCGGATCCTGTCCTGAATGACGCGCGGCCGCGACGGAAAGTTAATTCGCTCGGGCCCCGGCTCGTCATGCGTAATGGAGCAGTCGTGCCGGCGCTAACCCCGGCGCGCTGGCCCCGTTTCCCCAATTTCGCCCTGCAACCTACCCGCATGCTCGACTTTCTCGCCCCGTTCTTCACCGGCCCGCTGCGCCCCTTTGGCGAACGTCTGCACGCCGGTGGGGCGCCGACCACGCAGGCGGCATGGACGGCCGAGGCGCTGGCGCGTTGCGCGCGGACGCTGGCGTGCGACGATTCCCGCGCGCTCGCGGCGGCATGGTTTCGCGATTACACGAAGGCCGTGCTGCCCGGTGCCCTGGTCGCCGCGACGGTATTCCGGCGCAGGCTGCCGTTCGATCGCGCGAGCATCGAGATCGGCGAAGACGGCCATCTGGCCGCGCTAAGGCTGGTCGATATTGGGGAGCGTACGGAACAGAGCCTGCCGGCCCTGCTGCTGCCGCTGATGGGCAGACACCTGCCGCAGGTGGTGGACGCGCTGTCGGCGGCGAGCCGCGCGTCGCATCGGCTGCTGTGGTGTACGGGCGGCGTCGCCGCGCACGGTATTGTCTGCCAGTTGGCTGCGCATCCGGCGCTTGGCGCCGAACGCCGTGATGAATTGCTGGCGTGGATCGGCAACGGCGTATCGGCCGATGGTTACCAGAACCCGCTGTACGGCGCGTTCCGGACCGGCACGGAACCAGGCATTCCATCGAGCAAGCCCGGCGTGGCGCCAGTGCGGCGCATCTGCTGCCTCAGCTATCGCTTGCCCGATGAAGGGCATTGCGGCACGTGTCCGCGCCGCGCGGCAAACGCTACGCGTCGCGGGCGCGCCGCTGACGCCACAACCGCCATGCCGTGACGCCAACGGGCACTCCCAGGCCGACCCAGCAGAGCATGTCCCACGCGCCATCGCCAAGGATCCCGGCGGCAAGGCCGCCCAGCGACAGCGTGCCCAGTAGCGCGGGCATCGGCCAGGTATCGTCGATCAGCTTCATGCCTGGTCTCCGGACAGTTGCGGCGGCAGCGTCGAGCGCGCGTCCTCGCGGCTGCGGCCCGGGCGCTTGAGCCAGAAGATGAAGCCCGTCACCGTGGCGCCGGCGGTAATGAGGGTCAGCAGCGCCCACAGGATCTGCAGCGGGCGGCCCGCGTAGTCACCAAAGTGGAACGGCGCCGACAGCAGCAGTACCTGCAGATACCACGGCATGCCGCGCACGGCGGCCACGCTGCCGTCTCCGGCATCGACCAGCACGATCGCGTAGACACGCTTCTGCAGCTCGGTATGGCCGCGCAGCACCACGCCGTAGTGGCGGCCCGTTGAGAATTCGGTATTGGGATAGAACACGAAGGCCGCGTCCTTGCCCGGCACGGCCTGGTTGGCGGCGGCCAGCGCGCGGTCCACCGGCACCAGCGACGGGGGCGTGGGCCCGGGCAGCGTGGCGATCAGGTGCTGCAGTTCGGTCTTCTGCCACACGCCGATGATCAGCGGAGAGAACGACAGGAAGGTGCCGGTCAGCCCCACCACCAGCGCCCAGACCATCACGACGATGCCGAACAGGTTGTGCAGGTCTGCCTGCACGATCCGCACGGGCTTGCCAAAGCGCACCAGCCCGAACGCCAGCTTGCGCATGAACGGCCCGTACACCACCAGCCCGCTGATCAGGCTCAGCGAGAACAACACGCCGATAAAGCCGATGAAGAACTGGCCCGGCAGACCCAGGAACAGGTTCAGGTGCAGCTTGAGGATGAAGCCGCTGAAGGTCTCGCCCGGCGGCCCCGGTTTGCCTGTGGCGCCCGTGGCGGCATCGAACTGCGTGGTGGTGCCGTTGCGCAGCTTGGGCTCGCCCGGCGGCCCCACGCGCACGCCCACGGCGTCGGCGACGTCATCGGCGAACGAGATCGACTTGGTGACCTGGCCCGGATGCGCGGCCTGCGCGGTATCCACCAGCGACTGCAGCGACGGACGCTGCGCCGGCACCGCCATGTTGCGCTCCGCGGCCACCTGGCCGTGGTGTTCCTGACCCAGCAGGGCGTCGATGTCCTCGTGGAAGATCAGCAGCAGCCCGGTCACACACAGCACCAGCAGGTTCAGCGTGCAAAGCAGGCTGGTCCACCGGTGGATCGCGTACCAGATGCGCAGCGTGGGGGCTTTCATGTTCTTGTGCTCCTGCAAGGCGAACGGCCCGCTCCAAGGTTGCGGGCGGGCCGTCAGGGCGCTGCTTACCAGCGGTAGCTGGCAGTGCCGATGATGGTGCGGCGGCGGCCGTAGTAGCAGTTGGTCGCGCTGTCGCACGCTGCCACGTAGGTCTTGTCCAGCAGGTTGTTGATGTTCAGGCGCAGCGTGTAATGCTTGGCAAACGTGTAGCTCGCGGCCAGGTCGAACAGCGTGAACGACGGCACCGTCGTCACGTTGGTCTGGTCGTAGGTCTTGCTCACGTAGCGCACGCCGCCGCCCAGCCACACCCCTTGCAGGAAGCCGAAATCGCTGCCCAGGCGATAGTCCGCCCACAGCGAAGCCATGTGCTTCGGAATGTATTGCGGGGTCTTGCCTGCGTTCGGCGCGGCGGGGCCGGCCTCGGTCACTTCGGCATCGGTGTACGTGTACGACGCCAGCACGTTGAAGTTCGGCGTCACGGCCCACGTGCCTTCCAGTTCCACGCCACGCGACCGCACTTCACCGATCTGCGAGAACTGGCCCAGCACCGGCGACGTGGTCAGCACGTTCTGCTGCGTCAGGTTGAACAGCGACAGCTGCGCGAAGCTGCGGCTGCCCGCCGGCTGGAACTTCAGGCCGGCTTCGTACTGCTTGCCGGTGGTGGGTTTGGGCGAACCGCCGCCATACAGCGTGGTGGCGCCGGTCGGCTCGAACGACGTCGAATACGCGAAGTACGGCGACAGTCCGTACGGGCCTTCCCACAGCACGCCGGCGCGCCCGGTGAACTTGCCGTCGTTGGTGCCGGTGTTGGCCACGGCGTTGGTGGCGATGGTGCGCGTATCGGTGTCGACGCGAGCCTTGTCGTAGCGGCCGGCGGCCTGGAACACCAGGCGGTCTGCCACGCGCAGCATGTCCTGCAGGTAGAAGCCGATCTGGCTGCGGCGCACGTCGCTGTCGGTCTGGTAGGCCGTCCGCACGAAATTGCCGTACACCGGATTGAAGGCGTTCAGCGCCGGTTCGGTGGTCGGCGTGCTGATACCGTTGGCCGGTGTCACGCCGGTCTGGCCCAGCAGACGGTCGAAATGCGAGTACGTGTAGTCGACGCCGGCCAGGATCGTATGGTCGAACATGCCATGCTTGACCTTGACCTGCGCCTGGTTGTCCACCGAGAACACGTCGAACGATTCGGTCGAGCGCAGGCCCAGCCGGCGCAGCAGGTACGGACCGTTCGGCGGGTTGGCCACGAGGCCGCTATTGCTGCCGATGTTCTCGTAGCTCACGTACTGGTGGGCATAACGCAGGTTCTGGCGCAGCGTCAGCGTTTCGTTCACGCGGTGCGAGAACTCGTAGCCGGCAATGTACTGCTCGCGCTTGAAGCGGTCGAAGCCTGGTTCGCCCGTGAACAGGCTGGTCGGGATCTTCGAGCCGTTGGCCAGCGGCGTGATGGTGCCCAGGGCCGGCAGGAAATTCGCGCTGTTGCCGGCGTTGTCGTGATAGATCTGGGTGTAGAGCGTGAAGTTGGTGTCGGCGGTGGGACGCCACGTGATCTGCGGCGCGATGAACAGGCGGTCATCGCCAGCCTTGTCGGTCTGCGTGCCGCTGTCGCGCGCCAGCGCGGTCAGCCGGTACAGGACCTTGCCGTCTTGATCGAGCGCGCCGGTGAAGTCGCCCGACACTTCCTTCCGGTCGAAGTTGCCGAAGCTCAGGTTGATCTCGTTCGACGATTCGGCCTGCGGGCGCTTGCTGACCTGGTTCACCAGGCCGCCCGGCGACGTCTGGCCGTACAGCACCGACGACGGTCCGCGCACGATGTCCACGCGCTCCAGGCTGTACGGGTCGATATCCCAGTAGCCATAGCCACCGGACCACGGCAGCTTCAGGCCGTCCAGGTACTGGCCGTTCTGCGCGGCGTTGAAGCCGCGGATGTAGAACGTGCCGCGCCGCGTATCGACGATGGGCTGGGTGCGCACGCCGGCACTGTAGCGCAGCGATTCCTCCACGGTCGTGGCGCCCTGGTTGCGGATCTGGTCCGCCGTGATCACGCTGATCGACTGCGGCGTGTCTTCGATGGGCACGTCGGTCTTGGTGCCCGACGTCGACTTCTTGCCGGCCGGACCGTAATTCTCCGCCACGGTGTCGGCACGCACGCTAACGGTCGGCAGCGTGGTTTCCCCAGCGGCGGCCGGCGTGGCGGTCTGCCCATATGCAGCCTGCATCGATACGGCCAATGCCAGCGCGGTCAGCGCGAACGTTTGACGGCCCCCCCGGGTCTGGGTAGACCCGCCGTTTTTACCCCTTTTCATATTTCTCCTGTTTTCTGCAGTTCTTCTGATGCGCTCGTTATTCTAAATGCAAATAATTCGCATTTCCACGAGAAGGGTGTTGCGCTTCACCTACGTCGGGAGGGTTGCGGGCCGAGTGTCCACGGGCGCCAAAGGGGTATGGCGGTCGCGGAGGGCCTGCGCACAAGCGGCCAGCTGCGGACCAAGATCGGCCAGCAGCCGGGCATCGGCGACGATTGCATGGTGGTCGACGCCATTGAGCACGGTCTCGCGCCATGGCGCGCCCTGCCAGCCGGCCAGACGGGCGGCGGCGTTGTCGCGGCCCGTGCGCCACCACACCGAGCGTGGCGCCTGCACGACAGGTACGGTGGATTCGCGCATCATCAGCGCGCCGAGACGGTGCGCGGCGACAAACATCTGCGCCAGTTCGTCGGCGCCCAGGGCCGCCGAAGGAGCAGGCGCCGATGCCACCAGCGGCGCCAGCAACGCGCTGACGCCGGCGGCATCGGGCGCCTGGGCCACCGAAGCGGGGACCACGAGCGGGCCGGCGCCCGGCAGCAGCCGCGCGGCAAACTCCGCCAGCGCTGCGGGCCAGCCGGGGCGTTCGGAAGCCGTGGCGGCTTCAGGCACGAACGGATCGATCAGGCCAAGCCACTGCACGGCCTGCCCCTGCGCTTCGAGTTCGCGGGCCATCCACGTCGCCAGGGTCGCGCCCAGCGACCACCCCAGCAGCAGGTACGGGCCTTGCGGCTGTACCGCGCGCCATTCGCGCACGTAGTCGGCCGCGATGGCGGCCGGCGAGATGTCCTGCCACGCGGGATCAACCAGTGTGCGAGACTGGAAGCCGTACACGGTGCGCTCGCCGCCCAGTTGCGCGACGATGGCGTCGTAGTCAAACAGCGTGCCGAGCGCCGCGTGCACGCACGCCACGGGCGGCAACGTGCCGCCGGTCGGGCCTTGCGCCAGCACGCGCAGCGCGGTTGGCGGTGCGGCTGACGCGCTGTCAGCGCTAGCTGCGACGCCATCGGGCAGCAACTGGCCGATGGTGGGCGTGCGCATCAGGTCGCGCAATTTGAGGTCGATGCCCAGCGCCTTGTTGGCGCGCACGCGCGAGATCACCTTCAGGCTCAACAGCGAATCGCCACCGAGCGCGAAGAAGTTGTCGTCCAGCCCCACGCGGTCCACGCGCAGCACGTCCTGCCACAACCTGGCCAGCCAGCGCTGCGCCGCGCTGCGCGGCGCGACATATTGCTCGGCGCGGTCCACCTCCGGCGCGGGCAGCGCGCGGCGGTCGAGCTTGCCGTTGGGCGTGAGCGGGAGCGCGTCGAGCACCACGAACGCGGCCGGCACCATGTAGTCGGGCAGTTCGGCGGTCAGTGCCATGCGGATGGCATGGACATCGACCGTGGCGCCGTCGGTCGCCACGACATAGGCGGCGAGCCGCGCCCCGGACGGCCCTTCGACGGCCAGCACGGCTGCTTCGGCCACATCCGGCTGGGCCGCGATCCGGGCCTCGATCTCGCCGGGTTCGATCCGGAAGCCGCGAATCTTGAGCTGCTGGTCGATGCGGCCCAGGTATTCCAGCTGGCCATCGGGCAGCCAGCGCGCCAGATCGCCGGTGCGGTACAGGCGTGCGCCGGTATCGGCAAACGGGTCCGGAATGAACCGCTCGGCGGTCATGCCGGGGCGATTCAGATAGCCGCGCGCGAGCCCTTCGCCACCGATATACAGCTCGCCCGCCACGCCCGGGGGCACCAGATTCAGTTCGGCGTCGAGCAGATAGCAGCAACGGTCACCGACCGGGCGGCCAATCGGCGCGTAGGTGCCGGGGAAATCGGCTGCCGAGTCATCGGCGCGGACCTTCCAGACCATCGGCGTGACGACGGTTTCAGTCGGGCCGTAGCCGTTGATGTACGTTTGGGCCCCCAGCGCCCGGCGCGCCTGGGCGAAGCCGCCACGCGACATCGCCTCGCCACCGAACGAGTACAGCGAGACCGGCGGATGCTGGCCGGTCTGCTCGCAGTACTCGGCCAGCTGGCGCAGGTAGGCGGGCGGAAAACCGGCGTTGGTCACGCCGTGGCGTGCCATGGCGGCGGCGGTCTGCTCGGGCGTCCACAGGGCATCGTCGCGCAGCACCAGCGAACCGCCGCAGGCCAGCGCGCACAGCCAGCGCTCGTGGGCGCCGTCGAACGCGAACGACAGGAAGTGCAGTTCGCGCGAGTGCTTGCCCATCTCGTAGGCGTCGATGGTGGCGGCGACGTGCATCGCCAGTGGGCCGTGGGCCACGCAGACGCCCTTGGGGCGACCGGTGGAGCCCGAGGTGTAGATCACGTAGGCGAGCTGATCGGGATGCACGGCAACCTCAGGCAGCGGCGCCACGTCGGCGGGGACCATGTCGAGCGTAAGCACGGGCAGGGCGGCCGGGGCGGGCAGCGCATCGAGCAGCGCGGGCTCGGTGACCAGCAGGCGGATCGCGCTGTCGTCGAACAGGTAGGCGAGGCGGTCCTTGGGATAGGCGGGGTCGAACGGCACGTAGGCCGCGCCGGCGCGCATGACGGCCAGCAGCGCGACGATGATATCGGGAGAGCGGGACAGCGCAATGCCGACGCGGTCGTCGGTGCCGATGCCGCGTGCGTGCAGCACGGCGGCCAGGCGGTCGGCGCGGTCCAGCAGTTCGCCATAGCGCAGCGTCTGCTCGCCGCAGATCACCGCGACGGCTTCGGGGTGCGCGGCGGCATGGCGGGCGATATGGGCGTGCACGGGCAGGCCATCGGCGGCGGGCAGCTCGCCGTGGCCCAGTGTCAGCAGGGCGCGGCGCTCGTCGGCGCTCAGCAGGCCCAGTTCGCCGACGGTGCGCGCCGTGCCGACCGACGCCAACACTGCGATCATCTGCGCGCAGATCCGTTCCACCTGCGCGGCGTCGAACGCGCGCCGCATGTAGGTGAAACTGAGCCGCAACGTCTGCCGCAGGCTGACCTCGACGTCCATCTCGTATTCGGTCAGGCCGGTGCTGCCCTGCGTTTCCAGGCGCAGGCCGCTGCGCGTGGCCGACTCCAGTGCGTCTTCGAGCGGGAAGTTCTCGAACACGAGGATGCTGTCGAACAGGCGCTGGCCGGCCTGGCCGCCCCAGCGCTGGATGTCGGATAGCGGCGTGTGGCCGTGCTCGCGCGCCGACAGGTTGAAGGACTGCAGGTCGCGCAGCCATTCGCCCACGTCCTGCCCCGCGCGCGGCGTGGCCAGGACAGGCAACGTGTTGATGAACAGCCCCAGCATCTGCTGGGCGCCGGGTACCTCGGCCGGGCGGCCGGCCACAGTGGCGCCGAACGCCACGCGCTGCTGGCCGGTGTAGCGTTGCAATAGCAGCAGCCACGCAGCCTGCACTACCGTATTGATCGTCACCTTCTGTGCGCGGGCGTAGGCGGCCAGGCGGTCGGTCATCTCGGCGCTGCATGTGTGCTGCAGCAGGCCGTAGCCATCGCCGCCCGCTGGTGCCGGCAGCGCTTCGGCCAGGCGCGTCGGGGTATCGAAGCCCGCGAGCGCGCCGGACCAGAACGATTGCGCAGCGTGGACATCGCGCGTCTGCAGCCAGCCGATGTAGTCGGCGAAGCGGCCGTCCGGCGCGGCCACGTGCTGGCCGGCATAACGCTGGAGCACTTCGCTCAGCAGTTGTGACGTGCTCCAGCCATCCACCAGCAAATGGTGCACGGTCCACACCAGATGGTGCCGGTTGGCGCCAGTGTGGACCAGCGCGAGTCGCATCAGCGGCGGGCGTTCGAGATCGAAGCCGCGCGCCAGTTCGGCGCCGGCCAGCGCGTCGAGCGCCGCCGGCATCGCTGCGGCGTCCTGCCCGGTCCAGTCGTGCGCATCGAAAGGCAGCGGCACGTCGTGCGCCACCCACTGCAACGGCTGGTCTCCGCGCGGAATGAAGCCCGTGCGCAGGGTGTCGTGGCAGGCCAGCGTGTCTCGCCACGCTTGCTCGAAGCGTGCCGGGTCGAGCCCGTCGATGTCGACGCGCAACTGGTTGATATAGGCGTTGCCGGCATCGGCGCGCGCCATGCTGTGGTACAGCATGCCGGCCTGCATCGGCGACAGCGGATAGATGTCGTGCACCTGCGCGGCATCGAGGCCCAGCCCGTCGAGGTGCGACTGCGCCAGCCGCGCGAGCGGGAAGTCCTCGCTGCGCAAGGTGTTGCGGACTTCGCGCACGCTGCGGACGTTGCCAGCCGGCGCGAGCCCGGTCAGCGGCGTCGCGGCTGCGGCTACCTCGGCCAGCGTCTGGCGTTCGAACAATTGCTTGGGCGTCAGGTGCCAGCCCGCCGCACGCATGCGCGCGACGATTTGCAGGCTCAGGATCGAATCGCCGCCGAGTTCGAAGAAATTGTCCGTGCGGCCCACGCGGGAAAGCTTGAGCACATCTGCCCAGATGCCGGCCAGCGTGGCTTCGATGCCTTCGGCCGGGGTCTCGTACGCGGCGGCGCCCGTGAACTCGGGCGCCGGCAGCGCGCGGCGGTCGAGCTTGCCGTTCGGTGTGACCGGCATGCGGTCCAGCACGATCAGCGCGCCCGGCACCATGTAGTCGGGCAGTGCCTCACCCAGCCAGTCGCGCAGCGAGTCGGTGTCGATCCGCGCATCATCGGCGGTGGCCACCACGTAGGCCACCAGCCGCGCCGGCCCCTCCTCGGTCCGGGCGATGACAATCGCTTCGCGCACGCTGTCGTGCGCCAGCAGCCGCGCCTCGATTTCGCCGAGTTCGATGCGCAGCCCGCGAATCTTGACCTGGTGATCGAGCCGGCCCAGGTATTCGATCTGGCCGTCTCCACGCCGGCGCACCAGGTCGCCGGTGCGGTACAGGCGCTCGCCGTGCTGGCCGTGCGGATCCGCGACAAAGCGTTCGGACGTCAGCGCGGCGCGTCCCAGGTAGCCACGCCCGAGCCCGGCGCCGCCCAGATACAGTTCGCCCGCCACGCCGGCTGGCACTGGATGCAGCGCGGCGTCCAGCACGTGGGCGCTGACGTTGGCGATGGGACGCCCGATCGGCACCGAATGGCCGACGTCGTCGCGGCAGGTCCAGTGAGTGACGTCGATGGCCGCTTCGGTCGGGCCGTACAGATTGTGCAGTCCGGCCTGCGGCAGCAGCGCCCTCGCGCGGTGTGCCAGATCGGCGGGCAGCGCCTCGCCGCTGCAGACGATGTGGCGCAGGCTGCCGCAGGAAGCCGCGATGCTGTCGTCGGCGACGAATGCCTGCAACATCGACGGCACGAAATGCAGAGTCGTGACGCGATGGCGCGCAATCAGCGCGGCGATCCGCTGCGGATCGCGATGGTCGCCGGGCGCCGCCAGCGCCAGCCGCGCGCCGGTCATCAGGGGCCAGAAGAACTCCCAGACCGACACGTCGAAGCTGAACGGTGTCTTCTGCAGCACCGTCTCCGCAGCATCGAGGCCGTATTGCCGCTGCATCCACCAGAGTCGGTTGAACAGCGCGCCATGCCGGTTGCCAGCGCCCTTGGGCCGCCCGGTGGAGCCGGACGTGTAGATCACGTAGGCCAGGTGCTCGGGCGACAGGGCCGGCGCGGGATTGGTGTTGGCGCCGTCGGCGTACAACGCCGGGTCGGTCAGGTCGAGCGTTTCTGGCGGACGCGACAGCGCCGGCAGGGCATCGGGCCGCTGCACCAGCACCAGCGCCACGCCACTATCCTCGATCATGTACTGCAGCCGCTCGGCCGGGTAGTCGGGGGCGAACGGCACATAGGCGCCGCCGGCCTTCATGATGGCGAGCAGTGCCACCACCATCTCCACCGAGCGCTCGGCCAGCACGCCCACGGGCACATCAGGCCCCACGCCGCGCGCGATCAGGCCGTGCGCGAGCGCGTTGGCGCGGCGGTTCAGCGCGGCATAGGTCAGCGACTGGTCGCCGAAGCACAGCGCGATGGCATCGGGCTGTTCGGCGGCACGCGCCTCGAACAGCCGGTGGACCGGCGTGACGGCGGGATAGGGCTCAGGCGCGATGCCCAGCGCCAGCGCCGCCTGTGCGTCGGCAGGCGCCAGCAGGCCGATGGCCGCAAGCGGGCGCGTGGCATCGGCCGCCATTTGGCGCAGCACCGCGAACAGGCTGTCCGCCAGTTGCCGCGCCTGGTCGTCGGCCAGCAGCGCACGGTCGAAACGGCAGGTCAGGTGCAGCGTGTCGGTGTGTGCGAACAGCAGCGTCAACGGGTAGTTGGTCTCCGCCACGTTGCGCACGCTGGAGAACGCGACGCCGTCCGGCGTGCGGCGCAGCGCGACGTCCACCGGATAGTTCTCGAAGACGACGATCGAATCGAACAGCGCCTGGCCGCTCTGGCCGGCCCAGCGCTGCACCTCGTAGAGCGGCGTGTGCTCGTGCTCGCGCAGCGCCAGGTTCAGCGCCTGCACATGGCGCAGCCAGTCGCCCACGGGCTGCTGCGGCTGCGGCGCGGCCACCACGGGCAGCGTGTTGATGAACAGGCCCAGCATCTGTTGCGATGCCGGCAGCTCGGCGGGACGCCCGGCCACGGTGGCGCCAAACGTCACGCAGGGCTGGCTCGTGCAGCGTTGCAGCACCAGCAGCCACGCGGCCTGCACCAGCGTGTTCAGCGTGACTTTCTGCGTACGGGCGAAGCTGGCCAGCGCAGCGGTTTCGCTGGCGTCGAACGCATGCTGCTGCTCGCCCTGACCCGTTTCACCGGCCGTGGGGGCCGGCAGCGCGGCCAGCAGCCGCGTGGGTTCGTCCAGCGGCAGCAGTTGCGCCTGCCAGAAGGTGCGGCTGTCCTCGATATCGCGCGCCTGCAGCCAGCCGATGTAGTCGGCAAAGCGGCCCGCCGTGGGCGGCAGCGCTTCGCCGGCGTAGTGGCGCAGCACCTCGCCCAGCAGCTGCGCGGTGCTCCAGCCATCCAGCAGCAGGTGGTGGACCGTCCAGATCAGGTGATGCCGCGTGGCGCCGGTGCGCAACAGCGCCACGCGCATCAGCGGCGGCCGTTCCAGGTCGAATCCCTGTGCACGCTGGCTGGCGGCGAACGCGTCGAGCTCGGCCACCTCGCGGCCGGTCCAGTCCTCGACGGTCACCGGCAGTGTCACGTGTCTGGCCACCCACTGCAGCGGCTGCCCGGCGCGATGCAGGAAGCCACAGCGCAGGCTGTCGTGCCGCGCCAGCGAGGCTTGCCAGGCTGCGGTGAAGCGTTGGGGGTCGACGCCATCGATATCAACGCGCAACTGATTGGTGTATGTGCTGCCGTGGTCGGAAAACACGCTGTGGAACAGCATGCCGGCCTGCATCGGCGACAGCGGATACAGGTCTTGCGCGGCGGCCGGATCGAGCGCCAGCGCGTCGAGTTCGGACTGCGACACGCGCGCGAGCGGAAAATCCGATGGCGTCAGGCCGGCGGCGCCCGACGTGCAGTGGGCGATCACGGCCTGCAGTTCGTCGCGGAACGCGGCCGCCAGCGCTTCGATGGTCGCCGCGCGATAACGGGTGCCGGCGTATGCCAGAGACAGCGTCAACTGGCCGTTGCGTACCTGGCCGCTGACCGACAGCGGATGCGAGAGCGGCGTGGCGGGGTCCTGGTTGGCGCCGGTGCCGGCGGCGGAAAGCTGCCAGGGCGCGTCGTCGCCCAGGCTGGAATCGACCTGCCCCAGGTAGTTGAACACCACCTCGGGCTTGGGCACGGCGGCCAGCGCCTGCTGCTGGGCTGGCGTGCCAAAACGGCGCAGCAGGCCAAAGCCGATGCCTTCGCCGGGCACCGCGCGCAGTTGTTCCTTCACGGCCTGGATGGCCGGGCCGAGGGTCCCGTCGACGCCACCGCTGGCGTCGAGCGCCACCGGGAACATCGTCGTGAACCAGCCGACCGTTCGGCTCAGGTCGATCGCATCGTCCACACCGGCCGCGCGACCGTGGCTTTCGAGGTCGATCAGCATCTGCGGCCGAGCGGTCCAGCGCGACAGCGCGCGGGCGAGCGCCGTCAGCAGCAGGTCGTTCACACGCGTGCGGTAAGCGCCGGGCGCGCAGTGCAGCAGCGCCAGGGTGACGTCGGCGGGCAGGGTGACGGCCACGCTGGCGCGGTCGGCGATGGTCGGCGTACCGCCAGTTCCATCGGCGGGCAGCGTGCCGTGGATGGCGGAGAGCGCCTGCCAGTGCGCCAGTTCGTCCGCGCGGCGGGCCGCATGGTCGCGCAATGCCCGCGACCAGCGCTGGTACGACGCGGTGCGGGCCAGCGTGGGTGCCGTGCCATCGAGCCGCCGGCGATAGGCGGCAAACAGGTCATCGACGAGCACGCGCCACGACACGCCATCGACGACCAGGTGGTGCACCACGAGCAGCAGTTGCCACCGACCGGCGGCTTGCAACGCCACCGCGCGCAGCAGCGGCCCGTGCGCGATATCGAGGCTGCGCTGGGCGGCCTCGCAGTGGGACAGGCGTTCGGCGTCGGACGCAGCCGTGCGGACCCAGAGCGGGTCCGCGCACGCTTCGGTATCGGCGTAGGACTGCTGCCACGCGCCCGCTACCTGCGTGAAACGCAGCCGCAGTGCGTCGTGATGGGCCACGACATCAGCCAGCGCCAGGCGAAGCGCGTCGGTATCGAGCGCGCCGCGGCAATCGAGCAGCACCGACTGGTTCCAGTGGTTGCGCGCGGGCATCGGCACCGCGAAGTAATCGGCCTGGATGGGCAGAAGCGGCACGTCGCCGGTGGGCACGGCGTCGTCGGTCTGGGCCTGTTCGGCGGCCATGGCAGCGGCGGCCAGTTCGGCAAGCGTCTGGCGCTCGAACATCTGGCGCGGCGTGACCACCCAGCCCGCCGATCGGGCGCGCGCGACGATCTGCAGGCTCAGGATCGAGTCGCCGCCGAGTTCGAAGAAGTTGTCGGCGCGGCCCACGCGCGGCACGCCCAGCACCTCGGACCAGATCGCGGCGAGCGCGGTCTCGGCACCGGTCTCGGGTGCGACGAATGCCTGCCCGCTGTCGAACACGGGCGCGGGCAGCGCGCGGCGGTCGAGCTTGCCGTTGGGCGTGAGGGGCAGCGCGTCGAGCACCACGAACGCAGCCGGCACCATGTAGTCGGGCAGTTCGGCGGTCAGTGCCGTGCGGATGGCATGGACATCGACCGTGGCGCCGCCGGTCGCCACGACATAGGCGGCGAGCCGCGCCCCGGACGGCCCTTCGACGGCCAGCACGGCTGCTTCGGCCACATCCGGCTGGGCCGCGATCCGGGCTTCGATCTCGCCGGGTTCGATCCGGAAGCCGCGAATCTTGAGCTGCTGGTCGATGCGGCCCAGGTATTCAAGCTGGTCATCGGGCAGCCAGCGCGCCAGATCGCCGGTGCGGTACAGGCGTGCGCCGGTATCGGCAAACGGGTCCGGAATGAACCGCTCGGCGGTCATGCCGGGGCGATTCAGATAGCCGCGCGCGAGCCCTTCGCCACCGATATACAGCTCGCCCGCCACGCCCGGGGGCACCAGATTCAGTTCGGCGTCGAGCAGATAGCAGCAACGGTCACCGACCGGGCGGCCAATCGGCGCGTAGGTGCCGGGGAAATCGGCTGCCGAGTCATCGGCGCGGACCTTCCAGACCATCGGCGTGACGACGGTTTCAGTCGGGCCGTAGCCGTTGATGTACGTTTGGGCCCCCAGCGCCCGGCGCGCCTGGGCGAAGCCGCCACGCGACATCGCCTCGCCACCGAACGAGTACAGCGAGACCGGCGGATGCTGGCCGGTCTGCTCGCAGTACTCGGCCAGCTGGCGCAGGTAGGCGGGCGGAAAACCGGCGTTGGTCACGCCGTGGCGTGCCATGGCGGCGGCGGTCTGCTCGGGCGTCCACAGGGCATCGTCGCGCAGCACCAGCGAACCGCCGCAGGCCAGCGCGCACAGCCAGCGCTCGTGGGCGCCGTCGAACGCGAACGACAGGAAGTGCAGTTCGCGCGAGTGCTTGCCCATCTCGTAGGCGTCGATGGTGGCGGCGACGTGCATCGCCAGTGGGCCGTGGGCCACGCAGACGCCCTTGGGGCGACCGGTGGAGCCCGAGGTGTAGATCACGTAGGCGAGCTGATCGGGATGCACGGCAACCTCAGGCAGCGGCGCCACGTCGGCGGGGACCATGTCGAGCGTAAGCACGGGCAGGGCGGCCGGGGCGGGCAGCGCATCGAGCAGCGCGGGCTCGGTGACCAGCAGGCGGATCGCGCTGTCGTCGAACAGGTAGGCGAGGCGGTCCTTGGGATAGGCGGGGTCGAACGGCACGTAGGCCGCGCCGGCGCGCATGACGGCCAGCAGCGCGACGATGATATCGGGAGAGCGGGACAGCGCAATGCCGACGCGGTCGTCGGTGCCGATGCCGCGTGCGTGCAGCACGGCGGCCAGGCGGTCGGCGCGGTCCAGCAGTTCGCCATAGCGCAGCGTCTGCTCGCCGCAGATCACCGCGACGGCTTCGGGGTGCGCGGCGGCATGGCGGGCGATATGGGCGTGCACGGGCAGGCCATCGGCGGCGGGCAGCTCGCCGTGGCCCAGTGTCAGCAGGGCGCGGCGCTCGTCGGGGTCGAGCAGGTCGACGGCATCGAGTTCCAGCGCCGGATCGTCGGCCAGTTGACGCAGCAGCCGCAGATAATGGCGCGCCAGCCGCTGGGCGGTGGCGGCGTCGAACAGCTCCTGTGCGTAGTGGAAGCGTGCATGCACGCGCCCGGCGGAGTCCTCGCGCGTGTCGAGCGTCAACTCCAGCGCCGTCGTGCGTTCGCCCACCGGCGCGCTTTCGAGTTCAAGGCCCGGCAGCGACACGCGTGCGGCGCGGTCGGCCCGGCGGTGGTTGTGCACCACCTGAAACAGCGGGTGGTAGCTCACGCTGCGCTCGGGCAGCAGCGCGTCCACCAGTTGCTCGAACGGCAGGTCCTGGTGCGCCTGCGCACCCAGCACGGCCAGGCGCACGCCATCGAACAATGCGGTCAGCGGCTGGCGGCCGTCGATCCGTGCGCGCACGATCTGCGTGTTGACGAACAGGCCCACCACGCGCTCGGTCTCGATGCGGGTGCGGCCTGCCACCGGCACGCCCACGCAGATGTCGCGGCTGGCGGTGTAGCGATAGAGCAGCGCATGAAAGCCGGTCAACAAGGCCATGAACAGCGTGCCGCGCTTGGCCTGGGCGCGCTCGCGCAAGGCCGTGACGAGTGTATCGGGGATGTTGATGTCGCAGCGCTGCGCCACGTAGGCAGCCGTGGCCGGGCGGGGCCGGTCAGCGGGCAGCGCCAGCACGCCGGGGGCGCCGGCCAGCGTATCGCACCACCAGGACAGTTGCCGTGCCTGTTCGCCGGCTTCGAGCCAGTTTCGTTGCCAGGCCGCGTAGTCGGTGTAGCCAATCGGTGCGGGCGGCAGTGAAAGCTCCTGCCCGGCGGCCTGCGCCTGATACGCGGCTGCCAGTTCGTCGATCAGCAGTTGCATCGACCAGCCGTCGGACACGATGTGGTGCATCACCAGCACCAGCCGGTGCGACTGGTGGCCGAGTTTCAGCAGATGCACGCGCAGCAGCGGGGCGCGAGCCAGATCGAATGGGGCCTCGGCCAGCACGGCAGCACGGGCGTCGGCGGCCGCCGGGTCGGCCGACAGGTCTGTCAGCGGCAGGTCGATGGTGACGGCCGGGTGCACGATCTGGCGGACATTGCCGTCGGCATCGGCCACGAATGCGCTGCGCAGCGCTTCGTGGCGCGCGGCCAGCGTGGCGAACGCCGCGTGCAGCGCGGCGACGTCGAGCGTGCCGCGCAGGTCCACGCTGCTGCTGATGTGGTATGCGGCGCTGTCGGGCTCGAAGCGGTGCAGGAACCACTGGCGCTGCTGGGCGTACGACAGCGGCGCGTCAAACGGGTGAGACGCCTGCGCGCGTGGCAGCGCGGGGATGGGCAGTTGTGAGAACGCGATGCCTTGCTCGGCCATCTTGTCGAGGAAGGCGCGGCGCTGCGCCGGCGCCAGCGTGGCAAAACGCGCGGCCAGACGCGCCGCGGTGTTGGCTTCGATCATTCAGACTGACTCCAGGGAATTGGCGAACGCTTCGAGTTCCAGCAGGGCGGCTTCATCGGCGTGGCGATGCTGCGCGGGCAGCGCGGCGGCCAGTTCGGCCAGCGACGCGGCGCCGAACAGCAGCGCCAGCGGCGCGTCGATGCCGAGTTCGCCCTGGATGCGGGACAGAAGCTGGACGGCCAGCAACGAATGGCCGCCCAATGCAAAGAAGTTGTCGTGGCGGCTCACCGCCGGCACGTGCAGCAGGTCTTGCCAGATGGTTGCCAACCGCGTTTCCAGATCGCCCTGCGGCGGCTCGCCGGCAACGTTGGCCGGCGCGTTCGCGCGGGGCAGTGCGCGGCGGTCGAGCTTGCCGTTGGCGGTCAGCGGCAGCGCGTCGAGCACCACCAGCGCGGCCGGCACCATGTGACTGGGCAGCACGGCGGCCAACGCGCGACGCAGTTCGCCTGCATCGGCCTGCGTACCGGCGTCGGGCACCGCATAGCCCACCAGCCGCAAGCCGCTGTCCGTGGTATCCGCCACGACGGCCGCCTGGCAAATGCCGGGCAGTGCGGCCAGTTGGGCAGCGATTTCTCCCGGTTCCACGCGGAAGCCGCGAATCTTGACCTGATCGTCGATGCGGTCCAGGTACTCGAACAGGCCATCGGCGTGGCGCCTTACGCGGTCCCCGGTGCGATAGAGGCGCGCACCGTGCCGCGAGAACGGATCGGGCACGAAGCGGTCGGCGGTCAGCGCGGCGCGGCCCAGGTAGCCGCGCGCCAGGCCGGCGCCGCCCAGGTACAGCTCGCCGGACACGCCTTCGGGCAGCGGTGTCAGCTCGGCGTCGAGCACGTACGCGACGGTATCGGGCAGCGGCTGGCCCAGCGGCAGGCCCGCGCCCGGTTGCGGCGTGGTGCCGGCCACATGCACAAGCACGCCGACGGTGGTTTCGGTGGGGCCGTAGTGGTTGACGAGCCGGCAGCCGGGGCGCGCGGCATGGATGCGCGCGCGCAGCGGCGCGTCGCACGCTTCGCCGCCAAGCACCAGCGTGTGGGCGGGCAGCACGTCGTGCGCGGCCGTGGCGGCCGCCGCAGCGCCGTCGAGCAGCGCACGCAGATGGCTGGGGACGATCTTGAGCACGTCGATGCGATGTGCGGCCATGTATCGCGCGAACGCGGCGGCGTCGAACACGCAGCGGCGCTCGGGCAGATGCAGCGCGGCGCCGCTGGCCAGCGCGCCGAACAGCACGGTATGGCCCAGGTCTGCGGCCGGCGTGGACACCATCGCCATCTGCAGCCCCGGCGGCAGCGCCAGTTCGCCAAGCACGCCGTGCAGGTAGTGCGCGAGCGCACCGTGGGACACGCCCACGCCCTTGGGCTGCCCGGTGGAGCCCGACGTGTAGATTACGTAGGCCAAGTGGCTCGCGTGCAGATTGACGGCGGGATTGATGGCGTCGCCCGCCTCCTGAGGCGCGCGGGACAGGTCGATCACATCGAGCGAGTCCGGCAGTGCCGGCAACCGGTTCGCGTGCTGGGCCAGCAGCAGCGCCGCGCCACTGTTGCCGAGCATATACGCCAGGCGGTCGGCAGGGTACTCGCGGTCGAGCGGCACATAGGCGCCGCCCGCCTTCAGGATCGCCAGCAGCGCGACGACCATTTCGGCCGACCGTTCGGCCAGGACCGCCACGGGCACGTCGGCCGCCACGCCGCGCGCGATCAGGTCGCGGGCCAGCAGGTTGGCACGGCGGTTCAGTTCGCGGTAGGTCAAAGTGTGGCCGTCGGCGACCAGCGCCACGGCGTCGGGCGTGGTGGCGGCGTGGGCCTCGAAGCGGTAGTGCGCGAATGGCGGGACGGACGGGTGGTTCCCCTCTCCCGCGTTGCGGGCAAGGGTGCGGGGGCGAGGGTGTCGGGGCGTTGCTTGCCGATCTGTCGCAATTTGCACCGCCAAGCCCTCACCCTGAGCCCCTCTCGCGCCCTCCGGGAGAGCGGGGCAAAGACCGAGCTGGCCCAGCGGCCGCGTCGCATCGGCGGCCATCTGCTGCATCACGGCCAGCAGGCTTTGCGCCAGCATGTTTGTCTGCGCCTCGCCCAGCATGGCACGGTCGAAGCGGCAGGTCAGGCGCAGCGTCTCGGTGTGCGACAGCACCAGCGTGAGCGGATAGTTGGTTTCGGCGCGATTGCTGACGTTGCTGAACTGCAGGCCGCCGGGCGCGGTGCGCAGCGCGGCGTCGACCGGGTAGTTCTCGAACACGACGATCGAGTCGAACAGCGCCTGGCCCGCGTGGCCGGCCCAACGCTGGATGTCGTAGAGCGGCGTGTGCTCGTGCTCGCGCAGCGCCAGGTTCAGCGCCTGTACGTCGCGCAGCCAGTCGCCCACGGCCTGGCGCGGCTGCGGCGTGGCCACCACCGGCAGCGTGTTGATGAACAGGCCCAGCATGCGCTCGGCGGCGGGCAGGTCGGCCGGGCGGCCGGCTACCGTGGCACCAAACGCCACGCACGGCTGTCCGGTGCAGCGCTGCAGCACCAGCAGCCAGGCGGCCTGCACCAGCGTGTTCAGCGTCACCTTCTGTGCCCGCGCGAAATTGGCCAGCGCCGCGGTGTCGGCGGCATCGAGCACCAGGTGCTGTTCGGTGTGCCCGTGGCCAGCATCGGGCGCCGGCAGCGCGGCCAGCAGCCGGGTCGGCTGGTCGAGCGCCTGCAAATGGCCGGTCCAGAACGATGCGCTCGCCGCACCATCGCGCGACTGCAGCCAGCCGATGTAGTCGGCAAAACGGCTGCCGTTGGCTGCCAGGTGCTCGCCCGCATAGTGGCGTAGCACCTCGCCCAGCAGCTGCGCGGTGCTCCAGCCGTCCAGCAGCAGGTGGTGCACGGTCCAGACCAGATGGTGGCGCGTGGCGCCGGTGCGCAGCAGCGCCAGACGCAACAAGGGCGGCTCATTGAGGTCGAAGCGCTGGGCCAGCTGATCGGCCGCGAATCGATCGAGATCGACGGCATTGCGTCCGGTCCAGTCCTCGGCGATCACTGGCAGGGTCACGTCCCTGGCCACCCATTGCAGCGGTTGATCACCGCGATGGAGGAAGCCGCAGCGCAGGCTGTCGTGGCGCGCCAGCGCCGCCTGCCAGGCGGCAACAAAGCGTTCCGCGTCCAGGCCATCGACGTCGACACGCAACTGGTTCGTATACGCGCTGCTTTCGGGCGCATAGACGCAGTGGAACAGCATGCCCGACTGCATCGCCGAAAGCGGGTACAGGTTCTGCACGCGGGCCGGATCGAGCGCGAGCGCATCGAGCCGGGCCTGCGACAGCCGCGCCAGCGGAAAGTCGGAGGGCGTGAAACCGCGTGCCTGGGCGCCGCAGTGGCCGATCACGGCTTCCAGTTCGCGGCGCAGCGATTGCGCCAGCCGTTCGATGGTGCCGGCCCGGTGCCGCGTGCGGCTGTAGGCCAGCGTCAGGCGCAGTTGGCCGTCGATAACCTGGCCGCCCACCGACAGCGGGTGCGACAGCGGCGCGGTGGGATCCTGCGTGGCGCCCGTGGGGGCAGTGGAGAGCTGCCACGGCGCGTCGTCGGCCAGCGTGGCGTCGAACTGGCCCAGGTAGTTGAAGACCACCTCGGGCTTGGGCACAGCGGCTAGCGCCTGGCGTTGCGCCGGCGTACCCAGGCGTTGCAGCAGGCTGAACCCGATGCCTTCGCCGGGTACCGCGCGCAATTGTTCCTTCACCGCCTGGATGGCCGGGCCGATGTCGGCCGTGGCATCCAGCGCCACCGGGTACATGGTGGTGAACCAGCCGATCGTGCGGCTCAGGTCCAGCGCGTCGTCGATGGCGGCGACTCCGCTCAGGCGGCCGTGGCTTTCCAGATCGACCAGCACCTGGGCGCGGCCGGTCCAGTCGGCCAGCGCGCGCGCCAGCGCGGTCAGCAGCAGGTCGTTGACGCGCGTGCGATAGGCCGCCGGCGCCTGCTGCAGCAGCGCCTGGGTGAGCGTGGCCGGCAGCGACAGCGTGACTTCGGCGCGGTCAGCCACGCGGGGCAGGCTGCCAGCGTCATCGGCCGGCAGCGCGGCGTCGATGCCGCACAGCGATTGCCAGTGCGCCAGTTCGGCGTCGCGTGCTTTGACGTTGCCGCGCAGCGCGTGCGACCACTGCTGGTACGACGCGGTGCGCGCGGGCAGCGTCGGCGCCACGCCTTGCAAGCGGCGCTGATAGGCGGCCAGCAGGTCTTCGATCAGCACGCGCCACGACACGCCGTCGACGGCCAGGTGATGAATCGCAATCAGCAGTTGCCAGCGATTGCCAGTTTTCAGCGGCAGGGCGCGCATCAGCGGACCTTGCGCGATGTCGAGGCTGCGCTGGGCGGCGTCGCAGTGGGCCAGGCGTTCGGCTTCGGAGCCGGCGTGGCGGACCCACAGCAGGTTCGGGGACGATTCGACGTCGGCGTACGTCTGTTGCCAGCCGCCAGTGGATTCGGCAAAGCGCAGGCGCAGCGCATCGTGATGGGCGACGACATCGGCCAGGGCCAAGCCCAGCGCGTCGACGTCGGGCATCTCCCGGCAATCGAGCAGCACGGCCTGGTTCCAGTGGTGGCGGTTGGCCATTGGGGTGGCCAGGAGCGCGTCCTGGATCGGCAGCAGCGGCACGTCGCCGCGTGGTACGGCCTGCCTGGCGGCAACGTCGCGCGCGACCGGCGTCGCCACGGCTGCCAGCTCGCCCAGCGTCTGCCGCTCGAACAACTGGCGCGGCGTGAGCACCCAACCCGCGGCGCGGGCGCGCGCCACGATTTGCAGGCTCAGGATCGAGTCGCCGCCGAGTTCGAAGAAATTGTCGGTGCGGCCGACGCGCGGCACACCCAGTACCTCGGCCCAGATGGCGGCCAGCGCGATTTCGGCGGCGCCTTCGGGCGCCACGAACGTCTGTCCGCCATCGAACGACGGCTGCGGCAGCGCGTGGCGGTTCAGCTTGCCATTGGGCGTAAGCGGCAGCGCGGACACGACGACGAACGCGGCCGGCACCATGTAGTCGGGCAGTTCGGCGCCCAGCGCGTTACGCAACGCGCCAATATCGGGCGTGGTGCCGGCGGCCGGCACCACGTAGGCCGCCAGCCGCGCGCCAGCGGGACCATCGACGGCCAGCACCGCGACGTTGCCGACCGTGCCGTGCGCGAGAAGGCGCGCTTCGATCTCGCCCGGTTCGATCCGGAAGCCGCGAATCTTGACCTGCTGGTCGATGCGGCCCAGGTACTCAAGCTGGCCGTCCGGCAGCCAGCGCGCAAGGTCGCCGGTGCGGTAGAGCCGCGCGCCGTCGTCGGCAAACGGGTCGGGAATGAAGCGTTCGGCGGTCAGGCCGGGGCGGTTCAGGTAGCCGCGCGCCAGGCCGTCGCCGGCGATATGGAGTTCGCCGGCCACGCCGGGCGCCACCGGGTTCAGGCCCGGATCGAGCACGCGCACGCCGAGGTCCGGAATGCGTTCGCCAATCGGGCTGCGTGCACGGCGGGCCGGATCCAAGTCGGCGCCGGTGATCGGGCGGTACATGACGTGCACCGTGGTTTCGGTGATGCCATACATATTGACCAGTTGCGGCGTGGCGTCGCCAAAATGGTCGATCCACGGCTGCAGCGCCTGCGGGTCGAGCGCCTCGCCGCCGAAGATTACGTGGCGCAGCGCCAGCGGTGCGCCGTACAGCTCGGGCTGCGCCAGCAGGGCGCGGAACGCCGACGGGGTCTGGTTAAGCACTGTCACGCGCTCGCGCCGCAGCAGCGCCACGAAGTCGTGCGGCGAGCGGCTGACGTCGAACGGCACGATCACGAGCTGGCCGCCATGGCACAGCGCGCCAAAGATCTCCCAGACCGAGAAATCGAACGCGTAGGAGTGGAACAGCGTCCAGACGTCGTCGGCGCCAAAGCCGAACCAGTGCTGCGTGGACGCCAGCAGCCGCGACAGGTTGCCGTGCTGCAACTGCGCACCCTTGGGCCGGCCCGTGGAGCCCGACGTGTAGATCACGTAGGCGAGATGATCTGCGCGGACCGGCACTTCCGGCGCGGTTGCCGGCCAGTCGCCGCTGTCATCGGCATCGAGTTCCAGCACCGGCAAGCGGTCGCGCTGCGGCAGCAGTCCGCGCAGGCTGGACTGGGTCAGCAGCGCCGAGATGCCGCTGTCGTCGAACAGGTACGCCAGCCGCTCGGCCGGGTAGGCAGGGTCGAACGGCACGTACGCGCCGCCGGCCTTCAGGATGGCCAGCAGGCCCACAATCATCGCGGGCGAGCGTTCGACGGCGATGCCGACGCGCACCTCGGGGCCTACACCCAGCGCGATCAGGCGGTGCGCGAGCCGGTTGGCGCGGCGTTCCAGTTCGCCGTAGCTGACGCTGGTCTCGCCGAGGCGCAGCGCAATGGCGTCGGGCCGCAGCGCGGCGTGGCGCTGGATCTGGCGATGGACGGGTTCGGGCGACCCCACGCGCTGCAACGGACGCCCGGCGGCGTGCTGGCTGGCCAGAAAGGCGTTGTCGCCGGCATCGGGCAGGCAGTGGGCCGTCAGCGGGAGGTCGGGCTGGGCCAGCAGGCCCGACAACTGCGTCACGTAGTGACGCAGGATGCGCTGGGCAGTGGCGGCGTCGAACAGCGTGCTGCCGTATTCGAGCTGGAGCGTGATCGCGCCGGCGCGGGGAAGGTTGTCGATCTCGACGTCGAGGATCAGGTCGAACTTGGCGCCGGTGGCGCGGGCTTCGACGGGCTCGGTTTGCAGGCCGGGCAGCGCCGGCGCGGTCGGGCCCGAGGTGGTGCGCAGATTGAACATGACCTGGAACAGTGGGCTGCGGCCTGCGTCGCGCGGCACCTGCATGGCGTCGAGCAGTACCTCGAAGGGCAGGTCGGCGTGCTGCAGCGCGCCCAGCGCGTCAGCGCGCACCGCGTCGCACAGCGCGCGGCCAGTCATGCCGGGCAGGGTGCGCGCGCGGTAGACGTGGGTGTTGGCGAAGAAGCCCACCACGTCGTCAAGGCCGTCATCGCCGCGGCCCGCGTGCGGCACGCCCACCGCGAAGTCGTCCTGGCCCGCATAGCGGGCCAGCAACGCCTGCCATGCCGCCAGCAGCGCCACGAACGGCGTGCTGCGGTGGGCCACGCAGAAGTCTTGCAGCGCGCTGGCTACCGCAGCGGGCAGCGTGGTTTCCACGCGCCGGGCGAGGCGCGGCGTATCGCTGCCGTGCGGGCGATCGGTCGGCAGTTGCAGCGCGGGGATATGGCTGCCCAGCATGCGCTGCCACCAGTCGCGCTGGGTGTCGAGCGCGCCGCTGTCCAGCCGCTCGCGCTGACGCCGCGCGTGGGCGGCAAAGCTGGCGGCCGGGGCAGGCAGGCTGGCATCGTCGTCGGCCAGTGCCCGGGCGTAGGCCGCGGCCAGGTCGCGCGCGATGATCGCGTTCGACACCGCGTCGGAGACGATATGGTGCAGCGACAGCAACAGCACGTGATCGTCGGCGGCGCGCGTCAGCAGCGTGGCGCGCAGCAGCGGCGCCTGGCCCAGATCGAACGGGCGCGCGGCTTCGGCGTCGATGCAGGCGTGGAGCGTGTCAGCGCCGGCGGCGAGCGGAGCCTTGCGCAGCGCGAACGGCGGCGCGCGCTCCACGACCTGCCGGGGCAATGCTCCGGGCGCGGCGGCGTCGGCCACGAAACGCGTGCGCAGCGCGGGGTGGCGCGCGATCACGGCGCGCAGCGCGGCTTCCATTGCGGCGTGGTCCAGCGCGCCGCGCAGCACGAACGCGCGGGTCTGGTTGTAGGCGGTGCTGCCCGGTTCGTACTGCAGCAGGAACCACAGCCGTTGCTGGGAGAACGACAGCGGCCCTTCCTCGCGGGTGTCGGTGGAATCGGTGGAATCGGCAGCGGGCGCCGCGTCGGCGTCCTGTTCCAGCAGCAACGCCAGCAGCGCTGCCTGATCGGAGGTCGAGGGGGGCGTCATGAATCGGGTCCTGAAAGCGAAGTTATGCGGTGGCGGCGGCGCTGGCGCGCAGCGCGGCGCGTGCCTCGGGCGACATGGCCGCGAGCTGGCGTTGCAGGACGGCCAGCGTTTCCAGGCCCTCGGCGTTGGAGCTGGCGGCACGCAGCGCGGCGGCCAGCGCGGCGGCGCTTGGCGCATCGAAGACCACGGCTGGGGCAATGTCGAGCTTGAGCAGCTTGCGCACGCGCGCCACCAGCTTGATGACCAGCAGCGAATGGCCGCCTGCTTCGAACAGGTCTTCGGTCACGCCCAACTGCGGCGTGCCCAGCAGGTCGCGCATCTGGTCAAGGAGCAGCGCTTCGAGCGCCGTGGCCGGTTCGCGGTGCGGCGCGCTGGACGTGTCGGGCGCCAGCGCCGCGCTGGCGATCAGCGCGCGACGATCCAGCTTGCCGTTGGGCAGACGAGGCAGTTCGGCGATGGCGAACCACTGGGTCGGGATCATCGGATCGGGCAGGCGCTCCGCCAGGGCCTGGCGCAGTGCCTGACGCCGGGCGGCCGAGAGCGGGGCGGCGTTGGTATCGGCGGGCACCAGCCACGCGGCCAGTTGCGCTGCGCCGCCGTCCGGCGCGTGCGGCAGTACCACGGCCTGCCGCACCCCCTGCAGCGTCGACAGTGCGTGCTCCACCTCGCCGCATTCGACGCGGAAGCCGCGCACCTTGACCTGGCTGTCGGCACGGCCGAGCAGTTCGAGGCCGCCCTGCGGCAGGTATCGCGCGAGGTCGCCGCTGCGGTACATCCGTTGGCCGGCATGCGCGGGATGTGGGACGAATGCCTCGGTATTGGTATCGCGGTTGACGTAGCCGGCGCAGAGTTGTGCGCCGCCCAGGTACAGCTCGCCCGTTTCGCCCACCGTGGCCGGATGGCCTGCCGCCGTGCGCACGCGCGCTTCGCAGTTGGCCAGCACGCGCGTCAGCGGCAGCGCCGCGCCGGACAGCTCGGAGGCCGGCCCGGCGTCGTGGACCAGGATGCCGACCGTGGTTTCGGTCGGGCCGTAGTGGTTGAACAGGCGGGCGCCGGGCGCACGTTCGCGCAGGCGCGCCAGGAACGCGGGCGAGGCCGATTCGCCGCCCACCACGATCACCGCTTGCGATGGCAGCGGCAGGGGCGCGCCGTCGCCTTCGATCAGCGCATCGAGATGCGAGGGGACGATCTTGATGCAGTCCACGCGCTCGCGTGAGAGGAACGCGGCAAAGCCTGCGGCATGCTGCATGTCGGCGTCGTCGGCCACGCACAGGCAGGCGCCCTGCCACAGCGCGCCGAACAGCGTGGTGTTGCCGAGGTCGGCCGCTACGCTGGACGTCAGCGCGAAGCGCTCGCAGCGGTCCAGCCCCAGCGCCTGTCCGGACGCCGCCACATAGTTCAGCAACTGGCCGTGCGTGATGGCCACGCCCTTGGGCGTGCCGGTGGAGCCCGACGTGTAGAGCACGTAGGCGGGCTGGCTGGCCTGCAGAGCGAGCAGGGGTGCAAGGGGGGCGAAAGGGGCGCCGCCGTCCGGTGCCAGCTGCGCCAGATCGGACAACACCAGCGTGGCGCCCGCATCGGCCAGGATCTGCGCGCGGCGCTGCGCCGGCCACGCCGGGTCCAGCGGCAAGTATGGCGCACCGGCGCGCATGACGGCCAGCAGCGCGATGACGAGGTCGGCGGATCGCGGCAGCTGCAGGCCCACCGGCTGACCGGGCCGGAGTCCGAGCACGGCCAGGCGGCTTGCCAGCGCATCGACGCGCCGCGACAGCTCGGCGTAGGTCCAGCGCTGGCCGGCCGCCGACAGCGCGACGTCATTCGGACGCTCGCTGGCCCAGCGGGCCAGCCGTTCCGGCAGCAGTTCGGCGCCGAAGTCGACCGCAGGCGCGTGCATCGCGTCAGCGCGGGCCTGATCGGCGACGGTGGCCAGCGGCAGCGCGCCGATGGCGGTGTCGGGCTGCGCGCGCAGCGTTTGCAGCAGCGTGCGGTACTGGTCGAGCAGGCACACCATCGCGTCGGCGGCGTGGCGGTGATCGTGCTGCAGGACCAACGCGCATGGCCGGCCAGCATCGTCGATGCTGACGTGCAGCGCGATCTCGATGCCGGGCAGCGGGGCGACCGGTGCGCCGATTTTCCACTGGCTCCATGGCAGTCCGTTGCGCGCCGTGTTGGCGTGGGCCGGGGCGGTCACGCCGAACGCAATGCGGCCCGGCGCGTCGGTGGCGATGTCCGCCGGAGCGTGCTCGCGCCAATCCGTGTGTTGCTGCAGTTGGGCGGCCAGGCTGGCCAGCCAATCGCCAAACGATGCAGTGGCGTCGTACTGGACTGCCACGGGCAGCAGCGACGCATAGCGGCCAACGGCGCCGGCGAGTGGTTCGAAGTCGTCGCGGCAGTCGTTGTGCCAGTCGCCCCGGAATGCGCCCGCGCCGTCGATCCGGGCCAGCAGCAGCCACCACGCGGCCTGCAGCGTGTGGGCCGGCGGACAATCGAAGGAGGTCGTCCAGGCCGCCACGCTCGTGGCTTCGGTCTCGTCGAGGTCGACGGTGAGCGTCTGCGTGCCATTCGGGGCAGCTTCGGTCTGGCGCCACGGCAGCCTAGGCGCGTGGAGCGTGGCCAGGCGATCGCGCTGGGCCTGCCAGTAGTCGCGGCCAGCGGCGCTGTTGTCCTGCGCCAGGTTCGCTGTCCAGTCGAGATAGTCGGCGTAGGACAGCGGCGCCTCACCGGCCGGCGCGGTGTCATCGGCGTAGGCCTGGGCCAGTTCGCGCATCAGCGTGGTCAGGCTGGCACCGTCGATGGCCAGCGGATGCGCGGTCAGCGTCAGTTGCGAGCGCTGGGGATCAAGCGTGCGTACGGTGGCTTGCAGGGTCGGCCGGTTGTCCGCCTCGCCCCAGACCGGCGGCGTGCCGGCAAATTGCTGCCGCAGGCCGCGCAGGCCATCGACGCGGCCGAAAACGAGCCCAGTGGCAGGGTGCCGCTCGGCCACGCGGGCGAGCGCGCGTTCCAGGCGCGCGGCGTCGAGCGGGCCGTCGATGTCGGCGGTCAGCGTGACCGGATGGCTGGAATGGGCTTCGACGGCGCTCTGCTCACGGCCCAGCGCCACGGCGTGGCCGGCAAGCGTGAACACGGCGTCGGTGGGGTGGACGATGGCGTTCATGGATCAACCCTCCACCGTGGCGGCCAGCGTGGTGCTGGTCTGTTGGGCCGTTGCCGGGCCGGCGTCGAGCGCGGGCAGGTCGCTGCGCTCGAACATGTCGCCCATCGCCACCACGATCTTGCGCGGCCCCTGGTACGGGTCGCGCGCGTGGGCGGCCAGCATGTTGTCGAGCATCACCACGTCGCCCTGGCGCCAGTCGAAACGGACCGCGCAGGCTTCGTACAGGTCGCCGATCCGCGCCATCGTGGTGTCGTCGATGGGGCTGCCGTCGCCGAACGTCACCTGGCGCGGCACGCGCTGCGGGCCGACGATGTCCAGCAGGTCGCGCCGTACTTCGGCGTCCAGGCAGGCCGTGTGGTGCAGCTGCACCTGGTTGAAGAAGCTGCGCTCGCCGGTAACGGGGTGGGCGATCACGGCCGGGCACAGTTCGCGGGTCTGCAGCGTGTCGGCGTCGAGCCACGTGAAATCGGTGCCCGAAGCGCGCAGGCGCGCTTCCACGTCGTCGCGCGAATCGGTCTTGAAGAAGTCGCGCCAGCTGACGTCGAGCTTGTCATTGAACGTGCGCACGTAGCGCAGGCCCTTGCTTTCGAACTGGGCGGCCAGCTCGCGGGGCAGGCGGCGGTACATCTCGCGGCAGTCGACGATGGGCGTGGCGCCGCCGACCGGCGACGGCAGTTCGCAGAAGAACCACTGCTTGCGAGGCCAGCGCGACAGGTGCGCGCTTTCGTTGTGGAACAGGATCATTTCGCGCTCCGGGTACGGCGTGGAGCGGTAGGTGTTGCGGCCGCCTTCTTTCTTGGGCAGGTCGCCATAGGCGCCGTAGAGGCCCGGCTCGATCGATTCCGCGAACGTTTCGAATTCCTGCGGCGTGCGCAGCCCGAAGCCACGCAGCAGGATGCCGCCGTGGCGGCACAGCGTGGCTTCGATGTCCTGGCGATGCGCGAGTGCCCAGGATACGGGGTCGAGGTCTGGCGATGCCGGCTCGATCACAATCGGGAAGGTGCGGCCCGGCGACAGGAACGAGGTGCGTACCCGCGATGCCGGCGCCTGCGCCAGCGGTTGGGCAGCTTGGGAGGTTTCGGAGGCTTGAGCGGGCTGCCGGGCGAGCTTGCCCAGTTTGGCGAGCTTGTCGAGTTTGCTGGGGCTGGACACTTGGCTGGTAGTCATGGCGGGCTTGTCGGTGGCGGGTTCGCAAAGGCCGGCCGGCACGTCGAGGCCGGATAGCGGGCAGGCGGGACCGGCCACGGCCTGCGCCAGCACGGCGCCGTAGGCGTCGGCCATGCGCTGCACCGTGGCGCGCGGAAACAGCGCCGTGGCGTACACCCATTCGGCGCGCAGGCCGTCGGGCTGAGGGGCCAGGAACACGGCGAGATCGAACTTGGCCGCGTGGACCGGCGTGGGCAGACGTGTTGCCTGCAGGCCATCGAACGGGCGGGCGTCGGCCGGGGTGTTCTGCAGGACGAACAGCATCTGCACCAGGGGATGCCACGCGCGCTCGCGCGGCAGGCCGGCGGCTTCGACGATGCGCTCGAACGGCAGTGCCTGGTGGTCGAACGCGGCCAGCGTCTGCCCGCGCACCTGATCGAGCAGGTCGGCAAACGACATCGCCGCGCGCGGCTGCGCCCGCAACGGCAGCACGTTGACGAAGAAGCCGATCAGCACTTCGAGTTCGCGGCGCGTGCGGCCGGCCACGTCGATGCCGACCAGTTGGTCTTCGGCACCGCCCAGGCGGTGCAGCAGCGCGTGAAACGCGGCCAGCAGCACCATGTACCGCGTGGCACCGTGGCGGCGCGCCACCGCATCAACCTGCGTCAGCAGCGCGCCGGGCAGGTCGCTGTAGCAGGCATCGCCGGCGGTCGAGGCCACGGGTGGGCGGCGGTTCGGCGTGGGCAGCGTGGGCAGGCGCGGCGCGCCCTGGAGGGCGTCGCGCCAGTAGGCGGTATCGGTCACGCTCTGCGGGCCGTGATCCTCGGCCTGCTGGTGTAGCGCGTAGTCGGCGTACTGCACGGGCAGTGCGGGCAGGTCGCTGGACTGGCCCGTGCGGGCGGCGTTGTAGCCAGCGGCCAGTGTATCGAGCAGGATGCCGATGGACCAGCCATCGCCGACGATATGGTGCAGCGTGACCAGCAGCGCGTGGTCATCGTCGGCCAGCCGCACCAGCCGCGCGCGCAACAGCGGCGGGCGAGTCAGGTCGAACGGCTCGCGTGCCTGCACTTCGGCCAGTTCGTGCAACGCGGCGTCGCGTGTGGTGGCGCTCAACGCGGACAGATCGCTTTGTGGCAGGTCGATGACGATGCGGTCGGCGATGCTTGCGTACGGCTCGCCGTGGGCATCCGCCGGATAGCCGGTGCGCAGGATTTCGTGGCGGGCCACCAGCGCGGCCAGGCTTGCTTGCAGCGCCTCGACGTCGAGCGCGCCGTGCAGGCGCAGGCCGCCGGCCATGTTGTAGGTCCAGCGGTCGGCCGGGGCGGCGACGCGGTCGGCCAGCCAGAGACGGTGCTGGGCCGGCGCCAGCGGCATCTTCGCGGTGCGCGGGGCCGTGGCGATGGCCTGCGGCAGCGACGGGACGGTGCGGGCCGGCAGGTGTTCGAGTGCGGCGGCGCAGGCAGCCAGCGTCGGATGGTCGAACGGCAGCCGCATCGGCACGGCGGCGCCAAATTTCTCGCGCAGCCGCGCCACGAGTCGCGCGGCGGTCAGCGAGCTGCCGCCATTGGCAAAGAAGTGCGCGTGCCGGTCGGCCGGCGCCGTGCCGAGCAGTTCCTGCCACAGCGCGGCGAGCGCGTTTTCGGTGTTGCCCTGCGGCGGCTCGGTGGCTGATCCGGTTCCACCGCCAGCCGTGGTGCCGCCGACCGTGAATGTGCCGTGCGCCCAGACGGCGCAGGCGTCCATGCTCTGGTCGAGCCAGCCCTGGCGGCACGCGCTGCGCTGCAGCTTGCCGCTGGTGGTCTTGGGCAGGCCGCCGGGGTTCAGCAGCAGCGCCACGGCCAGCGGCGCGCCGCACGCATTGCCAACCGCTTCGGCCAGCGCCTGCACCAGCGCCACGTGGCCCACGCGTTTCTGATCCGGGCGCGAAATCTCGGCGGCGATGCCGATCGCTTCGCCATCGGGCGTGTGGACCGGAAACGCCGCCACGCGGCCACGGCGGGCGGCTGGTACGTGCTGTTCGACGGCGCGTTCGATGTCCTGCGGATAAAGGTTCTGGCCGCGTACGATGATCAGGTCTTTGCGCCGGCCGGCGATATAGAGCTGCCCATCGCGCATCAGGCCCAGGTCGCCAGTGCGCAGCCAGTCGTCGCGGCCCGATCCGAACGTGGCGGCCGTGGCGTCGGCATTGCGCCAGTATCCATGCGTGACGCTGGCGCCGGCTACCTCGATTTCGCCAACCTGGCCGTCCGGCAGCGCGTGGCCGTCGGCGGTGGCGATACGGACGGTGTGAGCGCCGCGCGGGAATCCGCAGGCGACCAGTTCCAGGCCGTCTTGCGCCGCTTCGCCGTGGCCCTGTGCGAGCGCGCGCGCATCGAACGTCGTGCACAGCATGCCGCCGCCGCGCTTGCCGCCGGTGACGAACAGCGTGGCCTCGGCCAGCCCGTAGCATGGATACAGCGCCTGCGCGCTGAAGCCAGCCGGCGCAAGGCGGTCGCGGAACGCCCGCAGCGTATCGGCGCGCACGGGCTCGGCGCCCGAATAGGCGACCTTCCAGCTGGACAGGTCGAGCCCTTCGAGGTGGCTGTCGCGCACGCGCTCCACGCAGAGCCGGTATGCGAAATCGGGACCGCCCGAGACCGTTGCGCGATGGCGGCTGATGGCCTGCAGCCACCGCGCCGGGCGCTCCAGGAAGAACTGCGGCGACATCATGACCACGGGCACGCCGGTGTACACCGGCTGCAGCAGGCCGCCGATCAGGCCCATGTCGTGATAGAGCGGCAGCCAGGTGGCGATCACGTCGCCGGGGCCGATGCCCATGCCGTCGGCGATGGCCACCTCGTTCGCCATCACGTTGCCGTGGGTGACCATCACGCCCTTGGGCGCTGCGGTGGAGCCCGACGTGTATTGCAGGAAGGCCAGCGTGTCTGGCGTGACGGCGTACGGTTGCCAGTCGGCCGGGGCGGGAGTGTGGAGGCCATCGGCCAGCACGATGCGGGCATCCGGGGCGATGGCGGCCAGCGCATCGGCGTGCAGTGATGCCTGCGCGGTGGTGGTGATGGTCAGCGCGGGCTCGGCGTCGCTGGCGATGGCGCGCAGGCGTGCCATTTGCGCGGAGCGCGCGGCACCCGGTTCGAACGCCGGCACGGCCGTCAGCCCCGCGTACAGGCAAGCGAAGAACGCGGTGACGTAGTCGATGCCGCTGTCCATCAGCAGCAGCGCGCGCTGGCCGGGTGCGGCCGCGTGGGCGAGCTGGGCGGCCAGGTTGCGCACGCGGGCGTGCAGGGCGGCGTAGTCGTAGCGGGTTTCGCCGGTGGTGTCGATGGTGATCAGCGCGGTGTCGCCGGCACGCTGCGCGGCCAGACGGCCGAGGTGGGCCACCAGCGTGGCCGGGACGTTCGGATCGGACTGCATTGGAATCGGCTTTCCAGGAAGGGCGGTTGGCGGTGGAGGCGACGCGGCGCGGGGGTCAGGCCGGCGCGGGTACGGGGGCGGCAGTGGGCGAGGGCCGCGCGGGCAGCACGGGCTGCATCAGACAAGCCCCGAGGCTGCGCACCACATCGGCCTGGCTGTCGTGCACGAAAAAATGCCCGCCCGCGAACCATTCAAGCGAGTAGCCCGCGTGCGTTTCTGCGGCCCAGGCGTGCAGGTCGGGCTGGGCGATCGGATCGTCACGGCCGGCGAATACATGCAACGGAACGGGCAGTGGTGGGACGTCCGCGCGGCAAAAGCTCTCGCAGACGCGGTAGTCGGCGTCGAGCACGTCCAGCGTCAGGCGTAGCAGTTCGGCATCGGCAAAGACGGCATCCGGCGTGCCGCCGTGCCGGCGCAGGTCGGCTATCAGCGCCGCGTCGCCACGCAGCGCGGCCAGCCGTTGCGGATTGCGCCGGCTGGGCGCGGCGCTGCCCGATACGACGAGCCGCTGCGGCAGCGGCAGGCCGCGCTCGCGCAACAGATGGCAGACGCGCCAGCCCAGCAGGCCGCCCATGCTGTGGCCGAAGATCGCGAACGGCGTGGCGGTGCCTGCGCGCGCGGCGCACAGCATGTCAGTCATCTCGGCGGCCAGCGGCTCGAAGTCGCGCAGGAGCGGTTCGTCAAGCCGCGCGCCGCGGCCCGGGGGCTCCAGCGCGATCAGCTCGACACCGGCCGGCAGCAGGAGGCGCCAGCGCAGGTATGCCATGGCACTGGCCCCGGCATGGGGCAGGCAGAACAGTTGCAGCACGGGCATGGTCAGGCGTCCGCCCGTGTTGGCTCCTCCATGAATCGACGCAGGCTCAGCGGGCGCATGTCGGTCCAGACGCGTTCGATATGGTCCAGGCAAGCCTGCTTGTTGCCGCTGAAGCCGGCCGTGCGCCAGCCGCCGGGCACGGGCTTGTAGTCGGGCCAGATCGAGTACTGCTCTTCGTGGTTGACAAGAACCAGGAACGTGGCATCGTCGCGGTCGAAACTCATGAAAGGCTCCCTTTCGGTACGGGTGGTGTCTGGCGCCACGAAAACTTGGTGGTGCATCACCCTGTTCGACGAAAGGGGCTGGGGATTATTTAGTGGCCGGGGCGGCGGGGCCGGCGGCGAGCGCCGCCGGAGGGTGCGGTAAGTGCCTGATTTTTATGGCTGCGCCATCTCGGCTTCGCGCTGCCATTGTCCTTTTGGCCAATGGCAAGCACAGGCTCCATTTGCTAAGTTGACCCAGCCCACTGCCGGCCATACCCCATGTCCTTCCTCTCCTCTATTTCGCTGTCGCGGCGCCTGCGCATGCCGGCCTTGTTGCTGATGAGCGCGGCAGCATGGATGGGTTCGGTGCACGCTCAGGAAGCGCTCGTTCTGGGTGGCCTGCAACGCACCGATGCGGGGGGAGAAACCAGTTACGGCTACACCTACAGCTACCAGCACAATCTGGCGGAGAACTGGTACGCCTCGTTCTCGTACCTGAACGAGGGGCACGTCACGAATCACCATCGTGATGGACACAGCGTCCAGCTCTGGTGGCGCTACCCATTTGCCGACCGTAGATTCAATCTCGCCATCGGCGCAGGCCCCTATCGGTATTTCGATACCACGGACCGCAACGACGATGGCGGATCGGACAATCATCACGGCTGGGGCCTGCTGGCCAGCGTGGCGGCCACGTGGTACGTCAACGGGGGGGCCATGGATGGTGCAGGCCCGGTACAACCGTACGCAAACGCCGTCGAGCATCAAGACGAATACGCTTTTGATCGGCGTGGGCTACCAGCTCGACCGGGGCGACCGGGGAGGACCTGTGGTGCCACCCCCGTCCCGATTGGACAACGTCACGCAGAACGAGATCACCGTGTTCCTGGGGCAGACCATCGTGAATACGTTCGACTCGCAGTCCTCGTTCGCCAAGGCTGTCGAGTACCGTCGTGGTCTGGCCCGCTATGTGTCAGGCACCGTGAGCTATATCAACGAAGGTGAGAACTCGGCGCTGCGCCGCAACGGCGTGGCCGCGCAGCTATGGCTGGAACGGGCGTTCTTCAACGATGCGCTCACGCTTGGAGTCGGCGCCGGCCCGTACTATGCGATCGACCTCAGCGATCGCGGCCGCAACGTTACGAGCGAGCCCTCACGCTGGTCTGGGCTGCTGACGATGTCCGCAAGCTACCGAATCAGTCAGCGGTGGCTTGCACGCGTCTCTTGGAACCGGACCGTCACCGGATATGACCGCGACACCGATGTGTTCCTGGCCGGCCTAGGATATCGATTCTGATTCCAGCGTTATCGCAGCATCCGATTATGGGTGATGACGGCCCACTTCCTTGACACCGTATGGCGACAATCCGCCATGGGCGGTTGCGGGAAGGAGGCGAGGGCGCAGACATTCGCCCCCGCAGCGCCACCATGTTGGAGAGTCAGCGTTACGACTTAGCAGCTCCATCCGCAATGGCGCATACAGCGGCTTCCAGCGTAATGCGTGACTTTTCGCGCCGGCTGCGCGCCAGTCGCTCTTCTCCGGTGCGTCGGTCGGACTCGCCGGCCAGCAATGCATGAATATCCGGCAGCCTAAAGATGGCTCCGCGGCTGCCCCAGGTACCGTCGGCGATCTCTGTCGGAAAGACCCATACCCGCGATGCGACCTCGTCGAGTGGGCGTCGCTCGGCCCGGGCCACCGCTTCCGTGACGGCCTTGACCAGAGCATTACGTGAGGCATCAGTGTATTGCCCTTCGGGCACCGAGGGGATGATCCGGTAGCGGACGGCCTTCGAGCGTTCGCCGCCAACGTATACCGCGGCCGGTCGGTGGAGATGCAACACCGTCACCGCCTGTGCAACCGGATTGTCAGGGTCATACCCCTCCGCTTCGATCAGGATGTCAGTCAGTTCTTTAACCAGGCGATCCTCTGCTTCAGGCGTCAAGGCATCTTGCGGCCACAGTGCGTCGATCATTGGCATGGTGCTAACCCTCTTCAAGTGTGTCGGTGTGCCCGATCATGGGCTTTCACCTCAAGGCTTGGAAGTGGCATTATTGCCATCCTTCGAGGAAGATCAGACACGCGAACATGACCATGATCCGGATCTGGGTCTATGACGGAATTTTGGCATCCGGCGTCGCAGGACCCATCGACATCTTCAGCGCTGCCAATCACTTGGGCGCCCGGGAAGGCTCCGATAGCCGCCAATCGGCGCCGAAGTTCACGTGGCGGGTGGAGTCGTTGGATGGAGGGTCTGTGAAGGCTGCATCCGGACAGAGCATTTCGGTGGATGGAAAAATCGATCCACGCAAGCCTGCAGACGCGATCCTGGTGACAGCCCCTTTCTTCGCCAACATGGAAAAACTCATCGACGGTTGGAAGGAGATCGGTGCGCTGACATCCGCGCTTCGCCGCCAACACGAAGCAGGCGCGGTGCTGGCGGCATACTGCACCGGCAATTACCTGCTTGCGGAAGCTGGCTTGCTGGACGGCCGGGGTGCCACAACACACTGGGCCAGTGTGGCGGATTTCGCGCGACGCTATCCTCGTGTTGCGCTTCGCGCCTCTGAAGTTGTGACTGCGCAAGATCGCATCGTCTCCGGCGGCTCGGTCACGTCTTACCTCAATCTCGGGGTGCGCCTGGTCGAAATGTTCGGCGGCGAGAGGCTTGCGGGGTTGACCGCCAAAGCGCTGCTGATTGATATGAACCGGACGTCTCAAGCTCCGTACACGAAGCTTCTCGATGAACATGGGCATACCGATCCGCTCGTCGCACGCGCTCAACGGCGCATGGAAGCGACCCTCCAAAATGGGTTTCGGCTCAGCGAACTGGCCCAGTGGCTCGCGGTCAGCGAACGTACGCTTAACCGGCGATTCAAACTTGCGATGGGCCTTGCGCCGTTGGAATATCTGCAGAACCTGCGCATCGAAGTCGCCAAACAGTTGCTGGAATCAAGGCCCATTCGCCTTGAGATGGTTAGTCAACGAGTGGGCTATGCTGACCTCAGTACCTTCCGACAGTTGTTCAAGCGCAAGACGGGTCTGTCGCCAAGCGAGTATCAAATGCGCTTTGCCGGCGGATCGAGCACGGACATACAACGCAACTAGCACGTAGGCCGGTGCGCGCGGGTCGCCCTTGAGGAAAGCCCCTTTGATATCAAAGGCGGGAAAGGCCTTCACAGCATCGTGCATGATGGGTTGATGTACGGGGCGCTCGGCCCGCGCGAAGCGGCGCGGCACAGGCCAAGGCGGTGCCGCATGTCTGTGCGCTGACGCACGCCGAAACCCCCTTTCCAGTCGGGTAGCGGTACGTTGCGGCCTTGCTAGAATCGGCTATCGGGGGAGCTTCCGTGGAGGCCATAACCGCCGAGGCGGCAGGTGGAGACGGACAGGTCCGGGTCTCGGCGTCGTGGGGCGGGCGAATCGGTAAGCTTTCGTGCCGCGAAAGGAAAAATGGTCGACGGAATACCTCCCCCACCGATCCCCTTACACCTTCAGCATCCCAGGCGTGCGTTTGCGCGAATGGCGAGGCGCCTCGCATCCCGTGGTCACGTCTCTGGCTCTGGCGATGAGCCGCTATTCCTTGTAGATGTGGGTGGCGAAGTAGTCGATCAGCAGTCGCACGTTCGGCATCAACCCCCGGCGCGACGGGAACACGGCGTGGATGATGCCGCCTCTCGGCGCCCAGCCGGGCAGCACATCGATCAGCGTGCCGTTGCGCAGGTCATCCTCCACCACCATGCAAGGCAACTGCACGATGCCGACACCGGTCTGCGCCGCCTTGCGCAGCGCGCTCATGTCGTCGGTGACGTAACGGGGCTGGTGCCGGACTTCGGCCGATTGTCCTTCCGGGCCGATCAGTTGCCAGACGTGGCTGCGCGGCGGGCCCCAGTCGAGACTGGGCATGCCTGCCAGTTCCGCGGGATGGCGTAGCGGTGCGCGGCCTTCCATCAGTGCGGGGCACGCCACCAGACGCTGGTGGCTCTCCGACAGCACGCGCATCACCAGGTCACTATTTTCCAACGGCGGAAAGCGCACGCGCAGCGCAAGGTCCAGGCGTTCGCCGATCACGTCCACGCGGCGGTTGGTGGCCTCCAGATGCACCTGCACCTTCGGATAGGCCAGCATGAACTGCGCCACCAGCCCGGCCACGCGGTATTCGAGCAACGTCGTCGGGCAGGTCATGCGCACGATGCCCTGTGGCTCGGAACGCTCCCGCTCCATGACCTCGCGCGCCGCTTCGGCCTCGACCAGCACGCCGATACAGCGTTCGTAGAATTCGCGCCCGGTCTCGGTGACCGAGAAGTGCCGCGTCGATCGCTGCAGCAGCCTGACGCCATACCGGGCCTCCAGCGCCGCGATGCGCCGGCTAAGCTTCGACTTGGGCGCCCCGAGTGCCAGGCCCGCCTGGGTGAATCCGCCATGGTCGACGACCTTGACGAAGTAGTAGAGGTCGTTGAGGTCGTCCATGACTGTTCCTCCTATAGAACACAGACGGCATCTTACGGCACTACTGCGCCGGTTTCCGCGAACCTATGATGGCTCCACGCTCCGGTGCCGTCATCGCGACTGACGCCGGAGCGGCCGATGCTTCCAACAACGCGTCTGCGAGACGCGTGACCTTATCCGTGCAAGGAGATAGCCATGACAACGTCCTACAAGCGCCTGGACAAGAATGACGCAGCCGTACTGCTGGTGGACCACCAGGCCGGTCTGCTTTCGCTGGTGCGCGACATCGACCCGGACAAGTTCAAGAACAATGTCCTGGCTCTGGCCGACCTGGCCAAGTACTTCAAGCTGCCGACCATCCTGACCACCAGCTTCGAGACGGGCCCCAACGGCCCGCTGGTGCCTGAGCTGAAGGCCCAGTTTCCGGAAGCGCCGTATATTCCGCGTCCCGGTCAGATCAACGCCTGGGACAACGAAGACTTCGTGAAGGCGGTCAAGGCCACCGGCAAGAAGCAATTGATCATCGCCGGTGTGGTCACCGAGGTCTGCGTTGCCTTTCCGGCACTGTCTGCCCTGGCCGAAGGCTACGATGTGTTCGTCGTGGGCGATGCATCGGGCACGTTCGATCCGATTACGCGCGACGCGGCGTGGCATCGCATGGCCCATGCGGGCGCGCAGATGATGACGTGGTTCGGCGTGGCATGCGAACTGCACCGCGACTGGCGCAACGACATCGAAGGGCTCGGCACGCTGTTCGCCAACCACATTCCCGACTACCGCAACCTGATGACCAGCTTCAAGGTCATGTCCGCGAAGTAAGCCGGCCGCAACATCCCACACAACATGCCCCCGCCGCACCGTTCGCCGGTGCGGCGGGGACACGCTGCGTGGAGAAGGGATGCTGGCGGCGCGCGCAGCGCCTTGCGGAACATCGTCGAGAATCGCTGGGCGGTCAGACCCGAGACCGTATGCCACCTGGGTGACGGAGTGCCGGAGGACCCCTGGGCTAAACAGCAACTAAAAAAGTGATGCAGCCCAGGCTTTTCTCAACGGTCGTACGGTCAGCCATTTCCAGATGTCGGCACGATTGTCATCCAAGGTTTCTCAGGGCGACCGGCGTATGAAAGTGCTGCGTGTTTTTCATCGGCCACGATGGGGTCTTTGTATGACACCGTGTGCGGCGATGAACATGGCGACGGCCGCCCGGCAATAGGATTCGATTTCGTTCTCGTCCTCAGCCCTCGCCTCGTCGAAGCGGGCGATAAGCAGGAGATCGGATCCTTTGAAAAGCGCGGCAAACAAGCGGGCGGCCTGGCGAGCGTCGGGTACGTTCAGAATCGCGTTCGCGTGCAACTGACGCAACACTGCTTCGATCTGGGCGATGACATGGGCGGGCCCGGCTTCGTAATGGAGCTTGCTTAACGACTTCTGATTCGTCTTGTCGGCCAAAACCATGGCTTCGACACTGCGGACGTCAGGGCTCAACAGCGTGCGAAGCAGGGAAGACCCTACCGCCATGAGCTGATCTTCGGCCGAACCGTCGACACTTTCAGCAAGGGCCTGCGGCGCAAACTGCTCGCAGCGGGCCGCCATGGCCGCGCTGAACAGCGCCTCCTTGTTCTCGAAGTGCCGATAGATGCTTAGCTTGGATATCTTCGCCCGCTGGGCGACCTTGTCCATAGTGGTCGCTTGAAACCCCAATTCCACAAAGAGTTCGCAGGCAGCGTCGACTATCGTTTGGCGAAGCGCCGCATTGGCGGGCCGGCCACGCCGGCCCTGACTGTTTTCGGTCACGACAATTCCAGTACTTGACAGTATTCAAATTCGTGAACTACGATACCATACAGTATCGTAAATGTACAAGCCGAGGGCAGGCCGGTAAATCGGCGTCGGGCAACTTTCTCGCCGATGCCGGAGCCTGCGCACTAACGTCTCGAGCACTTGTCTCCTGACGTTATAGCGCGCCAGGCCCACCGCGTCCCTAGCTACAACACGGAGCCCATCACCATGAATGACGTCATCATCGTCGGCGGCAGCTTTGCAGGCCTCGCCGCGGCCCTGCAGCTCGGCCGTGCGCGCCGCAAGGTCACAGTTCTCGATACCGGGCACCCGCGAAACCGCTTTGCCGGCCACTCGCATGGCCTGCTCGGCCACGATCACAAGCCGCCGCTGGACATCCTGGCCGAGGCGCGGCAGCAACTGGCGCGCTATCCAACGATCAGGCTCATCGATGCGCGGGCCGAGAGTGTGTCTGGCGCCATCGATGATTTCTGCGTCGTCACTGACGATCAAGAAAGCCTAAGGGCCCGCCGCCTCGTCCTGAGCTATGGCGTCGCCGACCAGATGCCTGAACTTCCGGGCTTTGCCGAAAGCTGGGGCACGTCCATCGTGCCCTGTCCCTATTGCGACGGCTTTGAAGTCGCCGGCCAGCATTGGGGCCTCCTCTGGTCCGGCCCGCAGTCGCACCAGTCTGCCAGGCTGTTCCGCGATTGGACTGACAAGTTGACCGTCTTCGCTGATGGCCATGACATTGCGGCCGAAATCCGGGCCGATCTGGCACGCCGCAACATACCTGTCTTCGACGGACGGATCGTCGAGATCGCCCATCACAAGGGCCAGATCACCACCGTCAATCTCGATACCCGCCGCAATGTTGCCGTCGACGTCCTGTTCGCCCATCCGCGCAACAATCCGTCCGCAAGCCTGCATGAATCACTGGGCCTAGAGACGGTCGATACGCCCACTGGCATCGTCCTCAAAGTCGACGAGCGCCGCCAAACCAGCTTCCCCGGCATCTACGCCGCTGGCGACCTCGCCACGCCGTTCTTGCCCTCGGTCACCCAGGCATCTTCGCAGGGCGCGATGGCGGGTATCTTCGCCCAGCAGTCGATGGTTGTTTGAGCGTACGGATTTCTTTCTACGGTTGCGTCGTCGCCTTCGATATGGTTGGCGCAGATCGGCACGGAGAAGGGCGGATCGCCGGGTCCAGGAGATAGCATCGTCCCGTCGATCGCGCTGCCAGATCCCGAAGCGCCGGCTCGTTTTCGTTCGGCGACTGGGGGGCGTGGCGCGCATCTGGCCGCGATCCATGCCCCACTAAAGTCGGGTTCAGGATGTCATCGGAGCAGCCGTTCTGCAAGCGACAGCGCTTAATCTCGCACATCAACCGCGCCGCGGGGAGACAAAAACCAAGTAGGACCTATTGCCGGGGGCGTAGGGAACATGGGGATACAAATGGCGTTCATCGGCAACATGAAGATTGGCAAGCGGCTGGCTCTTGGCTTCTCTCTGATTCTGGCATTTTCCATTGCAATTACCGCTATCGCCATCTGGCGGCTCGACAACGTCGCGACCGCGACGCGCGAGATGATGAAGGTGCCGCTCCTCAAGGAGAGACTGATTGGCGATTGGTATGCCAATCTGGCATCTGGCATCCGACGTACCAGCGCGATCGCGAAGAGTAGTGATCCGGCGCTGGGCCCATATTTCGCCGAAGAAGCAGCGACGTCGTCCAAGAATTCAGGTGAACTTCAGAAAAAAGTGGAAGCCCTGATTTCTACCGAAGAAGAAAGGGCGCTGTTCAGCAAGATCGGCGAATCGCGGAAGGCCTACTTGAGTTCTCGCGATGACATCAATAAGGCTAAGGCGGCCGGTAATGTTGATGAAGCCACGCGTATTCTGGACAAGGTGTTCACCCCGGCGGCGAACGCCTATCAGGGCACCATGCGCGAGTTGGTTGAAGTGCAGAGACGCACCATTGACGATACCGCCAAGGAGATTGATGGCGTTGCGGCGAAGAGCCGCGCGCTGCTGCTCGTGCTCGAAGGGCTCATTCTGATACTTGGGATCATGTGTGCGTACTTCCTGACTCGTAGCATTAGCCGTCCGCTGGCACAGGCCGTCAGCGTGTCGCGTCGCGTGGCCGATGGGGACTTGTCCAGCGAGATAGTTGTGACATCGAGGGACGAGACCGGTGAGTTGTTGCAAGCGCTAAAAGACATGAATGACAAGCTCGGTGGGACGGTCGGAAATATCCGATCGGCCAGTGTGGCGGTCGCCAGCGCCGCAGGGCAAATTGCATCCGGCAATCTGGATCTGTCTTCTCGCACCGAGGAGCAGGCTGCGTCGATTGAACAGACTGCGGCCAGTATGGTCGAGCTGACGGAAACGGTGAATCAGAATGCCGACAATGCGCGTCAGGCGACTTCCCTCGCGGGAAGTGCCAGAGAGATGACGGAGTCCGGGCGTTCCGATGTGGCCGCGATGGTGCAGACGGTTGGGGAAGTGAACGCCGAATCCAAGAAGATCGCAGAGATCACCGGCATGATTGAAGGCATCGCTTTTCAGACGAACATTCTGGCGCTGAATGCCGCGGTTGAGGCGGCGCGTGCGGGTGAGCATGGACGAGGCTTCGCGGTTGTCGCCGGCGAGGTACGCTCGCTGGCGCAAAGGGCCTCTGGCGCGGCAAAAGAAATCAAGGAGCTGATTGAGACGTCAACTTTGAAGGTGCAAGTTGGTGCTCAGCAGGCCGATGGCGTCAGTGCCGCGATGGGGCGGATTAGTACGGCAATCGAGCGCGTTTCGGACATCATTGGCGAGATTTCCGCAGCCTCCGACGAGCAAAGCAGAAACCTTGAGCAGGTAAGCCTTGCTATTGCACAGATTGACCAGGCGACTCAGCAGAATGCCGCGCTGGTCGAGGAGTCTTCGGCAGCAGCACAGGCTTTGCGCGAGCAGGCGGTCGGTATGAAAGAAGAGGTGATGTATTTCAAGACCTCGGGCCAATTCGCGTAAGGGCAAGCCGGGGAGCTGCTTGACATTGTGCAGGCAGAACGGAGCGCAGGGGTAGTCAAGTCTCGCAATATCGATGTCCGGGGGCACAACAACGCTGAATGGCGGTACTTTCCCATGGGGGCCGACCAGAAAGAGCGGCTAGTAGATTCCTGCCGATGTAACGCAGTCCGGCGCTCTGATCTGCCCGAGTTTGTCCGTCAATTTGCCTGTTTAAGGTAAGGTCCACGCGCGGAGCTTTTTGCGAAATCACCGATAGGATTACCGACTTGCCGTGTCGGGAAACCCCAATAGACGGGCGAAGTCCTGCACGCGTTCGCGTGGCATCCTCGTCTGATTGACCTCGGCTTCGGGATCGCCGAAGCCCAACGACATACCGAAAGCAGTGACCTCCTCGGCAGGCATGTTCAAGTACGATGCAATCTGCGCGTGGTACGGTGCGAAGGCGACCTGGGGGCATGTGTCAATGCCCCGCGCCTTCGCGGCAATCATGAGGTTCTGGGCGAAAAGCCCGATATCGATCCAACTGTGCGGTTTCAGTCTGCGGTCGATGCTGATGATGAGCCCCACCGGAGCGCCGAAGAACGAGAAGTTCTTTTCGGTCTGGCGCGAGCGGGCCGCCGTGTCGTTGCGATCGATACCAAGCGACGCGTAGTAGCGTGCGCCGAAATCAATTAGTCTCGTGCGAAAAAGGTCGGGCAAAGGCTCAGGGAAGTGGGCGGGAGGGGGCGCCGCCCCGGCCCTGTGAGCCGCGACCAGGATGTTTGCAAGTTCGTCCTTGACCGTACCTGTAACCACGTACACGCGCCAGGGCTGAATGTTGGCCCCGCTTGGGGCGGCGGCCGCTTCCTGCAGAATCTGCTCGACCGTTTCCTGGCGGACGGGCCTTGGTTTGAAGGCACGGACCGACCGCCGCGAGGTGACTACTGAGGCGACGCATTGCGCGATCGCGTCCTGGGACCATTTACTAACCGTCTGGACCATGACTCACTCCTGCGGGGCTTCGTGATAGGAAATGCGGCCGGAAGGCAGGAAGAACAATGCAATCACTGCGCCCCCTTTTGCTTCGGGGTAGTGATGGCTCCCAGGAGCGGGAGCGGTCCAGCCACCCGTACACCAGCCATTCGGACCGTTGAGTGCCGCACCGGGACTCAACGGCACGACCATGTTGAACTCCCCATATGGATGGCCGTGGTATTGCCCTTGGAATCGACCATCCGGATGTCCCTGTACATTGCCAGCGCTGTCCATATACACCGCAGTGATGCTGAAGTGCAGCGTACGCGCGGAGGGCTCCGCGATGCGACTACGGCGATAGGTTGAGCCTTCAATGTCGATATTGGCCGCCCAGCCATCCTCCACACCCTTGCGCACCAGCGAAGACAACGTCCGGTAGAGTTCGCTGTCACGTCCGTATTTTCGGTTGAGCCAGCTTTCCACCTCGGTGCCGGGGGTGAGGTCCTTCACTTCCTCAAGGAAGGGGATGCATCGCTCGATCAGTGCTTCGCGATCGCTGTCCAGCGTTTCTGAAGTCATGGTTCGCCTCCTGTCCAATAGTGGTAGCCATAATGCGCCGCCAGTGAATGGAATGGAATTGATGTCTGTGCAATTGCATAATGCACGGCATTCAATGAGGGAGCGCCATCATGAGCATCGGACGCACGGACCTGAACCTTCTCAAGGTGTTCGAGGCCGTCTACGAGGAGCGGAATCTGATCCTGGCGGGCAAACGTCTGCATCTCACTCAGTCTGCGGTCAGTCATGCGTTACGCAGGCTGCGCGAGCTGGTGGGTGACGAGCTTTTCATACGGAGGGGCAAGGGCATGGTGCCGACGGGCCGTGCCATGTCGATGGCGCCAACGTTGCTGGATTCGATTCGCCGTATCGAGAACGCCTTGGGCACGGAGCCGTTTTCTCCAAGTCAGTCCAGGCGGAGGTTTGTCATTGCCGCGAATGATCACGTTACTGAAGTAATCGTAGCGCCGCTTTCCCGCGAGTTGCAGAAGTCGGCGCCCGGCGTAGACCTCGTCATTCGGCCTTCGACACGACTGGATCTCGCGGAGCAGATCGACTTGGGACGTATCGATATCGCCATCGGCATCTTCTCCCAGGTTCCACCGCGCCTGCATTCGTGCGACTTGATGTCCCACGGAGAGTCAATCTTGATGTGCAAGGGACATCCGGCTTCCCGAAGAAAACTCAGACTCGAGGATCTGGCGAAGTACCCGCTTGTCACGCTGTCAGTGGGCGGCCAGGAGGAAGGGGCGGTAGGTGGATTCATCGTCGAGCGCGGGCTGGCTCGCCAGTCCGAGATGTTCGATCGACGCGCGTTGGAGGAAGCGCTCGTTGCCTCTGGAGCGACACCGCGACTGAGAGTCACGGTCCCTCACGCGCTTGCCATTCCGGCCCTGCTTCGCCAAACGGACATGCTGTCGATCGTGCCGGCGTCGCTCGCCCTGGCGCTCGCAGTCCGTGGAGGCCTGGCTCGTCGCGCACCACCTTACCCGTCACGCACCGAAATCATGCGCGCGGTCTGGCATGGCCGTGACGATGACGATGTGGGGCATGCCTGGCTGCGCGAGATGATTTCGAAGACCGCAAAAACCTCAGAAGCAGCGTTAAAGTAGCCCGAAGGCGGCCGCTTGCTCGCTCGCCCGGTTAGTAGTCGGCCGATAGGCTCGTATAGCGAGGCTGCGGCGTCGGGGTCGGCGTTGACGCGTGAGCGAAGTTCCGCGAGCGGTGCCGTGTGCGGAATCGCCGGGTAACGCACGGGCTCGGAGCGGTGAACGAGTACGGCCCCCGCGTTTCCAGACGGGCCAGGGTTTCATACCCTTTCGACGGAGGCATCATGGTCCCTTGGATTTCGTGGAAGCGGCTGTTTCACGTTGAAACGGCGAGATGCTGAGAGCGGCCAGGCGAACAACACCACCTGGGCGGGATATTGCTGGGTTGGAAGGATGAGTCGCTCCCCTTCGTTATCAGAAGCCGCCGCGTTCATCGTACTCCATGGTGAGTTCGACCAACTTGCGCGTGGCGTCACCATAGCGTTGCGCGATGTCGATCAACGTGCTGCGCAGTTGCCTGGCCGGCAATGTGTCGGCTTCCAAGCGTACCCAATAGGGACTGCCGTTGGCCGCGGGCGATGCCGGCTCAAGCGTCAAGCCGCTGCGCATCTGTACGGAACGGGAAGCTACGGCAATGGCCGTTGACCTGTACGTCCGAGACCAGGCGTCCGCCGCCAGGGCGAGTTGAATGTCGTCGATGCCATCCTTCACGGGAATCGCTATTGTTTCGTGTCGCCAGAACGTGAGGGTATTGACGACGAGCGTCCGAAGGCTGCGCGCTTCGAGGCGGAATGGGGTGGCATCATGGGCGGTCTCCCAATTGGCCGCGCCAATCGAATCCGCTACTGATCTTGCCTGCGCCCGGCCGGCAATAGCTTCGATAATCGCCACGCTGATCGGCACGGATGCGCTAACGCCCGTTGTCGACACGATGCCGTGGTCGGCAACGTAGCGGCGATTGGGCACGTGGACGGCACCCGGGTGTCGGGCAGCCAGTGTGGCCTTGTCATACCAGTGCCCAGCGAATCGACGATGATCGAGAAGTCCCGCGTTGCCCACCACCAGGGCACCCGAGCATATCGCTACGATTACAGCCCCTTTCGCGGCCTGTGAGCGAATCCAGTCGATGATAACGGGGTCGTTGTCGGAGTGCATCGCTGGGACGATGACGTAGTCCGCGCCGTTTGGATATCGGCGGTCAAATGACGCCACGTCATTGGGTAGGTTGACGGCGAGTGCGGGCATCAGATTCACTCGTCCCGGTTTTGGTGCCACGGCCTCTACGGTGGCAACGTTCGCCCGGCGCAATACTGCGTAGGGCACCAGAAAATCGGTGGTTTCCGTGCCTTCGTTAAGCGCAAGCACGGCAATGACGGCCTGTTTCTGGCGTGGCGGAGGGATGGACGTGTCGCCGGCGGAGATAGAATTCCGGGCGTGGGCTGCAGCACTGCTGGCAATCTGCAGACTTGCCATCACAACGATTGAGACGAACCTGAACGGGAATGCCACGCTATTTTCTCGAAATCCTGATCATGCCCGCAGGGTACGGAGCCCGCTGATGGCGGGCAAGGACAACATTGCCGCGCTTTCTGCCACCATTGGCGCCGGGGCGGTGCCCGCTCGCCACGTTGTACTGGTGGCGTTTGACGGTGTCGAGGCCATAGATGTGGCCGGGCCGGCCAGTGCACTGAGCAAGGCAGCCGAGTACGTTCCAGGCGCTTATCGATTGACTATTGCCTCGCCGAGCGGCGGGGATATCCGAACCAACGCTGGCCTGACCATTGCCGCGACGCAAACCCTGAGCACAGTGGCGGTTCCCATCGACACCCTGATTGTGGCAGGAGGAGATGAGCCGGCCTTGCGTGCTGCCATTGTCGAGCAAGGGGTTAGCGAATGGGTGGCGCGCATGGCCCCCGAGGTTCGACGCGTGGCCAGCGTTTGTACAGGTGCGTTTGCCTTGGCGGCTGCCGGCATCCTGGACGGCAGGCAATGCACGACCCACCGGAATGCGTGCGCGATGCTGCAGTCGATGTTTCCGAAGGCTCACGTACTGAACGATCCCATCTACGTGTGTGACGATGTCCTCTGGACTTCCGCTGGCGTTACCACAGGACTCGACATGACGCTCGCGATGATCGGGGCTGACCTGGGCCAGCCCGTGGCGATAGAAATCGCACGCAATTTGGCCGTCTACATGCTGCGCGGTAGCACCGAGTCGCAGGAGAGCCGCACGTTGGCGGCACAGGCGCGCGCAACGCCGCGCGTCCGAGAGCTGGTGGCCTGGATCATGAACAACCTGTCAGGCGATCTTTCGGTCGAGTCGATGGCGCAGAGGGTTCTCATGAGCCCGCGCAGCCTGGCCCGCGCGTTCTTGGCGGAGACCGGCAGCACCCCGGCAGCCTTTGTCATGCGGGCGCGATTGGAAAGGGCTACGACCCTACTACTGCAAACGGATTGGCCGCAGGAGAAAATCGCCTCGGAGAGTGGCTTTCGGTCAGTGGACGCCCTTCAGCGCGCGTTTGGCCGAGAAAAAGGCTGCACTCCTAACCTGTTCCGCGCGAATGGCGGAAAGTCGGTTTGATTGCATGAGGTCTTCATGCTGATTCGCGGCAACTGGCTTTGCGCCCGACATACCTCATGCTTTTCGTTCGCCTCCCAACGCCAGAACGTGACGTTGAGGCAAGAAGAATCCACGATGGTATGGCTCATTGCTAGCCTTCCACGGGCTGGCCACGCATCAGCCACTGTCGAGTAAATGGTGCCTTAGAATCCGCGACTGCTTTTGCCGTTCAGTAGTCGCGACACCGCTTCGACGATGTCTGATGGAAGGCAAGGTTTTTCAAAGACGACGTCGAACAGGTGTGGATGGCGACGGCCTATCTCCGCCTGAGCAGCAGTCAACAGAACGACGGGAATATGTGCGGTGGCAGCGTCAGCGCGTAGCTGCTGTGCAAGTTCTAGCCCTGTCATAACGGGCATCATAAAGTCCGTGATGACTAAGTCTGGTAAAGCCTCAGTCACCAGACGCAGACCTGCTTCGCCATCCGCGGCGGTGCGCACTGAAAAGCCTTCCGCTGAAAGCATGAAGGCCAGCGCATCGGCATTCATTGTCTCGTCGTCGATGACAACAACGGTGGCCATAATTCAGGACTCGCCAGGCGTCTGAACGCCGGATGACGGTACGACCGGTTCTCGCTCGGCTGTGCCAGGCAAAATCAAACGGTTCGCCACTTGCAAGCCCCCGTCGCCTATCACGACGTCATGGAAGGCGGTGTCGAAAGCGCTATCGCGCATCTTTACTACACCGATGAAACGACGCAATTCGCCGCCCATGCCAGCCTGCCGCAAAAGCACCAGATTGTCCATCAGGCTGGTGAAATCCGGGAGTGGATCAGTGCCCGCCAGTCCATTCAGATCGCGCATCTCCAGGGTGGCAATAGTCGACACCCCATGGCCTCGCAGTTCGTTTGCGAGGGCGGTAAAAAACTCTATCAGACGCGCCGGATACACTGCAGCCCGCTGGAATCCAGTCATGCCGTCGATGAAAAGCCGATGGATACGGCGTTCGCGCACTGCCTCGAGAAGCTGGTGTCCGAGCGAGTCCAGCAGATTCTCTGTCATCGGATTCCAAAGAACCACCAGTGCGCCGGAGCGCTCCAATCCCTCGACATCGATCCCGAGAGCTCGACCTTTGGCGCGCAAACGCTGAGGCGACTCGTAAAAGCCGAAGAAGAGGGCAGGGTTCTCCGGGGTGGCACGACCTAAAAAGTTCAACCCGAACGTTGTCTTGCCACTGCCCGCTGGACCCATCAGCAGGGTGACGGACGCGGGAGGAAGCCCGCCGCCGATGAGGGGCGCCAACCCAGGAACGCCGACATCGACGCGCTCCTGGTCAAGCCATTCCTCCGCCGAAGGCGTGCCAAGAAGCGCTTCCAGTCGCGGAAAAACGTCAATGCCAAAAGACGATATCCGGTACTGATGCAGGCCGCCCAGTGCGGCACTACCGCGCGATTTCGAGATTCGAAGCTGGCGGACAGTCCGTATGCCAGCCAGTTCTTCCTTGAGCTGAATGACGCCATCCACCATCGTGTGCTCCGGGCTGACGTCGTCCGTGCGCGCACTGGTAAGGAACAGAACGGTACAACCGGTAAACGCGGCGTGGCTTTGCAGTTCTGCCACGAACGTTTTCACGTCAAGCGCGGACTCTGCCTTGTCCTTTGCAATCAGTAAGCCGTCTAGAACCAGGGTGGTGCAACGGTGACGTGCAAGCTCGCTGCGCAACGCGGTAACGAGTGCAGCAAGCCCCTCTTCCTGGAGTACCTTGAACAGACTGATATAGAAGATGTCCCGGCCGACCGCTGACGCATCGTAGAAATCGAAGGTGTCCAGAGCCTGAAAAAGGCGATCGTGAGATTCTGCAAGAAGCGTTACGTACAGGATCTTCCCGCCATCCTTGGCATGGTGGAAAGCGATCTGGTTGGCCAGAATCGTCTTGCCTGCTCCGGGGCTACCCTGGACGATATAAGAGGCGCCTTGCACCAGCCCACCGCAGAGAACTGTGTCGAGACCGGCCACGCCACTTTGAACACGAACGAGCTGTTTTGTCATAGTTGGCTTTCGGACAACAAAGCGGCGAAGTCAGGGTGGTAATCGATACCGAGGAAATCGAACCTGCTCGGCCCGCATGGCCGGTATTGTAAGCCAGTCGCGCGCGCAGGAAGGGTCATGGCGTGGAGGTCTGGGCGCTGGCGCGCATGGCAATGTTCTATGTAATTGATGCTGAAAAGCGTTTGCATAGCCACGCGGCGGGAGTGCGAATGAGTGGCAACTGACGCCACAGGGTGGCAGCGTCCCAGAAGTCTTGATGGTGTGTGACAAGGCCGTCCTCGTCAAAGGAAAACTGGGTGCAGCCTGGTACGTCGAAGGCATGCCGGCGCACTTTCCCAGTAAACCTCCAGGCAACAAAAACTTCTCGCCCGCTGCTCGCTCGTGCCTGGATCGAAAAACTCGGCGTCTCGACACTCTCAAACATATGCTCAAAGATCGCGCGGATCGAGGCGACTCCGCGGACGTCGTTAAACGGGTCGCAGAAGCGCGCCTGCGGCGCGTAATGATGTTCCAGGCTCGCTAGCGAGGCGGGCGACAGTCCCTCGTACCAAGCCAATAACCGGGCAAGGGTTTGGGGCGTCGGGGTATTTTGATCGGGCATGTCGGAGGAAGTGTTCATGATGCACGGGTTAATCGCTGAAGCAGGCCAAGGCTGAACCGGTACGGCAGTAGACTGACGAGGCGAACCACGCGCGTAAACCGCTGCGGGAATGCGATTTCGAAGCGACCTCGTTCCAACCCCGCGACAATCGCTTTGGCTGCGGCTTCTGGCGTGATGAGCGCGGGCATTCGGAAGGCGTTGCGTGCCGTCAGGCGCGATTTGACGAAGCCCGGATTGATCAGATACACGCCGAGGCCGTGTGCATGGAGTTCCGCGTACAAAAGCTCTGCCAGGTTGATCAGGGCCGCCTTGGACGGTCCATACAGAGTCGCGTTGGGCAAGCCGACGTAGCCTGCGACGCTTGCCACGATGGCGATACCGCCCGAGCGCCGCGAACGCATCGCAGGCAGTACGGCGCTCAGCCCGTAATACACGCCGCAAACATTGGTTTCAATCGTGTCGTGCGCTTCCCGTGCATCCAACTCCCAGGGGCTCAGGGGACGATAATCTGCCGCGCAGAAGACCACCAGATCGACCCCTTGCCATGCTTCACACAGCGCGTCGTGGGTCGCTGTCCAATCTTGAGGCTGGCGCACATCCATGGTCAGCACGACGCCCTTCGGATGGCCCTCGACCACCGCCAGCAATGCGCCAGCGCGACGCGCCGACACTGCAACCCAAGCCCCTTTCGAAAGTAAATCCCTGGCGAGCGCCGCCCCGATCCCGCTTGAAGCGCCGACCAGCCAGACGCGCTTGCCATGCCAGTCGCGCAAGCGGGGGTTAAGGTGCAGACCGAGGATCATGTTCGTGCTCCTACGGTGCCGGGCGACGAAAAACGAGCGTCACCTGTCCGACTTCGAAGCCAAATTTGGTGACGCGGGCACGATTGATCATGGTTTGCGGGTCGATAAGGACCATCAGGTCGTCGAACTGGACGTCGTAGACCTTCCCGTCGACCGGAAGCTGCAAGGTATAGCGCCACCGGAGCACATTGCCAGCAGATTCTCCTCTCGCCGTGCCAACGATGTCGGGTGCCTCGCCACGCCAGGCGCCGTCTCGCCCGCGTTCGAGTATCCAAGTACGTTCCTGTGTTGTGCCATCGCTATAGCGAAACGCCTCGTGCAGGACAAATTGATCTTGTGTCATGCGGCCGTCGAGTGCCACATGGAATCGTTTGACGATTTCGCCACTGCGTTTCTGGAACATTCCCCATGCTTCGGTCTTTCCTGCGAAGAACCTGGTGACGTCCAAAACGGGTTGCTCCTGTGCGTACAGGCTGACATCTGGCGTCGTACATGCCGTGCCGAGAATCGTGGCGGCGCCAAGGATCATCGCAACGAACGGTTTCATTGGAGTTCCTCTGTGACGGTTGCTGTGGCCGACCTGGAGCGCAATGCCATTAGCGCTGCGAACTTGAGCAGGCAGGGGAGGCCAGCGTAGGCAAGGGCGAGCGCGACGCCAGGTGTGCCGACGGCGGGGGCGCCCGGCTGGTAGCCCAGGCAGGCTAGCCCCGGAAGCGTCAGCGCCGACAGGGCCAGGCATAGCTTGCCGGTTAGGGTCCAGATGCCGAAGTACGCGCCCGATCCCTCGCGAACAGGTATGCACTGGGCCAGCAGGACGGTCGGTAATGCAAGATCCGCCCCGAGTGCGAATCCCGATCCGACGCATGCCACGAGGAACGGTACGAGGTCTCCCGGCCCTAGCGTCGCGGTCCACACGAACGCAATGATCGCCAGCATCATTGCGATGCCCCAGGCACGCAGGGCACCGACGCGCCTGGATATCCGGACCCATAGCGGCAGCCCCACGGCCGCAGCCAGGAAGTACAGACCAAGACTGGGAGCGACCCAATGCACGGCGCCCAACCGGTCTTCGATAAAGAAGACTGCCAGGGAGGCGGGTATGGCGGCAGATAGGCCGTTCAAAAAGTAGGGCAGCAGGATCTTGCGGAACGATCCGTTGTCGCGCACGGCGCTCCATACACTTACAGTAGAAGGGTCCGCTCTCCCGCGCTCGGGGTTAAGTCGCAGCAGGCGTGTTGCCTGCCAGGGCGGCGCGAAGCGGAGCCCCCACAGTGCTCCAATTAGCAGCACGAAAAAAAGCCCGATGAACGGAGACATGGCGTCCGGCGGTGCCGACGCTTCGTTGGCCAGTAGCCATGCGGGGCCGGCGCTGGCGATGAGAACGCCCACGAGGCCAGCGCCTTCGCGCCAGGCTGCCGCCTCGGTCAATACGTCGCGATCGCCACCAAGCTTGGCGCCCCATGCCAGGTACGCGACGTTCATGAAGCTGTGCGCGGCGTATACCGCGACCAAGGCGGCGGCGAACCAGATCGTCAATGCCGAGCCGGTTACCATCGGCCGCCACAAGGCTGCAAAGGCAGTGGCAAGGCACAAGGCACTGATCCACAAGGCAGCGGCGAGGCGGCCAGTGCGCGCAAGAGTATCTGCCCAGCGCCCGAAAAATGGGTCCTGTACTGTATCGACAAGGCGGGCAAGAAACAAGATCAGTCCAGCCGTGGACAAAGGCATGCCAAGGCGAGAGGTGTAGTAGGCCGGGGCCTGCACGTATATTGGCAGCGCCACCATGGCGAGCGGCAGGCCCAGGGCACCGTAGGCGATGAGCTGCGTCGAGCGTATCGTCATCGGGCTAATCCAAGGAGCTTCTGGCGCAATGCTGGATCCCGGGCCGACGGCCCAAGCCAGATGGAAAAGAATGCACGGGCAAGCACCGGATCGGTGATCTGGCCTGTCTCGCGGTCGTTGGCGAAGAAGCGCGCGCCCAGCGTTGGCGCGTACACGCCGGTCAAGCGATCGCCCGCGCGCACGTCGACCAAGACACGGGAAAGAACCTGTCGCCACTGGTCAACGGTCGATTCGGACAACGAATTGCCGTGGATGCGTTGAAGTTCCTCGATGCTGGTGTCCACCAGGCGTTGCGCATGAATATCTCGCGCGTAGATGAGGCGCAACGCGAATGGGGCGTCGAACACGCCCGCTGGGTCGCTGGAAATGCGTGGTTGGCCTCGCCATAGCTGTGCTTCATAGATGCGCATCCCCACCCAGCGGTATTCACCTTGGCCAATCATGTGCGCTTGCGGGAGGGCGTCGCGCCAGGCGTCGGCCGCCATACCCGGCAGCGTTGCCAGTGCCAGCATCAAGGCTGCCAGGGGCCGTCCCATGCTAGTACTCGCGCGTGAGAAGGAACTGCATGACGTCGATGCGACCCGCGTCGAATCCGGCCTCGCAGTAGCACAGATATAGCCGCCACATGCGTATGAATGCCTCGTCGAAGCCCAGTGTCAGAATCGCCCCGGTTTGGGCCTCGAAACGTTCCCGCCAGCGCCGAAGCGTTTCGGCATAGTCCTTGCCGAAGGCCAATACCGGACTGCTCGAGAACCCGGATCGGCTTGCGACGCGTGCGAATCTCTCCGGGCTCGGGAGCATTCCACCAGGAAAGATGTACTCGCGGATAAAGTCGCTGCCATACCGATACGCATCGAAGCGTGCATCGTCGATGGTGATCGTCTGTACCACGGCTTGGCCGCCCGGTCGAAGCCTGCGGTAGAGTTGGTCGAAATAAATGGGCCAATAGGCCTGCCCCACCGCTTCGAACATCTCGATGGATACGACGGCATCGTAAGTGCCTTGCAGGTCGCGATAGTCCCGTAGCTCGAGCCTGACACGGTCGGTCACGCCCGCCTGCTCGATGTGGATCTGTGCCTGCGCCAGTTGGGCGGCGGAAATCGTGACGCCGTGCACCCTCACGCCGCGTTTGGCCGCGTGCATGGCAAAACCGCCCCAACCACACCCAATCTCAAGGACGTGCATCCCCGGCTTCAGCGCTAGCATGTCACAGATGTGCGCGTACTTGGCTTCCTGTGCCTCTGCCAGGGGCCGTTCGCTGTGGCCGTCGAAGTACGCAGCGGAATAGCTCCACGTCTCGTCGAGCCATAGGGCATAGAAGGGATTGCCCAGATCGTAGTGGGCGTGGATATTGCGCCGGCTGCCACGCCGTGTATTCCTACGAAAGAGCTGTCGCAGTTGATACCAGCGGCGGCCCAGCCATGCGCCTTCAATGGCGCCTAACAAGACCGATTCGTTCTCAAGAGCCAGGCGAAGCAGGGCGACCAGTTCGGGGGTGTCGATCCAGCCGGCACGATAGGCCTCGGCGAACCCGATGTCGCCGGCGCGCAAGATGGCCTCGCATGCGCGCCAGTCCCGCAAGGTCATCCTAGCCCCCGGCGCTTCATGCGGATCGCCGTAGATCGCCTCCTCGCCGTCCGGCCGTAAAAGCACCAGATGGCCCACGGCCAGGCGCTCGAGCGCACCCAGGAACATCCGGGCAAACACGGACGTCCGTGACGGCAGCAGGGCTGGGATACAAGGTTGTAGCAGTGCACGCTGGTTGGCAGGAAGGCGGTTCATATGAGCGGAGATTGCCGGGACAGGTAGTTAACCGACGGGGGGTACCGAAGGCGGGTGCTTGCCATGAAAGGGAACCGACATCCGCCACAAGCGAAACGCCTGCCAGTGAATGCGTACGATGACGGCGATTGCCGCCCAAGGCTGGCTTGCCAAGGCCATCAGCATGCGCGGCAGGGTCAGCGGGAACTTGCGGCCACCTATCGAGGTGCGAAGCAACAGGCCGCCGTCGTCGAAATAATCAATGGCGGTATATGCAGTGCTTTCGGTTTCGCGCACCTGAAACGCGTAGTGGCCCTGCATCGTGTTAAAAGGCGACACATGCAGGAGCTTGCGGGTAGCGAGCACTGTGCGCGCTTGAATGGCCCCGAGGTCCGGCGCCGTAACAAGGTAAGCGTGATGATCCCCGAACGTGTTGTTCACTTCGGCGACAAGCGCGCGCAGTGCGCCAGCCTTGTCATAGCAATACCAGAAGCTGACCGGGTTGAAGACATACCCGAGGATGCGCGGTGCGGTCTGCAACCAGATCGGTCCGTCATCTGGCAGCCCAAGCATAGCCAGGCGCGGACGAATCCAATTGCTCAGGCTTGTGCCGTCGCGCGGGCCGTAGTCACGCGTATGCAGGCTGAACAGTCCCCGGCGATCCACGCCGAACCACCACTGTCGCAAGGCCGGGAGCGAGTCGATATCGACGCGCAGACAGAAAACCGGGTACACGAAGCGGTTGCGAGCGGGGCGCAGGCGGTCGTGCATGACGCGGCAGCGCAACAGCAATGCAGGGGGCTTCATAGTTTTGACCAGGTCGGCAAGGCGCCAAAATCGCGGGCCACGGTCAGCGCCGATTTCAAACCGTCCTCGTGAAAGCCGTAGCCCGTCCAGGCGCCGGCGTACCAGGTCCGTCGTTTGCCTTGCAACGCAGGCAGTTGCCGTTGCGCGGCAATGGCGGCGAGGTCGAAGAGTGGATGGCTGTAGTGAAAGCGACGCAACTCCGTGCCGGGAGCCGGGTCCCGGTAGGCGTTGAGCGTCACCACGACGGGCGAACGAAACGGCAGGGGTTGTAACTGGTTGAGAAGGTAGCTCACGCACACTGCCCGATTGGCGTGATCATGGCGGCGGCCGAGGTAGTTCCAGGCGGACCATACACGGGAGCGCCGAGGCAAGAGCGTTGCATCGGTGTGCAAGATGGCGACATTTGGGGCGTAGCGCACACTGCCGAGCACCGCACTTTCATCTGGTGTCGCATCAGCGAGCATTCTCAGGGTATCCGGGGCATGCGATGCGAACACGATGGCATCGAAACGCGCAGAGCCCTCGTCGGTCATAACCGTCACGCCGGTTTCGTCCCGGCGTACCGCACGCACGGCAACGCCCAGCCGGATGTCGTCGAGATGCGCAGCGATGCGGCTGACATATTCGCGCGCGCCCCCGGCGACCGTACGCCACTGCGGGCGGTTGCGAATTTGCAGAAGCGCGTGATTCAAGCAGAAGCGCAGGAAGGTGGCCGCCGGGAAGCGGAGGACGTCGGTCGTCGCGCACGACCAGATGGCGGAGGCCATGGGCAGCAGGTAATTCTGACGAAAGGGTTGTCCATATTGGCCGTCCGTCAAAAGGTCGCCCACTGAACAGCCGCTGCGCTCGGCGAACGCGAGATGGCGTTGGGCTGCACCGTTAAAACGCATGATGTCGCGCAGCATGCCGAGAAACGTCGGTGAAACGGCGTTGCGCCGTTGGGCAAAGACAGTGCGTAAATTCGTGCCAGCCCATTCAAGACGTCCCTCATCTAGAGAGACGGCGAAAGACATATCGCTGGCATGAGACCGTACGCCAAGCGACTCGAACATCGCTACCAGATTCGGGTAGGTGCGCTCGTTAAATACGAGGAAGCCGGTGTCTACCGGACAAAGGTGGCCGTCGAGGGACACGTCAACCGTGTTGGAATGACCGCCAAGATAACTACCTGCCTCGAAAAGCGTGACGGCGTGATCCCGTGCAAGCAGCCAGGCGCTCGCCAAACCAGAGATTCCGGCACCCACCACAGCAATTCGTAATCCCGTCTGAGTGACTGAAAAAGCGCTCACGAGCCACCTTCCTAGCTTTTTTAGCAGTTATTGATGCGCGGTCTAACCGGAGTGCTACCATAGCCCTACTGTCTCGGAAAGAATGTTACTGCATAGTAACGAAATTTACAAATGGGTATTTTGGGCAAGCTCAGCTTCAAGGACCAAACCTTCCGGTTGCGCGAGGACGCGATTCTGGATGCCACTACACGCATCCTGGCGGGGAAGGGGTTCGACCTGATGACGATGGACGACGTCGCGGGCGAGGTGGGAATTTCAAAGCCCATCCTCTACAAGCACTTCAAGTCAAAGGACGACCTTGTAGGGGCGGCAATGATTCGCCTGATCGACGGCGCGCTGGAATTTCTTGATGGATTGCCGAAAGATCAAACTGCGGCGTTGCGCTTGCGTACGCTCCTGGCGTGGGCGTTGCGAGTCCGCCTGGAAGGCGGGTTGCCGTTCCTCCCTTCAACGAGCCCGAGCGTTCGCGATATGCTCACGCGCAATTTGCACTATGTGACACGTGTGCTCAAGCTTAACGGCGTTCTGAAGGGACTGGTGGGCGAAGCAAAGAAGGCAGGCGACTTGAACTCGGGGCTTCCCGATGATGTCATCCTTTTTTCCTATTACTCGCGTACTTGCGACCCGGCGGTCGACTACTTGCGCCTATATGGCAAGTTGGACGACGAGCAAATCGTTTCCCATATGCTCGACGTCTGTTTTCATGGCATCGCCGCGCGTGGATAGATCTATTGATCTCCACTACATCCCTCAGTTGAAGCGCCGCGCGAAGAAGTATTGCGCGGCTAAAGCGCCCTTAACGCCGAAGCGCGCGCGGCACTACTTCGAGATCTTCAGCGGAGGGGTCGCGCATCCATTGTGTGGCTGGCACTTGCTCACAGCGGCAGGCCGGCCCCCCAACGCTCACGAAGACATCCAGCTTCTGGTAAATCCTGCGCTCTGGCATGTCCGGCGTGCTGCCGCTGCCGCTGCCGCTGCCGGTGCGGCTGGGGTACCGGCACGTCGGCCACAGGCCATCATTGCTTCGCAGGCGGATTCAGCATCGCGCGTGGGATCATCGCGATCAGCGCGCAACTCACCAAGAGGCAAGCCCCCAGCGCATATGTGCCATTGTTGATATTGCCGGTCACTTCCTTGGCGATGCCGGTGATCATGGAACCGGTAAAACCGGACAGGTTGCCCACCGAATTGATCAACGCAATCCCGGCGGCCGCGGCAGGGCCTGAGAGGATCTGACCCGGGAGGGTCCAATAGATCGGCATCAGGCTCAGGATGCCACAGGTGGCAATGGTCAGGAACAGAATCGACAGCGGTACGTTATGCGCGAAGGCGGCGCTCAGCACGAGACCGACACCGCCGATCAGAGCCGGAATGGCCGCGTGCAGGCGACGTTCGCCGGTCTTGCGCGAATGCTGGGCATTCCAGACCATCGCGAAGATGGCTGTCAGGTACGGGATGGCCGTCAGCAGGCCGATATGCATGGGACTCTGCACGCCCGAGGCCCGAATGATCGACGGCAGCCAGAACGCCAGACCGTAGAAGCCGGTATTGAACGTAAGAAGGATCAGGGTCAGGAGCCAGACACGCGGGCTGCGCAGCGCGGCGCCCACGCTGTGCGACTTGTGGGCGGCTTCGCGTTTGAGATTGCGCGACAGCACGGCCTTTTCCTGGGCTGACAGCCACTTGGCCGAGTCGGGACCGTCACCGAGGAAGGCCAGGACGATGAATGCCACGACGATCGACGGAAGGCCTTCGAGCAGCAGCATCCATTGCCAGCCGCTCATGCCGGACAGCCCGTGCGTCTGCTCCATGAGCCAGCCGGATACGACGCTACCCAGCGTCAGGCTCAGCGGGATCGCAACTAGGAAGCCCGACATCGCCACACTCTGCCGGCGCGCGGGAAACCAGTAGTTCATGTACAGGATCACGCCTGGAAAGAAGCCGGCTTCGCACAGGCCGAGCAGGAAGCGCAGCGTGTAGAACATCGTGGATGTCTGTACGTTGAAGAACTGCGCCAGCGGCACGACAAAGGCCATCGACGACGACACGATCCCCCACGTGATCATGATGCGGGCGATCCAGAAACGCGCGCCGTAGCGATGCAGAAGCAGGTTGCTCGGCATCTCGAACAGAAAGTAGCCCCAGAAGAAGATGCTCGCCCCCAGTGCGTACACGCTGTCGCTCAAGCTCAGGTCGTCCAGCATCTGCAGCTTGGCAAACCCCACGTTGACGCGGTCCAGGTAGGCCACGACGTAGCACAGCAACAGTAGCGGCAGGATGCGCCGCATCACCTTGCGGTAGAGGGCGTCTTCCGATAAGTCGGCCGCTGCCGGCACGGCAGCAGTCTGCGAGAGCGATGACATCAGCTTGTCTCCTGATTGTTTAGATATTCTTCGTATCGGCGGACGCTGTTGAAGTTACCGGTAACATCATGCGGCCAAAAAAATCCGCCGATGGGGCGACGGGAGCAACCGGCGTTTGATACCGGTAACGGACCGGAAGGTAGCATGGCGCGCCATTGGAGTTCAAGCCCTGGCGGGCAGGGGGTTTCCCCTAGTGCCGGCAGCAGCCATGCGGCGCAGCGCCGGTTGGTTTGCCGGATGGCCAGCACCGGTATGATGTGGCCTTTGCCAGCTTTCCCCGATCACGATTCCGATGCCCAGTCCCAACGCCGTCCGGCTTGCCGGAGCACCCCGCATGTCCGATGTAGCCCGCGTGGCCGGGGTATCGAAGATGACGGTTTCCCGTGTGCTGGCCGGCCACAGCGTCGCCGCCGAGACACGCGAGCGGGTTTGCAAAGCCATCGAGCAGCTCGGCTACGTGGCCGATGCCGCCGCCGGCGCCCTGTCGTCGGGCCGCTCCGAATTCGTCGCGGTGCTGGTGCCGTCGCTGTCCAGTTCCAATTTTTCCGATACCGTGCGCGGGCTGACGGCGGCCCTGGAACCGCATGGCCTGCAACTGCTGCTTGGGGACACCGACTACGACCTGGAGCGGGAAGAGCGGCTGGTGCGCTCCATGCTCCGCTACCAGCCGCGCTGCATCGCCCTGACGGGCTCGCAGCATACCGATGCCACCCGCAAGCTGCTTGAGCGCTCGGCGATTCCCGTCGTGGAGATGTGGGACTTACCCACGCATCCGATCGACACCGCCGTAGGCTTTTCCAACGTGCGGGCTGCGCGCGCGATGGTCCGGCACCTTGCGGAGCGCGGCTACCGGCGCATCGGTTTCCTCGGCGGCGAGAGCGCTCTGGACCGACGGGGGCTGGACCGCCTCAAGGGCTACCAGGCCGAGATCAAGGCGCTCGAACTTGGCGAGCCCCGCGTCGTACGCCTGGGGGAGTCCCCGATCACCATGAGCCACGGCGGCCCCGCCATGGCAGCGCTGCTGGCGCAGTGGCCCGACACCGACGCCGTCATGTGCGTGAGCGACATGTCCGCATTCGGCGCCATCATGGAGTGCCACCGTCGGGGTCTTTCCGTGCCCGGCGACATGGCCGTGGCGGGCTTCGGCAATTTCGAGATCGCGGCATGCTGCCATCCGTCGATCACGACAGTGTCGGTCGATGCCCATGGCATCGGCCTCCGCACCGGCGAGGCCCTGCTGGCCGCGCTGCAGGCGCGTGATGCCGGCCAGCGGGCCGAGTCGCAAAGCATCCGGATCGACTTTACGATCGTGGCGCGGGACAGCGCGTAAGCTGTTCAGGGGGCGCCGCGGCAGGCGCCTTGTGTCTCTACGGTGCGGCCCGGCCAATCCAGCCCCCTTCCTAAATGCAAATCCTCCGTGCTAACATCCGCTCGAATGTTACCGGTAACTATCGGGTAACGATTAAAGATCAAGACCATACGGAGACAGTTCACCATGTCACAAGTCCCTCGTCGGCTGCGCAGCCAGGAATGGTTCGACGACCCCTCTCATGCAGACATGACGGCGCTTTACGTCGAGCGATTCATGAACTATGGGCTGACGCGCGAGGAACTGCAGTCGGGACGTCCCATCATCGGCATCGCGCAGACCGGCAGCGACCTGGCACCGTGCAATCGCCATCACATCGAGCTGGCCGAACGCACCAAGGCGGGCATTCGCGACGCAGGCGGCATCCCCATGGAATTTCCAGTCCATCCGCTCGCCGAGCAGAGCCGCCGACCCACCGCTGCGCTCGACCGCAACCTGGCTTACCTGGGGCTTGTGGAAGTGCTGCACGGCTTCCCGCTGGACGGCGTTGTCCTCACCACGGGTTGCGACAAGACCACCCCGGCGTGTCTGATGGCTGCCGCCACGGTTGACATGCCCGCGATCGTGCTGTCGGGTGGCCCGATGCTCGACGGCTGGCACGAGGGCAAACGCGTTGGCTCGGGCACGGTGATCTGGCACGCTCGCAATCTGCTCGCGGCCGGCGATATCGACTATGAGGGTTTCATGAAGCTGGCCACGGCTTCGTCACCTTCGATTGGTCACTGCAATACCATGGGCACGGCGCTGTCGATGAACAGCCTGGCCGAGGCGCTGGGCATGTCGCTGCCGGGGTGCGCCAGCATTCCCGCGGCATATCGGGAGCGCGGCCAAATGGCCTATGCCACCGGCAAGCGCGCGGTCGAACTGGTGCGAGAAGATCTGCGCCCCTCCATGATCATGACGCGTCCGGCGTTCGAGAATGCCATCGTGGTGGCGTCCGCGCTCGGCGCATCGAGCAATTGCCCGCCGCACCTGATTGCCATCGCGCGCCATATGGGCGTGGAACTGAGTCTGGACGACTGGCAGCGTTTCGGTGAAGCGGTGCCGCTGCTCGTGAACTGCATGCCGGCCGGCGAGTACCTCGGGGAGAGCTTTCACCGCGCCGGCGGGGTGCCTGCGGTGCTGCGCCAACTCGATGCTTCAGGCCTGCTGCGGCGTGACTGCCTGACGGTGTCGGGGAGGATCATCGGCGATATCGCGGATGCCGCGCAGGACGCCGACCGCGACGTCATCCGCACCGCCGATGCGCCGCTCAAGCACGGCGCCGGTTTCATCGTACTGTCCGGCAACTTCTTCGACAGCGCCATCATGAAGATGTCGGTGGTGGGCGAGGCATTCCGCCAGACCTATCTCGCCGAGCCGGGCGCCGAGAACGCTTTCGAGGCGCGGGCCATTGTGTTCGATGGTCCCGAGGACTACCACGCGCGCATCAACGACCCGGCGCTGGAGATCGACGAGCGTTGCATCCTCGTCATCCGCGGCTGCGGGACGGTTGGCTATCCGGGCAGCTCCGAGGTCGTCAACATGGCGCCGCCGGCCGCGCTGGTGCGCCGTGGCTTCACCTCGTTGCCGTGCATGGGCGACGGGCGCCAGAGCGGCACGTCGGCTAGCCCTTCGATCCTGAACATGTCCCCCGAAGCCGCCGTGGGCGGCGGCCTGGCACTGCTGCGCACCAACGATCGCATCCGCGTGGATCTGAACAACCGCAGCGTGAATGTGCTGGTCGATGAAGACGAACTCGCGCGTCGCCGCAAGACGGCGAGCTTTCCTGTTCCGCAGGCGCAAACGCCCTGGCAGGAACTCTACCGCCAACTGGTGGGCCAGTTGTCGACCGGAGGCTGCCTGGAACCGGCCACGCTGTACTTGAAGGTGATTGAACAGCGCGGCAATCCGCGTCATTCGCACTGACTGACATCCTCCGCAAACAGAACCGTCGTCGAGGTAACCATGCATACCCTTTCCCCTTCCGACTGCCTGCCCCAGGACCTCGCGCAGGCGCTGCTGATCGGCCGCGTCTGGCGGCACGATGGTGCCCACGCCGGCCCGTGCGTCGTCGCCGTGCGCGGTGGCGAGGTGTTCGATATCACGTCCACCGTCCCCACGACCGCCGATCTGTTCGACCGCGCCGACGCCGTCGAGATTGCACGCACAGCCAACGGCGCATCGCTCGGCCGCGTAGAGCCGTTGCTGCAGGCCGCGCTCGATGGCCAGGCCGGCTCGGCGCAACTGCTGGCCCCGTGCGACGTGCAGGCCATCAAGGCCTGCGGCGTGACTTTCGCCGTGAGCCTGATCGAACGCGTGATCGAGGAGCAGGCGGGAGGCGATCCGGCCAAGGCCAAGGCCGTGCGCGAGACAATTGCCGCCACCATCGGCACCGACCTGTCGAAGATCGTTCCGGGTTCGGACGCCGCCATGCGGCTGAAGGCCGAGCTCGAACGGCGCGGCGCCTGGTCGCAGTACATGGAAGTCGGCATTGGCCCCGACGCCGAGGTGTTCTCAAAGTCGCAGCCGATGTCGGCGGTGGGCTTTGGCGCGGACGTCGGCTTGCTGCAGGCGTCGGTGTGGAACAACCCCGAGCCGGAAATCGTGCTGGCCGTCAACAGCAGGGGCACGCCCGTGGGCGCCACGCTTGGCAATGACGTGAACCTGCGCGATATCGAAGGCCGTTCGGCACTGCTGCTTGGCAAGTGCAAGGACAACAACGGCTCGTGCGCGATCGGTCCGTTCGTGCGGCTGTTCGACGATGGCTTCACGCTGGACAGCGTGCGCGGGGCCAGCCTGTCTCTGCGCGTGGAAGGCGCTGACGACCAGTTTGTGCTAGACGGCGTCAGCCATATGCGCGAGATCAGCCGCGACCCCGCCGACCTGGTCGCCCAGACCTGGGGCGCGCATCACCAGTACCCGGACGGCTTCATGCTCTTCCTGGGCACGATGTTCTCGCCGATCCAGGACCGTGACGCGCCCGGCGCCGGATTTACCCACCACCTTGGCGACCGCGTCACCATTTCGACGCCTGCGCTCGGTGCGTTGGTAAACACGGTGCGGCTCAGTACCGAGATTACGCCGTGGACGTTCGGCGTGCGCGCGCTGTACGCCAGCCTGGCCGCCCGCGGCCTGCTCAATACCTGATGCCCTGATCCTGCAAGAATCGCCATGAAATCGTTTCCCAACCATATTGACGGACAGTGGGTGGACGGCCAGTGCACGGCACCGAACGTCAATCCGTCCAATTTGGACGATGTGATCGGTCATTTCGCCCAGGCCGATGCCGAGGACACGCAGCGCGCCATCGCGGCGGCGCGCCAGGCATTTGAATCGTGGTCGCTGTCCACGCCGCAGCAGCGCTTTGACGTGCTCGACCAGGCCGGCACCACGATCCTGGCGCGCAAGGCCGAATTGGGCCGACTGCTGGCACGTGAGGAGGGCAAGACGCTGGCCGAAGCCATCGGGGAAGTCGCGCGCGCCGGCCAGATTTTCAAGTTCTTTGCTGGCGAGGCGCTGCGGCTCGGAGGCGAAATCCTGCCGTCGGTGCGTCCCGGCATGACCGTCGAGGTCACGCGCGAGCCGCTTGGCGTCATCGGGCTGATCACCCCATGGAACTTCCCGATGGCGATTCCCGCGTGGAAGATCGCACCCGCGCTGGCCTATGGCAACTGCGTTGTCTTCAAACCTGCGGAACTGGTGCCGGGCAGCGCGTGGGAACTCGTCAATATCCTGGTTGAGTCAGGCTTGCCTCAGGGTGTGCTCAATCTGGTGATGGGCCGCGGCGCGGTAGTCGGAGAGGCCATGGTTGCATCGAGCGGCCTGGACGCCATCAGCTTTACCGGCTCCGTCGCCACGGGCAGTGGCATTGCTGCGCGCTGCGTGGCGTCTGGGAAGAAGTTCCAGCTCGAGATGGGCGGCAAGAATCCGATGGTCGTGCTCGACGATGCCGACCTCGATGTCGCGGTGGAAGCCTGCATCAATGGAGCGTTCTACTCGACCGGCCAGCGCTGCACGGCCTCGAGCCGCCTGATCGTCACAGCGAATATCCATGACCGCTTTGTCGATGCCATGCGAACCCGCATGGCAGCCCTGCGCGTGGGCGATGCATTGGCGCCCGATACGCAAATCGGCCCGGTCGTTGACGCGCGACAGCTCGAGCAGGACCAACGCTACATCGCGATCGCGCGTGAGGAGGGTGGTACGGTATTCGGGGGCGAGCGGCTTGAGCTTGCCGCGCCGGGCTTCTTTCTGACGCCTGCGCTTGTGGTCGACACCACTCCGACCATGCGCATCAATCAGGAGGAAGTGTTCGGCCCGGTCGCCTCGGTGATTCGCGTGAAGGACTACGAGGAAGGGCTGGCCGTGGCCAATGACACGCGATTTGGCCTGTCTGCAGGCATCTGCACCACGTCTTTGAAGTACGCGGCCCATTTCCGTCGCCATGCGCAAGCAGGCATGGTCATGGTCAACACGGCCACGGCCGGCGTTGACTACCACGTGCCGTTTGGCGGTCGAAAAGGCTCCAGCTATGGACCACGCGAACAGGGCAGCTACGCACGCGAGTTCTACACGACGGTAAAGACCGCATATGTCCATGCCGGATGCGTTGCCGGGTAACGGCTCCCCCAAATTGCGATCCGCATGACCGGGAGTGCCGCGCGCCTGTTTCGACGTTGACAGACGGTGCAGTGACAGACATAGAGGGGGGAGTCTCTAGGACTTGCGTCATTTACCATTCCGCGCATCTCACGCCTTGATTGCGCGAGATTGCCAAGGCAACTGCTGGGCTCCGCCTGCGGCCTCTCTTCCGACATTCCCTACCGTCGTGCCGCTTCCTACCGGCTGCCGCCCACGACGCCGCCCCCAGTCAGGATGCAGAACGCCCCCCGCCGGGGGGCGTGTAGGGGAACCCCGAGTTGCACCGTGCATCGCCGCTTACAGGTGGCGAGCTGTCGGGGAATCTGTCAGTCGCTATGATGTCATGGGCGCGACAGACGCACCTTCGATTCCGTGACGGGTGAGCGCGTGCGAGACGAATCCGGAGGCCTTCATTTCCTCGACGAACCGCCAGAGCAGTTCCACTGCTTCAGCGCTTCGGGCCCTGGGAAGGCCCATGGCCTGCTGTATGACCATGAAACGGCCCGGCAGCAGCCTCAGGCCTGGCGTGCGCGCGGCATCGACTTCCAATTGCTGTCGAACTCCGGCAGCCACGTCCGCGCCCTGTTCCAGGAATGTTTGCACAACGGACGGAGACGTTGGGGCGCGCACGATGTGAGCCTGTCGCAACGCACGCGTGAGATGCAGGTCGTAGGCGCTTCCTTTGCCCACCACAACGCTGCATCCGGGAAGGTCGACTTCATCGTTCGTCCTGACCGGGGAGTCGTTCCTGACCAGGTATGCGCCTTCGATCAGCACGTAGGGTGCGGAAAAGGCAATGCCAGCCCCGCGGACCGGGTCGATGGCAAAGAATCCGAAGTCAGCCTGCCCGGCCGTGACCGCATCGACCGACTTTCCCGCAGAGTCGAACACGACAAGTTCGAGCGGGACGCCAAGACGACGGGCAAACTCGCCGGCCAGATCTACTGAAACGCCGACTGGATTTCCCTGGGCATCGAGGTTTGCGAGGATTGGGTTGCCAACATTGATAGACGCGCGAATGATTCCAGTCGGCGCAAGCTCGCGCCGCGCATTGTCATCGGTCATGGTGTCTCCGGCGTGCGTCATTCAGTTGGCCTTTGCGTTCGCATGTCGATCCAGTAGTGCTTTCACGACGGGATCCATGGCAATGCCCGTTTCGCGCTGAAGTGTCAGCTTGTCGAGTTCGATCTCCCCGGGAACGATGACCGGCTTGCCCGGCTCGGCCGGAGCGCTGCCCTTGAGGATGGCTGCAAAGTCCTTCATTCGTGCAGCCAGCCATTGTGCGGAGCCCAGTCGCCGGGTATCCATCAGGATGAAGAAATGGCCGAGGTTCTGGGGTTCGTCAGGTGCATCGACCCAGGACTTGACGTGCGTGAGGTACGCGGCGTCCGAGAGCAATCCGGCGAAGAGGTCGACCATCAAGGCCAGCCCATAGCCCTTGTGCCCGCCAATAGGCAGCAGGAAGCCATCGAGGGCGGCTTTGGGGTCGGTAGTCTGTCGTCCCTGCGCGTCGGTGGCCCAGGAATCCGGGATGGGGTGTCCTGCCTTGAGCGCATTGCGGATCTTGGCGCGCGCGGCCACGCTCATGGCCATATCCAGCAGAAAGTGGCGGCCGTCATGCCCGGGTACGCCGAAGCCTAGCGGGCTGTTGCCCAGGCGCGCATCGCTGCCGCCCCATGGCGCGATGGTCGTCGTGGCGTTGCTGCCGATCATGCTTGCGAACCCGGCTTCCGCGGCAATATAGCTGTAGGGCGAAACCGGCCCGAAGTGGTTGCTGCCCCGGACGAAGGCCATGCCGATGCCGAATTGCCCGGCGACTTCCATGGCGGCGCGCAGCGCCTTCATGCCTGCGAGCGGACCGACGGCGTTGCCGCCATCGACCTTTACCAGCGCCGGTGCGGCGCGCTCGATGGTGATGGCGGGACGTGCCGAGATTCCGCCGGACAGCAGGCGTTCGCCATAGGATTCAATGCGGGACAGGCCGTGGGTACTCAGCCCGAAAAGGTCTGCCAGCACAAGGATGTCAATGACATCACGGGCATCGTTTTCGGTCAGGCCCAGCCCCTGGAACGCCCGCGTTCCTAGTTGGCGCAGGTCGGCTTCGGATAGGGTGATTCGATCTTGTTGCATGCGGAAAATCTCTGAGGGATTTAGTTGGCCTGGATGCCTGCGCTGCGGACTACAGTGCCCCAGCGCTGTTGCTCGGTTCGAATGAATGCCGCGAACTCGGTACTGCCGGCGCCGACAGGCGTGCTCGCGTCTTCCTCAAGGCGTTGTCGCACCAGTGGCGTAGCCAGGGCCTTTACGGCCTCGGCATGGAGACGGCTGACAACCGGTGCGGGCGTGCCAGCCGGTGCCATCAGCCCGAACCACTGGGAACTTTCGAATCCCGGGTAGCCTTCCTCGGCAATAGTGGGAACGTTGGGGATTGGTGCAAGGCGTTTTGCCGATCCAACCGCGAGGATGCGGAGCTTGCCTGCCTTGGCGTGTTGCAGGATGCCCGCGAGGCCCGCCGACGCGGCGTCAATGTTGCCGGCGAGCAAGTCGGTAATCTGGGCACCGGTACCTTTGTATGGCACGTGCACAAGATCGATATGCGCGGTCTGCTTGAGCATCTCGAAGGCGACATTGCCAGCGCTACCGTTGCCCGCGGAGCCGTAAGTCATCGCGCCAGGCTTCGCCTTGGCCTTCATGATGAATGCCTTGAGGGAATCGCTATGGAGGGACGGCCCCACCGCGAACACCATCGGCACCTTTGCGAGCAACGTTACCGGCGCGAAGTCCTTCGAGGCATCGTAGGGAAGCTTGCGCATCATGGCTGGGTTGACGGCAAGCGTGCCCACGTGGCCGAGAACCAGGGTGTAGCCATCGGGCGCGGCGCGCGCGGTTTCCTGCATCGCGATGACACCCTGGCCGCCGCCCTTGTTGTCCACCACGATTTGTTGGCCGAGGCCCTTCGACATTTCGGCCGCGATGACGCGTGCAATGGCGTCCGAGCTTCCGCCGGGACCGTAGGGGACGATCAGCCGGATGGGCCTGACGGGTGTCCACGTCTGCGCTTGGGCGGGAATCAGTAGAGTGGCTAGCGGCATCGCGAGGGCGGCAAGCGCGGCACGGCGCGACATGCCGCGTACCGGCTCGCGTACTTGTTTGGGCATTTTGTCTCCTGCTTAGTCAGGACGGCATGACGTCGCTGTCCGTGCTGCGAATGATCGCGCGTACCGGATTCCAGTGTAAAGTGCAAAAATCACAAGTATTTTTGCGTTATACACATGAATTTCGATCTCGCGGATTTGCGGGCGTTTCTGGCCGTCGCCGACCTTGGAAGCTTCAAAGCCGCCTCGGATTCGATGTTCCTGTCACAGTCGGCGCTTTCGCGCCGCGTGGACAAACTGGAAGATGCGCTGGGCGTCGCGCTTTTCACACGGACCACACGGAAGGTGGAGCTGACGACCGTGGGGCGCATGTTCGTCCACAAGGCACGCAACGTGATCAATGAGTTGGAAGAGGCCATGCTCGGCATTCAGACCGTTTCCGAGCGGCTGTCGGGCGAGGTGACGCTAGCCTGCGTGCCTTCCGCGGTAGGCCATTTCCTGCCTTCTGTCGTGGGGCCGTATCACGAGCGATATCCGGGGATACGCCTGCGCATCATTGATGAGTCTTCTGGGGATGTGCTGCTCGCCGTCACGCGCGGCGATGCGGATTTTGGTCTTACCTATATCGGGACACAGGAGCCTGACATTGAATTCTGCCCGTTGATTGAGGAGGCGTTTGTCGTCGCCTGTCGCAAAGGGCATCCGCTAGCCACGCGTAAAAGCGTCCATTGGAAAGACCTTGGGGATTTCGACTACATCACGCTCGCGCAAGGCAGCGGCAATCGCCTACTGATCGACCAGGCCCTGGCGCGACAGCAGGTGAGACCGCGTTGGTACTGCGAGGTCAATCATGTTCCCGCCTTGGTAAGCCTGGTCGAGGCGGGGCTGGGAATCGGTGTCGTACCGCGCATGGCGTTGCCGCCAAAGTCCAGCAGTGGGCTACTCGCGATACCACTGACCGAACCGGCGATCACCCGAACCTTGGGATTGATCTCGCGCCGAGGGCGCCCGTTGGCGCCGGCCGCGCAGCTGCTATTTGACATGCTCGTCCGCAGAGGCGTAGCGAAATCCCCGGGCGCATGACACCCCATACCGCGCATGCGCGTGTTGAACTGCCATCGACACTACGCGCGCACTTCGACATATCGCCTAAGCTCGTATTCCCTCACCCCGCGCTGCAGATCGGTCGGGCTGGGCCCCTTGCATTGCCGCCTCCCTGTCCTTTCCCGGCGGCAGACCGAACATTCGGCGGTACTCACGCGTAAACTGCTGGACACTTTCATAACCCACGGAAAACGCAGCATCGCTTGCCGAAATGCCTTCGGACGTCATGAGTCGGCGTGCCTCGATGAGGCGCAACTGCTTCTGGAACTGTAGCGGCGACAGCGATGTGGCTGCGCGGAAGTGCTGGTAAAAGGACGACACGCTCATGCCAGCGGTTGACGCGAGGCGTTCAACCGGAAGCGGTTGAGCGAACTCAGCGCGCAGCAAAGCGACGGCGCGGGCCAGACGTTGAGCGTGACTCTGCGGACGGCCGATCTGCCGAATCACCGGGCCATGCTTGCCCACCAGCAACCAGTAGTGGATTTCGCGCACGAGCTGTGCCTGCAGCACTGGTATTGCCGCCGGACGCGAAATCAGCCGCATCAGCCGCAGCGCCGCATCCGCGACATCGGCATCCGACGGTTCGACCTGTACAGGCGACTCTTGGGGGACCGGCCCGAGCTTTATCTCGGCTGCCAGTTCGGCGACAGCTGCCACATCGAGATCCAACACGAGGGAATAGTACGGCGCGTTAGTGCTGGCGCGCGTGATCTGGCTGATCGTCGGCACGTCCGAGGTAATCAGCAGCGAGTCGCCAGCGCTGAAGTCGAACGTCTGGCTGCCCATGGCCACCCGCTTGCTGCCTTGCAGGACAAGGCACGCGAGCGGTCTGGAGATTGCATAGTCAATGTCGCTGGGGGCCGTCGCCCGGATGGCTGTCAGGCCCGGAATGGGAGTCGGGGCAATGCCGGTGGGCCCGGCATGCACCTCCGCATAGCGGCGCACGGCATCAAGCAACAGGTCACTCATCTTTGGGCAGGGTGGCGATTCATCACCTGCCATCGTAGCGGGTTCCCACCGACTGGGACACCACGTTTGGAGGAAAAGGCAAGGAACAAAGAGATTCAGGCAAGGGATTCAGGCGTGCCAGACAACAGAATGGACACCGGTTTCCCTCACACGCCAAGGAGTGTACTCATGACCACGATCTCTCTCGTCACCGGCGCCAGCCGTGGCCTCGGCCGCAACACCGCCCTGTCGATCGCCCGCAAGGGCGGGGACGTCATCCTCACCTACCGGAGCCGGGAAGCGGAGGCCAGCGCGGTCGTCACGGAGATCGGGAAGCTCGGCCGCAAGGCGGTGGCTCTGCAACTCGATGCCGGCGATATCGCCACTTTCCCCGATTTCGCGGAACGGCTGAGACCCGTGCTGCGCCACACCTGGCAGCGCGACAGCTTCGACCACCTTGTCAACAACGCGGGACATGGCGACGTAGCGCCGATCGCCGAAATGCGCGAGGCGGCGTTCGACATGCTCGTCAATGTGCATTTCAAGGGGGTGTTCTTTCTCACGCAGACGATGCTGCCGCTGCTTGCAGATGGCGGCCACATTGTCAATCTCTCGACGGGGCTGACGCGCGTATCCGCCGAAGGTTGGTCGGCCTACGCCGCGGTCAAGGGCGCCGTGGAAGTGCTCACCGTCTACATGGCGAAAGAGCTTGGCCCGCGCAGGATCACGGTCAACGCAGTAGCGCCGGGTGCGATTGAAACGGACTTCTTCGGCGGTGCGGTGCGCGACACTCCGGCATTCAACCAGTTCTTCGCCGGGATGACGGCGTTGGGACGCGTCGGAGTGGCCGAAGACATTGGTCCGATGATCGCCAGCCTGCTGTCGGAGGACAACCGCTGGGTCAATGCACAGCGGATTGAAGTGTCTGGCGGACAGGGAATCTGAGCGGCAAGCTAGCGCCCCTGGCGATGCGCGCGCATCGGATGACCGTCTGGCCCTCGGCGTGGGGCGCCCGGATAGGATCAGGGTTTCTGGGTGAACCGACAGCTTCCATTACCACCGAAGCAGACGCTCCCCAAACAACGCGCCGATAGCGGTGGGCACCAGCATGCCGAGGACGTACCACACGCCCCAGAACGCCACGCCCATCTCAGGGCAGTGCAGGCAGTAGACCAGCGTGGCGACCGCGCCAGACAGCAGGCCGCCCACCGCGCCGGCCAGCCGCAGCCGCGTGGGCGCCAGCCCGCGCAATGCCCAGAAGATGGCGATGAACACGGGCACGGACAGCATGGCAATCGCGAACGGGCAGACGCGCCAGGTTTGTCCGAGTATTGCCGCAGTGCGTTCGCCAGCCGGCGTGCCGGCCAGCACATAGGCCGCACCAAGCCACACCGCGGCGAACGGCAATGAAATGCCGGGCCAGCCGGCGGCGGTGCCCATGCCGGGACGCGCGAGCCGCGTCACCATCCACAATGCGCCCAGCAGCAGCGATAGCGGCAGTGCCACCTTGGCCCAGAAAAGCGGCGTGCCGGCGACTTCGGCCAGGTCGGCACGGAAATGCAGCGTGATGGACAGCAGCAATAGCGCCATGGCTGCCCCTACAGCGAGGGCGATGCCGAAACGGCGGCCGACCGCGTGTCGGTCGACTGGCGCGACGCCGGTGGCCAGCATGGAAATCAGGTCGTCCGTGTTCATCGTGTTCCTCGAATCTTTGCCGCGAGCGCCTTCAGCCCGCGATGCACGCCCACCTTTACCGCCGATTCCGACATGCCGGTCAACCGCGCGGTTTCGCTGACCGATAGCCCTTCCAGCTTGACGTGCACGATCGGCAGGCGCTGACGATCTGGCAGCTGGTCCAGCAGCAGGCTCAAATCGCGCTTCGCCTGCGCCGGCTCCAGGTCGGGTGTCGCTGCGATGTCCTGCGCTGCGTCCAGCGGGTCGTTCAGCGCATCTTGACACCCATGCGCACGAAAATGATCCGCGAGCTTGTACCGGGCAATCGCATGCACCCAGGCCGTCAGGGGCTGTCCCGGCAGGTAAGTGTGGCGCGCGTTGTGGACAGCCAGCAGCACTTCCTGGGTCAGGTCCTCGACATCCCCCGCCTGCTGCGGCAGCCGATTACGGAAATAGCCGCGCAGCATTGCGGACAGCTCGGTCAGAAATTGCGCGTATGCCCCTTGGTTGCCCGCCAGTCCACCTGTAAACAGGTCGAGCAGGCGAGACTCTCGCCGTTTTAACAGATCCTGTTCGACAGTTCGCTCCATCGATCGCGTTGGTTACACGGGCTACGTTGAGTTGCGCGAATTCTACGCTGCGGCGGCCTTCGTGTGTGTTGCAAGTCGCTTCGGCACTGTCATGTCCAACCCGGCTAGAAAAAATTTCCAGGGCGCTGTAACCGGATGCGCCACTGCGTCGAATTTCTCACCAGACGCACACATCCCGTGTGAATCTGGTGCCCGCTGGTCACGGCGCGGCGCGGAGTTTCGTCAACCGGGGCGCTCCCGGTCCAAACGCAAGGTAACGAGGAGTCGAACATGAACAGGATCGCAATCGCCGTTGTTTCCGCAATGCTCATGCTGGGTGGCACGGCAGCATTCGCCCAGACCGGGGGGGCCATGTCCAAGGACACCATGTCGAAGGATTCGATGGCCAAGGAGAGTACGTCAAAGGATGCAATGTCGAAGGATGCGATGTCCAAGGACGGCATGGCGAAGGACAGCATGTCCAAGGACAAGATGGCCAAGCCGAAGTCGCACGACAAGATGGGCAAGGAAGGCGATGCCATGTCGGGCGGAATGGGCAAGTAACGCTGGGCAATTTCGGCCAGGCGCCGGTGGCGGCAAGCAGTCGCCCACGGTGCCCGGTTTCAGGTTCTGGAGGAGGGCGAAATGGCACTCTCGCATGACGCAGTCAACGCTCGCGTCGCCCCACGCAAAATCCAGCCAGGCTGGGTACGTATCACGCACTGGCTCAATGCGCTGGCGGCCCTGGTCATGATGCTGTCCGGCTGGCGCATCTACAACGCTTCGCCGGTATTCCCACCGTTTCGCTTTCCGGGCGACATCACGCTGGGCGGATGGCTGGGCGGCGCGCTGCAATGGCATTTCGCGGCCATGTGGCTGCTGTTCTTCAACGGCATCTTTTATCTGGCGATGAACCTCGCCACGGGCCGCTTTGCCCGCAAGTTCTTTCCACTGGGGCCGCGTGCAGTGCTGGACGACCTGATTGCCGCGTTGCGCGGGCGCCTGTCTCACGCCGACCTCAGCCACTACAACGCGGTGCAGAAGCTCGCCTATCTGCTGGTGATGGTGGTGCTGCTGGTGCTCGTGCTGTCGGGCATTGCGATCTGGAAGCCCGTGCAGTTCCCTCTGCTGCGCGAGATGATGGGCGGCTACGACTTCGCGCGCGTGGTCCATTTTTGCGCCATGGCGCTGCTTGCCGCCTTTGTGGTGCTGCACATGGTTATGGTGGCGCTGGTGCCGCGCAGCCTGCTGACGATGATCCGCGGACGCTGATCCAACCTGGAGCATGAACGTGAACCCCAAGTCTTCCAGACCCATGGCCATCGACCGCGAGTCGCTTGTTATCGATGTGCGGCGCGAACTCGACGCTCCGGCGCGGCGCCTGTTCGGCAAGCGCATCCTTACGCTTGGCGGGCTGGCCATGCTGACTGGCTGCAGCCTGACCGACGAAGCCTCGGTAGAAACGTTTCTGTCGCGGGTGTCGCGCATGAACGACCGCGTGCAGGCGTGGCTCTTCGATCCCAACCGCCTGGCGCCGACCTATACCGAATCTGATATCACGCGACCTTTCCCGTTCAACGCGTTCTACGGGGTCGATGAAGTTACCGTGGTGAACGGCGACGACTTCCGGTTGAAGATCGGCGGGATGGTGCGGGACAAGAAGAGCTGGACCCTGGAGGAGCTTTACGCGCTGCCCCAGGCCGAACAGATCACGCGCCATATCTGCGTGGAAGGCTGGAGCGCCATCGGGCGCTGGGGCGGCACGCCGTTTTCCGGCTTCCTGCAGCGCATCGGCGCCGATACCACGGCAAAGTACGTAGGGTTCCGCTGCGCCGATGATTACTACGAAAGCATCGACATGGCCACGGCGCTGCATCCCCAGACTTTGCTGACGTTTACGTACGACGGTGAGCGCCTGCCGCCGAAGTACGGCTTCCCGATGAAGCTCCGGATGCCGACCAAGCTTGGATACAAGAATCCCAAGCACATCATGGAACTGTTCGTGACCAACACCTTTCCGGGCGGCTATTGGGTAGACCAAGGTTACAACTGGTTTGGAGGCTCCTGACGCTCTGGTCAGCCGGTGCAGCGGTGTGCCGGCCCTAGGGACAGTGAACTATCCGGACGCGCTTCGCGCGCAAGATCTTGCGACCCTGCAGCGCCTTCGAAGCCAGCACGCCGGCATGCTTCTCGGGTCGAGACCGACGACCCCGCGTTCGGGTTTGCGGAAACATCCCTTACTGTTTGTCACAACCTCCTGGTCAACGCTCAATCGACGCGGGTCGTTTTTACGGGCGAGCACGGCAACTTGCTGTGCCTCTAACCTGAGAGAAGGATTATTCATCATGAAGAAGCTGTCCGCCGCCATCGCCTCCCTCGCCATCACCGGCGCCGCCTTTGCTCAAGGCGCTGCCCCGGCTCCCGCTGCGGCCCCGGCACCTGCCGCTCCGGCTGCGCAAGCCGCTACGGCTCCCGCTGTGAAGGCTCCTGCCAAGACCGCTACCCACAAGCACGCTACCGCGCACGCCAAGGCCACCAAGGCAAGCCCGGCGAAGGCTGCTGCTCCGGCCGGTGCGAAGGCCACGCCCGTCGCAACTGAGAAGGTGGCGCCGGCCTCCACCGCCACGAAGCAGTAAGGCGGCGTGAGCAAGGCGGGCGGAAGGGTAGTCATTCGAGCCGAACTTTCCGCAAGCCTTCCGCGGCTTCTCAAGAAAACAGCCGACCGATTGGTCGGCTGTTTTGCTTCCGGCTGTCGTGATCGGTGCGGTCTGTCCTGAACGCCATCGCCCCCAACACGTCGCTCGCGTGCGCGGTCAATTCATCCCGGATCCGTGCATCATGTCATCGGGGCGAAAGAAGCGACGATCCCACCGGCCCTGACGACCGGCGCACCGGCCCTGACGACTGGCGTACCGGCCATCGGCGATCCGCGCAGTGCCCTTCGCAGATCCGACATCATTCCGCGCGAATATTGCCCTGTTTAATGACTGTCGCCCATTTTTCGCGCTCCGCATCAAGGAACTTTCGGAATTCCTGGGGCTTATCGCCAGAAGCTTCCGCGCCGATTGCCGCGAGACGTTCCTTGACGGCGGGTTGTGTCAGGACCTCGATGGTTGCCTTGTTGATCCTGTCGATGATATCGACGGAAGTGCCGGCAGGCGCGAACAAGCCGTTCCACTCATAGACCTGGTAGCCCGGCAGCCCGGATTCGGCAATGGTCGGGACATCTGGCAGCGCGGGAGACCGCTTCGCGCCTGTGGTCGCCAGTACCTTCAGCTTCTTGCCGGAGACCAGTGGATAAGACGCCGCCATGTTGCTGAACATCATATCGACCTGACCGCCCATCAGGTCGCTCAACGCTGGTGCACCGCCCTTGTAGGGTACGTGCAGCATATTCAGCCCGGACTGTTGACGGAACAGTTCTGCGGCCAGGTGCTGAGCGGTGCCCGAGCCCGCGGACGCATAGGTGAGCTTCCCAGGCGTAGCCTTCGCACGCGCCACGATGTCCTTGGGCGAGTTGAACGGAGAATTCGGTGGCACCACCAGAAGGTTGGGCACTAGTACCACGAGTGAGATGGGAGCGAAGTCCTTCGCGGTATCGTAAGGAAGCTTCGGTTGCAGACTAGGGTTGACCGAATGAGCGGTAGCGTCCAGCAGCAGGGTATAACCGTCCGGCGCGGCCTTGGCGACAGCGCCGGCACCAATCACTCCGCTTGCGCCGGGGCGGTTGTCGACGACAATGGTTTGGCCCAGCTTGGTACCCAGAGGGGCAGCGATAATCCGGGCAACCGTATCAGCCGCCCCACCAGCCGGATATGGGACGACAAGGCGAATGGGATGATCGGGATAGGCGGCGCTGGCACAGGTGGTGGCGCACAGCAGTGTCAGGCTGGCAATGGCGCCGATAACGGGCTTGAACATTCTTGTCTCCGGAGTCCGTAGTTTTGTATTAGACGGTTGCGATCGGCGTCGCGGGCGATCCGACTGCACCGGGAAGGCGCAGAGGCGGTGCTGTCAGCAGGAAGCGGCTACGATTGTTCTCGCGCAGCCAGTAGGCCAATGCTGTCAAATGCCACAGCTCGCCGAGGTGAATGCCATTCTTGAACAGGCAATGTTCGTGCAGCGGCAGTCGAGGCCCGCGAATCGGGGAGGGCGTTAGCGGTTTCGGCACAACCAGCTCCACGGCGGGATTGTCTGCCAGCAGGCATGCCAGGCGCGAGTCGGTGATCCAATTGAGCAGCTTCGCGTCGTAGCCGTCCAGTCCGGTTCCGGATTCGTGAAGTACCTTGAGATCGGGCGACTTGTTCATCGATAGCAAGGTGTCAGCGAACCCGGTATGGAGACAGACCATATCGCCCGGCTCGACGGTGACGTTATCTGCTTCCAGAATGCGCATGAGCTGTTCGTAGCCCACAGCTTGTCGTTTGCGTCCGATGTGGCGCTCGATGTCGATCATGACGCCGCGCCCTTGGGCACCGTGCTCGGCAAGGACGGCGATACTCAACGCCCGGGCTTCCGGGTTTTCGTATCTTGCCCACGCCTCGGGCGCATGAGTCTCGACACCGGCTCTGATGTCCTCGCCAGCGCGAAAGCCGTTGTAGAAGACGGCTTCGTCGCTGCCGTCTCCGTCGGCATCGAAATGACTGCCCACGTGTGCCAAGCTGTCCCACTGCGTTGAATACTGCAGGCTCATGAGCACGACATCGTCATTGACCACGTCTGTCAGATCGGGATCCTCGGAACGATACGACCAGCAGAAACCCTGCTGCCCGGCGCTCTTTCCATCCCGAAGGACGGCGAAGCGCCGGGGTGGCTGCCGACGCGCGTTCATGGTTTGGCCGCCGGGATAATCTAGGGGAAGCGAAAGGCAGAACGTAATGCCTTCGCGAACTTCCGCGACGCCTTGCAGTACCTTGGTGCGATCCACGAGGTTCATGCGCCCACGCTGATCGTTTGGACCAAATTCCGCCCAATTGCTGCCGTCCGGCTTACGCTGCCACCGCCTTGGTGCTTCACTCATGTCGGCTCCTTACTGCAGCTTCGCAAGTTCGGCGAGCACGTTCGTCGCTGCGGCTACACCCATGTTGACGAAGGCATCGCTCGTGACGCCGCCGATGTGCGGACTGATGATGAACTTGCTGTTTATGAAGAAGGGATGATCGGCAGGTGGCGGCTCTTGCTGCAGCGAATCCAGGCCTGCTGCGGCCACTTTTCCGCTTTCAACGGCTGCCAGAAGCGCGTCTTCTTCGATGAGCCCGCCGCGTGCGGTATTGACGACGATAACGCCGTCCCTGCATTTGGCCAGGCTCGCCTGGTTGAGCAGTCCTCGATTCTCGGCAGTCAGTGGGCAATGGAACGATATGACATCCGAGTTTTCCCAGATTTCGTCAAGGCTGACGGGCTCGATGCCCGTCGGCAGGTCGGCGGCATATGGGTCGTATCCGATAACCTTCATATCCATGGCGCAGGCGATCCGCGCGAAGCGGCGGCCGATCGCACCCAGGCCAATAAGGCCAAGCGTGCGCCCTTGCAGTTCGAGACTTTGGTGCGTCGATTTGTCCCAATGGCCCTTGCGCGTGCGCTGGTCCAGTGTCACCACCGATTTCGCGCAGGCTAGCATAAGCGCCAGCGCTTGTTCGGCCACTGCTGCCGCATTTGCGCCTGTCGCCGCCACCACTTTGACGCCGCGAGCCTTCGCCGCGTCCTGGTCGATGTTGTCGATGCCACTTCCGTGCTTTGACAGAACGCGAATCGACGGCGCCGCATCGAGCGCCATGGCGCCGACCTTGCTTGTGCGGACGATGATCGCCACAGGCGCGTAACGCCGGCAAAGTTCTGCGGTCTCTTCTTCGGTTGCGGCTTTTCCTGCATAGACCAGTTCGAAGTCGGACAGCAGTGCGACCGCCTGTGGCGCAATGTTCGCCGCGGTCACAACGATTACGGGCTTGTCCGGCGCGCTCACAGCGTTTCCCCAGCCTTCAGTACACCGGCGGCACGCAGCGCGTCCTCCAGCCAGGATGGCCGCAGTGCGTCGCCAGATTTGATACCTTCGATGCGCTTGCGCTCGGCCGCTACCTTCTTTGCAGCCTCCGCGATCAGAGCCGGCGCTTTTTCGCGCTCGATGACGACCACACCGTCAGCATCGCCGATGACCAGGTCGCCCGGGTGCACCGTAACGCCACCACATTGGATCGGATGATTTACGCGGCCCGGTACGAACTTGGTAGGTCCGTTGGGATTCAGTCCTACGGAGTACATCGGGAAGCCGGTCTCGATGATCTCTTCGGCATCACGCGCAGCGGCATCCAGGACGACGGCCGCGACACCGAGAGCAATGCACTGATTGACCATGATTGCGCCCATCAGCGCGCTGTTTTGGTCGCCTTTGCCGTCAACGATGATGACGTCGCCAGGTTTAGCCAGTGCCATCGCGGCGTGAATCATGAGGTTATCGCCGGGGCGAACCTCCACGGTGACAGCCGGACCGCAGAACTTGCTTTTTTGGCTCAGTGGTGCGATCCGCCCATGCAGGCCACCGCGGCGACCGGCTACATCGGCGAAGATCGAGGACGCGTACTCGGACGCCTGCGTGACGATGTCGGACGAAACGCGTTCGAAATCACGGATGACATCAGGCTGTTGCTGGGTTTGCGACATGGTTGCTCCAAAAATGTACGAGTGAATCCAGCCGCGCAGTTGGTAAGCCAACTGACGGATCGTGAAAACCGGAAAAGTGGAATCTGGCGCGCAGACGCGCGCCGAGGCATTAATCGATGGTCGCGCCCGAGTCGCTGACCACGACTCGCCAGCGAGCAAGATCCTTTTGCAATAAGCCTGCAAACGCAGCGCTACTACCGCCCAGGACTTGGCCGCCCTCCGCCTCGATCTTGGAACGCACGGCGGGGACCTGGAGTACGCGATTCAATTCAGCGTTGAGTCTTGCGACGATCGGTGCGGGGGTGCCGGCGGGTGCAAGCAGGCCGAACCATGTGTCCGCCTCAAATTGCTTTACTCCGGCTTCCGCTACGGTTGGCGTGTTAGGTAATTGCGGCGAACGCTTACCCGAGGTCACGGCGATTCCGCGCAGCTTGCCCATCTTGATTTGACCCATCACCGTAGGAACGGAGCCAATATAGATTTCTACCTGGCCACTCAGGACGTCGGTGAGCGCCTGCGATGCACCCTTGTATGGAATGTGCTGCATCTTTACCCCGACCTGCTTTTGCAGGAGTTCCATGGCGAGGTGCGCGACCGTGCCGTTGCCCGGCGTACCGAACGTTACCGTGCCTGGCTTGGCTTTTGCGGCGGCAAGTACGTCGGTCAGATTTTTGTAGGGTGAACTGTTGTTGGCAACAATCGCGAGAGGTGCGGATGCAATCAAGCCGATGGGCGTCAGATCTTTCGCTGGGTCATACGGCAGCTTCTTGTACAACGACGGGTTGATAGCAAGATTGCTGGTCTGGCCGAACACCAATGTGTAGCCATCAGGCGATGCTTTTGCCGCAGCTTCCACGCCGAGGTTGCCGCCAGCACCTGGCCTGTTGTCGACGACGATGGTCCACTTCAGGTCCCGGCTAAGTTGTTGGGCTATTTCGCGCGAGAAGGTATCCGGCGCACCCCCGGGTGGGAATGGAACGATGAGGCGAATGGGCTTGGCCGGATAGGTGTCTGCAGCATACGCAGGAAGTCCGGGCACCGCGGCAATGGAGCAGGCGGCCAGAACGCGAAGGATTATCTTCAAGGGTGTCTCCAATCGAACCTTGTATTTGTGCCTCGACTATAGATTTCTGTTCCGTGCTATACAATCGCGTTGTCTACAGCGGAACATGTGCCATGAAACGGAATGCTCAGCCTGCACAGGCGCCAGCAGGTGCAGATAAAGACACAATCATCGCCGTCACCCGGGCCCTGCAAATTCTTGAGGCGTTCTCTGCCGATGACGCTTCGTTGACGCTGTCGGAGTTGAGCCGACGAGTCGGGATGGGCAAATCGACCGTTCTGCGCACGGCGCGGACACTGGCGCAAAGTGAGTACCTGGTCCAACGCGAAGATGGGCAATGGCGCCTCGGCGCGGCCGCAGGGTGGCTGGGCGCGCGCTATCAGGCTGCGTTTCGCGTCAATGAAACGGTGGAGCCCGTGCTTCGGAGAATCAGCTACGAAACACGCGAAAGCGCGGCCTTTTATGTCCGGGAGGGAGATACTCGGGCCTGCCTGGTGCGGGTGGAAGGACCAGGCGCGGTGCGACACCACGTGCGCGTAGGGGAAAGGCTTCCTCTCACCGGGGCGCCGGGCAGAGTGTTGCGGGCATTCGCAGGCGAAAGCGGCGAGCCATACGAGGCCATTCGCAAGGATGGTTATTTCATCTCGATGGGCGAAAGAGAGCCTGAAGTTTCGAGCCTGGCTGTTCCGGTGTTTGGAATTAACTGGACGTTGACCGGGGCTCTTTGCATCTCGGGGCCCATTAGCCGGCTGACGCGCGATAAGTTGGCGGAGTATGTGGAGCTGATGCTGGCCGCGGGAAAAGAAGTGTCCTATGCAATTTCCGGCTCCCGGGATCCGAGTGTCCGTCTTACGACCTGGCATCCGTAATTTCGAGAATTTCGAGAGGACGATGCCAAGTCGCTGACAGGAACGGCCAGTTCGTCATACCCCCGGACTGGGACAGCGGATGCGTCCTCAAGCTTGCCGCGTGTTCAGATTCGCCGTGTTAGCGATCCAGCCGCCTGCGAGGATTCGGCATCCATCGTGCGTTCTCGCCATCGACTTTAATTCCGCTTTCATGCAGAGGGCGATGGACGTCCACCGGCGGAGGCGGAACGCAGAGGGTCGTTTTGTGTAAGACGCTTTGGTTTAGGCCTCCCGCCATAGACAACTCACCCCGCCGTCCATTCTAAATTCGACAGTGTCATGTCGGCGATATCCAGCATTGCCCTCAAGCGTTCCATGTGCCGCAGGTCGTGGTGATAACCCACCCATATATCGCGTGACGGTGGGTGATCCGGTGTGTCGACGCGCGTCAATCCGGCAAAGGCATCGCCAAGCGGCCTTGGTAGCACCGCAATTCCCATGCCCCTCACGCACATCTGCGCCTGGACCGTTCGGCTCGTACTTGTGAAGACACGTCGGCAGAGTGGAAACCTGTTCAATAGCCAGGCCACGTCGGGAAAGTGCGATTGCGCGGTATTCATGAGAATGAGCCCCGCGGAGGCGGGGTCGTCCTGCATTGCCTGCGCGGTGTCGGCCGATGCGTAGAGACCATATGGCATCCGCATCAGGCGACGCTGGACGATATCCGGTTCGCTGAAAGGCACGATGCGAAAAGCCACGTCCGTCTCGCGCCGGGAAAGGTCTAGCAGTCGGTAGCTTGCAATGACCTCCGGGACGACAGCGGGATGACGGCGGGTCAGCTCGATCAGGACGGGGGCAAGGACATAGGCGCCAAACCAGTCCGCGGACGAAATCCGAAGGACGCCTTCCAGGCGGTTGTGGTTGCCCGCCAGACGCCGTTCCATGGACAGCGCGGATTCCTCCATCGATTCCGCTAGCGCCAGCACGGTGTCTCCGGCATCGGTCAGCACCAGTCCTTCCGGGGTCCGACGAAAAAGCGGTTGCCGGGCTTCCTCTTCGAGCACCTTTATGCGACGGCCGACTGTGGGGTGGCTAACGTCCAGACGCCGGGCCGCCTCGCCAAAGGATCGAGCCCGGGCGACAGTCAGAAAGATGCGAACGTCGTTCCATTCCATGCCACGTACATCCGTTCAAAAATGTACGAGAAATATACAGAATTGGCAGTCCCCAAACAATATTGTGGGTGCGACCATGGCGCTCCTGTTCGAATGTCCCGTGCGGACCGACGGTGAACACATTCGGCCCCATCGACTCTGGAACCTTAGCCATGAACACTTCAGCTGCCTCCGTTGTGGTCTATGTGACCTATCAGGGCACCCCACAAGACCGCTTCGATCGGGATTACTACGTTGCGGTTCACCTCCCGCTGGTCAGGAAGGCGTGGGGACAGTACGGCCTGCTTAGCGTGACCGCACTCTTTCCCGCTCCGGCGCGGGACGGAACGGTCGCCCTCTGTGAGTGCATCTTTCGAGATGAGGACGCAGTCGAAGCCGCTTTGGCTTCGCCAGAAGCCTCGGCGGTGATGGCCGATGTGCCGCGATACACCGCCCTGGCGCCTCGGCGCTTTCGCGCAGTCGCACTCTGAGTCACGACATCATGACTACGTTCACTCAAGCGAGTGGGGCGTCGGCGCCTGATTCCCGCCGCTGGCTCGCCCTCGTTGTCCTCTTGACCGGCACGCTTTTGCCGCCCCTGGATTTTTTCATCGTCAACGTGGCGTTACCGGCCATCCGGGCGGGCCTCGAAGCGTCCTCGGACGTCTCGCAGCTGGTGATTTCCGTGTATGCCGCGGCCTATGCCGTCACCCTGATCCTTGGCGGCCGGTTAGGGGACCTGTACGGCCGGAAGCGCGTATTCGTGAGCGGCATGCTCGGTTTTGGCATCGCATCGGCATGGTGCGGCCTGGCGCCGTCACCGGGCATGCTCGTCGTGGGCCGGTTGTTGCAAGGGATATCCGCGGCGATCATGGCGCCACAATCATTGGCATCGATACACGCCATCTTCCCAGCAGGCGAGAAGAACCGCGCACTCAGCCTATATGGGGCGACATTCGGCTTGGCATCCGTCGGCGGTCAACTGCTGGGAGGTGTCCTCGTTTCCAGCAGTCCGTGGGGTTTGGGATGGCGGAGCGTCTTCCTGATCAACATTCCGATCATCCTGCTGGCCGTTCCGGCCGCATGGGTGCTGCTGCGGGAAAGCAGAGCCGAGGGCTCGGTCCGCCTGGATGTGTGGGGGGCGGTGCTGCTCGCTGCTGGGCTGTTGGCCTTTGTCGTGCCACTCATCGAAGGGCGGGCGCACCACTGGCCGTGGTGGTCGATTGCGCTGCTGATCCTGAGTCCGCCGCTATTGTGGGTCTTCTGGCAGCACGAAAAGGCACAAGCCTTTGCTGGCAGGACGCCTTTGGTGCAGCCTTCGTTGCTGGCCGTGCGCGGGTTACGACGCAGCTTGGCATCGACGTTCTTTTTTTATTCGCTCGCCGCGTTCTTCCTGGTGTTCGCTGTGTACGAACAGGCTGGCCTGGGCAACGATGCACTAGGAGCCGGTTTGGCGATCCTGCCGCTTGGCATTGGCTTCTTCCTCGGGCCGCTCGGCAGCCCACACATTGCGCGACGGTTTGGCGTGCGCACCGCCGCCTTTGGCATGCTACTCGAGGTGATCGGTCTGCTCATGGTCGCGGCGCTGGCTTTTGCAGACGCGCCAACCTGGCTCGCAGCGCCCTTGTTCCTGATCGGCGCGGGACAGGGTATTGCGCTTCCCGCGTTGGTCCGCTTGAACGTGGACCACGTGGATAGCCGTTGGGCAGGGCTGGCCTCGGGCTTGGTAAGCGGTACCTTGCAGATCAGCGCGGCGGTAAGCGTAGCCGTCTTTGGCGGGCTATTTTTCGCGATCGCGCCCAATGGCGCAGATGCTCCGGACGTGCAAATCGGTTTTGCCGTCGCGTCGTTCGCCATCGGAGTATCTCTCGCTCTGGGAGCCGGACTCATCGTAAAGCGATCAGAACCGTGAGGCAGGTGGCATCCTATGCGAATGTGGCGAGCCTGAGGAAGCTCTATCTGCGATGCCCGCAATCATTGGGAAGCCAGACGCCTTCAGGCCGCGTGGCGTTCCAGGCCCGCACACAGTGCGTCGAATGGTACCTTGCAGCGCGCGCTGTGGCGCAGGTCTTCGTGCATCGCGACCCACATTTCCAGAGGAAACGTGAAGTCGCCGGGCAGTACGCGCACGAGGTCCGGATAGCGCCGAGCCAGCGCAACCTGGCAGACGCCAATGCCTGCCCCTGCGCGGATCAGTGCGAATTGCGCCAGGTCGCTGTCCGTGCGCACTGTGAAGGCATCGCGACGCCATCCGGGCAACGTCTTGCTTCCCGCCCGCAGGAACGGTGTTTCCTCGTCGAAGCCGATCAACGCATGCTTTGCCAGATCGGCAGGCTTCTCGGGAATGCCTCGTTCGCACAAATATTCCCGGTGCGCATGGAGGCCCAGCTCGACGATGCCAATGCGCCGGGCCAGCAAGGCGTCCTGATTGGGGCGCGTCATGCGAACGGCGATGTCGGCTTCGCGAAGAAGCAGGTCCTGCACGCGGTTTGTCAGCGCCAGTTCAACCTTGAGTCCCGGGTGCGTCGCCTGCAGTTGCGCCACGATTGGGGGCAGTACCTCGGCGCCTATGACTTCGCTCGCGCTGATGCGCACGGTTCCCTTGACGCCGCCCTGGCTTTCCGCAGCGCGCATGAGTGCCGCTGCGGAACTATTCATGGCCTCGGCGTAGGGCTTGAGTTCCAACGCGGCCGGCGTTGGAAGCAGCCCCGTCTGCGAGCGGGTGAAGAGGTTCAGCCCAAGGGACTTCTCCAGTGCCTCGACATGGCGACCCACTGTCGGTTGAGCCATTCCCAGAGCGCGTGCAGCGCCAGACAGCGAGCCTTCCTGCAGCACACTCAGGTAAGAGCGATAGAGTTCCCAGCTAGGTTCCGTGGCCATACAAAAATATATATCTGCTATGCGATGTTAGGCAATTTTATTACAACGGCGGAACCTTGAAAATGCTTCCATGTTCAGGGGAGATTCGATATGCAAACCAGCAAAACAGCCTTGGTTCTCGGTGCTACAGGCGGCATCGGTGGTGAAGTCGCCCGGCAGCTTCTGGGCGCGGGCTGGAGCGTGCGCGGACTCACGCGCAGCCAACGCGCCCCTGTGGTTGATGAGGGCATCCACTGGATCGCCGGCGATGCTATGCGTCCAGACGATGTCATGGCGGCCGCGCAGGGGTGCTCGGTAATCGTGCATGCGGTCAATCCGGCGGGTTACCGCCGCTGGGCAGAGCTGGTGCTGCCCATGCTCGACAATACGATTGCCGCGGCGACAAAACAGGGCGCCACCGTCATGCTGCCCGGCACCGTATATAACTTTGGTCCCGACGCATTCCCGGAGCCGCATGAAAGCTCGCCCCAGCGTCCGCTGACGCGCAAGGGAGGTATCCGGGTCGAGTTGGAACGGCGTCTGCGTTTGGCCACGGCCGACGGCGTGCGCACGATAGTGGTTCGTGCGGGCGACTTCTTTGGCCCGAAGCCCGGCAACAGCTGGTTCTCGCAAGGAATGGTCAGGCCAGGCGGGGCGGTTACCGTCGTCAGCCTTCCAGGCAAAAAGGGCATTGGGCATCAGTGGTCGTATTTGCCCGATGTGGCGCGCACGATGGTGGAACTGCTCGCGCGGCGAGAATCGCTGGAGCCGTTTGCGGCGTTCCACATGGCAGGGCATTGGGACGCGGACGGCATGCAGATGGCCGAAGCCATTCACCGTGTCGTGGTTCGCCGTGGGGGCCGTGCGCCAAAGCTGCGCCCGTTCCCGTGGTGGCTGCTCAGCGTCATCTCGCCCTTCGTCAGCACTTTCCGGGAGATGCGCGAGATGCGTTACCTGTGGCGGGAGCCGGTGCGCATGACCAACGACAAGCTGAAATCCGTGCTCGGAGAGGAACCGCACACGCCGCTCGATCGTGCCATTGAGGCGACGTTGCACGGCATGGGGTGCCTCTGACGACGATTCTGCATGCCCGGTGGAGGCTGCCGTGAATCGCCACATCGAAGCGGCCGCTTAGCAAGCGAGTCGCAAGTCGGCCGCAGATTTCACCACTTGCATATACGTCAGGGTGGATTTTTCATATCCGTTATTGGTTGTTTGCGTCGCAGGTGTTGCCGTCTAACATGGCCGTCCTGTCTACCGAATCCTTCAACCGCGATGCGCAAATCCTTACGAGCACTCCTGTTTTCGGGCCTGGCATTGGCTATTTCCATTGGCAACGCGGCAGAGCCTCTGCCAAAGGAAGTGCGCATCGCCTATAGCGGCGGGGCACAGCTTATCGTCAATGCCAAGGTCGATGGGTCGCTGGAAAAAGCGTTTGGCGTGCCGGTCAAGTGGGTGCAGTTCGGTACCGGGGGCGATGTACTGAACCTGTTCGCCAGCAATAGCGTGGACATTGCCAACTTCGGATCGAGTCCGACGGTCTCGGCCATCGTCCGCAAGCTTCCGATCGAGCTGGCGGGCATTTCCGCGGATATCGCCACGTATGAGCGCCTGGTGGCGCGCAAAGGCAAGAATATCCAGACGCTGCAGGACCTGGCCGGCCACACAGTGGGCTATCCGCCGAACTCCACGGCGCAGTATGCGCTGGACACGGCTATCCAACTCAATAAGATTGATCGATCGAAGGTGCGGTTCGTACCGCTCAAGCCCGACGAATTGGTGGCGGCGTGGCGGCGTGGCGACATCGACGCCGGCTATGTGTGGGCCCCGTTCAATTCCACGCTGGAGGCCAATGGCGGTCAGCCGGTATTCTTCACCAGAGATCTCAAGAAAGACGGCTACCTGATCTTCAACGGTATTTCGGTGAGCAAGGCGTTCGGCGAGAAGCACCCGGAGCTGGTAGCCAAACTGCTGCTGGTGCTGGAGCAGCAAGTGGCCAACTATCGGCGCAATCCTGATGCCGTCGCCGAAGCTATCGCCAAGGAGCTGGGCGCCACGCCGGGGGCAGTCAAGGAATCCATCAACGGCAACAACTATCCGTCCATTGAAGAGCAACTGAAGCCTCAATGGTTTGGCGATGGCAGCAACACCGACCACACGGTGTTGGCTGGCGCCGTGCGCAAGACGGCCGAATTCCTGGGCAGTATTGACCAGATCCGTCGCACCGATATTCCGGCGTCGTTCTCGACGTCGATCAACCCCCGCTATCTGAAGCTGGCTGAACAACTGAAGGCGGCGAAGTAGTCGTGGCCTCGCGTCGTACGCGCCAGGGTGCGGTCAGCGCCCTGGCGGTAGTTGCCGTCCTGGGGCTCTGGCAGGTTGCGGGCGGGTCTGGCTGGGTTGACACACTGTTCCTGCCGCCGCCTAGTGAATTGCTGGGGACGCTGGCCGGGCTCTGGCAGAGCGGATATGGGCAGATTTCGCTCGCGCGCCATATCGGTATCAGCCTCGCACGCGCATTGTCGGCGTTCGTGGTGGCCGTGGGAATTGGGGTGCCGCTAGGGCTGGCGATGGGGCTGCACGGCGGGCTCAACGCGGCGCTGAATCCGTTTGTCCAGTTCCTGCGCCCGCTGCCCAAGATCGCACTGATTCCGCTGACGATTGTTTGGCTTGGCATCGACGAAGCGTCGAAGTTCTTCCTGATCTTCATTGCCACGTTTCTGAACGTGCTGGTGGGCGCCACTGCCGCCGTGCAGGGGGTGCCGCATGGCTATGTACGCGTGGCGCAAACACTAGGTCTTCGCCGATGGCAGATCTTCTGGCGCGTGGTGTTTCCGCATTGCGCGGCGGATCTGTTCACGACCATCCGGCTGTCGGTAGGCATCGGCTGGACCGCGCTGGTGGCGGCGGAACTCGTGGCATCCACGTCCGGCGTGGGCTGGATGATCATCAACGCGGGGTCTTACCTGCGTACCGATGTCGTGATGATCGGCATCGTCATTCTCGGACTGATCGGATACGCCCTGGATGTGGTGCTGGTGGCGCTGCAACGCGTCATCGTGCCGTGGACGGGCAAGAGTTGACATGGCAGACATTGTGCTCGAACGCGTGACGTTCGATTTCGGATCGCCGCAAACGGCGCAGCCTCCTGTGTTGCAGGATGTGAGTCTGCAGGTGGAGCCTGGCGAATTCGTTGTATTGCTTGGCCCTTCCGGCTGTGGGAAATCGACGATCCTGAACCTGATTGCCGGCTTCGAGACCCCCCGGCATGGCCGTATCCTGAGCCAGGGTCGCGTCGTCACCGGGCCCTCGCCGACGCGCGGCATGGTGTTCCAGCAGCCGATGCTGTACCCGTGGCTTTCTGTCTTTGAAAACGTGACGTTTGGCCCCCGGATGCTGGGATTGCCGGAAGCGGATTGGCGTCCCCGCGCGACGGCTCTGCTCCTGCAGATGGGGCTGCAACGACATCACGACGCCAGTCCGTGGGAACTCTCTGGCGGCATGAAGCAACGTGTGGCGCTGGCCCGGGCCTGGATCATGCGGCCGGAAGTTCTGCTGATGGATGAACCGTTCGGGGCGCTGGACGCGCAGACACGGTCTCTGATGCAGGAATTGCTGCTCGAAACATGGCAGCGCCTGCGCACGACCGTAGTTTTCGTCACGCACGATGTCGAGGAAGCCATCCTGCTCGGCACGCGCATCCTGGTCATGTCGGCGCGGCCCGGACGCATCCGGGAACAGATCGACGTGCCGGTCGCCGCGGGTCCGCGAGACGCCGAGGTGCTGGCCGCTGACCCGGTCTTTCGCAACATCAAGGCCCACGCGCTCCATCTCGTGCGGGACGAAGCGCGCCGCCATCTGGCATTGCTCTAGCGGGGCAGTGCGTGTTGGCAGCGGTCGGCGGCGTTGTGGCCGGCGAGCCGCTCGACGGGTTTGCAGCCAAACCAGGATACCCCTCAGGCTGACCGGTGGCGTGCTTCGATCTGCGCGATGCCGATGCGGGCGGCCTTTCGGACCTCCGGATCATCGTCCTGCAGCGAGACGCCAAGCACGGCAAGCTCGGCGAGTGTGCCGACCTCGCCCAGCGCCAGCGCCGCTTCCTTGCGTACGTTACTCACCGCATACGTCAACAACATGGCCACCGGGCGACCGCTTAGCGGATCCCCTAGCCGGCCCAGCGCGCGCACCGCCTGCAAGGCGACCTGCCAATATGCGTCGTCAAGCGCGGCCTCGAGCGCCGGGCGGGCGGCAGCGAAACGCAGCTTGCCGAGCGTGGCGGCGGCTTCTTCCCGTACCTGCCAGTCGCTGTCCGCCAAACCATCGACGAGTGTGCGCAGCACGCCATCGTCGTTGGCGAATGCCAGCGCGCCCATGGCGGCGCGGCGCACGTCCGGCTCGGGGTCCTGTTGCGCGAGCGTGGATAGATCGGATAGCGCGGGGGTATGACGCAACCAGCCAAGGACACCAATGGCTTCCCGTCTTACCGCCGCGGAGGGGTCCGCCAGGTGCTGACGGGCTGGCGCGGCGCTCTGTGGCCAGCGCAGTTCCCGTAGCGCCCGCAGCAGCGCCGCGCGAACATCGGCGTCGGGATCTGTCAGGCGCGTCAGCAGCCGGGCGCCAAGTGCCGGCTGTTTCAGGCAAGCCAGGCTTTCGGCAGCCATCGACCGGACGGAGGCATCGCTGTCATAGAGGCCATCGCACAGGGCATCGACCGCTTCCGGGGTCTCCCATGCACCCAGGCTTTCCGCAGCCGTGCGGCGTACGCCGGTATCGGCGTCGTCACGCAGCGCTCGTACGAGCAGCGGAACACAGGCCGCGTCCTCGGTTTCAGCGGCGTCGATCAGTGCCAGCCTGCGCACGGCGGCATCGGAGGACTGCAGGCGGATGTCGTCCGGCAAGGCATTGGTCAGCAAAAGGGAAGCAATCATCAAGGTCAGGTAGAGGGGATGGAGGATGGTGCGGGGCGCGGATCGCCGAGCGGACTCAGGCGCGGAGCGGGCAGCGCAGGTGCCCGGTGCCGCAGCAAAGCCAGCAGGTGGCGCTTGATGTCGATGAATGCCGGCTGGGTCGTCAAGTCTTCGTGTTCGCCGCGTGCGCGCGGACGGGCAAACGGCACGCGCAGGTTCTCGATCAGCGTGCCTGGCCCGGGACTCATGACGAGGATGCGGTCGGCCAGGAACAGCGCCTCGTCGATATCGTGCGTGACGAATGCCACGGTGGGCCGCTCTTCGCTCCATACGTCAAGCAACAGCGCCTGCATCATGGCGCGCGTCTGAGCGTCCAGTGCGCCGAAGGGCTCGTCCATCAGGAGCATGCGTGGGCGGTTGATCATGACCCGCGCGATCTCGGCCCGCTGCTGCATGCCGCCCGATAACTGGGAGGGGTAGCGGTCGGCGAACGCGGCCAGGCCTACCCGCTCCAGCAGCGCGCTTGCGCGGTGCAGACGTGCCGCCTTGCTCACGCCACGCATCTTGAGCCCGAAGGCGACGTTGTCGACAGTCCGACGCCAGGGAAATAGCGTGTGATGCTGAAAGACGATGCCGCGTTCGGGATGTGGCCCGTCGATGCGGCGGCCATCTAGCAGCGCATGGCCGCCCGCCGGTGCGATATGCCCGGCGAGAACGCCAAGCAACGTGGACTTTCCGCAACCGGAAGGCCCAAGGATGCAGACGAACTCGCCCGGTTCGATCACCGTGCTGAAGTCCCGCACGGCGGTGAAACGCTGCGCACCCCGTCCGAGCGCAATCGTCAGGGACTGCATATCGACCCGTCCCGCGACGCCTGCACCGGATGTGATGGTGGGCGGGCTCATTTTCCTCCTCCGATAGACAACCAGGGCGTGGCGCGGCGTCCGGCGTATCGCACCAGTGCGCTGCTACCCATCCCCAGCAAGCCGATCAACAGCATGCCAACGACGATGTTGGGGTAGCGCTGCACGGTGTACGCCTCCCACGTGTAGTAGCCAATGCCGAACTGCCCCGAGATCATTTCCGCGGTGACCAGGCAGAACCACGACGTACCCATGCCGATGGCAAGGCCCGTCACGACGGCAGGCGCCGCACCGGGCAAGACCACCTCGCGTAGCACCTGCAATGGGCCCGCCCCAAGGCTGCGGGCCGATGCCACCAGCCGCTGGTCCACCGATTCCGCACCGTGAATGGCGCCGAGCAGAATCGGAAAGAACGCCCCGGTGAAGGTGATGAAGATCATCGATACCTCGGAGGATGGAAACATCAGGATCGCGAGCGGAATCCAGGCGACCGCCGGTATCGGACGCAGCACTTCGAGCGGAGTCAGCAGGGCGTGCCGCGCCCATTGCGAGCGGCCGATCAACAGTCCCAGCAGGATGGCAAGCACGGCGGCGAAGCCGAAGCCATACCCCACGCGGGCGACACTGCTGCCCAGGTGCTGGACGAGTTTCGGCGATTGCAGCAGCGCCCATCCCGCAGCCACGGTTTCGGCCGGCGTCGGCACGTTCTGGAAGGTCACCATGCCAAGATTGGCCTTGTACGTAGTGGCCAGATGCCAAAGCAGCAGGCACAGCGCAAGCGACGCCGCGCGCAGGGCCTGCCGGCCGGGATTGCGCAGCCACGATCGCGGCGCCGACGGCGCGTTCGACAATGCAATGGTCGACATGATGACCCCTCAGCGTGCAGCCAGCGCGGAGGGATTCCGCGCGCTCGCGTAGTCCAGCACTTCCCCGCCATGCTGGCTGGCCCACGCCTGGGCGCGCGCCTTGAGGAGAAACGCATTCAGTCGGCCGTCCTTGTCTCGCGCGAACCATGCCTGATTGCCAAGCAGCTTGATGCCAGATTCCCTGTCCTGGGCATAGAACGCGCGGACCTCCTTGCCCTCGCGCCGCAACGCGCCAAGGGCCTGCAAGGCGGATTCGGGGGAAGCATAGTGCCGCACGCGAGATTCGCCGCGCACCCAGATCTGGGCCACGCGCTCGACGTTGCCCATTGCCTTGCCGGTCGCGGCGTCGTTGGCCTTGAGCGGCAGTGGCGCGTAGTTCCGCAGTGCGGCCTCGTAATCGAGCTTCTCCGCCTGGAACGCCGCGCGCAGGTAGCGGTCGTCGATGAACTGACCGGCATCCAGGTCGCCGTCGGCGCGCTTGAGCAGCTTGAGCGTGTCGAACGAGGTCTGAACGGCCTGGCGGTATTCGGGCTTCCAGGTCAGGTCACGGGTCTGAAGCCCGAGCGGACCGTGGAACAGGTAGTTGACCTCGGGTTCGATACCCGTGATCCTGGCGATCAGTTCGCTGTACTTCTCCGGTTCCGCCGATACCAGCCGGTTGGCCTCGATGACGGCTCGCAGATAGGCCACCACGATTTCCGGGTACTTCTGTGCATAGTCCTTTTCCACGAGTGTGCCGTGCAAAGTGGGCGCCTTGGCCTGCGAGCCATCGTAGATCTTGCGGGCAAATCCACGGTACGGGAACAGTTCGGCAAACGGGACGAAGTCCGCGTGCGCCTCGACCTTGCCGGCCTGTAGCGCCGGGCCCGCCACCTCGGGCGCCTGCGTCACGATGTTGACGTCGCGCTCGGGATCCCAGCCCTGTGCTGCAATCGCCCGCAGCAGCATGCCATGCGCGGTGGAGGCATAGGGTACCGTGATGGTCTTGCCCTTGAGTTCCGCCGGCGATTGGACCGGTGAATTGACCGGTACCACAACGCCATTTCCGCTACCGGTGGTGCTGCCGGACAGCACGCTGATGAAGATGCTCTCCTTGCCAGCCTTGCGGTTGGCCACGCCGTTCAGCACACCGGGGAAGTCAGCCATGGAGCCGAAGTCCAGCTTGCCGGCCACCATTTCGTTGGTGATCGGCGCCCCGCTGGTGAAGTTCTTCCACTGAACGTCATAGGTCACATTCTTGTACTTGCCATCGCGCGGCAGGTACTTGTCGAGTAATTTCAGTTCACGAATCAGTGACCCGCCGGTGGCGGTGTTGATCGTGGTGTCCTGGGTGCCGATGGCCACGCGGATCGTTTCCGCATCAGCGCGTCCGGCCGCGAGCGTGGATACCGCAGGAAGGAGGAATAGGGCGCAAAACAGCGATTTCTTCATCTGGCTTTCCTTCATGGCTTGCAAGAACGGGGCGTGTACGGTTGGTTTGGGGGGCGCGTCGTCGGCGCCAGGCACTTTCAGCGCAGCAGGTAGGGAATGTCGACGTGCACGGCGCCTGTGGGGCAATCGCGCTCGCACGGCATGCAGTACCAGCATTCGTCGAATTTCATGAAGGCCTTGCCGGTGACAGGGTCCAAGGCAAGCAGGTCCATCGGGCAGACATCGATGCAGACGGTGCAGCCCTTGTCGGCAATGCACTTGTCCTCATCGATGGTCACGGGCACGCTGGAACGCGCATGCGCATCGCGGGGTACGAGGGTCATGTGTTGTGATCTCCCTAGACGGTTTCGGCTTGCGGAACCGCAGCGGCGGGTGCGGGCGCCACGCGCAACCTTGCGTAGGCTTCGCGCTCGATGCCGTCTACCGGCACGACATACGGCTCCACGGGTTTCTTGAAGGACGTCATCGCGCCGTGGTCGTCCTTTTTCAGGTGGGCATGGCAGAACCAGTCGACATCGTTGCGCGCCGGGTGGTCCACGCGGTAGTGATACAGCCCCCATCGGCTCTCCGCGCGGAACAGCGATGCGCGCGCGGCCATCTCCGCGCAGTCGAGAATCACGCTGACCTCGGCCGCTCGCATCAGCTCATGGGGATTGGCCGCGGCAAGCTGGTCCAGATCCTCGCGAATCTCCGCGAAACGTTGCAGGCCGATTTCCATGCGGCGTGTCACCTTGGGCGGTTGCAGGTAGTCGTTGACGAATCGGCGCAGCTTGTACTCGACTTGCGCGGGCGCCAGGCCGTGTGCGCGGTGCAGCGGTGCGAGCACGCGCTTGCGTTCGACGTCCACCTGTTGTGTGTCGATCGCTGGCAAGGCGATCTCTCCGGCAAGGGTCGCGGCGCTTTCCCCTGCGAACCAGCCATAGGTGAATGCGCCGAGCATGTAGTTGTGTGGCACGGCGGCCATGTCGCCTGCCGCATAAAGGCCCGGGACGGATGTGGCCGCATGTTCGTTGACCCACACTCCGGACGCGCTGTGGCCGCTGCAGAAGCCGATCTCGGAGATATGCATCTCGATCATGCGGGTGCGGTAGTCGTTGCCGCGTCGCGCATGGAACCGGCCGCGGCTCGGACGTTCGTTCGTATGAAGAATCGTCTCGATGGCCTGGATGGTCTCTTCCGCCAAATGATCGAGCTTCAGGAACACCGGTCCGTTGCCGCTCTGGAGCTCCTGATAGAACTCCCACATCATCTGGCCGCTCCAGTAATCGCATTCGATGAAGCGCTCGCCCCGGCCGTTGGCGGTATATCCTCCCATCGGCCCCGTGACGTAGGCGCACGCCGGACCGTTGTAGTCCTTGATGAGCGGGTTGATCTGGAAACACTCCAGGTTGGCCAATTCGGCGCCCGCGTGATACGCCATGGCGTAGCCATCGCCCGCGTTGGTCGGATTCTCGTAGGTGCCCATCAGGTAGCCGGATGCCGGCAGCCCGAGGCGGCCTGCCGCGCCACAGCACAGGATGACGGCCTTTGCGCGGATGACATGGAAATCGGCCGTCCGACAGTCGAAACCCATCACGCCTGCCGCTTCGCCGTTGGGGCCGGTCAGCACCCGCGTCGTGACGATCCGGTTGGTGATGTCGACCCGCGCCCGCTTTAGCTGGCGGTAGAGGACTTTCTTGACGTCGTGGCCTTCCGGCATGGGTAGCACGTAGGCGCCCATGTGGTGGACTTTGCGCACGGAATAGTCGCCCGTGTCGTCGCGTTCGAATCGCACGCCCCATCGATCCAGTTCCTCGATGGTTTTGAAGCTGTGGCGCGCGTAAGCCAGGACCGTCGCCTGATTCACGATGCCGTCGTTGGCGACCGTGATTTCCCGCGTGTACTGCTCCGGCGTGGCGTGGCCGGGAATGATGGCGTTGTTGAGCCCATCCATGCCCATTGATATGGCGCCACTTCGCTTGACATGCGCCTTGTCCAGCAACAGCACACGCAGGGCAGGGTTGCGCTGTTTTGCCTTGATGGCGGCCATCGGGCCGGCGGTGCCGCCGCCTACCACCACGATGTCGTACTCGAGTTCGTGTGTTTGCATGGTCCTGTGGGATGCCGGTACGTGATATCCGGCAACTTGTTATAACAAGTTAGGACCGATTGTAGGAGCGGGATGGCTGACGGCCAATGAATGGTTTCGGATTAGCTTATGACCTTCGTTGCTGCGCGGGGTGTTGCCGGTCAATGCGAAGCCGGTATTGGAAGGTGTCGCTGCGGAAATACAGAAACTCGAAATCCACCGGCTGGCCTTGCGCGTCGTGCGTCAGCCGTTCGATGCGCAGGAGTGGGGCGCTTTTCGGCGTGCCCAGTGCCTTGGCGATGGCGGTATCGGCCAGGACCGCATCGATCGCCAGGTCGGCCGACCCAAGCGGTACGCCGCAGTCGTTCTCCAGAATCAGGAAAATGTCGCGCGTGACCAGATCGGCGTGCTGGAGCTGTTGACCGAGCGACTCGGGTATGAATGTCACCTCGTACGACACGGGCTGGCGATTGAGCAGCCGTACACGATGGATCTCGGTCACCGTCGTGCCTGGCTCCACGGCCAGCCGGCGCGCCACGTCAGCAGGGGCTGGCACGAACCGGAACGTCACGATCCGGTTCGAGATCTCGTGCCCCATGCGGGACATCGCCTCGGCAAAGCCTTCGAGCGCCGATACGTTCTGAAAAGCCTTTGGTTGCGAGACAAAAGAGCCTTTTCCGTGCTTCTTGAAGATCAGGCCTTCCTTCTCCAGATGACTCAAGGCCTGGCGAACCGTAATGCGGCTCACCCCGAACCGGGCCTGCAGCTCGCTTTCCGACTCGATCTGGCTATGCGGCGCCATCTCTCCATTCAGGATGGCCGTTCGCAGCGTGTCGCGAATCTGAAGGTAGAGCGGCGGTGCTGGTGGCGGGCGTGAGACCATCGAGCAGGAATAGTGGGAGAGCGGGCGGAAATTATAGCGAGCCGATGAGACCTTGGAAGATTCTGCCACCGGCCACTGCGCAACAGATCAATGGCCTGTGAAAGCCCGCCCGCTTTCCGAGTCAATACTTCTGCGGCATACGCGCCATCCATGCATAACCTTGTGCGAGTTTGTTCGTTCCTTACGCACGCGGCAGCCTCTAGAGTCTGTAGCCTGTCCCCATCGCGCCCTCCAGGGCTCCGCCATGACCGCATCCCGCACCTCTTCGCCTGCTGCCGCAGGAACCGACGTCGCCAGCCGCCGCCACCAGGCCGTGGCCCGCTTTATCGCCGAGACGCGCCACCTGCTAGGCACCGACGCCTTGGCCGACAAGGCGAGGCTCGAACCCGTCGCACGAGCGCTGGAGGCACTCGGCAAGCAACGCGAACTGTTTCCGGACGAACATTTTCCCGTGTCTGCCAGCAATCCGGCACAGGTCTACCGGCTGGCCGAGGATCTCGATGGCCAGTTTGCGCTGTACGTCTCGGCCGGACTCCCGGGCAAGGCACAGCCGCCGCACGACCACACCACTTGGGCGATCATCGCCGGCATCACTGGCCGCGAGCGGAACAACTTCTACGTACGCGAGCGAACGGATGATCCGGCGCGCGACAATCTGCGGGAGATCGCCGAATCCGATGTCGTGGCAGGCACCTCTGTGACATTGTTGCCCGACGACGTGCATACGATTGAACTGATCGGCGAGGAGAACGGGCTGCATCTGCATTTTTATGGCCTCGCACTGGATCGCCTCGCGGGCCGCGTCGTGTTCGAGAGCAAGGCAGGTGGCAGCTATCGCCACTTCGGGCCGCCGCGCCGGCTTGCCGCGCCCGTGATTGGGGTTGAAGGGCTGAAGGTAGCGCTGGCAGACGGTCAGGAAATCGCGCTGCTCGATGTACGCGAGACCGGCGTCCATGCAAAGGGCCATCCGCTGCTGGCGGCGTCAGCGCCCCTGTGGCGCCTGGAACTCCTGATCGATCGCCTGGTGCCCAGGCGGGATACGCGCATCGTGCTGCTCGATGGCGGCGACAATGCCGACGCGCTCGCGCATCAGGCCGCGGCAAAGCTGGTGCGCCTGGGTTGGGGCAATGTGTCGGTGCTTGACGGCGGTGTCGCAGCCTGGGTGGCGGCCGGCAATGAGCTGTTCACGGGCAGCAACGTGCCAAGCAAGGCCTTTGGCGAGATCATCGAGCACGAGAAACACACGCCGTGGATCGACGTCGACGAACTGCACCGCCGTATTGAAAAGGGCGAAGATATCGTCGTGGTGGATAGCCGCACCACAGAGGAGTTTGCCGATTTCAGCCTGCCGTTCGCGCACAGCCTGCCGGGCGCGGAGCTCGTCTACCGGATCGGTGAGCTGGCGCCGAATCCCGACACACTCGTGGTGGTCAATTGCGCCGGCCGCACGCGCAGTATTGTGGGCGCGCAGACGCTGATCGATGCGGGCATCCCCAACCCGGTGGCGTCGCTCAAGGACGGCACCATGGCCTGGCTGCTTTCAGGCCGGACGCTGGCACACGGGCGGGTGACACCGCTGCCGGAACCGCCGGCCGCGACGCTCGACGGTGTACGAAACCGCGCCGAAAATGTGGCAGCGCAGGCGGGCGTTCGCCGGATCGATGCTGGCGGCCTGCAACAACTGGAAGCATCGTCGCAGACGCAGACCCTGTACCGTTTCGACGTGCGCACGCGCAGCGAGTATGAAGCAGGCCATCTGCCAGGCTGGCGCTGGGCGCCCGGCGGCCAACTGGTCCAGGCCACCGACGAGTATCTGGCCACGCGTCGTGCCCGCATTGTGCTGGCTGATTTCGACGGCGTGCGCGCGCTGACGACGGCCGCCTGGCTGGCGCAGCTTGGCGGGCATGATGTCTTCGTCTACGCACCGTCGGCCGACGCGGCTCTCGTGACCGGCCCGGAGCCGGTCCGTGTGCTGGCGTCGCGTCCGGCCGCTGCGTCGGTGTCATCACAGCAGGCCGCACAGACGCTGGCCGCCGGCACGGCAAGGCTGTTCGACGTGGAGCGAAGGTCAGCCTACGAGAAGCGTCATGCGGCCGGAGCGTACTTCGCCGTCCCTGACCGGCTCGAAGCGCTGATCGCTGACATTCCGGCGGAGCACGCCATTCTGATCACCTCTTCGGATGGCGTGCTCGCCCGCGTGGTGGCTTCGGAACTCGCCGCGCGTACGGGCCGCGATGTCCGCTACGTGACTGGCGGCACGCAGGCGTGGGTGGCTGCGGGTCTACCCGTGGGCACGGGCGGCGAGCGGGTGCTGACAGGTGACGACGACTACTGGTTCAGCCCGTATCAGTATGCCGACGTGGCCCAGCGCAATGCCGGCTTTCAGGCATATCTCGACTGGGAGGTCAATCTGGTGGAGCAGCTCGGGCGCGAGGGTGATATTGGCTTCCGGTTGATCGGGGCCGCCGCGGCGGCAAGCTGAGCCGAACGGTCGTAACAGCCGGCAGGACAGGGGGTGTCATGCCCCCTGTTTCGGTCAGCCGCGCCAGACGGCATGTTCGTACAAGTCCGGCCCGAAGTCAGGCGACACCTCGGCAAGCGCTCGGGCCTGGTGCAATTCAAGGTCTGCGGTGAACAGATCCTGGCTCACGCGCGATACGATCCGGGGGATGTCGCGCCGCATGCTCGGGATATCGCCCAGCGGGACACCGGTACTGGCGTACCCGGCCGGATTGAACACGTGGATCGCGCCAAGCCAGGGGGCAGCACCGCGATGCTTCTCGGTGTATTCGAGACCGGCGCCCAGATAAGGGGAAGCGCCAAGCGCGTCATCGCGCTCGCCCGGTAGCGGCTCATGCCGGTCGTGCCAGCGTGCAATCAATGGTGCGATGCTGGCCAGTTCGGCGCGGTCGTCAGGGTCGGTCGTGTATCCCGTGCCGGCGATCACGAAGTCGAACGCAAAGGTTCGGTCCATCACATGGGCTTCGACGCTGCCGTCGCGCAGCGTGGCAGCCTGCCACGGCGATGATAGATGCAGATGGAAGTTCGCATGCGCGGTGGCGCGCTTGACGGCATCGGCCGGAGGCGTCGAGCCGGCGCGGCGGTAGCGTACCGCGTGCTGCCAGCGCTGCGCATCGGACAGGCTGGCGTAGTTCTCGAAAAAGCCGGGATACATGCGCGGCTTGGCAACGGCCCGAGCCGCAATGTGATCACGTCGGGAGAACAGCCGTACCGCCTGCGCGCCCGCTTCCAGGGCCACTGCCGCCGCATCGAATGCCGAAGCGGCCGCGCCGATCACCGCCACGGTCTTGCCGCGTAACGCCGCAAAGTCGATGGCATCGGCGGTATGCGCGGCGAGTCCCGCCTGCACCGCTGCACGAAGGTAGGCCGGCACGAACGGCGCACCGTTGCCGGCCACGCCGTTGGCGAGGATGAGCTTGCGCGTCGTCTGGAAGTGCCTTGCACCGCCGACCTCCAGCGTTAGCCGCAGGGCCGGTACGCCGGCATCTTCCCACGGCGCAATATCGACGAGGCGCGTGCCGTGGCGAACCTCGATATCGAGAAAATCGCGGAACCAGTCGATATAGGCGGCCCAGTCGGGGCGCGGGATGCGGTCTAGTGCAGCGAAGGCGTCGCGGCCGTGGCGGGCCTCGAACCATTGCTGGAAGCCCAGTGCGGTAATGCCGAGTTCCGGCCCCACCAGCGATTTCAGCGTGCGCAGCTTTTGCATGCGTGCGCGGGTCCGCCAGACGCCAGTCCCCGAAGAATTCGCCGCGGCGTCGATCACCGAAACCCCGCCGATGCCCGCCCGCCGCAGCGCATGGGCGATAGCGGTGCCGCCCTGGCCGCCGCCGACGATCACGACGTTATGGTCGATGCCGTCGCGTTGGGGCACCCAGTTGTCGGGAGCGGGGCCCAGCAGCCGCAGCGTGTCTCGCGCGAATTGGTCGATGTCGCTCATGTCAGTCCTAGGCGATGGTCCGTTGGAAGGCTTGGCGCAGATCCGCGATCAGGTCTTGTGGATCTTCAAGCCCGACATGCAGCCGGATGACCGGCGCGTTGTTCCCATGTTCCTGCCAGCTACGGGCAGCGTTGAGCCGCTCGGGTGGCGCCACCAGCGCCAGGCTCTCGTAGCCGCCCCACGACGCGCCGATCGAAAACAGGCGCAGGGCATTGACCAGCCGGCCGGCGGCGGTCTGGTCGCTGGTCCGCAGCGCGAACGACACCAGACCGCTGGCGCCCGTGAAATCCCGCTTCCACAGCGTGTGGCCGGGGTCGTCGGGAAGCGCGGGATAAAACGTTCGGGACACCAGCGGCTGTTGCTGCAGCCATTGCGCCACCTCCGTCGCGTTGCGCTGGTGCTGCGCCAGTCGTACGGGCAGCGTGCGGAGTCCGCGCAGCGCCAGATAGGCATCGTCGGCACCGATGGTGAGCCCCAGCGCCTCGTGCGTGGTCGCGATGCGTTCGGCCAGCGCCGGGCTGTCCACCACGACGGCGCCCTGCATGACGTCGGAGTGGCCTGCGATGTACTTGGTCGCTGCCTGGATCGAAATATTGGCACCGAGGCGTAAAGGCTGCAGGAACCAGCCGCCGCTCCACGTGTTGTCTATGGCGACGGGCACGCCTTTGGCGCGTGCAATGGCCGTCAGCGCGGGCAAGTCGAGGACGTCGAACAGCAGCGATCCTGGCGACTCCAGGTAGACGAGCCGTGTGTTGGTGCGAATCAGTTCATCGAGGGCGTCATGCGCGGGGGAGAAATACTCGACTTCCACGCCAAGCCGCTGCAACAGCGTCTGGTCGACCCGGCGAAGCGGCGCATAGACCGTGTCGGAAACCAGCGCATGGTCGCCGGGCCCAAGCAGCGCCAGCAGGACGAGTGTGATTGCCGACAGCCCGGAGGGCGCCAGGAAGGCACGATGCCCGCCTTCGAGGGTGCACAACGCGTCTTCCAGCGCCTCATGGGTGTCGAGGCCGTGACGTCCATAGGTGGCAATCCGCTCGCCGTGCGAACGGCGGTGATGGCGGTCGGCCAGCGTCTCGACGTCTTCGAAGCGGACGGTGCTGGTGCGCACGACGGGAACGTTGACGGGTCCGGCGCCATCGTGCAGTCGTGGCGCACCGGCATGCAACAGCCGCGTATGAATGCTGTCCGTGGGATTCTGGCTCATGGATGTTCCTTGTCAGCCTTGGCTGGATGCGGGTGCCGGAGCGAACGCGGCGTTGAATTCGGCGGGCAGGCGCGGAATGGCGCCCAGTGCCCGGCGCAAGAAGGCTCGCGTGCGCTCGTGGCTGGGGTTGCCGAAGATCTGCTCGGGCGGCCCATGCTCGACGATTCGGCCCGCTTCGGTGAAGTAGATGTGATCGCTGATCTCGGCGGCAAAGCGCATCTCGTGGGTAACCAGCACGCACGTCATGCCGTCTTCCACCAGTTCGCGGATCACGGTCAGGACTTCGCCGACGGTTTCGGGGTCGAGCGCCGACGTCACCTCGTCGAACAGGATCAGCTCGGGCCGCATCGCCAGCGCCCGGGCAATCGCCACGCGCTGCTGCTGACCGCCCGACAGTTCGCCCGGATACGCGTGCGCTTTGTCGGACAGCCGCACTTTGCCCAGCAGCGCATGCGCTTCCTGCTCGGCCTCGCGCCGGCTGCGGCCGATGATCCGGGTGGGGGCGATGACAAGGTTCTCCAGTACGGTCAGGTGCGGAAACAGGTTGTACTGCTGGAAGACGAAGCCCACGCGCTTGCGCAGGGCAATCAGTTCGTCTTCAGTGCGGAGCGTTTCCACGGCGGTGTCGCCAACGCGGATCTGCCCCTGCTGCGGTCGCAGCAGGCCGGTGATGCAGCGCAGGATCGTGCTCTTGCCAGAACCGGATGGCCCGATGATGGTCACGGCCTCGCCGCGCCGCACCTCGACGTCGATGCCCTGGAGCACGGTGTTGTCCCCGAAGGTCAGGTGCACGTCGTGCAGTGCGACCAGCGGTCTGACGGGCGAGTCGGCGGACGCCAGCGTCTGGCGGTTGCGCAGGAAGGAATCAGTGGCGGTCATGACGACGCTCCAGCGCGCGCGTGGCGCGCGCGATCGGATAGCAATAGGCAAAGAACAGGGCCAGCAGCGTGAAATAGACCAGCACCGTGAAATCGGTGCGGGCCACGGTATTGCTGGCCACCTGGGCGGTATCGACCACGTCATGCACGCCAACCAGCGAGGCCAGCGACGTGCTCATGGTGATGCTGGCGTAAAGGTTCATCCACGGCGGCAGCATGCGCCGCAGACACTGCGGCAGCACAATCAGCCGGAAAATCTGGCTGCGCCGGAACGCCAGCAACTGGGCAGCCTCCCATTGCGCGCTGGGAATCGACTGGATCGCACCCCGGAATATCTCGGCCACGTTGGCGCTCGCAGGCAGGGCAAGCCCCAGCACGACCTTGATCCAGTCCGGAAACGGCACCGTCCACTGGCCAATGTGAAGTTCGAACGGAAACACATAGGTGGTGAAGTACACCAGCACCAGGATTGGGGCGTTGCGAAACGCCTGCACCCATAGTCGTGCCAGGTGGCGTATCCAGCGATGGGTAGACAGCGACAGCGCCCCGATCACCAGGCCGGCAAGTGTGCCAAGGGCCATCGCCAGGATGCTGATCTCGATGTTGGCCCACATGCCGCGCAGCAGCGCGGGCGACCACGTCCACAGGTTGCGGAACGCGGCCGGGGTGCTGCCGGTGGCATTCCAGAAGCCGACGACGGCCAGCACGCACAGGGCGGCCAGCACCCAGGGGCTGGCCAGGGCGTGCCTGAGGGGGGGCGGCGCGGCGCGCGAGGGCAGGGCAAGCGGGTTACTGGCCATAGCCGGGCATCCTCAAACGCAGTTCCAGCCAGCGACCCGTGCGGCTGACCAGCCAGGTCAGCGCGCCGAAGAACGCCAGGATCAGCAGGAGCAGCTCCAGCACGTTGTCCCTCTGGGTCCAGATCATGATCGATTCGTACGTGACATCGCCCACGGCGATGGCCGACGCGACAGCCGTCATCTTGACCAGGTCGACGAGGTTGTTGACCAGTGCCGGTAGCGCAAAACGGACGGCCAGCGGCAGTTCCACCTGCAGCAGCAGTTGCCGGTGCGAAAACCCCAGCGAGCGCGCGGCCTCCAGCGTGACGCGCGGGACGGCCTCGATGCCGGCGCGCAGGGCCTCGGCATGAAACACCGCCTTGTGCAGCGATACGACGGCCACCACCCAGAAGAACGGCGTCAAGGGGTTGCTGCTGCCCAGGCTGCTCAGATGCTGGGTGATCAGCATGTTCAGCACGAGGAAGCCGCAATAGAGCTGCACCAGCGTGGGCGTGTTACGGGTCAGTTCGACGAATGCGCGTGCCGGCGTAGCCAGGGCCTTGTTGCCGGAGGTGAGCATTGCCGCCAGGGCGGCGCCCGCCAGCAGGCTGCACGGAACCGTCAGCGCGCACAGTTGCAGCGTGACGACCAGCCCATGCAGGAACGCAGTACGCTCGGCAGTGTCGAGAACGAAGGCGTAGTTCAGGCCCAGCGGCTTCAGCGCGGCGATTCCGGAAACGATCCAGGCGTCAATCATGGGCGCGCCTCCACCGACGCGGGGCGCAGTGTCGCTACGGCCTGCCCGATACGCTGCAATGCCGCTTCAAGCACGTTGTCCGCAGCGGCGAACGACAGGCGGAAGTACGGCGACATCCCATAGGCGGCGCCTTCCACCACCGCGACACCCGCGCTGTCCAGCAGCCAGTCCACCACGTCGCTGTCGGTGGACAGCACCTGACCGTCGGGCCGCACCTGTCCGATCAGCCCGCCGCAGTGGATGTAGGCGAAGAAGGCCCCGTCGGGCGGCAACAGGCGCAAACCTGGGACGCGGTTGATTGCCGCGACGGTCAACGTGGCCCGGCGCGCATAAGCGTCGCGGGCCTGCTCGACGAAAGCGCGGTCGTTGGCCAGCAGTGCCGCTGCGGCGGCGGCCTGTCCGATCGAGTTGGCACCCGAAGAGACCTGCGACTGGATCACTGTCATCGCCTGCACCAGTTCGGCCGGTGCGATGCCCCAACCGATGCGCCAGCCGGTCATCGCATAGGTCTTCGAAGCGCCGTTGAGGATCAGCGAGCGCCCGCGTAAGTCGGGCGCCAGCGTCAGCCAATGCCGCCCGGGCGGGACAAAACGGATGTGGTCGTAGATTTCGTCGAGCAGTACCAGCACGTGCGGATGCCGACGCAGCACGTCGGCAAGCGCCAGCAACTCGTCCTCCGTGTACACCGCGCCGGAAGGATTCGACGGCGAATTCAGGATCAGCCAGCGCGTGCGCGGCGTGATGGCTGCTTCCAGCGCGCCCGCGCTCAGCTTGAAACCGCTTTGCTGGTCGCAGGGCACGATGACCGGGTTGCCGTCGTTGACGCGCACGATGTCCGGAAACGAGGACCAGTAGGGTGCGGGAACGATAACTTCGTCGCCGGCGTCCAGCGTGGCGGCGAACGCATCGAAGATCACCTGCTTGCCGCCGCTGGCGACAAATACTTCCGCCGGGGCGATGGGGACCGCGTGGTCGGCGGAAAATCGTTCGGCCACGGCGCGACGCAATGCCTGCGTACCCGGCGTCGGCGTGTATCGCGTCTCGCCGCGTGCCATGGCGGCGATGGCGGCCTGCTGGATCGCTGGCGGGGTGTCGAATTCCGGCTCGCCGGAGGTAAGCGTCAGGACGTCACGGCCCTGGCTGATCAGCGCGGCGGCTCGCTGCCCGGCCGCCGCAATCGGGGACAAGCGGACGCGGCGGGCACGCTGGGACAGCGGGATGGTCGGTGCGGTCATGACTTGCGGCCTTCTTTGAAGACCGCGAAGTCCTGTGGCGCCACATCGAACTTGCCCTGACGCGCGTGATCGTGCGCCGGCCGGATATAGGCGCCCTCCGGCACGCCAAACTTGCGTGCCTGTTCGAGCAGGAATCCCGTGCGATGCCAGTCCCGGATGGCCTTGTCGACGAAAGCCACTGTGTCCTGCTCGCCGCGTCGCGCCCATACGACAGTCGGCGAGGGAATCAACTGGTCTTCGGTGGCCAGCGCAAAGGCCGTCCACTCTGCGCGGTTGGGGCCGTTCAGCGTCTGGTACAGCGCGGGCTGGATATGCGCGGATGCCGCGCAAGTGCCGCCCTTGAGCGCGAGCAGCGATTCGGGAATGCCGCGCAGGCCCTTGACGATGGCGCCATATTGCTCGGCCAGCGGCTTGGCGAAGTTGCTACCCTGGGAGACGCAGGCCACCTTGCCGCGCAGGTCCTCCCAGCGCTTGATGCCGCTTTGCCTGGATACCATAGCAGCGCCGCCGACGAGGTCGTAAGGCGTGGGGGCGAAGCTCAGGATTTCGCTGCGCTCCTGCGTCCATTGAATATTCGCCACCAGCAGGTCGACCTTGCCCGCCTGCAGGAACTGCACACGCGTGGAAGCCGTCACAGGCACGGTTTCCAGTTGCACGCCAAGACGGCGCGCCAGGTCGGCTGCCAGTTCCGTCTGGTAGCCGCCGGTCTTTCCGGTAGCGGTATCGAGGATGCCGAACGGGGGGCTGGGGCCATCGATGCCAACCGACAGCTTGCCGCGCTGGCGAATCTTGTCGAGCGTGGCGTCGGCCCAGGCGGCATGGGTCGTGGCGAACCCGGCCAGCAGCAGGGCGGCCGATGCGAGGTACTTGTTCATCGCGTGCCTACCCTCAGCCCTTGAACTTTGCCTGCAGTTCGGGCAGCACCGGCTGTGGCGGCGTGATGCCGAGCCGCTTTTCGGTGCCGATCAACCACCCGGTGCGATGCCATTCCTGCACCACCTTGTCGACGGCGGCGACCGTATCCGTCTCACCCTTGCGCGCCCAGACCACCGATGGCGCCGGCAGGATTTCGGTCGCAATCGGTGCGGCATAGCCGGCCCACTCGGTATTGGAACGCAGCAGCGGATGGATCAACGTGGCGTCATGCACGGCCGCCACGCATTGGCCGCCGCGCAACGCCAGCAGGGATTCGGATGCCGTCTTGAAGCCACGCACCTGGGCGCCATACTGTTCCTGCAGCGGCTTCACGAAGCTGCTGCCCTGCGACGCGCATACGGTCTTGCCGCGCAGGTCCTCCCACTGATGGATGCCGCTGGTCTTGAGCACTGCAGCGGTGCCGCCGACGCGATAGAACGGCGTAGGTGCGTAGGACAGCAGTTCGCCACGATCCGGGTTGTATTCCATCGAGGCAATCAGCAGGTCTACCTTGCCAGCCTGCAGGAACTGCACGCGGTTCGACGGATTGACCTGTACGAGTTCGGCTTCCACCCCAAGGCGTTTGGCCAGGTCACGGGCGAGTTCGGGGTTCCAGCCAACCAGTTGCTGGGTGGCCGGATCGATCGACCCAAATGGGCCTCCGTTGACCAGCACGCCGATGGCAACCTTGCCGCGCTGCTTGATCTTGTCGAGCGTGGCATCAGCCCGTGCCGGCTGGGTGGCGATGAGAGTCAGTGCGAGCGCGGCAATGGCGCGCAGGGTGTAGGCGGATGTCATGGTGCAGGTGAAGTTGGCGCCAGGCAGCCGATGCCCTAGATAGGCATCGCTGCACGGCAAGGGGCAGGTTTGCTGCGGAAAGAGTAGGGGCGTCGCGCTGGCGCTAGTTCAGCTTGATGCCTGCCGAGGCGATGACCGCCGCGTAACGCGGCAGGTCTTTCGATAGCGTGTCGTCGAGTGCCTGCGCTGAAGACGCCACCACGACGAAGCCGGCTTCTTCAAGGTGCTGGCGGGTGCCCGGTTGCGCCAGCACGGCCGTGGCATCGCGGTTGATACGCTCGATCACGTCCGTTGGCGTACCGGCCGGGGCCAGCAGGCCCTGCCAGCTTTCGACGGCGAAGCCGGGCGCGCCGGCCTCGGCCATGGTTGGCACTTGCGGCAGCGCCTTCGAACGATAGGGCGTGGTTACGGCGAGTGCGGTCAGGCGCCCGTTGCGCACATAGTCGGTGACTGCGGCCAACGTGATCAGCGTGCCATCGATATGGCCGCCCAGCAGGTCGAGCGTGGCGGGGCCACCGCCCGGATAGGGGATGTAGTTGACCTCGATGCCAAGTTGACGCGACAGCATTTCGTGCGCGACATGGGCGATACCGCCATTGCCCGGCAGTCCCAGCGCAAGCTCGCCCGGCTTGCGCTTTGTGAGGGCCAGGTATTCGCCAAAGGTCTTCACGCCCAGATCGGGCCGGACCACCAGCACCTGGGGACTGACCACGGCCTTGGTCACCCCCCGGAATGCATGGCGCGTATCGTAGGGCAGCCGCTTGAACAGCGACGCGTTCAGCGTCACGCCTTCGCCGCCCAGCAGCAGCGTATAGCCATCTGGCGTGGCGCGGGCCACCTGGCCTGCGCCAATCGTGCCGCTGGCGCCGGATACGTTCTCGACCACCACGCTCTGGTGCCACCGCTCGCTGAGTTTCTGAGCCAACGTGCGGGCCAGCTTGTCAGCGCTGCCGCCGGCGGCCACCGGCACGACGATGCGCACGGTCTTGTTCGGGAATCCATCGGCCGGCGTGTTGGCGATGGACGGGGTGGCGCAGGTGGCGTAGGCAAACGCCGCCAGTGCGAGTTTCAACGAGTCGAGCAGTCTGCGGCGCAGCATGATGGATGCAGGTATGAGTCCGGACACGCCTGCCGACACGATGTCGGCAGGAATCGCGCAATGTCGCGGATCAGTCAGCTTATGGAGCGCAGCGTCCGATACGAACAAATCTTTTCGTACTTCGATATGCGCGGCGGACTTGCGCGGTCAACTGGGCGGCTGCCGCTTCGGGGGTTCGCCGTCCTTGTGGGGCGGGTACAGCGGATGGCGCAGCGCGGCGTAGACAAGGACCACGGCGCAGATGGCCGTGAACCAGTCGAGCAGATCGGTCATGGCAAGGCGCTCCGTGTTTGTCGACAAGCCATGTTGTGGACGGCGACGCCCGGTACGTCAACGAAGTATTCCGATTATGCAAATCCGGTGAATGTCGCAGGCGCCCACGTATGTGACGCGAAGCGGGCGCGGCACATATCCTTATCGGCAATTGTTCGTTCCTGAGCGTGCACCGGCGCCCGTATGCTGCGGCGTCGTTCTCTCTCTTTCACGGACCCAGCGCCGATGACCACTTATCCCGACGATCAGCAGCGCCTCGAACTTGCGCAGGCGGCGCGGCATTGGCTGTGGCGCACCGAGCTGCCCACCTGGATGCTCGTCGCGGCCGTGTATGGTTCCTGGTTTGGCGTGGCAACCCATGCCAGGCAGCTCGGCCTGCCGCTGACCTGCGTACTGCTGACGCTGTGCACCACGTGGTACCTGTCGCTGCAGCACGAGCTGCTGCACGGGCATCCAACGCGTCTGCCATGGCTGAATGCGCTGCTTGGCGCGGCGCCGCTGGGGGTATGGCTGCCCTATGCGCTATACCGCCGGGCGCATCTGCAGCACCATGAGGCCGAACTCACGCATCCGCATACCGATCCTGAAAGCTACTTCCTCGACTTTGGTGCATGGCGGTCTGCGCCGCTGGTCCTGCGTCGCCTCTATGCGGCACGCAATACGATGGCCGGACGCATCCTGCTGCAGCCGGCATTCTCCATCGCGTCGGTCGTCGGCGATGCCCTCGGGCGGGTACGGTCTGGAGACTGGCGCGATCTCCCAGTGTGGGCGGCGCATCTGGCCGCCCTGACGGTATTGCTGGCGTGGCTGCAGCGCGATTGCGGCATGCCGGCCTGGCTGATGCTGGCGGGCGTCGCATATCCCGCGCTGTCCCTGGCGGCGATCCGGTCCTTCCAGGAGCATCGCGCGACGGGAGCCGATGCATCGCGCAGTGTCATCAATGACGCCGGCCTGGGCTGGCGCCTCCTGTTCCTCAACAACAACTTCCACCTCGTGCATCACGATCTGCCACACGTGCCGTGGTTTGCGCTGGCCTGGGTCTATCGCCGAAGGGCGCACGACTACCTTGCGCGCAACGATGGCTTCTTCGTCCAGGGCTACCGCGAGTGGCTGGTGCGTTATGCATGGCGCATGGTGGCACCTGTCGTTCATCCACGGTTCGACGGCATGCTTGCGCTTCGTATCGAGACATCGGGCGATCATGGCAAGGCCTGAGCGCTGGGTGGCGGCGCTGCCCATGTACAACGTCGCCGCGTCGTTGCGCGACGACTGGCTGCTGCTCATCGACCGGGTAGGCCAGTTGCTGGCGCGCGCGCGGGCCCCGGTGAGGCTCACGGCGGTAGACCCCGGCGAAGGCGCCGATGCGCTGCACGCCTTCTGGCGCCGCGACGACCTGCTGCTGTCGCAGACGTGCGGGTATCCGCTGGTGCACGGGCTGGCCCCACATGTCCGGCTGATCGGCACCCCGCGTTTTGCGGTGTCCGGCTGCCATCGGCAGACCTACCGCAGTGCGATCGTCGTGCGTGCGGACGATGGGCCCACGACGATCGAGGCCTGCCGGGGCGCGCGAGCCGCGTGCAACGGGCTCGACTCGCACAGCGGCATGAACGCACTGCGGCACGTGGTTGCGCCGCTGGCCAGGGACGGGCGATTTTTTGGCGACGTGGTGCACACGGGTTCGCATCTCGCATCGCTGGCAGCGGTTGGAGAAGGCCGGGCCGATGTGGCGGCCATTGATTGCGTGACCTTGGCATTCGCGTCCGAGCATCATCCCGCGCTGGTGGCGGGCATGCGCCAGATCGGCGTGACGCGGGCCGTGCCCGGGCTGCCCTTCATTGCCTCGCGGCGCGCCCGCACTTCCCTTGTCAGGCAGGTGCGCGTCGCCTTGCGCGAGGCGCTGCGCGATGACGCTGACCTGCGGACGCGGCTTCATATGGAAGATGTGGTGCGGACGACTGCGGCGGCGTACCTGCCAATCGCCGCCATGGCGCTGGACGCTCACCGGCTGGGGTATGGCAAGCTGGGTTGAGAGCGTGGGCGGCGTTATCGTCCCGGGGGAAGCGGTAGTCCGAGATGATCCCGCAGCGTGCGCCCTTCATAGTCGTGCCGGAACGCACCGCGCTCTTGCAGAAGCGGCACAACCTCGCGTGTGAAGTCCTCGAAGCCGCCGGGAAAGTAGGCCGGCATGATGTTGAAGCCATCGGCGGCGCCGGCACGTACCCATTCGACCATATGGTCGGCCACCTGCGCGGCAGTGCCGACGACGATCTGATGGCCCCGCGCACTGGCCACCAGATGATAGAGCTGGCGCAGCGTCAGGCCCCGCTCGTGCGCCAGCCGGATCAGCAGCGCGCTGCGGCTATGCACGACGACGTCGGTGGGCAAGGGCGGCAGCGGCGCGTCGAGCGCGAAGCCCGACACGTCAAGGGCCAGTTGCTCGGCCAGGATGGCCAGTGCATTCGACTGGTCGGTGAAGGATTGCAATTGTGCGAGCTTGTCGTGCGCCTCGGCCTCGGTCGCGCCGATGATCGGCATCAGGCCCGGCATGATCAGGCAATGGCGCGGATCACGTCCTGTGTCGGCCACCTGTTTGCGCAGGCCGGTGGCGAAAGCCAGTGCGGCGCCGATGTCCTGTTGCGCGGTGAAGACAACCTCGGCATGACGCGCGGCCAGTTGCTGTCCCGGTCCGGAGGAACCCGCCTGGATCAGCACGGGCTGGCCTTGCTCGCTGTTTGTGACGTTGAGTGGGCCCGCCACCGAGAAATGCTGCCCCTCGTGGTTCAGCGCGTGCATTTTCCCGACGTCGATATAGATGCCGCGCGCCTTGTCCTGGACATACGGCTGCGGGTCCCAGGAGCGCCAGAGCCCCTTCACCACTGAAACGAACTCCTCAGCTATGGCATAGCGTTCGTCGTGATCGGGATGGCGGCTACGGCTGAAATTCACCGATCCATCGGCAAAAGTAGTCACGATGTTCCACGCGGCACGGCCGTGCGACAGCTTGTCGACCGTCGCCAGCGTTCGTGCCAGGTTGAACGGCTCGCTATACGTGGTAGAGGCGGTAGCGGCCAGCCCGACATGCGTGGTCACCATCGACAACGCGGCCAGCATGGCCAGGGGATCGGGGCGGGTGATCATCGACGGGTGGGCGTCGGCCGACGTAAGCAGCCGGTCGCCGAAGAACACCATGTCAAACTTTGCGCGTTCGGCGGCCTGGGTCATGCGCACGACCAGGTCAATGTTCTCGGTGCCAGATTCGGCGCCCGGGTATCGCCATCCGGCCGCGTGGTGCCCGGCCGCCAGCAGGAACAATCCAAGTTTCATGATGGCGTCCGGTCAGTTGCCTTGAACGGTGCCGTCCTTGACCACCCTGGCGGCAATCTCGTGCACCTGGCGGATGCGCTGCGCGGTCTGCTCTGGTGTCAACGTCTGGACGTCCACCTGTACGCGGCTCAGGGCTGCCACAGTGTCGGGTTCGGCCAGGATCTCGCCGATCCACTGGCGCAGCTTCGCCAGCACCTCCGGCGGCACGTTGCGTGGCGCGGTGATGAAGAACGCGCCGGCCAGCGAATCCTCCCAGCTCTTGACGCCCGCCTCACGCACGCTCGGCACGTTGGGAAGATCGGGCGAACGTGCGCCGCCGAAGTAGGCCAGCGCCCGCAGCTTGCCCTGCTTGATGAACTGCGTGCTAAGTGGGTCGAACACGAGGTCGACATGGCCGGCTACCACGTCGGCCACGGCCGGCGCGCTGCCTTTGTAGGGCACGTGACGGATGTCGATGCCGGTCTGGCGCTTGAGCAACTCGCCGGCCAGATGCCCAGGCGTGCCGTTGCCGGAACTGGCGAACGTGAGCTTTCCGGGGTTGGCGCGCGCATAGGCAATCAGTTCGGGCAGCGTCCGGATCGGCAGCGAAGGGTTGATGGCAACGGTTGCCAGCGAGTTGCCGATATAGGCCACGGGCACGAGGTCGTGGAATGGATCGAACTTCACGGTCACCAGCTGCGGCGCAATGGCCACGTTGCCGATCGAGGTATTCAGCAGGGTATAACCGTCTGCCGGGGACGTTGCCACGAAGCCGGCGCCGAGCGTGCCGCCGGCGCCGGCCTTGTACTCAATTACCACCGGTTGCCCGGCTTTCTCGGCCAGACGCTTGGTGATGATGCGGGCGACATTGTCATTGGTGCCGCCGGGCGTATAGGGCACCACATAGGTGATCGGCTTGGACGGGAAGGGCTGCTGTGCTAACGCCTCCATGGTCGTGGCGTGGAGTGAGGCGATGGCGGCAGACGCGGCGATGATGGCGCGCACAGGCGCGGGGAAGACACGGAAACGCATGACAGTCGGCAAGGGACAGAGAAGGAGTGGATGCAAGGAGGCAGACCGGTCATCCTAGATCGATACCCGCAGCGCCGGAACTGCCGATTCGTCATGTCGTTAGCCGCTCCGGTGATAAGTGCCTGGCGCCGGGGTCAGGCCGCGTGACCCTGCCGCTGCGTGTCAATCTGCCGTGCGCCGTCTCGCAGCAAGGGAATCAGCTCGCGGCCAAATTCGACGGCATCGGTGCGTGGGTCGAAACCGCGGAACAGGAAGCCGGCGATGCCGGCGCAGTAGTACGCCAGCAGCGCGTCCGCGACCTGAGCAGGCGTGCCGACGATCGCGGTGGTGTTGCCGGGCGCATTGGTGGCCCTTGCCACCCCCATGAACAGCCGCTGGTCCAGCACGTCCCCTTGGGCCACCTGGCGAAGCAGACGTCGCGAGCCTTCATTCTCCGCGGCGGGCGGCGGTGTGTGGCCGCCGAAGACAGGGGAGGCGGGACTCCAGAGCCCGACTTCACGGGTCTGACGCTCGATCTCGTACGCGCGCCGCCACGCCTCGTCTTCCGTCGCACCGAGGATCACCCGAATGGAGATGCTGAATGTCGGACGACGGCCCAACGGGCGGGCCGCGTCCAGCACGCTGGCGGCCAGCTCCCTTGCGCCATCGAGCGACTCCCCCCACAGCGCGAAGATATCGGCGCGCCGTGCGGCAACGGCGATGGCTGGGGACGACGCACCGCCGAAGGAGATTGGGATGCCGGACGCCTGCAGGGGCTTGAGTTCAGAGAATGCGTTCTCGAAGCGGTAGCAGGAACCGTCGTGGCTGAAGGGTTCGTGACTTGTCCAGACGTTGCGGAGGATTTCAAGGTACTCGTCCGTACGGGCGTAGCGCTCGTCATGTTCGAGGTAGTCGCCGTCGCGCCGTTGCTCTGCGTTACGGCCGCCAGTGATGATGTGGAGCAGCAGCCGGCCGCCCGTGTAGTGGTCGAGCGTGGCAAGCTTGCGGGCCGCCAGTGTGGGCGAGATGAACCCCGGACGATGCGCGAGCAGGAACTTCAGTCGTTTTGTCACGCCGGCCGCGCGGGCGGTCGTCAGGAAGTTGTCGGCCCAGCCGGAATTGTGTGGCAGTAACACGCCGTCAAAGCCCGCCGCCTCGTGCTCCATCGCGCGCTGCTCAATGTGTGCGGTGTCGAAGGCCGGCCCTTGCGCTGGAATGACTTCCGAGAACAGGCGCGGGTAAAGCGTGCCATACAGGTCGATGGGCATGGTTGGGTTGCAGAGTCGAAGGGTGTCAGGCGATGGCAGCGTCGGACGCCTGCCGGGCGACGGCCGCCGGGTGCGGGGGCCGCTTCAGGCCCAGGTGGTCGCGTAGCGTCTTCCCGGTGTATTCGGTGCGGAACAGGCCTCGACGGCGCAGTTCCGGCAACACCAGACGGATAAAGTCGTGCAGTCCACCTGGCAGGTACGGTGCCATGATGTTGTAGCCATCGGCACCGTAGTGGCGGAAGCGCTCTTCGAGGGCGTCGGCGATCTGCGTTGGGGTACCCACCAGTTGCCAATGGCCGCGAGCGCCGGCTACGCGCTGGTAGAGCTGGCGGATGGACAGGTTCTCGCGGCGGGCCAGATCTACCAAGAGCCGCTGGCGGCTCTTGGTGCCATTGGTTTCGGGAAGGTCGGGAATCGGGCCATCAAGCGGATAGGCGGACAGATCGACGCCGCCGGTCAGATTGGACACCAGCGTCAGACCCACCACGGGATCGATCAGCGCCTGCAACTGCTCGAACTTCTCCTGCGCCTCGGCCTGGGATGCACCCACGACCGGGAATACCCCCGGCATGATCTTGAGATCATCGGCTGTCCGGCCGTGGCGCGCCAGGCGCGACTTGAGGTCGGCATAGAAGGCGACCGCCTCGTCCAGCGTTTGCTGGGCTGTGAATACGACTTCGCCGCAACGCGCGGCCAGCTCCTTGCCAGCCTCGGACGATCCGGCCTGCACCACTACCGGATGTCCCTGCGGCGGCCGCGAGACATTGAGCGGCCCTTGCACCTGGAAGTGCTCGCCCTTGTGGTGCAAGACATGGCGCTTTTCACGCTCGAAGTAGATGCCGGCCGCCTTGTCGCGCACGAAGGCATCGTCCTCCCAGCTGTCCCAGAGGCCGGTGACAACGTCCACAAACTCGGTGGCGCGTGCGTAGCGATCGGCATGCAGCAGGTTGTTGTCGCGGTTGAAATTGCGGGCCTCGTGGTCGTTGCCCGTCGTCACCACGTTCCAGCCGGCGCGGCCGCCGGACAAGTGGTCGAGCGAGGCGAATTTACGCGCGATATGGTACGGCTCGTTGAAGGAAGTCGAAGCGGTTGCCACCAGCCCGATTCGCTCCGTGATGGTCGACAGCGCCGACAGCAGGGTGATCGGCTCGAACTGCGCCTGGTAGTTGTGTGCCACCCGGCTCAGGAAGTCAACGTTGTCTCCCCGCGTACCGACGCCATCGGCAAGGAAGATCAGGTCGAACCTGGCGGCTTCTGCAGCGCGGGCCAGGTCGGCATAGAAGCGCAGGTCGGTGCCGCCATCGGCCTGCGCCTGGGGATGCCGCCATGCGGCGATGTGATGGCCAGACGGGTAGAGGAAGGCTCCCAGGCTCAATTGACCAGTGCGTAGGGACATGGATGTCGTCGAGGATCGTCACGATGGAACCTCCCAGCCTAATCAATCCGGGACGCGTGGCGAAGTACGAATACTGCATGTCGATACTGCTGCCCGTCGTTGAACGATATGCGAATTCCTGCGGACGACTAACCGATAGTAACGACGGATACCGACCGGACTTCGTATCGAAGGACGTGTCCGCGCTGCCTGGCTTGACAGCGTGCTCGCAACCGGGCGCTCGAAGACGTGATGAGGCCCGGCGATGCCGCCTGGCTACTATTTCCTGGCGCCGTCTGTATAGGGATCGGGTTTGCCGGTCTTTGCGCCGTCCGTGTACGGATCGGCTTTACCCACTTTTGCTCCGTCTGTGTACGGGTCAGCCTTCTTCGGAGCGAGATCGGAACGCGTTGAGGACTTTGCGCCATCGGTGTACGCATCGAACTTTCCCGCTTTCGCGCCATCGGTGTACGGATCAGGCTTTCCGGTCTTGGCGCCCTGGGTGTAAGGGTCAACCGGTTTCTGTTGCGCGTAGACAGCGTGCGTCGCGCCAGCCGCCGCGATGGCAATAACCAAGGAAGAGAATAGCGTCTTGCTCATGAGGGGTATCTCCGAAGATGGGCGCCGTTCAGATGCCTGCACCGACGCGGCCCAATCATCAGGCAGGCGTTCGCAGATAGTACGCTTCTCTGCGCGGACACGTCTGCCAGTTGCATCCACCTTGGACCAGGGGTGATGTCTGACACCCGATGTTCTGGTTGCATAACCGGGGCCATCGTGGTGGGCGTCATACTCTCTTTGCATAAGACCCACGAAGCCGATGTAACTTCATACACTTCACGATACGCATGTCGCGGAGGGAGACCAGCCATGGCCGACACACCGTTTCGCACCGAACACGACCTTATTGGGGATAAAGAAGTGCCTTCGGATGCATACTATGGCGTCCACACCCTGCGGGCCGTAGAAAATTTTCCTATCACCGGCACACCCATTTCGATCTACCCAGAGTTAATCAAGGCGCTGGCGGCGATCAAGCAGGCGGCTGCCCTTGCGAACCATGAGTTGGGGCTCCTGGATGAGCCACGATGCAACGCGATCGTGGGTGCTTGCAAGGAAATCATCGCTGGTCATCTGCACGACCAGTTCGTTGTGGACGTCATTCAAGGCGGCGCTGGCACCTCGACGAACATGAATGCCAACGAGGTCATCGCCAATCGCGCGCTGGAGTTGCTTGGCCACAATAAGGGCGAATACGGGCATCTTCATCCCAACGAGCACGTCAACATTGGCCAAAGCACCAACGATGTCTATCCGAGTTCGCTCAAGGTGGCCACCTGGTTTGGTATTGCCGGACTGATTGACGCGATGGCCACACTGCGCAACGCGTTCGAAGCAAAGGCGGCGGAGTTCGCGCACATTATCAAGATGGGGCGTACCCAACTGCAGGACGCCGTGCCGATGACGCTGGGCCAGGAGTTCAGTACGTATGCGGTGATGTTGGGTGAGGACGAGCAGCGTTTGCGTGAAGCATCGATGCTCATCTGCGAAATCAATCTGGGTGCCACCGCGATCGGCACCGGCATCACCGCGCATCCTGCATACGCGCCGCTCGTATTGCAGCGGCTCCGGGACATTACTGGCATCCCGCTGCAGACAGCGCCAAATCTGATCGAGGCAACGCAAGACTGCGGCGCCTTCGTGCAACTCTCGGGAGTCCTCAAGCGTGTAGCGGTGAAACTATCGAAGACGTGTAACGACCTGCGACTTCTGTCGAGCGGTCCGCGGGCAGGCCTCAATGAGATTAACCTGCCACCGATGCAGGCCGGTTCCAGCATCATGCCTGGCAAGGTGAATCCGGTTATTCCAGAGGTCGTCAATCAGATTGCCTTTGAAGTCATTGGTAATGACGTTACCGTGACCTTTGCGGCGGAGGCCGGGCAACTCCAACTCAATGCGTTCGAGCCCATCATTGCCCACAGCCTCTTTAAAAGCGTGAGTCACCTGCGGAATGGCTGTCTGACGCTCGCGGAACGATGTGTCAAGGGCATTACCGCGAACGAAGAAAGGCTTCGCGCGATCGTGGAGAATTCCATCGGTATCGTGACGGCGCTGAACCCATACATCGGATACGCCAATGCGACCGCGGTCGCGCAGGAGGCGCATGCCACCGGTGGTAGCGTCTATGAGATCGTGCTGCGAAAGGGCTTGCTATCGAAAGAGGAACTGGACCGCATTCTTCGACCTGAAACGCTGACACAGCCCGTACCACTTGGGACGCAGGATCCATCGCACTGAACGGTCGCCTACGCCCGACGGAGGTATTGCCGACCCGCTTTTCTTATTTTGCGCGCCAGCCGAAGACACCTATGCTTTAAAGAAGTGTTCTGGGAACCGGTCTATGTTCGACACACTGAGATCTGGCGTTGGACGCGCGTGGTTTCGCGGTATGGCGACCGGCTTGGTCGTTGCTCTGCTTGCCACGACGATGGGAGGATGCGAGGGCGTTCCGAGGGATACCACCGCGACGCCTCCGCCGCCGCGAGAGTCATTTACCCGCAGCGATGAAGTCTATCCTGCGCCCAACGCCGCTCAAGACCAGCGGCCTGCCGCGCGCACGCCTTAGTTGGCGAGTGCTGCGCGGCTGCGGTGCGAGGACACGACTACGGTGCCAACGCAGCCGTGTCTTGCGCGCCGTGGTCGTTCCGGGCGCTTCAGGCGGAAGTCGCCCCCAGCACTTCGCCGAGCCAGTCGCCAAATTTCCGCACGCGTGCCGGAACGTTGCGGCGATGGGGGTAAAGCAGGTTGATTGGCATGGGAGGGGGCGGATATTTCTGCATCACTTCGACTAGCACGCCAGAGCGCAGATCTGGCGTGGCAGTCGCCGTGGGGATTTGCGCAACGCCGAAACCGGCTCGACAGGCGGCGCTGTACGCGGCACTGTTGTTGACCGTTATCCGATGCTTCATGGGTACGCTGACGACTTTGACACCATCCCAGTATTCAAAGGCAATCGCCGTGGTCGAGGGATTGGGCACGTAGTTGACGAGCCAGTGTTCGTCAAGATCTGCAAGGCTGTCCGGCGTTCCGTGAGCCTGTACGTATTCGCGGCTTGCGACATTGACAAGGGCCAGCCGCCCAAGCGGCCGACAAGCCAGAGTTTCGTCCACCACGCTCCCCGCGCGTACCACGCAGTCGAAGCCGTCGGCGACCACATCGACCCGCCGGTCGGTGCTCGACACATCGATCTGCAAGCGGGGATGGCGTTCCATGAACTTTGGCAAAGTCGTCATGACCACGCCGGTTGCCATGCCCAGGGGCATATCCACACGCAGCAGTCCCTGCAACGGCTGATTGTCGGTGCGGAACAGCTGGGCCAACTCCTCAAAGTCGTCCAGCAACCGCTCGCTGCGGCCGAGTAGTTCCTCGCCCTCCCGCGTTAGTACCACCTGTCGGGTCGTCCGCTGAAGCAACCGGGCCCCGAGCTGCTTTTCGAGCCGAAGGATCGAGGTGGACACCGTGGACCGCGGCACCTGAAGCCGGAGTGCGGCCTGCGTAAAGCTCGATAGCTGGGCGACGAGTATGAATACCCGTAGGTCTGTGGTGGAGGGAAGGGTAGTCTGCATCGGTATTGGTCGAAAATTTCGACCTAAGTTGTCGCTCTGCAAGGATTTATCCCGGCAATGTCGATCAGTAGAGTAGCGGGACTCGATTGTTTTTCCAACTATCCAGGAGCTACAAATGAACGCATCGCACTCTCCTAACCGCCGCATCGCTCTGATCACCGGCGGCAGCCGGGGCCTCGGCCAGTCCGCCGCCCTTCACTTGGCCGCCCAGGGATGGGACGTCGTGATCACTTACGCCGAGCGAGTCGAGGCAGCGCGTCAGACGGTCGAGGCGGTACAGCAAACGGGTCGCAAGGCCGTCGCCATGCAGCTCGACACCGGGAAGAGCAATACCTTTCGAGGCTTCGTGCGGGCCTTGCAAGACACGCTGGCGCAGGACTTTGAATGCGATGGCCTGCACGCTTTGGTGAACAACGCTGGCAATGGCTCGAACGTACCGTTCATGGAGACCACGGAAGCAGAGTTCGACAACCTGATGAACATCCACTTGAAAGGCGTGTTCTTCCTGACCCAGGCGCTGGTGCCGCTGCTCGTCGATGGCGGTCAGGTTCTGAATATCTCCAGCGGGCTGGCTCGGTTCTGCGCGCCGGGCAAGGCGACCTACGCGACCATGAAGGGCGGTGTCGAGGTGCTGTCACGGTACATGGCGAGCGAATTGGCGCCACGCGGCATCCGGGTGAATACGCTTGCGCCCGGCGCCATCGCCACCGACTTCGGAAATGGCGTGGTGCGTGACAATCCACAGGTCAATGCCGCAGTGGCCGGCGTGACCGCGCTGGGCCGTGTCGGCCAGCCCGACGACATTGGAGGTGCTGTGGCCGCTCTGCTGTCGTCAGGTTTGGGTTGGATGACCGGCGAACGGGTCGAAGTATCGGGCGGCATGCACCTGTAGGCACCGTCCTGCCGCGAGTGCATTGAGGCGTTCTGCAAAACGGCATGCCCAGCTGAGGAGGAAGTCACCCCTCCTCAGTCCTTCGCTCACATCCGGTGCGCTTCTTTTTTGCCGACGTTGTAGAAAGCAGGTGCAGCCGCAAGTGTTTGACAACCTGTGATTGCCGTCTGCCAGTCGCGCAGCGGCCCGGAATTTCCGTCTCCGATAGCCGGTGGTGATTACGGCGGCCCGGTGATCCTGGCTGTCCGCGGGTGGCATGTTCCATGCTGATGGGGATATGCCGCAGTTCGGCAGCTTCGATGCTGCTGATCCCTGGAACAATGCAGGAGCAGACCATGTTCAACGGGAAACTAGTTCACCTGGCGTTGCCACTCATCACGTATATCGCAGCAGCGGGTGCCGGAGTGGGCTTCGCTGCCTACCAGGAGACGCGAAAACGAAAGCAAAACCGAGCTGCGGACGCATTTCGGTCTGGTGAAGATCTCGGCGGAGACCGCTCTGTCGCCGCCAACAACCTGCCAGCGGACGATCGCAGCGAACCAGCACCGCTCTCGCGGACCTACCCCTTCAATGCTGTCGGTTGAATTGGACCGCCATCGACGAGGGGCATGCGGTGGAAGGGGCGGGTTTGGCGAAAAGCGATCCTCGGTACTGGCCAAGTAGCGGAGCCGTTTTCCTGCGGCTGGCGGGAGGTACGCCCAGTGAGCGTCTTCCACAGCGGACGCGTTAAGCGTTAGCCGGCACCTCGTTGGCTTGTCTGTCGCGCAGATGTTGCGCGCCGTTTCACTGGCTGCAGGTTTGCCTGTGATTCGGCCCTGCCGTCATAATGCATGTCGTCATACAACGGAGAGAGAAAAAAGACATGCGCACCCACTCGCCAATTTACCGTCGTTCCCGCAGACTGGCGCTTGTCGCGTCGCTTATCCTGGCGTTCGGAACTGCGGTGAGCGCCGCCACGTTGGATCGCACGCAGCTTGAGCAGTCGGCAGGCCGTGCGGCAGCAGCAAGCTATCGCGAATGGGTGGAGCTGTTGGCGATTCCCAACGATTCGACTGTGCCCGCCGATATTCAAAAGAACGTGGACTGGCTTACCAGGGCCTTCTCCCGACGCGGATTCCAGGCGCGGGCGCTCGCTAATGGCGACAAGCCGATGATGTACGCCGAGTACACGGCGCTCGGTGCAGGCGCGACAGCGCAGCGCAAGACCGTACTGTTCTATATGCATCTGGATGGACAGTCCGTGACGCCGTCCCAGTGGGCGCAGAAGAGTCCATGGGAAGCCACGCTCAAGGCGCGCGCCGCCGACGGTAAATGGGAGACCCTGCCGCTCGACAAGCTGTACGGCGGCCAGGTGGACCCAGAGTGGCGCCTGTTCGCACGGTCCTCATCCGACGACAAGGGGCCGATCGTGATGTTCCTGGCAGCCTTCGACGCGCTCAAGGCGGCGGGCGTGGAGCCAGGCGTCAACATCAAGGTGCTGCTCGATTCCGAGGAAGAAAAGGGCTCACCCTCGCTTGGACAGGTCATCGCCCAGAATCTTGCGCTGTTGCGAAATGACGGCATGGTCATCTTCGATGGCCCGATGCACCAAAGCAACCAGCCGACGCTGGTATTCGGCAACCGGGGCATCCAGCTCGTGCAGCTGAAAGTCTTCGGTGCAAGCCAGGGGCTGCACAGCGGACACTATGGCAACTATTCCGCCAATCCGGTGCAACGCATGGCGAGCTTGCTGGCGTCGATGAAGGACGACAATGGCCGCGTGACCATCCCGGGCTATTACACGCCGGTGAAATTTGACGAGCGCGCCCGGAAGATCATGGCCGCGGTGCCTGACGACGAGGCGGCGCTCAAGCGCCGTCTGGGCATTGCCGGCACGGAAAAGGTCGGCGCCAATTACCAGGAGGCGATGCAGTATCCCAGCCTGAACGTTCGCGGCATTGTGGCAGGAGATGTCGGCCCCAAGGCGCGGACCATCATTCCTGAAGTGGCCATCGCTGACATCGATCTGCGTACGGTACCGGAGACGCCGCCCGAGACGCTGGTGGCCTTGCTGCGCAAGCACATCGAGAAACAAGGCTACCACCTGGTGAACGGCGAGCCGACGGCGGAAGAGCGTGCGCGCTATCCGAAACTGGCCTCGCTGACGGCTGGCGAAGTGTCCGCTTCGAGTTCGGCGGCGCGTACCGATCTGGACGCGCCCATCAGCAAATGGCTGCAGGGCGTGATGCACGATACCTACGGGAAGTCGCCGGTGCAGATCCGGATGATGGGCGGAACCGTCCCCACCGGCGCTGCGGTGCAGGCGCTCAAGTCCCCGTTCGTGATCGTGCCGCTGGTCAATGCCGACAATAATCAGCACAGCTTTGACGAGAACATGCGGCTTGGGAACTACCGCGATGGCATCCAGACCGTCATGGGCATCTTGCAGACGCCCTTCAAGTAACTCGTATGGCGGTTCGGCCGGTGAGCCTACGAGGAAAAGCCCGACCGCAGGCTCGGGCACCTTGATGACACCGGGGCTCACCGCTTGGTGAGCCCGAACCGATCACGCAACGTCCATCATGCAGAAGCGAGGCCGCTTTCTCTGCGGCGGCCGTTTAGGCGGCCAGTTTCAGGGCCTGCGAGAAGTCTGCGATCAGATCATCGATATCCTCAATACCGGCCGACAGCCGCAGCATGCCGTCGGAAATCCCCATTGCCTTGCGGGTCTCAGGGCCGGCTTCGAAGAAGATCGTAGGGGCTACGGGAATGATCAGCGTACGCGTGTCGCCAAGGCCGGTTGCCTTGATTGGCAGCTCCAGCGCGTTGACGACGTCGATCATGCGTTCCGCGTTCTGCAGTTCGAACGACAGGAGCCACGACGCGCCTGAAAAAAGCGATTGCGCGATTTCATGCTGCGGATGGCTCGTCAGGCCAGGGTAGAACACTCTTCCGACAGCGGGATGCCGCTCCAGAAACTGCGCGAGCGCTAGCGCGTTGTCGCTGCTTTGCTTCACGCGCAGCGCGAGCGTTTCGGCCCCGATGGCGATCGCATGCGCCTGCTCGGACGACAATGCCGCGCCCATGTCGCGCAGGCCCTTCTTGCGGATTTGCAGCAGCCCCTGCTCCTTGGCCACTGCACGCCGATATTCCTCGGCAATGTTGGGATATGCGCTCCAATCGAACAATCCAGTATCGGTCACGGCGCCCCCGAGTGCTGTGCCATGACCGGCAATCGTCTTCGTCAGCGAGTTAATGACGAGGCTTGCCCCGACCGCCTTCGGCCTGAACAACGCCGGCGAGGTTATCGTGTTATCGACGACATATGCGATACCGCGCTCGCGGCACACGTTTCCGATGCCTTGCAGATCAGGAACTTGAGTGCCGGGATTCGCAATGGTTTCGACGAACACCATACGGGTGTTCGGACGGATGGCCTGCTTGACATCTTCGACGTTGCACGCATCGACAGTCGTGACGTCTATGCCGAGCGTACGCAGCGTGCCGAACAGGCTATTGGTGTTCCCGAACACGTAACGGCTCGCAACGAGATGATCTCCGGCACGCAAGAGTGTGAGAAACGTTGCTGTGATCGCGGCCATGCCAGTGCTGAAGCAGATCGTGCCGATGCCTTCTTCCAGGCTCGTGACCTTGCGCTCGAGCGCCGCGGTCGTTGGCGTTCCCTGGCGGGCGTAGTTGAAGCCACCTTTCTTCGTGCCCTGGAATACGCCAATCAGATCCTCGACACGATCGAAACCATACTGCACAGAGGTATGAATCGGCTGGTGAACGCCACCATGCTCGGTGCCTGTGTTTCTGTCGCCGTGAACAATAGCGGTCGTAAAGCCCTGCTTATGCATTCCTTGTGCCTCTTGATTCGGTCAGTTGTGCCTCATTATCGCTGCTAACCCTTGCGCTGCGGAAGCCACCCTGCTAGAAAGCGCGCGAGGACACGTGTAGGGAACATCCGCGGCCAGAACGCTTACCGTATTCACGTCGATATGCCTATTCGTGCGAGGGGCTCAAGTTCAACTGACCCAGTTCACCGCCGGAAACGCGGCGGCGAAACTCTCTGGCATCGGCACTACACACTTGCGCTCGTAATCGAAGAAGACGAACCCTGACTTGGCCATGGCGATCAGCGCGCCATCGGCCGGCCGCGTGATGCGAAAGATGATGTCACCCCCGTATTTGTTGAAATCCATCACCCCTGCTTCGAACAACAGGTGGTCGCGCGCGTGGGCCTCTTTGCAATACATAGTCGCCAGGTCCGTCACGATAATGCGGGCGCCACCAATCAATTCCCCGCCGCCATGCTCGAAAAGGAAGCGGGCGCGCGCCTCCGAGATCATGGAGATCATGGAATCGTTAGCAAGATGATTCGCCGAGTTGATATCAGTGACACGTACCGTGAGATGGGTCGAGTAGCAAAGTTGGTGGAGCGGGAGATCAAGCTTGAGACGGGCCATGACAGAACTCGGAAATTGCGATGCGTTGGAAAATCGACGGCCATCTTAATGGAACCGGCGCTACGCACAAAACGCCGAGCAGCTGTGCCGGGCCACTACGGCATATGGTTCCGCTCAAGGCAGCCCTTTTCATCCATGTCAGCCGTCAACGAGCAGCCCCAGGGTCGTAGCAACGGAGAGCACAGGGTGGCTTCGCGTGTATCCTAGTGCCGACGAAACAACGTTTCGGAGCACAGTGATGGTCTACCCTATCGGACCCAGGGTGGCTGACATCGGTGACGATGTTGGCATTCAGTTCGACTATTTGATTGCGGGCAGCAGCCAGGCTTTCCTGGTGACGCGGCAAGCGATGGAAGTGCACTTCAACCTTAATGTGACTGGGCTCCGCGAAGACCAGCGCGACGCGGCGCTGCATGAGGCGTTTCTGGGGGGGGGTGGCAACGGATACGAAACGTGGCTGCCCGCCGAAGCGCCATGCCAAACGACGGCCGCATTGTTCTGGACGCTGGCGATTTTTGACGGAAACGTCGGTGTTCATCTAACGCCCGCCGGACACCCAAATGTGAGCGTTCGCGCCAGGGACTTGGCCGGCGAATGTGGGGACGCGCCTGAATCCTGCGAAGATGGCCGCTGACGCGCGGCCCGGACCTCACTACGAAAAGTGCTTGATAAATAACATATCAATATAAAGCACTCTGCCTTTCCAATAGAAACGTCGCAAAAACAAAGACTTACCTAGGTATCCTGGTCCTGGAATCTCACGTTGAGTGCTTTATCGCACTTCGTCCCAGTCACGTGGATATGCGGTTAGCCGTCGCATTTCTCACAAAAGACAATTAACCGCCAGGAATTAAAAGCGTCACTGAGTCTTAGTGTCTTCCGATGCATATAAGTCTCGGCCGGCAGGCTCGGCAGAGCGATGTCAGGATTCATACGCAATTCAGTTCCACGCGCATATCGGCCTCTTGGATGGCATCCGAGCCGACCGTTCGTGCGTTGAGAGGCCGCAGCCTTATCACTGCGTTCGCCATGCCCAAAATGATGCTGCGCGTGTTGCCAGGCAAAACAGCCTCGATTCGGCCAGTCTTCTGGGATCGTTGCGCACTCCGTTCCGTCGCGGCCGTCATCACCATTTCCTTACCACTGCGAATGGTGGCGTGTTGCCACAAGAAAGTCGCTGGCATGACTTTCTCATGCCAGAAGCGGTCGATTTTGGGTATCCGGCAATAGCGCGGGCGTTCCTACCAGCGTCGAATAGATGACGCAAACTGTGATGCCTTTGCGGGCAGGCGTCCCGCTGCACGCCTCAAGTTTTCGAGTCATTCCCTTTTGATTTTGGCGCTCATTTCTTTGGAGGAACACCGATGTCGCCCGCCAATCTTCATTCCCAACCGACAAAATCTGTCAGTCGCTTTCAATCCGCGCCGTTACCGGCGTGGATCTTGGATCGGATGGCTACCCATTTCGTCGACAGAATGGAAAAACTCTGGGGCGGCGATCACCTGCTGCACGGACGTGTTCCGGGGCCAGATGCCTTGCACCTGAGCAGTAACGACTATCTATGCCTGTTGGGGGAATCGGCGCTGGTCCAGGCGCAGGCGAGGGCGCTACTCGACGAGGCGCCTGAATTGTTGATGTCTTCCGTGTTTCGGCATGGCGACACGCCGCAACAGCAGGTTGAACGCAAGCTCGCCGCCCTTATGCAGGCAGAAGATGGCCTGATCGCCCAGTCAGGATGGGCGGCGAACGTCGGACTGGTGCAATGCATTGCAGGGCCGGGGGTGCCTGTTTACATCGACATGAACGGTCATGCGTCCCTATGGGAAGGCATCAGCGCGGCAGGGGCACAGGCAGTGCCAGTGCGCCACAACGACTTCGCTCACGCCGCGCGCCAGATCGAGCGTATTGGCCCAGGCGTCATTCTGGTGGATTCCGTCTATAGCACCACTGGCAGCGTGGCGCCATTGGAAGCGTACGTACACATGGCGGAAGCGACAGGCAGCGTTTTGGTGGTTGATGAGTCACATTCATTGGGTACGCATGGACCGGCGGGCGGTGGACTTGTCCCGGCGCTCGGGCTCTCCGAACGGGTCCATTTCCGGACGGCTTCGCTGGCCAAGGCGTTCGCCGGCCGCGCGGGGTTCGTGGCCTGTTCGACCCAGTTCAAGGATTTCTTCGCGGTGGAGGCACGCCCGGCCATTTTCAGTTCCGGCCTGCTGCGCCATGAAATCGCCTGGTTCGATGCCGCGACAGATTTCATTGCGCGCGCAGACGATCGAAGGGAACGCCTGCATGCCATCACCCGGACCACGCGCGCAGCCATCGCCGAACTTGGCTACAACATCAGCGATGGGAGCGAGCAGATCATCGGATTGGAGGCTGGCACGGAACCCCAGGTCATGGTTCTGCGCAACGCGCTGCAACGGCATGGCATCTTCGGGGCCGTATTTTGCTCGCCTGCTACCCCCAAGAATAGGGCATTGATGCGCCTTACGCTGCATGCGAAACTCACCCCCTCCGACATAGACCGGCTGATCGACGTTCTCGCGAAGATTCGGGACGAGGTCAGGCTGGCGGAGTGGTCATCGACGCGACGCGCGCAGCGCGGCCGTACCTGTTCACCAGGCAGCACAGCGCCATAATCTTGCAGGGGTCAGACGCTAGAGATGGAAGCCACGCAAGCGCAATCAAGGCACGAATCGTTGTGGATTCGGCTCGTCAAGGATGCCCGGCGTGCCGTATTTGAAACGGCCTCACGGACCACCTTGCTCGACGAGGAAAGCGTCGTGCGCCTGCGTCGCATTCAGATGGTGGGCGCGCTGGGGGTCATCGGCCATCCGCTTTACTACGTCATCTGGTCCTATGTCTTTCCCCAGGCTTACGAAAACCTGTGGCTGCGACTGATTTGCACGGCGCTATTCGTGCCGCTGTTATTCGCCTCTGCACTGTCGCACAAGCGATGGCTGCCGACCTATGCGCTATTTGCCATCACCGTCGGGATGCCCTTCGCTTTTATCTTCTTCTACCTTGAGAACCACGGCTCTCTGGTATGGGCGGAGTCGGTCATCATCGCAGTGGTGGTCCTATACCACTTTAGTTCGGCGTTTGCGACGATGGCCTTGCTCTCGGGAGCGGCCGGCGCATTCGCATTGTTTGTGGTCGCCGGTCACTCCATTGCAGGCATCCCCTGGCAACCTTTGCTTTTGCAGCTGCCGATCATTGCGTTCGTCATCGCCGTGCTCGTCGTGATCAAGCTGGATCGCCAACTGCTGGTCGAGGAAAAGCGACGGGGGATGGCCGTCGCCCTGGCAACGGTCGCGCATGAATTGCGCACGCCGCTCACGAGTTTGACGATGACCGCTGCGGGACTCAAGAGCCGGTTGCCGGCGGCACTGGATCCCCAGGCCGCGCATCGTGAGGGGCTTCTGCAGGCCATTGGCCGTTTGCAGGCCGATCTCGCGCATGTCAGCAGCAGCATCGATCTGCTGGTGGCGAACTCCAAGGACCCGAAGGCGGCCAGGCAGGAGGTGTTCGATCTGGTGCACGCCGTGCGCCAGAGTATTGACCGGTTTCCATTCGAACCTACGCATCACGATATCGTCACGATCGATGCGTCTGCACCTCTGCACGTGCTGGGCAACGCTCAACTGTTCGAATTGGTCATTACCAATCTGACCAAGAATGCGCTCGAGGCGATCAAGCGGGCAGGCAAGGGCAGGATTCTGATCCGCTGTGAGATGCGAGGCAGCGACGTTTACGTCCTGTTCCGGGATACGGGGCCGGGGGTTCCTGCGCATGTCCTGGCCCGGATGTTCCAGCCATTCTTTTCCTATCCCGCGCATCGGGGAACGGGTATCGGACTGGCTTTTTGCAGGGACGTCTTGCGCAGTTGGGGGGCTTCCATTTCCTGCCATTCGGTCGAGCATGAGTTCACCGAATTCGCGCTTCAGTTCCCCAAACACAAGGCTTGACGCCGCACCGCCCCGCCCCGCACCGCCCCGCACCGCAGGGGAGGGCGCGGCACCACCCAGGCGATATCCTGAATCCTTTCAGGTCCGGAGATTGGGCCATCTAAGCGCCATACAGATCAGGATTTGTCGGCGTTTTTTGTTGACATTATGGCGAATGACCCCTAGTGTAGGGACATGCCGCCACGTCGTCCTCCTAAACACACTCCCATCCTGGTGAAAGGCTGTCTTGAGCGCCTCGGCCAACGCCTGATCATTGCGCGAAAGCTGCGGGAAATGACTCAGGAGCAGCTCGCATCACTTTCAGATGTGTCTCCGTCAACGCTGAGGTCTTTGGAAGACGGGAGCGACGGCGTTTCCATCGGCAACTTTCTCAAAGTGCTGCAGGGACTGCAGTTGCTTGAGCAAATGGAGGGGTTGCTCGATCCGCGGCTGGACCCGGAAGCCGTGAACTTTGCCGAACGACAAGTCGGCAGACGCTGATGCCGACCGTACCCGTGTGGGCCTGGCTCCCCGGCCACGACGCTCCCTCGCATATCGCCGAGCTCACTATTGAGCGCGCCGCCAGGTTCAACTATCGAAAAGAGTATCTGGATTACCCGGAGGCCATCCCTCTCGATCCGGTCCAGCTGCGTCTCGTGCGCAGCGTGCGTGGGATTGCCGTGTCTGCGGCAGACGGGCTTCCCGGGGTCATCAGGGACGCCAAGCCTGCTGGCTATGGAGCAGACAGGCTGAACGCCCACGCTGGAAAGGACCTTAGCCCACTTGAACTACTTGAACGCGGTGTCCCGGATGGTGTGGGGGCGCTGGAGGTCTGCGCGGACATCGAGCGCAAGCTGGCTTGGGTTCCAAAGGAATTGGACGATCTTAAACCGCTCGCAGAAGCGTTGGATCACATCGCGCCTGCAAGTCGGGCGCTACGGCGTCTGAACGAGGATCTCGATACGAGCGCCGGGGGCGAGCGACCAAAGGCGACGCTCGTGCACGCTGGCCGTCTATGGCTAGCGAAGATGCAGGATCGTGGCGACCGGATCGCCATGCCTGCTCGCGAGTTCGTCACCATGACCTTGGCCAAGATGGCAGGCCTCGATGTCGCTCCCGTGGTACTGCACACGTTCGGTTCACATCAGGTTTTGCTCGTCGAGCGATTCGACCGTACAGGAGATCCTTATCGGCCGCAACGGCGCCTTTTCGCAAGTGCGCATACGGTGCTCAGACTGCCGCTGGACGCCGTCCGAGGCGATCCGCGCCGCTCGTATCTGAACTTTGGTGACGCGTTGCGAATCTGGTGCAGGGGGCGCGAGGACTTGAGCCTCCAGCTTTGCGAATTGTGGCGGCGTATGGCGTTCAACGCGTTGGTCGGCAATACCGACGATCATCCCCTCAACCACGGGCTGCTGCACGAAGGCAAGGGCCAGCGCGGCTGGCGCCTGGCTCCCGCATTTGATATCACGCCTGTCATGTCGGTCGGTCCGCAACCGCTTGCCGATGGGCCCATCCTTTCCATGGCCACTAGCGCGGACGGATCCGCTCGAACCGGGGTGAGGCAGTTGGTTGACGCCGCCAGCCATTTCGGCATGAACGCCGAGGCAGCCAGGGAGTGGGTTCAGGTGACAGCCAATTTGATCACAGGCCGCTGGGAATCGATGCTCAGAGATGCAGCCCGGCCTGTGGCCACGGACGTCGGCATGCTGGACCGCCTGATTGCAGACGCTCGGGTTGCTTTCTCGTTCAGTGAGTGGATTCACGACAATCTTTGATTGAAACCGTGAGGCAGGCGCCTTGCCCCGGATAACAGCCGAGACTGAAATTACCGTGCCGCAGTTCGCGTAGTCATCCGTGCTATTGTGATAAGAAGGCTTATCTCTGTACATCCGTTCCGGGACGCTGCCGATGCCTTGGCGTACCGCCCCGGGACTGCGCAAGTCGGCGAACGGGCAGGGGGCATGGGCTAGAATCAGCGGCCATCGCGCTCCCACGCCCGCCACTCACCGTGGTCGCGGCCGAGCAAGCCTCCCGCTGTTTCCATCACCCGCCATGCGACCCGCTTTTCCTGAAATCTCCGCGGCCCAATCCCTGCGCGAGCGCGCCGACGCGGTCCTGTGGATCAAGTCCCAGATGATCCGCCACGGGCTGAACTATGAGCAGCTCCTGGCGGCAGGCTGCTTCGCGCCGCCCGGTGTGGCCGGAGGCTCTGCGTCGGGCGTCATCAAATTCCGGGACGCCAACGGCCACGCCTGGAATGGCGTGGGCGACCCGCCGGATTGGCTGCAGCGCGCCGTCAATGCGGGGCAGTCGATCGAGCATTTCCGGGTCGAGCGAAAGGAGTAGCTCGGGCCGAAGGCCGTTGCCGACCCCGAACTGCCGTTCAGATTGCCCCGCTGCAATGGCCGCTTCCAGGGAGCACGCGCCGCTCGTCAAGCCAATGTGAGTCTCAAGTAAACGGCTAAAGTCTATGGTGGCTCATCAGCGGCTAGGCGAACGCCGACCACTTCTCGGCAGCACTGACAGTGTTTCTGGTGGGGACGGGCCGGTTCATCCGCCGGGCATCGCACTCGCGCTGCCGCCGTTCGCGCAGAAGGCAGGTGCTGCCTCGGTCCCGCTCGGCTTCATGCAGATGGGTTGCGCGGCACTGCCAATGGAGTTTTACGCGGGTCGTCCGCCTATTTGGCCTTCTTTATCGTTCTGGTGGTCAGCGCGCCGCTGTCGCCGTTGGTGTGCTGGCTATCGGCCGGTCGGTGAATGCCGGAAGTACGCCGGTCATGCGAAGAAGCGTTTGCTGTTGTGGATGCGCTCAGTGACGCAAGGATCGCGTCGCGGCAAACCGCCAGGATTTCATCGGCCAGCGGCGAGTCGTCCGGACAGGCCCGCGACATGACGATGGCGCCCACCGCGTGCGCCAGTGTATCGAGGGACAGGGCTCGCGCCCGACCCGGATCGGGTCCGTCCGAAACAGTGTCCTCGGACCTCAGCGCCGTCAGCAGGCTCTCAATGCCTGCCGCGAACGCGGTCCGAACCGCTTCTGGTTGACGCGCTGCATCCCCGCCTAGTGCGGCCATCGTGCAGCCGGTCGCGCGGGTGTCGCGGTGCTCGCGAGAAAGGTAATGCTGCACGAACTCTGGCGCGTTTACACCCGCGCTCAGCGCCACCGTCTGCGCGATGCCGCAGGCCGCCGATTCCGCCATCAGGTCGGCCTTGGAGCGGAACTGTCTGTAGAAGCCGCCGTGGGTGAAGCCGGCGGCGGCCATCAGATCGGCAACGCCAACCCCGTCGTAGCCACGTTCCCGAAACATCTTCGATGCCGTCGCGACGACGTGCTCCCGGTTGGCCTGTGCCTGTGCCTTGGTGATCTTCATTTCCTGACCACGATGGGTTCATGTCTGCGAATGCTCCATTGTACATTGATGTTAAGCGTCATCAAAACCTTGACAGTTAAGATTATGAGCGTCATCATTGAATGCGTTTCCAACACCAGAGGCTGACGCAACATGACGGACAAGACGCTTTTCGAGCCCTACACCCTTGGGCGCCTGACACTCGCCAATCGTTTTGTCATGGCACCGCTGACCCGCAATCGCGCAGGCGCAGGGCTGGTGCCCAGTGAACTGGCCGCCACCTATTACGCCCAGCGTGCCTCGGCCGGCCTGATCATCACGGAGGCCACTCAGGTGTCGGCCCAGGCTCAGGGCTATCAGGACACACCGGGTCTGTACACGCCCGAGCAAATCGCCGGCTGGCGCAAGGTCACCGAGGCTGTGCATGCCAAGGGGGGACGCATCTTCGCGCAACTCTGGCACGTCGGCCGTGTTTCGCACGTCGATGTCCAGCCTGACGGCGCTGCGCCCGTCGCGCCTTCGGCCATCCGCGCGGCGACGAAGACCTTTGTCAACAACGGTTTTGTCGACGTGTCGCAGCCGCGCGCTCTCGAACTCAACGAACTGCCGGGCATCGTTGGCGACTTTCGTCAAGCCGCGGCCAATGCAATGGCCGCAGGCTTCGACGGCGTGGAGATCCACGGTGCCAACGGCTATCTGCTGGAGCAGTTCATCAAAGATGGGGCTAACCAGCGCACTGACGCCTACGGCGGCACGATCGAGAACCGTGCGCGCCTGTTGTTGGAAGTCGTCGCAGCAGTGGTGGCAGAAATCGGCGCCGACCGAACCGGTGTGCGCATCTCGCCTGTGTCACCGGCAAATGGAATTTCGAGCAGCGATCCTCAGCCGCAGTACGACTACATCGCCGGGCAGCTCAGCGCGCTGGGCATCGTCTACCTGCATGTGGTCGAGGGCGCGACCGGCGGCCCGCGCGATGTCGCACCGTTTGACTACGACGCGCTGCGCCGCCGCTTCAGGCAAACCTACCTGGCCAACAACGGCTACGACGTGGAACTCGCTACCGCCAGGCTCAACGAGGGCAAGGCAGACCTGTTCGCCTTCGGCCGTGCCTTTATCAGCAACCCCGACCTGGTGGAGCGCCTCAAGATGGGCGCCCCGTTGGCCCAGCCCGACTTCGCCACGCTCTATGGTGGCGGCGCCGCGGGCTACACCGACTACCCGTCCATCACCGCCTGACGCGCGCTGCTGGCGGCCGCGTCCGAATCGCCTTGAAAAGGAAATTATTCATGACCACGCTTCCGACTGTTCTCATCACCGGCGCCTCCTCCGGCATCGGCGCCACCTACGCTGAGCGCTTCGCCCGCCGCGGCCACGACCTTGTGCTGGTTGCACGCGACAAGGCGCGCCTCGATACGCTGGCAGCGCGGCTGCGTGAAGAAAGTGAGGTGGCGGTGGAAGTGCTGCAGGCCGACCTCACTCAGCCCGCCGACCTTGCCGCGGTCGAGACTCGTCTGCGCGAGGATGCTCGCATAGGCATCCTTATCAACAACGCCGGCATGGCTCAGTCGGGTGGCTTCGTGCAGCAGACTGCCGAGGGCATCGAACGCCTGATCACGCTCAACACCACGGCGCTTACGCGGCTTGCAGCCGCGGCCGCTCCGCGTTTCCTGGAGTCGGGTACGGGAGCAATCGTCAATATCGGCTCGGTGGTAGGTTTCGCGCCCGAGTTCGGCATGTCGATTTACGGCGCCACCAAGGCGTTTGTGTTGTTCCTGTCGCAGGGATTGAACCTCGAGTTGTCGCCCGGCGGCGTCTACGTGCAGGCGGTGCTCCCGGCAGCGACCCGCACGGAAATATGGGGGCGCGCCGGTATCGACGTCAATACGCTTCCCGAGGTGATGGAAGTCGGCGAACTGGTTGATGCGGCACTGGTCGGCTTCGATCGCCGCGAACTCGTGACTATCCCGCCACTTCACGTGGCTGGGCGCTGGGACGCGTTGGATGGCGCGCGTCTAGGGCTCATGTCGGACATTCGACAGGCGCAGGCGGCTGAACGCTATCGGCCGGAAGCCTGACCGCCCCAAGAACTGGGGCGTCACCCGCGACGAGAATCGAACATGATCTTCAAAGCGCTGCAGGCATCTTATGTCCACGCTCAGACCAAGCTCGTAGCGGCGGGAGGAACCATGTTCGCTTATCGCGAACTGGGACAGCACGGCGGTACCCCGGTGGTCCTGCTCAACCACTGGGGCGCCGTGCTGGACAACTTCGACCCGCGCATCGTAGATGGCCTAGCTCGCGAGCATCACGTTGTCGCCATCGACTATCGGGGAATCGGTTTGTCCGGCGGCACCGCGCCGGTGACCGTCGACGAGATGGCGCGCGACACTATCGCGGTAATCCGCGCGATGGGTTTCGATCAAGTCAATCTGCTCGGTTTTTCGCTTGGCGGCTTCGTGGCGCAGGACGTGGCCCTGAAGGCCCCTGGCTTGGTACGCAAGCTCATCCTTACCGGCACGGGTCCCGCGGGCGGTGAAGGCATCGATCGTGTCGGTGCGGTGTCGTGGCCGCTGATACTCAAGGGCCTGCTGACGGTACGCGACCCCAAGACCTATCTTTTCTTCACCGCTACGGCCAACGGCCGGCAGGCGGCGAGTGCCTTCCTAAAAAGGCTGAAGGAGCGCCGCGTCGACCGCGACAGCGGACCGACACCTCGCGCGTTCTCGCGCCAGCTCAAGGCGATCAAGGCTTGGGGCCAGCAGGTGCCGCAGGATCTCGCCGACCTGCGCATGCCGGTCCTGATCGTCAATGGCGACAACGACATCATGGTGCCTACGACGCTGAGTCGCGACATGGCCCGCCGCATTCCCCATGCGCAGCTGATCATCTACGAAGACGCCGGGCACGGCGGCATCTTTCAATATCACGTCGACTTCGTATCGAGGGCGCTGGCGTTCCTTGCAACACCCTTACCCGCGTTGGAATCAGAGCAACATGAAAGCACTCATATTTAAACGCTATGGCAGGTCACCTGAGATCGGATTTGCCGACGTTCCGCGCCCTACGTTAAAGGCTGACGAGTTACTGGTGCAGGTCCACGCAGCAGGATTGAACCCAATCGACAACATGATTCCAGCAGGAACGTTCAAACCTGTCCTGAAGTTTGAATTACCGGCTACGCTGGGCAGCGATATTGCCGGTGTGGTGGTTGAGGTTGGCAGCCGCGTGACACGCTTCAAGCCGGGCGATGCCGTTTTTGCCAGCCTCTTCGATCTTGGAAGAGGCTCGATCGCTGAATTCGCGGCAGTGCCGGAAAGCGTTGCTGCACTCAAGCCGGCTAAGCTCGACTTTGTGCAGGCCGCCTCCGTTCCGATGGTCGGCCTCACCTCGTGGCAAGCATTGAAGGAGCGCGCGAATGTTCGAGCTGGCCAGAAGGTATTCATCCCTGCGGGGGCGGGCGGTATCGGCACGTTCGCCATCCAACTGGCCAAATACCTTGGCGCCAGGGTAGGAACGACCACCAGCACGGGCAATGTCCAACTGGTCACCACGCTCGGTGCAGACGAGGTGGTTGACTATAAGAAGGAGAAATTCGAGAAAGTGCTGCGCGGCTACGACGTGGTGCTCGGTACACTGCGGGGGGACGCGATCGAGAAAGCCGTCGGCATTCTCAAACCAGGGAGCAAGATTGTCTCCCTCATCGGCCCATTGGACGCCGCCTTCGCACGCGCACGGCGCCTGAACTTCTTTTTGGCGTTCGTGTTCGGCTTGATGAGCCGGAAGATCATGCGACTTGCAAGAAAGCAGGCCGTCACTTACTCGTTTCTATTCGTGCGTCCAGACGGCGCCCAACTGGCGGAAATTGGAGGGCTCCTCGAGTCCGAGCACATTCGTCCGGTGATCGACAAGGTTTTTCCATTCGAGCAAGCGAAGGAAGCGCTTGAATACTTGGCCCAGGGACGCGCGAAAGGCAAGGTCGTCGTGAAGATCAAGTGAGCGGCCGAACAGTTGACTGTGCAGGAGCTTGCCCTCGCGATTGAAGAGGCGGGTGACTAAGTTTAGTCTCATAGAGAACCGGATGGCCGGTCAAGGGGCAGAGCCGACGCCCGAATGTCCGAGCAAAAGCGAGAGCGAATGACGCTTGTTGGCCGAAAAGCGCCCGATCGCCTCGGCGATCCGCCAACTTGGCGGCAACGTGCGGCAGCCGACCCTTCCCGGTCATACGCATCGCGCAAAAGCGGGCATCGAGCTTTCTACGGAGCGGCCGCTCCACGGAGCGACTATCTGCGTCAGCTCGAGGTCTTCTCAGGCGCCCTAGCGCTTCGAAAGTCCGAATATGTACGTCGGTAACCGGGAGTTGGAGGCGTACACGGTATATGATCCCGATAGGAGATTACTTCCTGCATCTAAGGTAACCCACTCCCGATCGGTGGCTTTCCAAAGCATGTCACTCCTTCGCGTCGCGGCAGGCTCACCAAAGTTGGCCAATAAGTGCTTTCGAGTGAGTTCAGTTCCAGCCTTCTCGCCGTTGGCGAGGTGAAAGAGGATATGTGAAACGTTGCCCTGGCCACCGCTCTGCGTGAAGTAGTAAGTTCCACTCGTCACAACTCCGCCAACTTTTGCTTTCACGGAGTAGTACGCGTGCTCCTCATCCCACTCGCCGTCCGGGTAACGGCTTATGAGTTCAGCCGCTGGAGTGCCGATAACCACTTCGTCAAATTCGATCGGATAAACACTTCGACCTTGGAATGGGGATTTTTGCAAACTCGCTTGAAGGGCCGCACGCGCTTCAGCCAAGTCCTGCTTAACGCGTTCAAGCTCCTTAGCGGTCGAGGCTGCGCTTGTGCTCAATTCCGTAAGACGCTCCACCTTCGCAGTGAGAAGGTCGACACGCAACGGAACGACCACAGTCATGAAGAACACGGCTGTACCGACTGCAACGGCAACCGCGATTGCAAGTGGATGGTCCTTCCAATCTTTGCTTGGTGGGGTGCCGACTGCTGGACGATGTTTGAATCTTGGAGTTGGCATAGAGAATTAGGGAAAATTATTGTTGGATCAATCGGCCGCCAACAATGCATTCAGATGATTCGGAGTTGCCACCGCCGTGTCGATACAACGTCCGTGGGGGTGGTACCGGAGGTTCCGGTGTTCGCGTCACGGAGTCAGTCTGCCGATGACTGCAACTGGCCAGGCCGGTCACCGCCTTCGGTCGGTTCGCACCCGAGCTTTCGGAAGTAGAGGCGGGCGAAAAACGAGTCACTGCGGTCGGTGTCTCGGAGCGCCGCCCTGTACTACGGCCGCGAATAATCCGAGTTCGCGTCGGGAGCGCTTCCGGATGCCGTACATACTTTATGCCGGGCAGATGCAGTTTTCATCATTTTGGATCATCAGAGATGGCACTCGCAAGCTTGTCCAGGAGCGGAAGTGGGAGCTTTAATGGCTTCGCCTCAGCGGCAAAAGCACTCCCAGTACGCGCGATCCGCACAATGGCATCATCTCGGACGAACTGACCAGGCGGGGCTGTCGAGCCTTTGATGAGGCGTGCCGAACCAATAGCCCATACGGAGATGCAGAGGCAAATCGCCACGGCGAAGGCGAATGAGATTGATCCCCGAGAATGCGGAGGGCTTGTGTACAAGGCAAGGAGGAAGACCTGCAGCACCCAGAAACTTAGATATGGGATCGCGTGCCACGCATACGACCGCTCAAACAGTCGGTCTTCAAAAATGGCGAAGATCCATACAGCAGCGCAAAACAATAAAACGAATCGAGCCATCGACAAACTCTGGGCGAACCCTATGTCTCTCGCTGCTTGTATAAACGCAGCTGAGTCATTACGGTCTACATGCTTCGAGAAAAATTTTTTCAAAAGCCCGAAGGCCCCCAACGTGATCGTCGGTAAGACTGTGACCATGAAGCCCGAGTAGATGTAATGTTTAACGCCGAGAGTAGAAAGCGCCGACAGTCCCAAAGCCATAAAGTACGACGTTTCGTATACCAATCCGGCGACAAGGAAAACTGCGGCCAACATTAAGACTATGGCAGTACTGCCTGCAAGCTTCGACATGAACCGACTGGTTGTTAAGGATTAGTAACGGATTGTGTGCAAACTAGCAGGCTGCTGAAGTACTCCCCGCACAAGCGGTATGCTTTTCGCCTGTGCAGGTGAGTACTGTCTGGTTTCACAATCCGGAAGCCGCGCACCGCTGAATCGAGTTTTTCGGCTGCTGGGCACCA